>Ga0209593_10001334_pt1 | contig 10614 bp, 9 predicted proteins | sample PPLLaktember2015_3_FD_187260 | JGI IMG/M metagenome (GOLD analysis project Ga0209593, IMG submission 187260) | Freshwater sediment microbial communities from Prairie Pothole Lake near Jamestown, North Dakota, USA - PPLs Lake P7 Core (6) Depth... | ecosystem: Environmental > Aquatic > Freshwater...
TCTTCCTGGCTCTTTGTCTTGTCACTCTCCTGGTAACCATAATTGCACCCACGGCCTTTGCTCATGACGATGATGATCGCCATCCACTGGATAAGGTGCGGGATGCCACCGAGAAATTCCGTAAGCTCAGCCGGGCGCAGACAGCTGGTTACAATCTGGTGCCTGGTTTGGATCACTGCTTCGACAATCCCGGCGTCGGTGGGATGGGCTATCACTATATTAATACTGCCCTGCTCGATGCAACCGTCAATGCCCGTAAACCTGAAGCCATGGTTTATGCCTCCCGCCGCAACGGAAAACTTGAGCTTGTCGCCGTGGAATACATTGTCGATGCAGTTGCATGGGATGCCAAACATTCCGGGCCCCCGTCACTTTTTGGCCGCATATATGAACTGAATACCGCGCTTGGGGTTTACACCCTCCACGCCTGGATTTGGAAGCATAACCCGCTCGGCACGTTTGAGGATTGGAATCCCAGAGTTTCCTGCCCCTAGTTGTATCTGTAATTAAAAGAGTATTTAACCTACTAACAAGGAAATAAGATGAAACGCAAAATCTTAATCGGTTTAAGTCTTGTTGCCGTCCTGGCAATTGCCGTGACTGCTGTTTACGCAGCGGGCAGGGATGATCTTGCAAAGATCCGCTCAGCGACGGAAAAATTTCAGGAGATAGAGTCCGTCAAGGCGGCCGGATATAGCCTGGTCCCTGATCTGGATCACTGCTTCGATAATCCAGGGGTAGGTGCGATGGGCTTCCACTACATCAATACTGCCAGCCTGGATACCAGGCTGGAACTACTGAAGCCCGAAGCGATTGTCTATGCCCCTGATAAGAATGGAAATCTTGAAATGGCGGCAGTGGAGTACATTGTCCCAGCCGCGCCATGGGATGAGGCGAATAGCAGTCCGCCGGAACTGCTTGGACAACACCTCCATCTGAACGAAGCCCTTGGCGTGTATGTGCTGCATGCCTGGGTTTGGGAGAAAAATCCTTCGGGTGTGTTCGAGGATTGGAATCCGAATGTCAGCTGCCCCTAATATGAATCCAAATTAATATCTGGTCTTACGTTGCATCCCACAGATACACCTGACTTCAACCTGTGGGATGATTTGCATAAGATAAAAATGACCGGCAACAGCCGGTCATTTTTACGATGTCTAAAAATCGTATAACAAGTAAGCCTTACTTTTCTTTAGCTGGCTTTTCTTCTTTCTTATCCTTTTTGTCTTTCTTGTCTTTCCTTAGGTCTTCCTTGGCTTGCTTCGCCTCTTCCTTTGCCAGCTTTTCCTCTTCCTTGGCTTGCTTCTGCTCTTCCTTCGCCAGCTTTTCCTCTTCCTTTAGCTCTTCCTTATCTACTTCCTCGCCGGACTGCGTGTCCGGCTTTGGATCTTTCTTAGGCAGGGATGTATAAGTAATGACAGGAACGGACGAGTCCTGCTGGATATCGTGAACCTTATCTTCTATGATCTCTGCAGAAACCGCAGGGATGCTCAAAATCTCGTCAACCCCGTAATCTGCCTGGTCCTCAGCGAGCACAGAAATTTGGACGAATCTGGTCTCCTCGCGCGCAGCAACATCGTTGACATTGACCGCTGCTACTGCGGCAAGTATCAATGCCCCCAAAATTATAAAATAAACAATCTTCGACATTTTCCTCTCCACCTCTTGATTAAGGTGGGAACACTTACAGAGCTGTTACCTTTATCATTATGCAGTGCACTGGCCGAAAATTCAATATACTAAAATTGTAAGGAGGTTACAGGAATCAGCCAGGGGTCAATCTTTTGAAAGTTCGCCGACCAAGTAACGAATGGGCACAGTTTTTTGATCATTTTTATGGTGATTTCCTGTTTCGATCATTTCTACAAAGATCTTCACCACGTCCGGATCAAAGTGCTTTTCGGATTGTTCCTTAATGTGCTGAAGTGCATCTTCTTCAGACCAGGACTTGCGATAGGGGCGATCGGATGTCAGCGCATCCCAGACGTCAACGATCATGAATAGCCTGGCTGTGATCGGTATCTCTTCACCTGCCAGGCCGTTCGGATAACCAGTGCCATCCCATTTTTCATGATGACAAGAGGGGATGTCCATACAAGGACGCAGAAACTCAATTTGACTTAGCATTTCGCGCGCGAGTGTGGGATGCTTTTCTATGATTTTCCGTTCCCAATCCTCGAGAGGACCCTGTTTTAGGAGGATACTATCCGGAATGCCCATTTTGCCAATATCGTGCAGTAAAACACCTCGCCAAATATTTTGCAACTCTTTTTTATCCATGTTCATCAGCCGTGCCAATTCCATGGTCATATTCGCGGCTCGCAGTGTGTGGCCCAGGGTTTCGCGGTCACGAAGCTCAAGCGCTTTTACCCAGCCCTCGATGGTTTTGTCATAGGCCTGGATCAGACTTTTCTCAGAACGTCTCAAATTCTTAGCCATCTCATTGAAGGATTGTGCCAGGACGGCAACTTCATCGGTTCCATCCATATCAACAGAGACTTCCAGGTTGCCCCTCGAGATTTCAGAAGCGGCATCCTTTAATTTGAGGATGGGCTGGGTGATGACTCTTGAGAGGGAAATACCAAGAAGGATTGCAGCCGTAATCGCTACAAGTATTTCCAAAATGACATTCAGGCGCGTGAGCTGACTGGCTTCCACAAGAAAGTCTGTCACAAGTGCTGTCCCCAGAATGCCAATATCTTCACCGTCTCTGATCTCCCAGGCACTTAATGCTTCCCTGTAGGTCAGAGTACTGATGTTTATATCCCGTACCGGCGTTTGTGCCTCCTTGTTTTTCAGGACCGTCTCGGGCTTTATGTCTGTGGGTGTGGGAGGCAGCTCAATCAAGGTGGTACTGATGGGAATGAATGTGGTATCGTAAATGGTTGCCTGAGCAAGGGTTTCCTCGCGAATTTTTTCGACGATCCCGTCAAGCGACTTCCCAACCAGAACGACACCGACCAGGTCGTCATTCTGATTATTCACGGACCCGGAAACAAAGAAGTATGCACCCCAATCTGCATCCGACACTCCTGAGAATTTATCTCCCATTTCGTCAACTTCCTGATGGACCAGTCGGGCGACAAAGGGCAGCGTGTTCAACTGCTCGTTGATCTGGGGAAATTGATACTCATTTGTGTCCTCCACTTTAAGGATGGCGGCAAGCACCGTCCCATACCTGTCGAGGACAAGAACGACATCCTCTCCTGCATTGAATGTAACAGGATAGACAAGGTCAAGGATTTTATCCTGGTCCCTCTGCAGGATGGCGGAAGACATTCCCTCTGTGTAAGTAAGGAGGCGTAGAGTTTCGAGAAGGCGGTCCTCCTCATTTACCATCAATTCCGATGCAAGCTTGCGGGTTTCGAGAACCTGGCTGTCGAAGCGCTTCTCCACCGATTCGAGCATCAATCGAGTGATGACAACTCCTCCCCCCAGCGCGATGAGCAAAGCGAGCAAAACATATGGCAGGGTTAGCTTGGTACGGATGGATAACTGGTTGAGCTGAAGTCTTTTCAAGAGAAAGCCCTGCCTTTTATGAATGCTGAGCTAATTCTACACGTAAGACAGCAATTCCGACATTACAGTGGAATTACACCACAAAAATGGGCATTTGACATCTCACGACCTTTCATATAAACTGCTTTTGTATGGACATTGATCTCGACCTTTATCGGCATGAAGTCCGCGTTTCGACAAACCCGCTGGTCCACACTGCCGCTCAGCGGCGTGCTTCGCTTGTGAGGCTTTCGGCAATTGATATTTCGCCTGACCACCCCCAGCGGACGTTTGTTTTCATCCATGGGTTTGGAGGACAGGCTGAACAGTGGCATTACCAGTTACAGAAGTTTTCCATCGAGAACCGCGTCATTGCCCTGGATCTGCGCGGGCATGGTCTCTCGGACAAGCCAGGCCGTGATTACGACATGCCTCAATTGGTGAATGATCTGGAGACCGCCCTGACCCTATTAAAGGTCAAAGGGAAATTCGTGCTGGTGGGGCATTCCTATGGCGGCGCGCTGGTCACAGATTACGCGCTCAAAAACCCTGAGCGGGTCGAACGCCTGGTTCTCATGGCAACAGCAGGTGAATTCAAGCTTCAACCGATGTTGAAGCTGGCTCTGCGTCTGCCGATCTGGTTGCTGAAGCTCTTCGAACCGTTCACGCGCAAATGGTTGTTCGCTCCACCGCATGTGCTCAAACAGCTTTATTTTCAAAACATGTCCCACTGGAATGGATGGGAAAAGTTCAGCGCACTGAAGATGCCGACGCTTGTCATTCGCGGGAATCGCGACCTCGTGTTCGAGCGGGCGCGCTTCGAGAAGGTAGCCGGAGCCATTCCCGGCGCCCAGGAGGCTGATATAGGGGCGTCGGGCCATTTGGTCATGCTGGAGCGGCATGAGGCTGTAGAACGCGCCATCGAACGCTTTATGTCCGGGGAACGGCAGCCCTCCTGGCGCGAGTCCGCCAGTGACACTTCCAAAAAGAGGCGTGGACGCGATGCTCTTCGACGTGAGCGTCCCTGGCTCGAGAACTATGAGAGCGGCGTTCCGTATACGGTGGGCGTTCCTGCGATTCCACTCCATCATTTATTGCGTTCTGCGGTGAGACGTTTTCCAAACCGGCCTGCGATCTTTTTCGAGGGAAGCCGCATCTCGTACCGCCGTTTGAACCACGCCGCGAACCGCTTTGCCAATGCCTTGATCGCTCTCGGGCTGGGGAAGGGCGCGCGGGTCATTTTGTTGCTGCCCAATGTGCCACAGATGGTGATTGGCTTCTATGGCACAATGAAAGCTGGTGCGACCGCGGTCTTTATCCCCCCGGTGATCGAACCGGAAGAAATCGTGCGCCAGGCAAAAGAATCGGAAGCCAGTGTATTGGTCACGCTTTCGATGTGGGCCGGGCTTGCGAAACAGGTCCAGGAAGCGAGTGGGGTACCTCATGTTGTGTTGACCGACGCCGCAGATTATCTTTCCCTGCCAAAGGTTCTCATTTCGCGCTGGCGTAACCGCAGTTTTGAGGTGCCCAATTCGGTGCAATGGATCGATTTTCTGGGGGGAAGAAACGATAAATCGCCAACCGTGGAGATCGAGTCCGCAGACCTGGCGGTCATTCAATATACAGGCGGGACCACCGCGCAGTCGAAAGGAGTAATGCTTTCGCATCGCAACCTGGTGGCGAACGCCTTGCAGACCCGCCATTGGCTGCCCGAGGCAGTGGAAGGGGGAGAAAGATTTCTGTGTGCTGTGCCGATCTTTCACAGTTATGGGTTGACTACAGCCATGAACGTGCCGGTCTCTCTCGGCGCGGCGATGATCTTGAAACCGCAGTTCCAGGTGCTGGACATTTTGAAAACGATCAGGCGTTATCAGCCGACCATTTTCCCGGGCGTACCCAGTATGTATATGGCGATCAATAATTTTCGCGGCGCGCGTAAATATGGGATCAAATCCATCAAAGCCTGTATTAGCGGTTCCGCGCCCCTGCCGGTGGAAGTGCAGGAGGCGTTCGAAAAACTGACCAAAGGTCGTTTGGTGGAGGGCTACGGTCTTACCGAAGCCTCACCCGTCACTCATGCAAATCCGCTGGACGAAAAGCGCAAAGTGGGTACAATCGGTGTCCCGCTGCCCTCCACGGAGGCGGTGGTCGTTGACCTGGCGCGTCGCAGCAAGGAAGTGAAACAAGGACAGATCGGAGAACTGGCTGTGCGTGGTCCACAGGTTATGCTGGGATACTGGAAGGACCTGAAAGCCACGAAAGAAGTTCTTTCCGCGGACGGCTGGCTTCTGACCGGCGATGTCGCGCAAGTAGACGAGGACGGATATTTTCGCATTATCTCGCGCAAGGCGGACATCTGGTATCCGAGCCATCTCAAAAAGCAGCCAGCCTTCCCGCGCGATATCGAAGAAGTGATCTATGAAATCCCGCAGGTCAAGGAAGTTGCGGTGGTTGCCATTGCGGGACGTCCGTTTGCGTTCGTGATCGCGGGCAAAGAACCGCCCACCGCGAAAGCGGTCATCGAATATTCCAAGCGGCGTTTGCCTCCACACCTGGTGCCGCGCTTTGTGATCTTCATGGAGGATTTCCCACGCACGTTTATTGGAAAAGTCTTGCGCAGAGAGTTAGCCAAGAGATATGAGCAGCATGCTGAAAAATAGTTTCATCCCAACCACCGCGCATTACGTTCAGCAAGGTGCAGGCACGCCGGTGATCATGATCCATGGTCTCGCCGCGTCATTGCATGACTGGGATGATCTGATCCCTGAGCTGGCGGTCCATGGACACGCCTGTTACGCGCTCGATTTGCTCGGTCATGGAGACAGCCCAAAGCTGGATGAGCGCGCTTATCAGATGGATTGGATCTTCGAGCACTTTTCCAATTGGGTGGCATCATTGGATTTGTCAGAGCCTGCCATTTTGATCGGACACTCCCTCGGCGGACATGTGGCGCTGGAATACGCGCGGCGCGTCTCTGCCCGGACCCGCGGCCTGATTCTCGTTAACCCGTTTTATTCCCACTCCCAGTTGCCGCTGCTCCTGCGCAACACATATCGTCGCACCAACTTGAGCAAACTGGCTCTCCATCAAATGCCTGAAAAGTTATTCCGCTTTTTCGTGGATGTCTCAAGCGTTGCGATGGGGCACAGCGTGGGCGCACGACACTCATTGCCTGAACGAATCCGCGTCCAGACCGCGCTCGATTACAAGCGGACCGCGCCCGGGGTTTATCATATTCCGAATGTCATTTCGGATATGACTCCCTATCTGCACGAAATCAACGTGCCGGCACTGGTCGTCTGGGGGGATCGTGACCCGACCCTGGCTCCCGCTTCCTTTTCACGTGTGGTGGCGGCGCTGCCCCAGGCGAGAGGCGAGATCCTGCACGCCGGGCATGTCCCACACCAATCGCAATCTGCGGCGTTCAATCAGATCGTCATGAGGTTCTTGAAAGAGCTCCCGCAGGGGTAGGGCGCGCTTTTCGAAGATCCCGCCTCAGCGGGGTAGCGTGACACACCTCGTTTATGGCAGCTACAAGTGACGCTACGGCAACGCCTGCTTACCCGATCGGTTCCATGAAATAAAATGAGCCGTGCAGCGAGCCTTCCGCAGACCAGCCAATACGTCCGTCTGGTAATTGGATCTGCCACCACAGGTAAGCGCCTGTCCAGTAGGTCACACATTCGGGTCCTCCAAGGACCTCGACCTGCGTGCCGGGGATATTTGTCAGCAGCCAGTTGTCCCGAATGCCAGGTGAAGAGCGGAAGTTCAAGCGGCGCAGGATCGTAGCGTTCGTTCCCACTCGCAAACGCGAGCGCGAAGTGGCTGCATCACAGACATCTGTGGGCGGGAGCCCGGCGATGGGAGTCGCTGTGGGTCCGGGCGATGGAGTTGCTGTCGGAGAAGCGATCGGCGTAGGGCTGGGCTCGGAAGCCTTCGTGGCTGGCGGTGGAGGCGGCGTGGCAGTTGGTTCGAAAATACTCGTCTCTGTCGAGGGTGGGAATGGCGTCCACGTCGGCTCGGAGAGGTCCATCGTCGGCGTGATCGGGAGGGCAGTCGCTGTCAGCGGGGGAGAGGTCGGGGAAACGGAAACAACTGTCGGCTGAGAGGGCATCGTCCCTGTCGGGGGAAGTGATGTAAATGTCGAGGCGGGAGATTGAGGCGCGGCTGTCCACATCAGAATGAGGGAAAGGATCAGCAGAAAGATTGCAACGATCAGTTTAAAAAGGTCATAGCCTGGAGCGCGCGTGGAAGCATCCATGGGATCCCCTTAACTCTTTTGTGCTTTTTGGCCGGCGAAGTCTTTTGCCTGGGCAAGGATGCTCTCCTGTTTGGAGAAGAAGCGTTTGTACAGGTCTCCCAGGATTTCCTCCAATTGCTGTGGCGTGAGCCGGGCTAATTGTTCGAAGGTATGAATGCCAGCCTCGTGCAAGCGCCTTGTAAAGACGGGCCCAATCCCCTTGATCGCCTGGAAGTTATCCCGGCCTTGCTTGTCAGTGATGGATACGCCTTTGGCTGATTCGAAGCTCTGATTTCTTTCTGCTTCAAGCGAGCTGATGCGTTGCTTGAGATTTGAGTTTTCGCTTGCAATGTTGTAGATGCGACCGCGCCAGTAATACCAATCAATGACCCATTCCGCCAGCCAACCGACGAGCAATCCAAGGACGAACATCGCAATGACATTCATTGGGCAGTCCTTTCAGATAATTGAAAAGAATAAATTCGTTGGTGTGGTTAACACCAAAAACAGGATTGGGCTTCTCTTATTGCTGGTTATTTTTGTCCCGCGAGCTTTTCCGCCTGTGCGATCAAATCTTTTTCTTTTACAAGTCGCCTTGTATTGCCAAGGATGTTCTCCAGCTCTTCCACCGTAAGTTGTGCCAGAGCAGCAAAGGTGCGGATGTCTGAGTCATTCAATTTCTTCTCAATCACAGGTCCAATGCCCCTGATAATTTTCAGATCGTCTTTCGGGGTGCCGGCTTGAACGGGATGCGCCCGGGCAGTTGTCCGTTTTAACGATTTTGATTCAAGAGATTTTGGCTGGAGCTTTGTTTCAAGTGCGCGAATGTATTCCTTGAGGGATGCATTTTCATTTCGAACATCTTCGATTTCATTGTCCCGATAAATTCTATCGATCGCAAACTTAACGACCCATCCAAAAAGCAATCCAAAAATGAATACTTTGAACGCTTTCATTTTGAGTTCCTTCCTTGGAAAGTTTATGAGGAAATGTGAGGCGCGATGTATTCCTATCGTATCACAGTCCGATTTGATTTTTATCCAAGATTTGAAGCTGGCATTCCAGAAAATGATGTGATCTAAAATGCCAGCTTGTATTTTCCTGGCTGCTGGCGATTTACTGCTTTAAGCTCTCCCAAAATTTTAAGGTTAATCCCCCGTGTGTCCTCTTGTATTGACCCGGCCTCTTATGCTACAATCTTGGCTAACAAACACCAAATGTACGGGGATGCAGAGCGGAAGCGCCACATCTGGCGGGTACAAATGTTCTAATAATGGAGTGGTTAAACAATGCGGTGTCCATACTGCCAGCATTATGATTCAAAGGTTCTTGATACCTCTCACGATAGCCATGGAGGCATTCGTCGTCGCCGCGAGTGTTTCAAGTGTGGACAGCGTTTCAGCACCTATGAACGTCCCATTCTGGCGACGCCGCTGCTCGTCAAGCAGGATGGCACCCGTGAAGAGTTTGATCGTGAAAAACTGGCACGCGGCATCCGGATTTCATGCGCCAAGCGACCCGTCTCTGCCACAGATATCGAGCGGCTGATCGGACAGGTAGAGGCGCAATTGCAAAAAATGGGCAAAGCTGAAGTATCTTCACGTGTTGTCGGTGACCTGGTGATTAATGGTTTGAAAGAAATGGATCAGATTGCATATATCCGTTACGCGATCGTATACCTTGGTCTGGACGATCTTCGCTCCATTCGCAAAGAAATAGATCACTTACTGGAAAGCTAATTGAACGACAGTGACTTTCCGCCCGGGGCGGAGCGTCTCTGTCTTTTTTTGTTCTCTATATTCATTCACGCTGACATCGTACCCTTTGGGTAGCGGAACGAGCCGCAGGCCAGTGCAGTCGAAACCTATGTTTCTTGATCAATTGTCCTTCCCACAGGGAGTGTCGCAGTCGTTACAAACTTCGCGAAGAACGCTCAGTTCTCCGCTCAGGACGAAAAATATTTTAGCTCAGAGGAGAATATGCCATGGCAAGCAGTAAAGCAGTAACCTCATCCCCAAAAGACAAACTGGACTACTTCCCACGCCTCCCATGCCCAAGGGATTGCCAAAGGCGAATCTAACGGACAACGCTCGTCAGGTATTGGTGAAGCGTTACGTCCGTAGAGGGGATGATGGCAAGCCTGCCGAAACTGTGGAAGAGATGTTCTGGCGCGTGGCCTATCACGTGGCAAAGGTTGAGGAGCAGTGGGGCGCAGACGTACAGAAGCGCACGGTCGAATACTATCATTTACTTTCCAGCAAGAAGTTTTTTCCGAACTCCCCGACATTTACCGGCGCAGGGACTCCGTTGGGCCAGCTGGCGGCGTGTTTCGTTTTACCGATCACCGATGACATGGGACGCGATAGCGCCGGTATCTTCCAAACTTTGCGCGACGCGGCGTTGATCCAGCAGACGGGCGGCGGGAACGGCTTCTCGTTCTCGCGCCTGCGGCCGAAGGGGTCGATGGTCAAAACCTCCGCCGGGCAGGCAACAGGTCCTGTCGGGTTTTTACGGGTATATGATCATGCCTTTGGGGAGATCGCGCAAGGCGGAACCCGCAGGGGCGCCAATATGGGGGTGTTGCGTGTCGATCATCCGGACGTGGAAGAATTCATCGAATGTAAAACGAATGAAAATCATATTACAAACTTCAATATCTCCGTGGGCATCACAGACGCGTTTATGCGCGCGGTCAGGGACAATGGAGATTGGGAATTGCGTTTTCCTGAACTTAGCGATATTAAAGAAAAAGGTTTTAGTGGAACGCTGGAACAGGCGGAAGCCGCCGGAATCAGGATCAGATCATACAGGAAAGTACCTGCACGTGAAATCTTTAATCGGATCGTCAAACAGGCACATCACAATGGGGAGCCGGG
>Ga0209593_10001335_pt1 | contig 10609 bp, 7 predicted proteins | sample PPLLaktember2015_3_FD_187260 | JGI IMG/M metagenome (GOLD analysis project Ga0209593, IMG submission 187260) | Freshwater sediment microbial communities from Prairie Pothole Lake near Jamestown, North Dakota, USA - PPLs Lake P7 Core (6) Depth... | ecosystem: Environmental > Aquatic > Freshwater...
TGTGAAATGTCGGCTCTTTAGATGCACGCGGCAGCCAGTTTTCAGGAAGGGTCATGCACGGAGCAGCCCTTTTTTCGCTGCGATATGCACGGAGCAGCCTCTTTTCGCGATGGCTTTGCAGATGGAAAATTGTATGGCTTATTCTCATTGCTGTTTTCCTGGGCTCTTTATCAGTTTTAGCTGAAGGTTATCTCTATCTCGGCTATGCAATAATGGTTCTTTTTATTATCTTTTCCGCTCTAATCGCTGTTGGTCCTGTCTCACCAGGTACGTTTTCCACCCGATGCCTCAAACTTATTAGCCCCTTTATTATCATATACTGGCTTCTCTTCGTTGCTTTGATACCGATTTCGGCTTATCGAATCAATTCTGAAATTGCCCGTTACAGACCTTCAAAACGCACTTGCACTTTGCCTGATCCCAATGAGGCCGTATATCAGCGAGTTCTTGAACGCTTTGATGACCCCAATTTGAACCGGTACTATGCCCGTGATTTAATCGGCCTTGTAATGCCTGAGGACTTGCCGGGCATTTTAGAAAAAATCAAATCAATGACGCCTTCGCCTTACGAAGCAGGCGGTGATATCCGTTATTTTTTAAATTTATCTGCGCCCAGACCACGTGAGCCAAACAATAACATTGACCAATTTCTCACCTTGGCCATAACGTCTTCAGGAAAAGATGTAACCAATATTCTAACTTCAGCTATGATTGACCCGAATCTGCCAAGAACGCTTATTGCCAGAGCCATGTTAGGCGACGCTACCGCAAAACATTCTCTTGAAGTGCTTTTAGCTAAACGTACTGAAGAAGGAAACGATTCTCCAATTCCTGATGTCAATGTTCATCCATGGAATGCACCTGTAACATCGGCTGAAATTATCCCCGCACTCGCTTGTGTATCTGAACCAAATGTGGCCGAACGGTATTATATCGATTACATCAACAGACGAAGCATCGATGATTTATCTGAAGAATCCCGATTCCAGCGCAGCGTGATTTTGTTGCCTGCGCAACAGGCCCGTCAGGTTATCTGGGCATATCTGGTTAAAGCTCGTCTGCAAATGGAAGGCAAAATACATTCTAACGTTGGTCCTCAATCTATTCTCGCGCAATTGGAAAAACCGCTTGGACTTTATAGCGACAGAAATCTCGCGGAAGAGGTCTTTCAGCTAATGCTGAAGTCTGAGATGAATTTGACTGTGGTTTCACCATATTTCACAATTGAATCCGTGGAATTTTTGAAAAAAGGTCTTAATTTTCACAATGACGACCTCCGCGCCTGGACCGTCTGGCAGCTAAGAAGGGTCGGCTATCAATTTACTCAGGAGGAAATTGATAAATTGATGAAAGACAAGAGTTGGATGGTCCGTGCCAACGCAACCATAGCCGCACCCCTAACGACCAAAGACCTCGCTAAAACCGACAAAAACCCCGTAGTCAATTTTATTGCCTCCCTGCAAAACTAACCCCTCGGCTTGCCACGGCGTAGCGCAGCGAAGCCGGATCCGCTTCGCCGCCTCTCTTAATAATTAAAATCCGCAATCCGAAGCAGAGCGAAGGGCCACTTGGACCGAAATCTCAAATCCGCAATCGAATCCTTGATTCTCTCCCTCTCAATTCGTATGCTGTGCATTCATTATGAAAAAATTATTAATAACAAAATTGGCTGAGATACTAAACGCTCGTTTCCTTACCGATTGCGGCCAGAATCTTTCATTTTCATCGGTAAATACCGATTCAAGAACCGTCAAACCCGGCGAATGCTTCTTCGCCATCGCAGGCGAAAACTTCGATGGCCACAACTTCCTCCCCGACGTCTTCGCCAAAGGCGCATCCTGCGCCGTCGTTTCCAAAGATGTTTCGCTCAGCGATTACCCGATTCTAAAAGTTGACGACACAATCAAAGCCCTCGGCCGTCTCGCCGCCTGGTATCGTAATGACTGCAACTTCAAGGTCGTCGCAATCACCGGCTCAGCAGGCAAAACCACCACAAGGCAAATCGTCCACCACGTCCTGTCTAAAAAATTCAAAACCCATCAGCCGGCCAAAAATTTCAATAACTTCATCGGCCTGCCCCTGACAATCCTCGCCGCCCCGCCCGACTCCCAAATCCTCATCCTCGAGCTGGCGACTAACCACCCCGGCGAAATCGAATACCTCTCCCGTATCGCCTCCCCAGATATCGCCCTTGTTACAAATGCCTATCCAGCCCATCTCGCCGGCTTTGGCTCAATCGAAAATATCGCCAAAGAAAAATTGTCCATCGCCAAAGGAATTTCCCCCAAAGGTATCCTCATAATCAACGCCGATTGCCCCACTCTCCTCGATTCCGCCAATAAACAAAACCTTTCCTTTGAAACGTTTACGCTTTCAAAAATTGATGTAACAATTGCCCCCCTTTCCGGCAAATTCAAAATCGACAATCTAACCGTCGAAATCCCACTCCCCGGCCGTGGCAATATCGAAAACGCCTTAGCCGCCTGGTCAATCTGCTCAAAATTAGGCGTCAGTGCCCGCTATTTCGCCGACGCCCTAAAATCAATCACCCCCGTCTCAATGCGCTCCGAACTTCTAAATATCGGAACCCTTACCGTCATCTCCGATTGCTACAACGCCAACCCCGCCTCAATGAAAAACGCCCTCGACATTCTGACTAATCTTGCCGCAAATAAAAACTGCCGGTCTGTTTTCATCTGCGGCGATATGGCCGAATTAGGCGAATCCGAAAAATCCCTCCACCAGCAGTTCGGCCAACAAATCGCAACCTCAGGCGTTCATTTACTAATCACCGTAGGCCCCCTCGCAGCCCTCGCCGCCGATACCGCCAAAATCGCCAATCCCAACCTCCAGACCGCCCGCTTTACCCAAACCGCCCAACTTTGCGATAACCTGCACAAATTCATTAAAGATTCCGATATAATATTGATAAAGGGCTCGCGTATTAATAAACTTGAAATCGTCATAGAAAAGCTTAAAAAGCTTAAGAATATAACATGATATATCACTTTCTTTGGTCTTTGCGGGATGTTTTTACTCATAAACTCGGTTTTTACGCCTATCAGGAGGTCTTCTTCCGCGATATCGCCGCCCTCCTTACCAGCTTAGCTATCGCCCTTATTATGGGACCCAAAATCATCCGATGGCTTATGCGTAAAAAAATCGGCGACCGACCCGAATTCTACCTCGCCTCCCTCAACGAGCTTACCAAGCAAAAAGCCAACACCCCCACTATGGGAGGCCTCATCATCATCCTCGCCGTCCTCGCCTCGACCCTGCTCTGGGCCAAGCTCAACAACCCCTTTATCCAGAAAGCCGTCATAATTATGCTCTGGTTCGGCGGCCTCGGCGCCGTCGATGACTGGCTCAAACTCACCGCCGAAACCCGCCACCGCTCCCGCGATGGCCTCAAACCCTGGGAAAAAATCCTCTTCCAGTTCGGAGGAGCCGTCCTCATCGCATCCTTCCTCTTCATGGATTTCGTTAATATCGAGGATGGCCGAAAATTCTGGCTCCCCTTCTACAAATTCGGCATCCCCCTGGCCAACTGGACCTTCATCCTAATCGCCATCTTCTACCTCTCCGCCACCTCCAACGCCGTCAACTTGACCGATGGAATGGACGGGTTGGCGGGGGGGTGTATTGCGATTGCGTCGCTGGTGCTGGCGGTGTTGTGTTTCGTCGCGTCGGAGACGATGGGAAGCACATCGTCGGTAACATGGGCAAGTTATCTGCTGCTTCCCGCTATTCCGCAGGCGGGAGAATTATCGGTGTTTTTCGCGGCAATCCTTGGTGCGGTAATGGGATTTCTATGGTTTAACTGCCATCCGGCCCAGGTGTTTATGGGAGATGTCGGGTCATTGCCCATCGGGGCGGCTATGGGTTACGGGGCGCTTGTAACCAGAAACGAAATCCTCCTGCTCATCATCGGGGGGGTGTTCATTATCGAGTTATGCAGCGTCGTTTTGCAGGTCGGCTATTTCAAATACACGGGCGGCAAACGCCTGTTTCGATGCGCTCCGATTCATCATCATTTTCACCTGGCCGGCTGGTCCGAACCACAGGTAGTTGTGCGATTCTGGCTGGTGGCCGCGGCATTCGCGGCTATTGCGTTAGCTACGCTAAAGCTCCGCTAATTTTAACCACAGATTACGCAGATTACACGGATTTAGGCGTAAAAAAACGCAAAAAGATTCGATTTTTCACAGGTTTCGCTATTATTTTGCAAATTATTTGAAAAATTCAATCTGGCCGAAAGATTTACTCCCAGCACAGGACTGGGAGATAATCAATAGTTTATAAGTATATGCTTCCTGCCAGAATTTTTCGAAACGAAAAATATCAAAAGAAGGCTGGACATTGTATATGCCGCTTCAAAAACGTGTGTTTTGACGCGGATTTTCACGGGTCCGGTACCTGGGAGAGGTGGATTAAGTCATCGGAATCCCCCTTGCCGGGACGGCGCAAAGGAATTTCTCAGGGCACTGATTTTCTGTTAAGATTTAGTGCTATTGAGTTAAGCGCTTTGTTTATAAGGGTTTGTGGAATTTCCGGCCGATTACATTTTCACCGTTCTTCACCCTCTAAAGGCTCCGCAGGACCGGCCACAGAGAGCGCTAAGAATCCGCAAATATAATGGAATTTCCGATTGCAACTTTCAAAGTTTATTTATGCCAGTCTAAAAAATCAGCAATAAGTTTCCAATTATTTTTATACTTTTGGTAATTCGGAACATTTGTAATTGTGACTTTACCCCATGTGCTTTTTTGGTTTTGTGCTTCTTTAATCACCTTGACTGGAAAGATATAAAATTCCGGGTCTTTGATTGTTTCAGGAGTAGCTTTTTTTGTCTTTCTAAAACGTATGCCTCGATTCAAAGCAACATGAGCGACAAAATCGCAATCAAAGTTTTTTATCGGAAAACTTTTATCGTAATCGGTAGCCCAACGGCTTTTCACTTGGATTCGAGCGGATTTCCCTGTTTTGTAATTAACAGCCATTAAATCAAACCCGGGATAATTAACATAGGATTTATAGCAAGCTATGCCTTCGATAAGAAGGTGTCCAAGAATTAAAAATTCCGCCCCTTCCGATTCAAGCTTAGTATTCTGTCTTTGCTTTACCATAATGATCTTTACAATCGACTTTTCAAAAACAGGTTACTTAAACTTATTCACTTCACCGTATACTTCCAAGAATAACGGAGAACCAGTAAAAGATAATGGCGAGATAGGGCCGAAAAACATAAAGGGAAACCGTCTGTTGCTGCTCGGGTCGATAAATGATTTGTAAAGTTGTAATGCTGCGGGACTATTTATTATTTCTCCGACCTTTCGTAGCTCTTGGCCCGTAGTCAAGCCATATCCAAAAGCAAATATTCGCATCTGTCTGAGAATTTCGTCATCTAAAGATTCTATTGTCTGTGTAATGAACATATAGCCAATTCCGTATTTTCGTGTAGTTCTCACGGAATTAATAATATCTGATGTTAGTACTTGTATTCTCTCATCCGGAGCGTGTTTGGAAATAAATCTATGTGCTTCATCCATCACAATCAAACAGTCTGCGTTCGAACCTTTGGCGTATAGGTCGGCACCGGCCTCAACAATTTTATTTTCTAAGACACGGATAAAAAGGGCTTGGACATTTTCATTTTCTATTTCTCCCTGACGAGGCCCAATATCTAGGATGATAAAATTTCCTTTGTTTTTAACAATTTTATCCACTAAGTAATCGAAAGCTATTTTCGCGGACTGATCAGATTTTGTCGGGGAAAAAAGCTCAAGAACGGACTCCCATTTAGCAATAATAGATCTTTCACGAGCGAAGTTAGTTATTAAATCAGTAATCCTGTTTACTAATCGTTGTCTTGTATCTCTGGTCCCCCAAACTCGAGTAACATATTTCGAAAATCCATCAGCACGTTCCCGTGCATCATTTAACGCTAGAAAGCGATTGAGCATATCGTTTAATAACTGTTGCCTGTTAACCGTTCCTAAATTGAAGACGGGATTATTGGTACGGCCAGCCAAATAATCGGCGACAGCCTCCGCCATTGCGTCAAGCTTTTCAAGAGTATAGATAGGCCGAAAAGCTTCTTCAATAAATCCATTATTTTTTAACAATTCTGCGAATATATCGGTTCGATCAGAAGGAAGAAAAACATCATCCACAATTTTATATTTTTCATAGTTCATCCCCATTTGCCTTATTTTATCAGCAACCTTTACGTTACCTGGTAAAAGTTCTGTATCCAAATAAAATTGGCTTTGGGGATCTAGCACCAGTATGCTCATACTTGCCTTATTTTTAGCATAACCCAGTAACATATACGTAGCTGTTACAGATTTCCCTGAACCAGTTTTCCCAAAAACTCCGATATGAAACGCGTCTCCAGCCCCGAGTTCATTGGATCCGTCTTTAGTTTTACCAAAATGTTTGAACCAGAATGGCAAATTGACATCAGTTCCATAGACCGTTCCCATATAGGTGATATATCGTTCATGAGTCAGCATGATGGTCTTCATGACATTGTTATTCATCTTATGGACGTGCTCACCGGTCGAAGGAGACGTCCCTAAAATATACCCCTCAGCCCCACCATGGTCTAAGGCATAGCAAGCTTGTACACTAATCGTTGCAATTCTGTTGTCTGCCGTCCCACTTAAATGAGGCAATCTACCGTGACGTTTAATAACTCCCTTGAACGAAGGATCCTCATGCCATCTATTTTTTGTCTCAATTGATATTATTTGACCGATAATGAGAATGTTTTGCCCATCCTCTTTTAAAATCACGTAAACCATCTGTCCAAGGGCTCGCTCCTGCTTTGTATCTTCGCGAATATCTATTGTTATATCTAAAGTAGTGCTCGGGGAGCTGGTTATTCCCAGCGGATTTGTGCTAAATGATTGAATGGTCTCTATCATTTTTTGTTCAACCTTTTGTTCTGCCATACTTTCTTCCCCTTACGTCCTGTAATTAAATAACAAATTAAATTTACCCTTATCTATTTTCAAATCAGGCGACAGATAAATTGCTTCTTTAATAGCAAACATACCACCTGAAATGCTCTTGGCCATTAAGTCAACCAAGTATTGCGGAAACGGCTCTCTTATTTCAGGGAAAACAATTTGCTTTTTCAAACTCAACAGATACCGCTCAAACCGTGGAGTATCTTGAGCCAAACTCTTTTTAATTTCTATTCTGTAAGCAGGCCCATCTTGGAATGGTTTATAATAAGTAAAATACAAATCCGAGGACTTACCCTTTGTTGTAATTGGCTCAATCGCTTTTTTCAGTTCTCGATTAAGATCGTCTTTTTCTGGAATTTCTAAATTGCAGATAATGTGCAAGTCATTCCAAATTTTTTCTCTTTCTTCTCGGCTCTGCCCAACTGGCAATGGTTTAATGTATTCGTTGGCATCCAAACCAAGGGACAAAAATGTTCTGTCATCAACTTTAACATCAAATTGCGACAAGTACGAATCGATAATATCTCGTGAAGAAGTGTATTTTGTCAGGGCGATTATATGGTCATCATTAAACGCCGCCTTTATAATATCGGGGATGTCTGGAATAACCTTCTTATATGTTTCTTTCAAAAAATTCCGCAATGCATTTGCGTATTCATCACCCGCATTTTCTTCTTTTGCGGAAAGCATGCTATTTATTTTTAGGATGGACGTAAAATGGGCTCCGTCCATTATTCTAATTTCATGATCTGCTCCCGCTAAGACGCTAAGTTCCATTAAAAACATTACGCCTTGACCCAAGCGTGCATTGGCTTCATTATGAGATAAAACGGTTTGCCACTGATAATATTGATTCTTATTTTCTCCCCAATCGCTAGCTTTATCTTCAGTTAAACCTTCGACACCTACTGCGACGGCCAATAGAAGATCAGTGCCGGTCATTTTTTCTAATACCCAGCTTCCGTCTACAGCAATGAGCGATGTTGAAAATTGATCCGTTGACACCGTTGCTATATTCCCTGACTCCTTCAATTTTTCAATTGCTTTACGAATTGGCTCATCTTGTAAATCGAACATTCCATTCATTTTTGACACTGTGTCAGGAACGTGATCTAATATCTGTGCCAGAAGTTCATCCGGCAAATGAGCGTAACTCCTATTTTCCAATTCAAGGGGTTCCATAACATTTCCCTATGTACTTTCTTTCAGGATATTTTAGCTTTAACAACATATCCTCGAGAATTATTCTTACGCTGTTTCCAAAGTCTATAGTTTTCCTTTGAGAATGAAGCGAATTCCGGCTTTCGTTCAGCCCGGGATAAAAGCCACCTGTTGGTAAACATTTTCGATATCTCTGCGGCGGACCAGTTATAAAAGTTTGGACGAGAGACTTCACCCCGAAGAAATCGCAAAGCATCATGTCCGAGAGGTGCAGCAAATATCTCCCTACGTATGCCATGATAAATGAGATCGCTAGAAAGCTTTATCTTAGAAAGACACTTTCGCACAACTTCGCGCTTATTCCTGAATCCATCTCCCCACGCGTCTTGTTTTGCAGTGGGCTCACAATATCTTACCACATATGCACGTATTTTGTCATACACTCCGTTGGAAAAGTGAAACTCGCCTGAACCTAGGGTAAATCCAACGCTATTCCAATAGTCTTGACCATTCAGGCGAATTCGGTTGTAAATAGAAGAACGCCCAAGCGCAGAGGTGGTTGTTATCAATGCCAAATAAGGTAGTCTTTTTTTCTTTCTGATGAGTGATTCACTTCCATCATATTTTTTCTGGAAAGCATTTCTAACCTCATTGCTACAAGCCAACATTGCAATAAGTTTTCCACCAAGTAAAAAGGAATAGGGAGGAACTGCGCCAAGAACATAGGCATCCATTACATGATAAAGCCGTTCTGCTTTAGTATCTCTGTCCCAGCCGATCCATTTGTCGCGAGCCTGCATCGCATATACTGGATCTCCCAAACCGAATAGACCTATCAACTTGCTGTTGCTTTCATCAAATACTAAAAAACGTAATCGTCTTCCATATCCTGCTGAAACAGGAATACTCCAATGAAGGCAAGCATATCGAAATAGAAGTTCGTGTTCAGTGCCAGATTGCACAAGAACGATCTTCGGACAAATGCTCTTTGGAGTAACCTCCCAGCCATTCGCAATATATTCCAAAAGCTTGTTTTCGTAACGTTGGACTCCTGGCCCTGATTTTTTTAATTTCTTTTTTATTGCCAGTTTATTTAAATCTCGATAATCGTCTTTGGTTGGATTCGTTGGAATTTGTATAAGACCTCTCTTTACCGAATATCCCTGCTTCCGTAAAGAGCAGATAATCGCTTTCCTAAGATAATTTGCTGAAAGTGCGGTCATAAAATCCTATTTTTATTCAGCTTAACCTTGATAACAACTTTACTTAATTATAATCATCACTTATTTTTTTCAAAAGATAAATCTTGACCGCAAGGCAGGTAAATCGGACGGTTCGGACATGTAGGGCGGGTCGGCAGGAGGTCGATGCTGACCCACTAAAGGGACTGCGCTGCGGAAATCGCGATAGTTGAAGGTTCTTAAATCCCATTTTTTTCGGCCAGATTGGATTTTTCGTGTTATAATACCCGGCTTATGGCAGAAGAGCAGGTTAGCAGTGAAATAGAGCAGGCAAGGCCGGCGGCGCCGCGGGTGGCGATTTTGGCGTCGCGGCGGACTATTTCGGAATATCCGCTATATTTGAAATTTCTGTTAGTGGGGCTTGCGGATGAATCGGCGCCGGTTGTTCTGGTTTGTCCGCAGGGGTGCGAGGTCGAGTCGATTGTGCCGCCTGTGGTCGAGGTTGTTCGGCATCCGGCTTTGGAGATTCCGTTTATGGAACGCTACAACCGGCGGATTCTTTTGAAGCGGCTGGCTGAATTCAAGCCCGACGTGATTCATTGCCTGTGCGAGACGACGGCCAACCTCGCTTTGTGGCTTGCGCGAAATCTTAATATCCCGTATCTTCTCAATATCAATTCAATCATCGCGAGCCGGCATCATATCAAGCTTTCAACGACGCGCTGCCGGGGGGTGATAGTTCCGGCCAAAAGCATCGGCGACGCTTTTGTCGCGGCTCATCCGAAACTGGCCCAGCGCGTCAGCCAAATCAATATCGGGGCATTTGTCGAAAGCGAGACGGCCTGTTTTAGCCATCCGCAGCGTTTGCCGGGGATAGTCGTCGCGCCGCCTCTGGATAATAACGCGGGTCTGGATAATCTTTTCGCGGCGTTTCACCGGCTCACTATCGACGGCTATGAGTTTTTGGCAGCACTTGTCAGTACGGGCAAAGCGGAAAGCCACCTCTTCAAACAGCTTCGCTCGCTCGGTCTTATGCGCGTTGTTACCATCGTGCCGCGGACGCTTGGCTTATTCAGCGCGTCTTCTGCCGATATTTTTATTGTTCCCAGGCCCGGTTACAGTTTCGATATGCTTTTGCTTTCCGCGATGAGCGCAGGCGCCGTCGCGGCCTGCTGCACGGGGGGCGTCGATGACCTTATCATCGAGGGAAAGACCGCTCTTGTTTTCAATCCCGACGACCAGCTTTCGATTTATAACACGCTGAAGCGCATTTTCGACGCCCGCGAAATGGCC
>Ga0209593_10001338_pt1 | contig 10592 bp, 9 predicted proteins | sample PPLLaktember2015_3_FD_187260 | JGI IMG/M metagenome (GOLD analysis project Ga0209593, IMG submission 187260) | Freshwater sediment microbial communities from Prairie Pothole Lake near Jamestown, North Dakota, USA - PPLs Lake P7 Core (6) Depth... | ecosystem: Environmental > Aquatic > Freshwater...
GCCACCGCGCCAGCAATACACTAAAGGCCGCCAGGATTTTGGCCGATCGCTGAATTTCTCTTCCAAATGGCGCGCAATATTTCTTGCAATCAATGCCGCACCTAATTTCTTTGCATCAAACGGTGATACTTGGGTATATAAAGTGCCTATACGGGCGCGCTCCTCATCATTCAGTACGGGGACACTAATCGCACCCGGTAGATGGTCGTCAGCGTATTCCGCCGGCGAACGTACATCAAGAATATCGTCGAAAGCGTTAAATGCTTGTGAAATTTCAATGGGTTTATAGGTGGCCATGGGTTGCGTTGTTAAGTCTGAATACTATTTCACGTTAAAATATAAGCATAGCGATAAGTCCAGCAACAACCCCTGACAATACAACGCCGATAGCGATCGCAAGACGGATTTTCAGGCTGAAAACGTTGCCGAGCATGGCCAGAGAAGGCAAGCTGACAGCTGGCAGTGTCATGATGAGTGCTGCAGCTGGACCCGCGCCCATACCCAACGCGAACATCGCTTGCACAATAGGCACCTCCCCCGCTGTGGGAATAACAAACAATGTGCCTGCGAGTGCCATCGCAACGATCCAGACAATACTGTCATCCGCACCAAACACCGGGAATAGCCAAGCTCTGGCAGCACCAAGCAAAAGCACTATTACGAGATACTCAGGTAAAAGTCTGATTGAAAGCGCTATGAATTCCCGTAGCCAGCGTACAAGAATGCTATCTGTGGACACCTCTACTTCTGGGATTAAGTTCTGGTTAAGCGAATCAGCTTCGCTTGGGTCAGCATAACGCTCTGCCAAATAAGCGATCCCCAGCACCATAGCAATCCCGAATACAACCCTGAAGATAGCCCAGCCCCACCCTAACACGAAACCCATAAACACAAGTGTCGCAGGATTCAATACAGGATTCGAGAGCCACCAAGACACTACACTGCCGACCGATGCGCGGCTTTGCCGCATGCCAGCAGCCACAGGCGCGGCGCAACAGGTGCACATCATACAAGGGATAGCTAAAAGGCCTCCTCGCATAACGCTTCTGAAGCCTAGACGTCCAAGCGCAGCGCTCACCCAGCGAGACGGCAGAAGTACCTTGATACCTGAACCCAGTACAAGACCCAAAATCATTGCCTTCCAGATCGACTTGCCGTAGGCGATGGCATAATCCAATGCCGCGCTCCATGATGCAGGCGGTGCAGAGCTGGCCTTCCCGGAAATAATAGAATCGCCTATGGAGTGATGAGTCTGAGCAAAGAAAACCTTGGCATAATAAGGAATCCATTTGACGTAAGCGAAACCAATAATAGCTACGAGGGCAAAAATCATTGCCCAAGCAAAAATAGATAATGGCTTCTTGTTCAAGCTAGCTTGCATAAAAATCTCTCGTTAATCACTAATATCTGCCTATTTATTGCTTTGCAGATTATTCTCTACCATCTGTCATTACACAGTAACTATTGCAAAAGAAAAAGGCCAACATTTCTGTCGGCCTTATCTGATTGGTGGCCCCCCTGTGAGTCGAACACAGCACCAACGGATTATGAGTCCGCTGCTCTAACCAAGCATGAGCTAGGGGGCCAAAACTTTTAAGCTCGTTATTTTAAACTATTAATGCCTAGTCTTGGCCCGTTTCTAAAAAGCTTCTTAATCTTTCTGAGCGTGTAGGGTGGCGCAACTTACGTAATGCCTTTGCCTCAATTTGACGGATACGCTCACGCGTTACATCAAATTGTTTGCCCACTTCTTCCAGCGTGTGGTCTGTATTCATCTCAATACCAAAACGCATACGCAACACTTTTGCTTCACGCGGTGTGAGCGATTCCAGCACTTCGCTGGTTGCATCGCGCAAACTGGCATAAACAGCCGCATCAACTGGCGCTAAAGTCGTGCTATCTTCAATAAAGTCGCCAAGATGTGAATCTTCATCATCACCGATTGGCGTTTCCATAGAGATTGGCTCTTTGCTGATTTTCAGGATCTTGCGGATCTTGTCTTCCGGCATTTCCATTTTCTCTGCCAGCAAGGCTGGATCTGGTTCGACACCAGTTTCTTGCAGAATCTGGCGACTGATACGATTCATTTTGTTGATCGTTTCGATCATGTGCACAGGAATACGAATGGTACGCGCCTGGTCAGCAATGCTACGGGTAATGGCCTGACGAATCCACCAAGTTGCATAAGTCGAGAATTTGAAACCACGACGGTATTCAAATTTATCAACCGCTTTCATCAAGCCGATATTGCCTTCCTGAATTAAATCCAGGAATTGCAAACCGCGATTGGTGTATTTTTTAGCAATAGAAATAACCAAACGCAGGTTAGCTTCAATCATTTCACGTTTAGCGCGGCGTGCACGTGCCTCACCAGTCGTCATCTGCTTATTGATTTCTTTAAGCTCTTTAGTTGGAATGCCGACTTTAGCTTCCAGGTCGATCATGCGCTGTTGCTGATCTAAAATAGAGTGGTTGTAACGTGCCAGCTTCTCAACATAAGGCTTATCTGCCTTCAGTTCTTCCGCCAGCCAGTTCAGATTGCTTTCGTTGCCCGGGAAAGATTTAATAAAATGCGCGCGTGGCATGCCTGCTTTTTCTACGCAGAAATCCAGCACCTTACGCTCATGGCCACGCACTGTTTCCACCAGGCCACGCACTTGGTCACAAAGACTTTCAACCTGTTTGGGTGAAAAACGGAATGCAGTGAGTTCTACTAGAATCTCTGACAATAACGCCTGATACTCAGGGTCTTGTGAACCTCTTAATGGCAGGATTTCCATCATTTTTTGATGTGCTACACGCACTACAGCAAAACGCTTGAGTAGCTCTTCTTTTAGTTTAGCCAACGCTTCTGCAGAGATTGCTGCTGCTTTTGCACCGTCAGCATCATCATCTTCATCTTCTTCCTCAACTTCAGGCTCTTCAACCACTTCAGCCTCAGCTGTCATACCGTCATCCAGACCGATATCGGAATCAATCAAACCATCAACCAAATCATCAACGCTAAGCTCGTCTTTTTCTACTTTATCAACCAGCTCCAACAAGGCGCCAACAGTGGTCGGACAGGCGGCAATCGCCTGCACCATATGCTTTAAGCCGTCTTCAATACGGCGTGCAATTTCAATTTCACTTTCGCGTGTGAGCAAGTCTACTGTACCCATCTCACGCATATACATACGCACTGGGTCAGTAGTACGGCCAAAGTCTGAATCAACGGTAGCAAGTGCTTGTTCAGCCTCTTCCACCGCATCGTCATCAGTCACTGCCGGTGGGGCATCAGACATTAATAACACTTCAGCATCAGGTGCTTCTTCGTACACCTGAATACCCATGTCATTGATCATGCCGATAATGCCATCTATCTGTTCCGAACCCTGCACATCGTCTGGCAAGTGGTCGTTAATTTCGGCATAAGTGAGATAACCGCGTTCTTTGCCTAAAACTATTAAGCTTTTAAGACGGGTGCGGCGTTCCTCTGCGTTTGCCTCTTGCAACTCCGTGCTAACAAACTCTTCTGCATTTTTTTCAGCCGACTGATCGCTTTTCTTTGGTCTTGCCATGACTTACCTCTAAATTTTAGCTTCTGCCATGCTATTAAACCAATCAGCATGACGATAAGATTACCGAACCGCGTATTATACCAGAATTAAGCCCTATTTTGGCTGGGTTTATTACCCACAGATTTCAGTAAAGCAATTTCATCTTCCGTTAAAGCGCTCAAAGGTTTTTCACTGATTCGCGCTAACAATATGGATGACTGCCTATGTGAATGAGTATCCTGCAACTGCAGCCTTGTTCCCGCCAGTTCCTTCTCGAGATCCAGCGTTTCATCTAAAATACTTAATTCGCGTTCCAATTCACGCAAAACTTTAGCATCAACCTTACTCTCAAGTTCACGTAACAATACTACGGGTTTAGAATGGGGATGAAGCAAACAAGTTTCAATAGTCTGCTTAAGTAATATATCTTCTTCCGTCTTGTCATCCAGCCAGGCCAAATCCGACTCAGATGCAAGTGCCGGCTGCATCAGCAACATCAAACAAAAACGTTTTTGTAACGATGTTGTGGTGCGCGTAAGTTTCGGCCTTGCCTGTACCGGCGCTTTGCTTAAATTAGGTAATTTAAGCAGACTATGCATTTCTTCTGTCGATAATTGTGCCAACTCAGCGACTTTTTTACGTAAATACATCGCACTGCGCGGTGCATTGATTTGCTGCATGATAGGCTCAGCCTCATTCAAAAACCGCACGCGGTCTTCCTGACTTTGCAGCGGATTATTTTCACTCAAGTGCTGCAAAATATACTGCGAGAGCGGCATTGCAGCTTTAATTTCAGCCTCAAATTTTTCTTTCCCGAATTCACGTACGTAAGAATCCGGATCATGCTCCTTCGGCAGAAACAGGAACGCAAGTTTCAAGCTATCCGTAAGTGCTGGCAAAGCATTCATAGCAGCGCGCCATGCGGCGGTCCGGCCTGCATTATCGCCATCGAAACAAAATACGATTTCATCTGCCTGACGCATGAGTTTAGTGATGTGATACGGCGTAGTTGCCGTACCTAAAGCAGCAACGGCATACTCAATACCGTATTGCGCCAAAGCCACAACATCCATATACCCCTCAACCACCAAGGCGCGGCCTGCATCACGTATCGCACGGCGTGCTAAAAACAAGCCATAAAGCTCATGCCCTTTTTGGAACAAAGGCGTTTCCGGCGAGTTGTAGTATTTGGGGGTATCTTCCGGATTAATAACACGGCCGCCAAAACCAATAACCTGGCCTTTTTGGTCATGAATCGGGAACATGATGCGATCACGGAATCGGTCATAACGCCGGCCTTGCTCATTTTCAACCACCAAGCCAGCCGTTGTTAACGCCTCACTTTCATAGTGCGGAAAAACACTTTGCAGGTTCTGCCAGCCTGCTGGCGCATAGCCGATCTGAAACTTGGCCGCTATCTGACCGCTAAGGCCACGACTTTTTAAGTAATCAATCGCACGCTGTGACTTTTTAAGCTCAGCCTTATAAAAATTAGCAGCCTGCTGTAATGATTCCTGCAACCCAACCACCACTTTGGCTGCATGCTTATCAATATCACGCGTTTCCTGCGGCACAGTCAGCCCCACCGATTTGGCAAGTTCATGAACTGATTCCACAAAATCCAAACCCTGATACTCCATCATAAAACCAATGGCAGTGCCGTGTGCGCCGCAGCCGAAACAATGGTAGAACTGTTTGGTAGGGCTTACGGTAAAACTGGGGGATTTTTCATTATGAAACGGGCAGCAGGCAGAATAATTTGCGCCTGCTTTTTTCAAAGGTACGCTTTTATCCACCACATCTACGATATCAACGCGGTTCAGGAGTTCTTGAATAAAGCTTTCGGGGATCAAAATTATCTGCTTTTACCAAAAATAACGACGTTGGTTTAATTACCGAATGGTAATTCTAGCCCAAGATTACAACTCAAGTAAGCTCAAAACATAAGTAAGCTCAAAACAAAAAAGGAGCTTACGCTCCTTATGATGTTTACTTGCTTACAGCTTAATGATTAACCTAAACGGGTTTTAATCAACCCGGATATCTTACCCATATCAGCACGGCCAGCAACCAGCGGCTTAATGGCCGCCATGACTTTGCCCATGTCTTTAACACCAGCAGCGCCAGTTTCAGCAACAACCTTTTCCAAGATGGCACTAATTTCATCTTCAGTCAGCTGTTGTGGCAAATAAGTTTGCAGCACTGTGACTTCAAACTTTTCTACATCGGCCAAGTCCGTACGATTTGCTGATTCATACGCAGCAATTGAATCACGACGTTGTTTGAGCATTTTTTCAATCACGGCAATCACATTACCGTCATCTAATTCAATACGCTCATCCACTTCGCGCTGCTTGATTGCAGCCTGTAACAAACGTATCGCGCCCAAACGCACGCTATCTTTAGCGCGCATGGCTGTTTTCATATCCTCAGAAATCTGAGCTTTTAATGACATGCCAATAACTCTACTTAAATCTTAGTAAAGTTTAGCTGGTAATGTTTGCTTGAGTAAGCGACGATATTGACGCTTAACCGCAGCAGCAGCTTTACGTTTACGTTCCCAAGTTGGCTTCTCGTAAAACTCGCGTGCGCGAAGGTCATTCAACAAACCAGTTTTTTCAATTAGGCGCTTAAAACGGCGTAAAGCAACGTCAAACGGCTCATTCTCTTTTACACGTACACTAGACATTAGGTCTCTCTTATCTGCAACAATTTAATTAGGTCATGCTCAAGTTCACCAAACATAGGCTTATAAACTTGAGAAAAGTCCGCTATTTTAATCGTATAATTGGTTTTATTCAATTACTTTTATGGTTTTGTGCTATAAAAATTCTTTTAGATAGAAATGGATACAAAATAAATGTTGGTTTTAGGCATAGAATCGTCGTGCGATGAAACAGGTATCGCCCTATATGACACCGAAAATGGCCTATTGGCACATGCTTTGCACTCACAAGTTGAAATGCATGCAGAATATGGCGGCGTAGTGCCTGAACTCGCGTCACGCGACCATATTCGCCGCGTATTACCGCTGACTGAAACTACCCTCAAGGAAGCCAACAAAACGTTGCAGGATATTGATGCGATCGCTTACACACAAGGCCCCGGCCTGTCAGGCGCCCTGCTGGTTGGCACCAGCTTTGCCGAATCACTTGCTTTCAGTTTGCAAATTCCTACCATCAACGTACACCACCTCGAAGGACATTTACTCGCACCATTACTGGAAGAAAACCCGCCGGAGTTTCCGTTTGTTGCATTATTGGTATCCGGCGGACACAGCCAGTTAATGCGTGTGGATGGCATCGGTGAATACGAATTGCTTGGTGACACTCTGGACGACGCCGCAGGCGAAGCTTTTGACAAGACTGCTAAATTATTAGGCCTAGGTTATCCCGGCGGCCCTGCTTTATCCAAACTGGCACAAGGCGGCAAGCCGCGCTTCAAGTTACCCAGACCATTACTGAACAGCGGCGACTTGAACTTCAGCTTTAGTGGATTGAAAACATCGGTGCTAACCCTTGTGAATCAGCATCAGCCACTTGATGAAACCACCAGAGCTGACATTGCATGGGAATTTCAGGAAGCCGTGACCGAAGTGCTCACCACAAAATGCATGAGCGCTCTGCGTGAAACAGGCTTGGACAACTTGATTGTTTCAGGCGGCGTAGGAGCAAATACAAAACTGCGTGAAAAATTAAACGCCGCGACTAAACGTAAATTATGCAAAGTAAGCTACCCACGTTTAGAGTTTTGCACAGACAATGGCGCCATGATAGCTTTTGCCGGCGCCATGCGACTCGCAGCCATAAACACTGACAACAACAAGAATTACAGCTTTAGCGTAAAACCTCGCTGGAATTTAAGCGAGCTACAAGCGCCTTAAACTGCGCAAGCAATGTTGTAACTATTTTTTACCAAAACCTGACTCTGTGCCCGCCAGCAATTTCTGAATATTGCTTCGGTGGCGCCAAACCAGGAATACTGACATCACCAATACTGTAATAACGTAATCTGAAACACCGATCAAGTTATCTGCGTGCGCCAATAAAAACCATGCATACACAGGTGCTAACGCTGCCGCTACAATGGCAGCCAATGATGAATAGCGCGATATTGCAAAAACAACAGCCCAGGTAACCAATGCCGCCAAAGCCAACATTGGAGAAATAGCCAACATAACGCCCAAAGCTGTTGCCACGCCTTTACCACCTTTAAAGCCATGGTAAATTGGGTACAAGTGTCCAAAAAATACAGCCAAGCCAACAGCACTTATTAGCCACATGGTCATCCCTGACTGTAATGCCAGCCAAACGGGAAACCAGCCTTTAAAGGCATCGCCCAGCAACGTGAGCACTGCAGCCGATTTTTTACCGCTACGCGCAACGTTGGTAGCGCCGATATTTCCGCTGCCTACCGAGCGCGGGTCAGGCAAACCATAAAGCTTGCTGATTAAAATACCAAACGCGATTGACCCCAGCAGATAAGCTGCAACAATCCAAACAACCGGCACTAGGGTTACGGGAATAAAACCTAACTCATTCATCTTAAAATCTCTTCGCTGTCATTCCCGCGAAGGCGGGAATCCATTAGTAACACCGCAATAAATAATAAATTGTGGTTTAATATTTCAGATATTACTGGATTCCCGCCTTCGCGGGAATGACGACATGAAAATAAGGCGCTGCAAGTCATTATGGACATCATCTTTCTAAGCGAAGTTAAAGTACAAACCAAACTCGGCGTGCCCGAGTGGGAGCGCATGGTTGAGCAAACCATCATTCTTGACATAGAAATTGGCTACGATTTAAGCAAAGCCTGCAAAAGCGATGCTGTTGCCGACACCATAGACTATGGCACAGTGGTTGAACGTATACGCAAAACGTTAAGTGAAAATAGCTTTCAACTCGTAGAAGCCCTAGCCGAGCATATTTGCCAATTGATTTTGAAAGAGTTTGGTGCGCTGAGCGTGAAAATCAAAGTGGCTAAGCCTGCGATATTGCCTGGATTGAAAGCGCTGGGTGTAGTAATTGAGAGACAGAAGTAATGAAAATTGTTTATAACGCAGCTAATAGCTTAGAAGCACATATGATTAGAGGTGTACTTGAACAGCAGGATATTCCTGCCTATGTTCAAGGCGAACACTTACAAAGTGGAGTAGGTGAAATACCAACTATTGGATTAGTAAAAGTCAATGTCGATGACGAGAATTATCAATCAGCTAAAAAAATTATCCAAAATTGGGAAAAAGCTGAAATTGATACAAGTACAGCCACAACAAATTCAACGGCTACTGATAAGGTAAATGCACACCCAAGCCTGCTTGTATTGTTCTTTGGGTTTTTATGTGGAGCAGTTGCTATGCATTTATATCTAAACTCATCCCCTGTGTCACACAATGGCATTGATTACAATTTAGATGGTAAGAATGACGAAACTTGGACTTACCAAAATAATGTTCTTATTAAAACCGAAATCGATAATAACTTGGATGGTAATATCGACAACACTTCAACCTTTCAAAAAGGGTTAATTGACACTCAAAAACTTGATGATAATTTTGATGGGAATTTTGATACCGAAAATTTCTACGAAAAAGGGAGTGTTTACTATTCGAAATCAGACACTAACAACGACGGAAAAATTGACGTAACAACAGAATACGATGTTAATGGGCCGAAACGTAAAGTTACGATTTTTAATCCAAAAAACAATCTACCAAAGAAAATCCAGTTCTATGAGACGAACCAATTGAAATCTGCTGAGTTTGACAGTGACGATGATGGGGATATGGATACCATCATCACTTATGATTTCTTTGAAGAAGAAATTAGCAGTAAACCAAAATAATTTATTTTTGGTTAATATTTACCTCATCGCCTTAACTACCCCCTTGCACCACGCCGAGCAACGCAGACATAAAGGGAGTTTTCAGCAATCGGCTGTTAGAGCCAGCATTTGGCTTCCCCGTGGAATATATGCGCTAAAGCGCATTATTCACACGTGAAGCGTAGCGAGTTTTCACGTCAGAACAATTGCTTTAGCAATTCGTGATGATGGGGAAGACCCTTGCGGTCTCCGATTGCTACCCTTTATGGTGAGTAGCGCAGGGAAGCCGAAGGCCGTGATGTGGGGTGCCGTTTTCTTTGGTTACTTTCTTTTCAGGCAGTTAAAAGAAAGTGACTAGCTGTCGGGCTACCCCCGACATGGTGAATATTCCAGCACTTTACCCTCACCCTAGCCCTCTCCCTTAAATGGAGAGGGAATAATCACTAACCCCGCGGATGATGCACCGAATGCAACCGTTTCAACCGCTCCCGCGCCACATGCGTATAAATCTGCGTCGTTGAAATATCCGCATGCCCCAACAGCATCTGCACCACTCGCAAATCTGCCCCGTGATTCAACAAATGCGTGGCAAAAGCATGGCGCATTACGTGCGGTGACATATGTTTGGTAATGCCAGCCACTAAAGCATAGCGTTTAATCAGGTACCAGAATGCCTGCCGCGTCATCGCGTCGCCACGGTTAGTCACAAACAACGCATCACATAAGCGTTTTTGCAGAATCGCCAGCCTTGCCTCGCTTAAATAGCGTGCAATCCAGTCGGCTGCCTCCTCACCCATCGGCACTAAACGAGTCTTGCTACCCTTGCCGGTTACGCGCACGACACTATCGCTCACACTCACCTCTGTGGTCTTGATGGAAACCAGCTCGGAAACGCGCAAACCGCAAGCGTATATCAGCTCCAGCATAGCCCTATCACGCAAGCCCGCAGGCTCGTTTAAATTCGGTGCATTGAGTAGCGCCACCACTTCATCCTCATTCAGGCTCTTGGGCAGGCTACGTGGCAATTTAGGGGATTCTATTTGCAGAGTGGGATCTACACTTATCTTGTTTTCACGCAGACAGTAGCGATAAAACCGCCGCAGGCTGGCAATCAGGCGGCTGATGCTGCGCGGTTTGTTTTGCGGAAACTTTACTGCGAGGTATTGCTGGATATCAGCCTGGTCAACAGTTAATAATTGCTTACCCTGTGTCAGTAGCCAGAGGCCA
>Ga0209593_10001339_pt1 | contig 10586 bp, 5 predicted proteins | sample PPLLaktember2015_3_FD_187260 | JGI IMG/M metagenome (GOLD analysis project Ga0209593, IMG submission 187260) | Freshwater sediment microbial communities from Prairie Pothole Lake near Jamestown, North Dakota, USA - PPLs Lake P7 Core (6) Depth... | ecosystem: Environmental > Aquatic > Freshwater...
AATCGGTCACCGCTATCGCGCCTCTTCCTGCGCCCGCGCTTTTGACGGTTCTTTCGAGAATTGTCGCCGCTCGAGCCTGCAAACGCGCGTTCAACGTCAGCCGAACATCTCGATCTCGAGCCAAGACCCGCAGGACGTCGGGGTGTCCGGGCCACGCCCGATGCTTAACGAAACCTGCCAGGTCTCGATAGTCACGCCTGAAGACAAGCCGTTCCTTCCCGTCCCGGGTATCCTGCACTTTGATCAGCCTGGCGTGATCGTCGAACCCCTGAAGACGGGCGTTCTGGTCGCGTTCAATGAAGGACGTGTTCCCTGCCGCCCAGTTCAGGCGAGTCCTCTCGTCGCCGACAACATGGAACATCACCTCGCCCATCGGATAGCGCCGTCCCTCGGCCGGGCTCAGCGCACCCTCGAGATCCACACCGATCTTCTCATAGGCCTGCTTGTGCTCAAGCAACTCCTCGAGGCGGATGGTGGCGAGCGGCAGTCCGGTGCTGTCGTAGATCGTCCCCCTCGGTATGGTGGCAATCGCCGATCTGATGCGGGGATTGTGGACGAAGTTCCTGTGACCATCAGCCTGCACGACAAGAGCCGGCCGGAACGTGACCTCCTCGTTCTTCCACACCTGGACGTAAAACGCCTTAACGACAACGATCGACGCCACCAGGCAGAGAGCCAACTCGAGCTTCTTCACGCCCGTCCCGAAGTTCTGGTACCCGGCCGGATCGCGCGGCTGCCGGGACGCAGCTGCAACCATCCCGAACATCAGAAAATTGATGACAGTCGAGGATTTCCCGTAGTTCAAAAACGGAGTGACGATACCCGACAGCGGAGCGACTCCCAGTATGCCGCACGAAATCAGCAGCACCTGGTAGGCCGTCAGTAACGTGACGGCGAGAGCCAGAAAGAAGCCGTACTCCCTGGCCGAAAGCGCCACCCGGAGCATCCGGTAAATCAAAACGGCGTAAAGCAAGAACAGGGCTGCCAGGCCGGCGAATCCCAACTGCTCTCCGGCAACGGCGAGCACCAGGTCGGTGTGGGCGGCCGGCGCCGGCTGGCGTTCGGCGAGGCCGAGCCCCGTTCCAGCCAGTCCTCCCGCTGCGAAAGTCCAAAGGGACTGTGCGATGTGGTCGCCTCCCGGCCGCACGAAATTGTCCCAGGGTGAGAGGGCGATTCCGACACGAGCCGCGACGGTCCTCGGGAAACCAATCATGTAACAGGCGAGAAACGAAGCCAGGACCAGAGAACACCCCACGGCAACGCCAAACGCTCGCCGGCGTGCGATTCCCCAGAGCGTAAAGAAGACGAAGGAAAGCACGAGCGCCGGGCCCATGTCCCCTTGTCCTATAAAGAGAAGGATCGCGAGTATGACCCCGACCAGCACCGGGAGGCCGTGCCGCAAGCTGGGGACCGGGAACCGCTGGAGTATCCGCGGAAGATTCCTGTGCTTTTCGCTCAGCTCGCGAAGAAGCTGCCACCTTCTCGCAAAATAACCGGCAAGAAACAAGAGGAGCAGCAGTTTGATCAGCTCGGCAGGCTGCACGGTCATGCCAGCGAGCGACAGGTTGACTTTGGCGTCGCTCTGTCCCGGCCCAAAGCCAAAAGCGATCAGAAGGACCGATGTGACCACGGCGAGGAGGAGCGGCACATAAGCGAGCCGCTTCAGTACGGGCCGTTCGAGGTCGGCAAAACTGACTGCCAGGAGCGCGAGGCATCCGACGGCGACCCCGACCGAGAAATCCGTAAACAGGAGCCGGTCGCGAAGAGGATCCCGCAGTGTGACCATCAGAAGGAATGCCACGGTAGTCAGCAATTGAAGGATGGGCAACAGGATCTGATCGCCCGCGAACCAGCTGGCAACCCAGACCCCGTGTATGACCCAGAAGCAGAGAATCAGCGCCAGCGCCGCCCCGAGGAGCAGCCAACGAAAATCACCGAGCTCGCGCACCGAGAGACTCGGCCGCACGGCTCGAATGTCCGTTGCCGTCATGATGGGGACGGTTTCAGCTTTCGGCAGCTCGGCGAGGCGCAAACGGAAATCGACCAGGCTCCGGTTCCGTCTGATGACGCCGGCATCGGCGCGCAAGGCCGTCAGTGCTGAAACGCTCGAAATCGAGTCACTCTGCAGGTGGTTCGCAATCTGATCCGCCGCGAATTGACGATCAACCTTGTTCTCGAAGGAGGTCAACAGGGGAGCGAGCCGCTGCGCGTCGGGCTTGCTGTTGAGATTGAGGAGCGGCGGTCCTGACTTCGTTTCGGCCTTCACCCGCCCCGCGATCGCCAGGTAGCTGAGGCAGACGCCCAGGGCCAACAACAGTGTGCCAGCCGCCAGGAGTGCGGCTTCCATCCGCCGTGGCTGGGGGCCTGTCGCCGATACCGGGCGGAGGCTTCGCTGGGCGGCAGTGCTTTTCGTGACTACCATGGCCACCTCCAGCCACCGCTTTCCTCGTCGAGCTTGTCCAGCTCGTCCTCTATCTCGCGCCTCCGGCGCTCGCAGTCGCGTAAGTTGGCGACAACGTCACCCCAGCCTACGATCGGAAAGTAATGCTCGATCGCAGAATCGAAGTCGTCGCGCGCTTTCTCCAATTGGGCTTTCTTGTTTTCCCCCTCGAGGTCCTCAGCGGATTTGTGCTCGCGGATGGCCCGAAGCCGGTATCCATCGGCTATTTGCGCCTGCTCTCTTCGCCCGAGCGTGAAGCCTCGGTTTTCGGCCTCTTCCAGGGCTTTCCGCCCCTGCTCGACGTCCCGGAGCCCGTAAAAGTAAACGCGGCCCATGCCCAGATAAGGATCGGGCCACTTCTTGCTGCGGGCCGCCAGTTGGTAGTTTTCAATGGCTTTGTGGTATTGCCCGGAGATTCGGTTCACATGGGCGAGACTGTATGCGTGGACGGCTGTTACCTCGCTATCGACTCGCATCCACGTCAGCCAGTTCCGGGTGTTTGCCTCGCATCTCACCCAATCCGCCTTCTGAAGCTTCGGGTTGTCCCCCGTCCGGAAGTCATCGGTAGTGGCTGTGCAGTCTTCGAGTATCACGGACCGGACTGAATAGCCCGCGATCCAGGGCGTCACGCCCAGGAAGCTGCTGTTCCTCACACCCTGAAATTCGGTCCAGACGTCCTTCGCGGCTATCTCCCTGGCTGCTGCCCTCTTCTTTAAATCCATGGCGCCCGGACAACTCGACGCCTCCAACAGCGCGATCAGAGCGAAGAGCCCGACAATCGTCAGAACCCAGTTTCGCGGACGGGCGATGATCGCCATGGCCCGACCGTATTTGCGGCGCCGCGTTGGAACGGGGGATACGGCAGGCTCAGTCCTCACCGTTGAAGAGTCAGTTATGACCGTTGCCGGCGAAGGTTCAGTTCTGACCGTTGGCGCGGGTTCCCCGGTTCTTCTGGTTTCAGTCCCCCAAGAGGGAGAAAGCGACACTCTTACTTCCCGGGACTCATCGGCCGGCAGTTTGCTGGCCTCGGTCTCCTCCGCCGCCAGAAATCTCCGCAGGTCCGCCTCGAGCTCCTTGGCCGACTGGTAACGGCAGGATGGATCTCGATGAAGCGCCTTGCGGAGCACGTCAGACAAGCCCGGAACGCCGAGCGTCGAGAATCGTTCAGGATTGGCGCCCGATTGAATGCTCTGCTCCAACCTCTCGGGAGTAGGGGCGTCGAACGGTCGATGCCCCTCGATCAACTCGAATAACATGACGGCCGCGGCCCACAAGTCGCTCATCTCGTCGACTTGCCCGGTTCTCAGCCGTTCCGGTGAGAAATATTCGACGCTCCCTATCGAGTTGGTCGTCTGCCGTCGCGTGAGCGTCAGGCCTTTGGCGGTTCCGAAATCGACGACGTGCAGCTGATCGTTTTCTTCCAGAAGGACGTTATTCGGCTTTATGTCCCCGTGGCAAATCGCGCGCAGTTGCCTTCCCTCGACTTCGAGGGGGAAGCTGTGGGCTGAGGCCAGCGCCACGCAGAGTTCGGCGGTAATGACGGCGGCTCGTCCGGGGTCAAAAGGGCCCTCTCGTGCGAGAAGTTTGGCGAGATCCCTCCCGTTGACATAGTCCATCTCCACGAAGAAGTAACCGTCGAGATCACCCGAGTCGTAGACCTTCACCACCCTGGGTTCGATTTGACACAGGTGTGTCTGTAACGCGGTTCCGATCTTCTCGGCCTCCATCACGACCGGATCGGTCAGGTCGTGCTCAAGCAGTTTCAGAGCGACCGTCCTGCTGTCCCTGGTATTCAGAGCCCGGTAGACGTCCCCGAACCCGCCGCGTGCGAGCTTCTTCTCGATTCGGAAGTGTCCGATTTGCGACAGAATCGCGCCCGCTTCTGGCATTCGTTCTTGCGTTTCCTTCTTCTCTAAATTCAATGCAAATACAGTGCCCTCTATAGTGGGTCAATTCGGTGCTGGAGTCGCGTTACAGAGCCGCGCACGGAGTGGAGGGCTGCGGAGCGCTTTCCCGCGGAGCAGCATGGAGCGCAGTAAGCGGGACCACCCAATGTGCTCCAAGGCCCGTTGGGTGGTCCCGCTTACTGCGCTCCATGCTGCTCCGCGGGAAAGCGCTCCGCAGCCCTCCACTCCGTGCGCGGCTCTGTAACGCGACTCCAGCGCCGAATTGACCCCACCACGGAGTCTTCCAACCCCTACCGATTTGGGTTACTCGGCACCGCCCTCCGACTTCCTGGCTCGCTTTGCACCCCTGGCCCTCGTACCCGTGCTCTGTTCGAAACGAGCAAGTTCTCGGCTTCCACTTTTGTCTTCCATTCGAGGCTGGGCACAATAACTCCCGACTTGTTGCCGCGAACGACATTCCCACTGATTTTGAGTGCCCCGCTGTCCGGCCCGATCACGATCGCTACGCCGTTCTTCTCGACGCGGTTGAGCGTTACCCGGGAGCGGCCTTCCACCATCAGACCCGTCCCCAGATTCTCGTGAACCCGGTTCCCGACCAGCGTGCCCTGGCTGTCGCCCTCGAGCCAGATCCCGATCGAATAAGTGCCGGTGACCTCGGTATCGGCGATCGTTGCTCTAGAGCTTAGCAGGCGTATCCCGATCGCCAGGTTGCGCCCCTGTTTCGCTCGTACGACGAAGCCCTCGAGGGATGCCGAGCGCAAGCTCTGTCCGCGAACCGCGGCTGACTGGCCGGGCGGCAAATCCTCTGCCTCGATGATGGCCGTACCGGGTTCCCGGGCGACCACGCGGACGCCGTCTTTCAGCTCGATCGGCCCCTCGTACACTCCCGGATCCACTTCGATCGCATCCCCGACCTTCGCCTGCAGGAGCCCCCGCTGGATCGTGTCGAGCGCACGGCCCTTGCCGACCCGGATGATCGCAAAAGTCTCCGCAGTCTCCGCAGGTGGAGTAGGCGGCGGCTCGACACGATCCGGCCAGTAGGCCAGTACCAGGGCAAGCAACGTCATTCCGAGAGCCATGCCGGCAAGGAACAAAGCGGCAGTTCGAAGAAAGCGGGTTTTCGACGGTCTGCCGGCGTCGGTCTGTTCTGACCCCGCCATCCTCACCTCGCGCTTCCCGAAAGGTTTCAACCCGGCTCTTGACGCGAACTCCTCGCCCGTCACGACGATCACCGAAACGTTATCCTTGCCGCCCTTTTCGTTAGCCAGGTTGACCAATTCGCACGCGGCGTTTCGACCGTCGTCTGCGAACCTCTGGACGCAGGTGCGGATCTCCTCCGCGGTGATCATGTCGCTGAGGCCATCCGAGCACAGGACGAGGGCCGCGTCCGAGTAGAACGGACGGCGCACGAATTCTATGAAGTCGTCGTCGTACAGGTCATGTTTGGCAGAACCGACGTCTCGATAGACTTCGTTTCTGCGGGGGTGGCGCATCGCCTCGAGCTCGTCGATCTCCCCTGCATCCTCCCTGACGCCGACAGGGGAATGGTCGTGGGTAATCTTCAGGATGCTTCCGTCTCGAATCTCGTAAAGCCGCGTGTCGCCGACGTGTCCGATGAACAGGTAGCCATCTTCGATGACTGCCACCGTGAGGACGCAGCCCATTCCTTTGTATTCGTCGTGCGTCGAAGCGAGGCGCAGGATCTCCTCGTTGGCATGCCAGATCGCCTCTCGGATGCGCCGCTCAACCTCGCCGGTCTTCTCTTTCAGACGGCGTCTGATGGCCGCCATCGCTTCATCAGCTGCTTTTTCACCGGCGGCCTGGCCGCCCATTCCGTCAACCACGACGAACGTTCTGCCGTGCTCGTCCGAGTAGACTCGGTCTTCGTTTCGGGAACGTTCACGGCCCGGGTGCGAGTATGCGTGTGCTCGGATTCTCACAGGTCTTTGCTTTCGCTCCGCCCAGATGTTCTCTGTGCTGATTGGCCCCGGTTCATGAGAACGATCAGGACGACGACGGTGACCAATCCGATGACAAACAGGAAACGGAACCAGTAGAGCCAGCTCATAGCGCCTCGAACTCGAGATCCACCTTTTCGGCGAGTCGGATGACCGCCTTTGACGGCAGCGAAGTCCACTGCCCTTTTTCCAGCTTCTTGCCGTTAACCGCCGTTCCGAACTTGCTCACGTCCTGTATCCAGAATTCCCGGCCTTTTTCTTCGTCGAAACGAAGATAAAAATGGGAGCGGGAGACGTCCTCGATGGACACGAGCTCGATGTCACACGGGACATTTTCGCCGCCCCTTCCGACGAGGACGTCCTTCTTGGTCATGAAGCTTTCGTGGCGCTGTCCGTCGCGGCCTTTATAGCTGAACTTCGCGAAGCGTGGTTCGGCGGCCGCCGCTTCCTCCTGGTAGGTTTTGATGCGGCGACTCTCGCCGCGCGACCGCACGGTGACGACGCGCTGGGTTTTGGCGCCTACTCCGAATTCAGGAGTAACGGCCGTCGTAAGCGCTGAATCGACCATGATGTCACCCGGCTCGAAGTCTTCCTCCTCCGACTTGAAAATGCGGATGGCCCAGTCGCCTTGGGCAGGTTCGATCTTGATCGGATCGGCGCCGAACAGGGGTTTCTTGTTCATTTGCTCGAGGCGGGCGTCCAAGGCTTGTTTTGATTCGCCGCGGATGCGTTCGAGGATCCCTTTGACTCGCTCGTAATCGTTCTCGTGCAAGTAGACGTCAAACCGGCTTGGGGCGAGCGTCGAGTAGAGCAAAGGCTCGAGCGCCTCCTGCATGTTGTCGACGATGGCGAGGATGATGTCTCGTCCGGTCGCTTTCGCCTGCCGGGTCTTGGACTCCGTATCCATTCAGAACCCCCACTGACCGCCCTGCTGCTGGTCTCAGATTAGTCTACAGCGGATATACGAGGCGGCGCGTGCACAGGTTCAAGTTTCCGGCGAATTCTTTGCGGAGAATGCAACGGTGGACAGAGCCGTCAGTCCGGGCTCTTGGATCATGCTGCTGGTCGTCCCGTTGCCACCGCCATTGCGGCGCTCCTCTGAAGCCACGCAATCACCCTCAGCTCGGACTTTTGGCCGCTAGAGCCGCCCCGTCGAATCGCGGTCGTCCGGCCAGACACTCACGACGGCAGGCAGTCGTCGCCAAGCAAGTCGGGCACTTCAGGCGAGTCGCTCGGCGGCTCGAGAAACCGGTGCAGGCGGTCACGCAGATCGACGCATTTAAGCGCCAAATCGGGGCGGGCGCTGAGAATGGCGTCGAGCGTATCGCAAAGGCCTCCTAGCGCGAACCGAATCAGCGATTCGGCCTTGACGGTGTCAGGCGATCGTACACCTTTACGCAGCTTTGAGAAGGAGCGGCTGAGTCGGCCCACCAGTTCCTCTTCAATCGGCAAGCGCGGGGATTCGTCAGCGGAGCCTTCCTGTGTCTGTTTCTTCAGATCCATGATCAGGTCAGCCAGCTGTGAGCCGATCGCGAAGAGCCGCATCGGCAGAGGCTGGTCCGAAGAATGAAGCGCCGAAAAGCTCATTTTCCAGACAATATCGGGGGCCACCCAGCTGTAGCCATCTCCTGGAAACTTCACTCCAAGACGTTTGATTACGGCTTCTCTGGCGGCAAATCGACGATCGAACTCCTCCCACTTGTGCTTTTCCTGTTCCCATTCCTCGCGGGTTTCATGAAAAAGGGAGAAGGCAAAATCGTCGTCCATGTGAGAGCCGTCCAGATGCCAGAACACCGGGCCGGGCAGCTCGGCCTGCATCTGGCAGAGCGGACAGTCGTCCTCGATGATGGCTTCTTCGCCCGACTCTCCTTCGGGTATTCGTGCCCGCTCGTTATGGATGATGCTGGCTGCCGTCCGTCCGCCGCAATCCGAGTACGGAGCAGCGAGCCACCGATCGCGAAATTCCGCCAGGCGGCGGATCTCACCCGGAACGAAATCGTCGACCGCAAGATCGGCTGTACTAAAGCCATCCAGGCGTTCTCCCACGTTGCGCCGGCAACGCGACAGCAACTCGCGCACAAGATCGTAGTACACGACCATCTCATGCGTGCCGAACCCAGCAAACCGATAGGCCGCTGACTCCGGGTTAAGACCAGCCGGGCAGCGCTCTGTTCGCGACCACTGCAATGCCCGATCTTCCAGCCCGTCTTCTATGAACCGTCTTTTGGCTACCATCACTTGCCGCGGCGTTTGGCCTCTCAAGTCGTCGCGCGGTGTCATCATCCAGCGTACGTGGATTCCTCGAATCAGATCGCACTCCCGCCTATAGGTATGGTCTTCGTCATCCGGTGTCGCTGCCGGGCCCTGATCGTGGAAGGTGTCCAAACAGTTTCGGGCAATGAAATCGAAAAGTGGTTCACCGTAAAGCACCGCGCGCGCGTCGAGCGGCGGGTTGAGGAGCCGCTCGCCACGACGGTCTTCGGCCAGCGCCTCCCAGTCGGTTGAATCCTCCACGAGCAGCCAGTCTTCGGACAGGTGGTAACGGACGTCAATGTCTGTTTCGGACTTGCCGTCGTGATACCGGACGCTGCCCTCACGCGTGGCGGCAAGATACGTAGAATCGCAGACGACCAGGCGAGCCGCAAGATCGACGATAAGCAGTCCCGCGTCGTAGTACGCGTATTCTGCGGCCGGCACGAAATCCCCGAAGAAGTCCTTTCCGTTACGCTCGATGAACCTCTCGAGCGCCGTGTCCAGTTCTTCAATCGTCTCGGGCTCGGCGCTAAGCGCCGCCACGACGCACTCGGCAAAGCTGCCGTGGCGATCCGCCTCGATTTCCCGATCGGCGTCCCGAATGATTATTCGCATTTCGCTCATCTCGTTTTTCCCTCCTATAGCTATAACGCTCAAGAGAGAAAATCTACGAAAGAATATTCCTCTGTCATGAAGCGCTAACATCTCCCTTGCTGGATGATTCGCGGATATCACGTATGCAGCGCACTTCTCGTCCTGCGGGTTTCGGGGTAGAATCCTCGCCGCAGCTAGCGGACTGACAGCCTAACGAGCATCAATGCCATGAAACGAATGCTGATCTGGTCGATAGTAGCCATCCTTCCGTCATCCATCTTTGCTGTTGAACCGTGGCAGAAGTTGAGCAATCCAGGCGTTGCGGAGGCGGCGCGCCTCTTCGGGTCGCCGCCGCCCGAGTACGGCGTGATCCTCTGGTGGGGCTGGGACGGAGACGTGGATGAGACCGTCATTAAGCGCGATCTCGACAGCATCAAGGCGCACGGCTTCACTCAGGTGATGATCGAGGCTGGCTACAACATGCCTGATGGTTACTTGACCGACGGCTGGTTCAGGCGCATCGCGTTAGCCGTGAAGGAAGCGAAGCCGCGCGGTATGCGCGTCTGGGTAGAGGACGAGGGTAAGTATCCCAGCGGTTTCGCGGGCGGCCGCTTCAGCAAGCTCCGTCCGGACTTGTGCGAACAGGCCCTCTGGCCGGGGGAGCGCATCCCGGCCGCGGTAGGCGTGACCATCGACCGCCAGGTTTCGGCTGCAGAGACCATCTGCGCCGTGGCGGTCAATCAGGCCGAGCACAGCCGGCGGCTGGTCCCGATCGAGAACGGCAAGATCCACTGGACCGCCCCCGAGGGCAACTGGGAGATCCAGATTGTCGAACGTCAGTTCCGCACCGGCCAGACGCGCTCGGTCAATAACCTCGAGCGGGCCAAAACGACCGACTACTCGCTGATGGACTACTTGAACCCGGTTGCGACCGCGCAATTGATCAGCTGGACCCAAGAAGGATATCGCAAGGCGGTCGGCGACGAGTTCGGCAAGACGCTGATGGGCCTGCGCGGCGACGAGCCCGGATTCCAGTACACTCCCTGGACGCCTGGCATGGTCGAGGCCTTTCGCCGGCGCAAGGGCTACGACATCCGGCCTTACCTGGGCGCGCTCGCCCAACGCCGGGCGGTGCTGACCGATGACGAGCGCCGGGCCAAGGCGGATTACTGGGATGTCTGGAGCGAGCTGTTCCGGGACAATTACTTCGCGGCTCTCGACAAGTGGTGTTCGGATCACCACCTCGAGTACAGCATTCATATCGAACACGAGGAGGATGCGCCGAACCTCGTGCGGGTCGACGGCGATTTCTTCAAAGCCATGCGGCAGGTTGGCGTGCCCGGTGTCGACGCGATCTGGAGCCAGATCTGGATGGATCACGAGGCGGATTTTCCCAAACTCGCTTCCTCGGCGGCTCACCTGTTCGGAGATCGG
>Ga0209593_10001343_pt1 | contig 10579 bp, 9 predicted proteins | sample PPLLaktember2015_3_FD_187260 | JGI IMG/M metagenome (GOLD analysis project Ga0209593, IMG submission 187260) | Freshwater sediment microbial communities from Prairie Pothole Lake near Jamestown, North Dakota, USA - PPLs Lake P7 Core (6) Depth... | ecosystem: Environmental > Aquatic > Freshwater...
GCCTGCGATGCAGGATCGATTGTGCATCGCAGGCGAGACGCCTGCGGCCCCAGTGCAGGCGAGACGCCTGCGCTCCCAGCGGCCGTCCCCTTCGGCTGCACTTCCTTGGGAGGGCTAGTGATTCCAATTGATGATACTTAACCCAGGCCTGCGCAAAAACCGCTCCGGCCTGGGCTATTATGTTGTCGGCCTTTCAGGCCTTCGAGTTCCTCAAACGTACGCTGCCGACTCCTTCCGTGATGGGTCCTGACGTTAACGGCTTTTCTCCAGCAACTCCTTCAGCGCCTCGGCCAACGTCGGAAGCCGAAACTGAAATCCGTGTTTCTGCAGCTTGGCGGGCATCACTTTCTGGCTGGTCAAAAGCAGCTCATCCGCCATTTCCCGGCCCAGCGCAGTCCGTAGCGTAAACGCGGGGGTGCGCAGCAGGGAGGGCCGGCCGAGAAGATGCCCAAGCTCTTTGGCGAAATGCAGGTTGGTCACCGGCGTCGGGGCGGTTGCATTCACCGGACCTTCGAGGGCCTCGGTCTCGCTTGCGAACCGTATGACGTCGACCTCGTCGTCGATGTGAATCCACGACATCCACTGCTGGCCCATGCCCAGCGGGCCTCCGACGAACCACTGGAAAGGCTGCAACAGGCGAGGGAAGGCCCCGCCGCGCGTCGAAAGGACGATCCCTGTTCGAACGATAACCACGCGCATGCCCAGTCGCCCGGCTGCCGATGCTTCAGCTTCCCATTCCCGGCACACCTCCGGCAGGAACCCTTGACCTGGGCCGTTCGATTCGGTCAGTTCCTCGTCTCCACGGTTCCCGTAATAACCAATGGCCGACCCGCTGACGAGGACACGAGGCCGTTTCTTCAAGCGGCTGATCGCCTTGACCAGGGACCTGGTTCCCTGGATGCGGCTGTCGCGGATCAAATCCTTTCGCTCTTTGCTCCAGCGTCCTTCACCAATGGGAGCGCCGGCGAGGTGAACGATGACATCGAGATCTTCAAGCACGACGGGGTCTTCGACCAAACGCGGGAGGGGCCTGGTCGCGTGCTCGAGTGACTCCAGCCGCTCAGAGAGGCGCGTGCCGATCAGACCACGTGCGCCTGTTATGCCGTACTTCATCACGGTTTCTTTCCCGATAGAAGCCCGGTCTGCGGTGTGATCATCCGGAACGAATCGACGACGAGTCCGGCTCTCGTGAGCCAGGAACTGCCTTCCTGTGCGGTGTAGCAGTTGCCTTCTTCGGTGCTCACCAGCATATTAACGGCGAAGAGTGCTGCCCAGGCGGGCGCAGTCCGGTCAGGCTCGAGGAAGAAATCCTTGATGCACAGTAGCCCGCCGCGGTTCATCGCCGTCGCGACCTTACTGATAAGGCAGGCATTGTCATCATCGGAAAAACTGTGGACCAGGTTCGAAACGAGAACGAAGTCGTAGGGACCGCCAAGGCCCTGCGTGAACACGTTGCCCGGCAGTAGTTGGATACGGTCCTCGAGTCCGGCCAGCTGAATGTTCTCGCCAGCGATCTCCAGAGTCTCCTTGCTGTCGAGGATGACGACGTGGAGTTTCGGGTACCGGCTGGCGAACTCGATCGAGTACAACCCCGGACCTCCGCCGACGTCGAGCATTCGGCCCGCGCCTTCAATGGCAATGGCGTCCGCGGTGGTTTTGACGATTGCCTTGGCAGAATCGGCCATCGCCCGGGCAAAGTCCGCTTCGCTGTAACGTAAGCCCGGGTCGATCTGATCGTCCGCAACTGGCTGCCCGGTCTTGAGGACCCGGTACAGTTTGCCCCAGCGCTCGTAAAGCCGGGCGTTGTGAAGAAGGATCGCGCTTTTTGATGCGGTTGAGGAAGGCAGTAGGCACTGCTTCGCAGCTTCGCCGTTCTCGTATCGTTCTCCGACCTTCTGGAGCAGGCCCAACGCGACCAGCGCGTCGCAAAGAATCCGCAGTCCTCGCTGGGTGACATGAAGCCACTGGGCCATTTCCCCGACGGTCTTCGGGCCGCTCTCGAGGAGGGGGAACACACCCAGCCGGTTCGCCGTCAGAACCACCTGAGCCTCGCGGTACCCGTTGGCCAGGCGGTCGATCATCTCGGCGTACTCGTTTGGATTCTGAGACATGGGACCAGATTACCACGGCCTCGGATTATCACCCACTTGCGTCTGTAAACCTTGTGGCCGGGCGGGAACAAGGTTACTGTTAGAAGTAGGTCAGGGCGTATCACATCCACAAGTCTGAACGCGGGATGGCGAGTGTCGACCAAGGAGGGCGGATGACCAGGGGCACGAAGACGTTGGTGATGATTATCCTTGTCGCTGTGGCTTTCCTCTCAGGGCTTCTCATCGGCTACATGGAAGTCAGAGAGACCAAAGGGCTGCTGCAGACGGCGCAAAACGAGCGGGACAACCTGCGCCTTCAGAAACAGCTCAGTCAGGTCCGCGACCTGGCGGCGCTCATGTACGTGGAGACCTCCCGGCAAAACTACGGTCTGGGAGGCGAGTATGCCGCCCGATACTTCGAGCAGGTGAAACGACTCCGCGACGCCGGAATGCCGGAGCAGTTGCGCAGTTCCATAAATGAACTCCTGTCGCATCAAGACGCCGTGACCGCCAGCCTGTCCCGGGCTGAGCCAGGCGCTACGCAACAGGTTCAAGCTCTCTTTCTGGACACCTACCACCGAACGCAGCTGGAGGACGCAGGTCAAGCCGCCTCGCGTCCGGAGTAAGCCGGACACTTGTCTTAGCCAAACCGGACATTTGTCAACCTGGTCCCGCGAATAAACGCGGATACCACGCGGATAGCGCGGACTTATCTGCCGGAATCCGCGTGGTATCCGCGTTCGTCCGCGGGAGCGCTCCCTGGCACGCCTCGTGCTAGAGGCGCCGTCATGATCCGCGACAACTCAGCGATGGACCGGCCGGTAAAGCAATCCGGCCTGATGCGCAGAATCCTTCCTCTCTTGGCGATACTCTTTCCCCTCTTGGTGATCGGCATCGTCCTTTACCCGTCTCTGGCCCGATGGGCCGCCGCGGATCGTGCCATGGACGCTGCGAAATTACGGACGTCCACTGTCCGACGCGGAGATCTGCTGCGCGATGTCGCCGTGCAGGGGAAGATAATCGCGGCTTTCCATCCGACCCTCGTTAGCCCGGCGCAAGGGGTGGTCGCCCTCCTCGCCCGCGCTGGTGACCTGGTCAAAACGGGAATGCCGTTAGCCAGGGTCAGCAGTCCTGAGCTTCAGAATCGTCTGGAACAACAGAAATCATCCGCACTGTCGCTCCAGGCCGAGCTCGAACGCCAACGGATTGCTGCGAGGCAGACCGACGCGCTGAACCAGCGTGACATCGATCTTTTGGTTTTGCGGCTCAAGGCGAGCGAGCGGGCGATGGAGCGCGCCCGGACCCTTTACGAGGAGCGGCTGGGCAGCCAGATGGACTATGAGAAGGCGAAAGACGAGGTCGAGGTCGTCACGGTAGAGCTGCGTAATGCCAGAGAGAAGGCCAGGCTTGAAAAAGAGACCCTCGACTTCGACATCCGGAACCGCGAGCTGCTGGTCGCGCGTCAACAGCTGGTCATCAACGACCTGGAACGGCAGGTGACAGAGTTGAGCGTGTTGTCGCCCGTTGACGGGCTGGTTTCCAGGATCGAGGTCAAGGACAAGGGAACGGTCCAGCCAAATCAGCCGCTGCTCGATGTCGTCGACTTGTCTCAGTTCGAGGTCGAGATAGCTATCCCCGAAGAATATGCCGACGAGTGCGTCGTCGGGACAAAAGCGGCCATCGAGTACAACGGCCGCGATTACGAGGGGGCGTTACGTTCGCTCTCCCCTGAGGTCGAGGCCAGCCAGGTCAAAGGGATTGTATCGTTCGGGCCGGACGGGCCATCAGGCCTCAAGGAAAACCAACGGGTGAACACCCGCCTCATCCTGGACGCTCGTCAGAACGTGCTGAAGGTGGACCGCGGCCCGTTTCTGGAAAGTCTGGGTGGACGCCAGCTTTACGTGGTCGAGGGTGGCCTCGCCGTGCTCCGTCCCGTTCGGGTCGGCACTATCAGCGTTTCCGAAATCGAGATTCTGTCGGGCGTGCAAGAGGGTGAAGAGGTTGTGCTGACCGATCTGACCCGATTTGAAGGAGCACAAAGGATTCTGCTGCGTTAAAGGGTATCGATTCGCGCGCTGGGGCGCGCTCTGGTCCGTGGATAAGAGGAGCTAGAAACATGCTGAAGATGGAAAAAGTGAACAAGGTTTACCGAACCGACATGGTGGAGACCCACGCTCTGAACAGCTTCGATCTCGAAGTCAAATCCGGTGAGTTTGTCTCGGTTATGGGTCCCTCAGGTTGCGGGAAAACCACATTTCTGAATATCGCCGGGCTGCTTGACACCTTCGACGCAGGCCACTACTCGCTTGACGGCGCCGACGTCTCCCGCTTGCGTGACGGTGAGATGTCCCGGATTCGAAACGAAAAGATCGGCTTCATTTTCCAGACCTTCAACCTCATTCCCGATCTCAACGTGATCGACAACGTGGATGTCCCGTTGCGCTACCGGAAAGTCAACCGGCAGGAACGAAAACGGGCAATCGAAGAAGCTTTGATGACAGTCGGCCTGATGTCCCGTGCGAGCCACTATCCCTCCCAGCTTTCCGGAGGTCAGCAGCAACGCGTGGCCATTGCCCGGGCGCTGGTCGGGAAGCCGAAGCTGATTCTGGCCGATGAGCCGACCGGGAATCTGGATTCGCTCATGGCGCGCGAGATTCTGGACCTGCTGGAAACCATCAACCGGGAAGGAACGACTATCATCATGGTGACGCATGATCCGGAGTTGGCCGCCCGCGCCCGGCGCCAGATCCACCTGCTCGATGGCCGCTTGATCGATCTGCAGCCTGACCAGGTAATCCCGCTCTACCGAGCCCGCAAATCATTCCCGGCGTCCATCTGAGATAGGTCCTGTTAAAGGAGATCGTAAAATGCTGGCTTACCACATACGCATAGCTTGGAAGAGCCTGAAGCGGAATCCGATCCTCTCGGCGCTCATCGTCCTCGGAATTGCTCTGGGCATCGGGGTGTCGACCACATTTGTCACTGGTCATCACATCATGTCCCGCGACCCGATCCCCCAAAAAAGCTCAGTGCTGTACTACGTCGAGATGGACAACTGGGACCCGGAGAAGGGTTGGTCGGACGAGGACCCCAAGGCTGCGCCGAACCAGGTCACGCACCGTGACGCCACGGCAGTGATGAAATCAACCGTTCCCACGTACCAGTCGGCGATGTTTAAATCCTACCTGTACGTCTTCCCTCCACCAAAGCTGGGGCGGCCGTACCGAGGCCGAGTGCGGCTCTGCTTCGCCGATTTCTTCCCCATGTTCGATGTGCCTTTCCGCTACGGCGCCGGCTGGGACCGCGCGGCTGATCGCACTCCCGACCCGGTCGTTGTGCTCAGCCACGAGACCAACCAGAAACTCTTTGGAGGGGAGAACAGCCTCGGGAAGTCAGTTCGCATCGAGAGGCGCGACTTCAAGGTGGTGGGTGTGCTCGAACCGTGGCGGCCGGCGCCCAAATTCTATGATCCGCACAATGGGACTTACGAAGAACCCGACGAGCTTTTCATTCCTTTCAACTTCGTCCGGCCGATGGAGATCAGGACAGGCGGCAACACCAGCGGGTGGAAGGACAGCGGGAAAACATTCGAGGATCAGCTGCAATCGGAGAACATCTGGATTCAGATGTGGGTTCAACTGGACTCCGAGCGTCAGAAACAGGAGTACATGCAGTTCCTGGACAATTACGTGCGCGGACAGCAGGCGCTCGGCCGAATGCAGCGGCCGCTGAACAACAAGCTCCTCGCGACCATGGACTGGCTCGACGATCAGGGTGCTGTGCCTGAAGAAGCAACGAGTTTCGTGGTCATCTCCCTGCTGTTCCTCCTCGTTTGCTCTTTGAACCTGATCGGCATCCTGCTCGGCAAGTTCCTGGCCCGCGCGCCGGAGATCGGCGTCCGGAGAGCACTCGGAGCCAGCCGGATGGCCATCTTTATGCAGCATATCGTTGAGTGTGAGCTGATTGCCGTCATCGGGGGTGTCCTGGGTGTGCTGCTCTCGATCCTCGGTCTGGAGGTTCTGACCCGCCTCTTTGACGGAATGCTGAACTTTCGTCTGGATTGGCTCATGGTAGCCGCAGCCATTGGCATGGCCCTCCTGTCGGGCCTCGTGGCTGGGGTCTACCCGGCTTGGCGGATTTGTTCTCTGGCTCCCGCAAACTACCTGAAAGAACAGTAGAGGTCACCATGGAATTCGGACCGATATTTCGAACACTGCGTCGTAACAAAACACGGTTTACGCTTATTACGCTTGAAATCGCGTTGACCCTGGCGATTGTCGGGAACTGCGTCAACATGATCGTCGACTACCGTCGCCTGATCCTGCGCCCCACAGGGCTCGATGAAGCCAACCTGCTCTCCGTCGTCAGTCAGCCGTTCTCGCCTGACTTCCGCGAGGAAGGCTACCTTGAAAACAGCCGTCAAGCGGACCTGAAGCTGCTTCGTGCTCTCCCCGGCGTCCGCTCGGCCGAATCAATCAGCTCAACTCCTTTGAGTGGTTCCGGCAGTTCGTCGGGGTTCAAGCCGCTCGGCGCCAAAACCGACACGCTTCCCACGGCTCATTTCGGATGCGGACCGCAGATAACCAAGGCACTGGGTGTCCGGCTGATCGAGGGCAGGGACTTTCAGGAAAGCGACGTCACCGAAGCTGAAGAGAAGAATATTCTTATCACCAAGGTGTACGCCAATGCCCTTTTCGCTGATGGGAAAGCTGTGGGAAAGCAGATCCAGGGGCGGACCCCGGAGCATCCGGCAACGATTGTGGGTGTTATCGAGAGAATGCACGGGTCGTGGCCCGGTTGGGAACATATCGAGCGCGTGGTTCTCTATCCGGACCGTCCGGGAAGTGTGAACTGGGGTTTACGCTTCATGGTCCGGGCCGTGCCGGGCGAGACCGCGAGGCTGGTGAAGACGATCGAGGAGGAGTTGGTGAAGGCTAACAATGGCCGAAACGTCGAGGTCCGCACCCTGAGCGATATCAAAGCGGATACCTACCAGGCGCAGATCGCGATGATTCAAATGCTTTCCGGTCTGACCGCCCTCCTCATCCTGGTCACAGCCCTGGGCATTGTCGGCATTACAGCGTTTTCGGTCGCCGAACGGACCAAGCAAATCGGAACACGGCGGGCATTAGGTGCCCGCAAGCTCGACATTGTCCGGTATTTCCTGGTCGAGAACTGGCTCATCTCCACAATTGGGCTTATCCTCGGAACTGGGTTTGCCTATGCGCTGAACTATGGGCTGGTCACGCTGGTCGAGGGCGCGAAGCTCGAGCCGCGGCTGGTGATCGTCGGCGTCGTGCTCCTGTGGATCGTGAGTCTCGGAGCTGCGCTCGGCCCCGTTCTTCGCGCGACCCGAATCTCACCCGCAAGTGCAACCAGGACGGTATAATGGGGACGGCGCAGGCAGGCCAACGAATAACACGGATCGCACGAATCAGATCGTGCGATCCGTGTTATTCGTTGGCCAAGTCCAAGACTTTCTCGATTGCACTATGATCGATGTCCTGTTGGTCGATGATCAGCCGGCAGTACTGAATGCGTTAAAAATCCTCTTCGAGATCCAGGAATTTGAGGTTCGCACGGCGTCTACCCCTGATCAGGCTCTGGCTGTGATCAGCTCCGAGGAGATCGGGGTCGTGATCCAGGACATGAATTTCGGACGCGACAAGACCTCCGGCGAAGAAGGTATCGAGCTGTTTCGACGCATCAAGCGCGAGGACTCGGACCTTCCTGTACTGCTCCTGACTGGCTGGACCTCGCTGGAAACCGCCGTGGCGCTTATTAAAGAGGGCGCTAACGACTATCTTGCCAAGCCGTGGGACGACGAGAAGCTGGTCAAGACGGTGGAGAACCTCTTGCGGCTCCGCCGGCTGCAGCTAGAGCACTCCCGGATTTACACCGCCCGCCGGCAGGCCCGCCGGGCGCTTCGCCAGAAATATGACCTGGGCGGATTCATTTACGAGAGCGAGCAGATGCACGAGGTCATGTCCCTCGCGACTCGGATCGCCCGCGCCGACGTCCCGGTGCTGATTTCCGGCCCGAGCGGATCCGGCAAAGAAAAGATAGCGGAAATCATTCAGGCCAATTCCGAAAGAAAGACGGGTCCATTCGTCCGCGTGAACGTCGGGGCGATTCCGGACGACTTGATGGAAAGCGAGCTTTTCGGCGCGGAGCCAGGTGCGTTCACCGGTTCGCAGAAACTTCGGATCGGCCGTTTTGAAACAGCGGACCGTGGAACACTCTTCTTGGACGAAATCGGTAACCTCTCGGCCGCAGGCCAGATGAAGCTCTTGCGCGTGCTGCAAAGCGGGGAATACGAACGCCTGGGCAGCAGTTCCACCCGCCGGGTCGATGTCCGGATCATTAGTGCTACCAATTGCGACCTCGGACAGGCGATTCAGGAAGGCCGCTTCCGCGAAGATCTTTACTTTCGATTGAATGTCGTGGAGCTGGGTGTCCCGCCTTTGGCCGAACGTCCCGAGGATATTCTGCCGCTGGCCCAGCAGTTTCTGGCTGAATTCGCCTTGGCGGAGAACGCCTCCGGGCTGTCTTTCAGCAAAGAGGCCGAACAGGCCCTGCTGAGCCATTCATGGCCGGGGAATGTCCGTGAACTACGGAATGACGTTCAGCGTGGCGTGCTGACCCGCACCCGTCCCGTCATTGAGCCGGTAGACTTGGGGCTCAAGCCCCGGGCAGTGTCAACGACGCCAGTCCCGAAGGCCGGGACCGTGGATCAGGAAGACAGAGTGCGGCTGGAGGAAGCGCTCATGCGAGCACGGGGTGTCATCGCTGACGCCGCTAGCGATCTGGGGATCAGCCGCCAGGCTCTGTATCGAAAGATGGAGAAACTGGGCATTGTTCTGGAACGCCGACCAAAAACCTAAAGATTCGGGCTCGGAGGGTGTTTCTTCCCGGCTCCTTTGGAAGATCCGCACGGTTTTTCTGGTCGTCCTGCTGTTGGTCTCTGCGTCGGCCGGACTGGCTGTTCGCTACTCCTCATCCCCTCTCCTGGCCTTCGGGCTGTCGCTCGCCGCCGGACTTCTGATCGGCTGGTTCGTCCTCGATCGTATGTTTCGTTCTGCCCGCCGGGTTTTGTCCGCACTTCGCGATGGGATTCGAAGCTTCAAGGATCGAGACTACACCCTTCGGCTCGCCGTCGACCGGTCCGATGAACTGGGCGAGCTGCTCTCGCTGTACAACGAGCTCGGAGACCTGCTGCGCGAGGAACGAACCGTCATCCTTCAGAAAGAACTGCTGCTCGACAACGTTCTTCAAAGCAATCCAACCGCGGTTGTTCTGACGAATCAGCGAGGACAGATCCTCTATACAAACCGGGCGGCGGACCAGCTGTTTCCGGCACAAAAACTACTGGCGGGGAGAAGTTTCCAGGAGATCGTTGAAGGCTGTCCGGAGGAGATGAGAGAGGTTTTGCACGGCGATTCGGACGCTCTGTTTCATACACAGTCGGATGACGACCAGGAGACGTATCACCTCTCGCGCCGTAACTTTCGCCTGAACGGGCAAATCCATACTCTTTTCCTGGTTCAGCGTCTGACCCGTGAGCTGAGCCGTCAGGAAGTCGAAGTGTGGAAGAAGGCCATCAGGGTGATGAGCCACGAGGTGAACAACTCGATGGCACCCGTGTCCTCGCTGGTTCACTCGGCACGCATTCTGCACGAGAAAGGACTCAACGGGGCGCGCATGGTGAGCATCTTCGATGCGATCGGAGAACGAGTCGAGCATCTCAAGAGGTTTCTCGAGGGCTACGCCTGCTTCGCCCGACTTCCGAAGCCTGACAGGCAGCCCGTCAGCTGGAAGGGTTTTCTCACGCCGTTGCAAGAGATTTACTCGTTTGCAGTAGAAGAGCCGTTGCCGATGGCGGACGGCTGGTTCGACCGCGACCAGATGGAGCAAGTCCTGATCAACCTGTTGAAAAACGCGCACGAGGCGAGCGCAGACAAACCTGATGTAACCGTGCGGGTTTTGGCGGCCCCCCAGGCGGGTTGTCGTATTCAGGTCATGGACCGGGGGAGCGGCATGGAAGAAGCCATTCTTAAGCAAGCCCTGGTTCCTTTTTACTCCACGAAGACTGGGGGTGGCGGCCTCGGCCTCCCCTTATGCCGGGAGATTATTGAAGCGCACGGCGGCACGATCCGCATCCAAAACCGCCCGGGAGGCGGCACGATCGTCACCTGCTTCCTGCCGGGGAGGTAAGTTCACCCGCTCGAAAAGACATGAAAAACCGATTACGAGCACGAGCACGAGCACGAAAAACAAAAAGCAGCCTCAGCGGTCTCTGCTTTTCGTGCTCGTGCTCGTAATCGGCTTTTTTCGGGAGCGTCGTTGCACGTGCCCCCTTCCCCGCGCTAACGTGTCTGCATGATCCGAGTGCTTCTCCTGGTCGTTTTTCTGACCGTCTCCGCTGTTCAGGCCCGGGGTCCGGTTTACGTCGTCCTTTGGTTTGATACCGAGGATTACATCGAGCCATT
>Ga0209593_10001344_pt1 | contig 10576 bp, 7 predicted proteins | sample PPLLaktember2015_3_FD_187260 | JGI IMG/M metagenome (GOLD analysis project Ga0209593, IMG submission 187260) | Freshwater sediment microbial communities from Prairie Pothole Lake near Jamestown, North Dakota, USA - PPLs Lake P7 Core (6) Depth... | ecosystem: Environmental > Aquatic > Freshwater...
CATCATGCCCGCGGCTTTTTTTTTCCGCAATTACCGCTCGTGGTGTATTCCCTCGTGCAACTTCTACCGGTTGAACATCCCGGCCAGGAACAGTTCCACCGGCTTGCCGTGGATCGAGGGCGATGCGTCGCGCAGCGCCACCGGGGCGTAATAGCCCCAGGCGAAGAAGCCCGAGATCCAATCGCGTTCGGCGGCCGCCAGGAGCAGCGCCTGATACGCCCGGGTTTGGGCGTCGAAATCCGGCGCCAGGCTGAGCGCCAGGGTCGTTCCGGAAAGGATCGAGGAGACCGTCAGGCAGGAGCCCATCGCATCGCGCGGGCATCCCGCATCCGCTCCGCCCAGCGAGGCATAAGCCGGCGCGAGGAAGATCGGTTTCCCAAGGGCGCGCAGGCCCGCCAGCTTTTCATCCAGCAGCGCGCCGGCGGCGGCTTTCATCTCTTCGGGGGAATTGTTGCCCGCCGTCAGGGGGCCGCTCGTGCGGATCAAGACCTCGTCGATTTCATCGAAAAACTGGGGGACGGCGGGGAACTCGTCGGAGAGCGGGAACTCCACGACCAGTTTGCCGGCATAGCGCAGGCGGATGTTCCGCACCAGCACCCGCCAGCGCGTTTCGATATCGGCCGGCGTACCCGGCAGGCCGGGCATCGCCTGGAGCATATCGGCCCGGGCGATCACCAGCTCCTCAACACCGTTTTGCTGGGCGATGTCGGCATAGGTGAACAGGAAATTCGCATACGAAAGGAAGAAGGAATCCCACCATGCGGGATCACGCGGTGCGGTATCCCACCAATCCGGTGTGAGCCCGGTCAGCGCGCCAACCGTCGGGGAGAGCGCCGGCCGGATCCCGGCGGCCCGCAGGTGCGCCAGTTGGTTGACAACATCCTGGTACAGCGGGGTGGCCAGTTCCGGGAGATTGCGGATTTCCGGCAACGGGGCATTCGCGCCGAGATACCACTGCGGACTAAGGAAAACCGTTTCGGCGCGCAGCGCGATCAAATCGGCGATGGTGGAATCGTACGGCTGCGACCAGCGCGCGGGGGAGAAGACCGCGCCGAAGCGCAGACCGGAACGGGCGGAAGCGGAAGGGGCGGGGATCGCGGCGGTCGCGGTGTCCGGCCAGGCGGTCCAGCCGAGAACGGAATCCACGATGGTCTGTGCGGTGTTCGTCACTTGGAACATCCGGCCGACCGCCTGATCTCCGGCCGTGGCCAGATCGTCGGCCAATCCGCACATTCCGTTCCGGCAATAGCGGTAGGCCACGGGCCCCGGCCATTCCAACGGGCTTTCCAGGGTATAGGTCCATTGCTGAGGGCCGATCATCCACATCGGGATCGGGCGCATCCAAATACCCTGGAAGGGGCTGAATTGGATGCTCACCTTCTCGGCCGGAGGGGTATTGGCGGGAGTCACCGCGTTGAACGAGACCGGACCGAGCGTGCCGGTCCGCCAGGTGATCACCCCGTTCTCGACGATCTCATCGTGTTCGGGAACGATCATATCGCGCAGGACAAGCCGCCCCTGTGCGTCCCGTTCGGCGTTCCAGAATCCATCTCCGAGGGTGAACTTGTAGCGGACGTGGGTGCCCACCGGGAGTGAAAGCGAGACGACGTAAGTTCCATCGCTCAAGAGCGTCATCAACGGCGCGCGCGCCGGTTCGACCATCGTCGATGCCGCGCCGGGCTGGAACGTATTCCCGAGCATCAGCAGGTTGCCCACCATCCGGATTTGCGCGCCGGGGGGATTTTCCGACTGTGGCGCGTACAAATGGAAGGAGACCGTGACCCGTGGCGCGGGGGATAGGGCCAGATTGGCGGGGGTATCCTGCCCGTCGGCGATGATCGCCTCTTGGATGAACGGCCGGTATCCGCCGTCCAGATCGAACGCGATCAGAGTCTGCTTCCCGGTCGGTACTCCGCTGAGCAGGTAATATCCATTGGTATCGGTGACGGTGCGCATGCCGGCGGTTGATACCACCAGGCCTGGAATCGCCAGGCCGGTGACCGCATCGCGCACGAGGCCGCGGATTCGCCCGGTGGTCCCGTGGAATTCCGTTCCAATCCAGTGGGCGATCGTATCTTCAACCTGGTTGTTCCCGGACGCGTAGTAGGTTCGGTAATCCACCATCCCCGAACCCGAGCTAGCCTCAATCTCACCGCTCCCGAGGCTGTAGCGGTAATGGATCATGGCGTTGCGGGGGAACTCCAGCTGCAGCTGCCACAATCCGGCATCGACCGCTTTCATCTCGTAGCTGGTCGGGTTGAGGGTGAGCCCGGTCACCTCGTCGAGGATATTCAGGATGACCTTTATGCCCGCCGGGGAATCCGCGGGGGCGCGCACCAGGAAGGTGACCGAAAAGGTTGGGAGCGGAAGGGGCGTGGCGATCGGGTAGGGAAGACTGCCGCCCGTTCCGCAACCGGCAAGGATCAGGCCGGCCAGAAGCGAGATTATCACGGAGCGGAAAATGGCGGATCGGATCCTCATAAGCCTCCAGGCATTGCCGTAACGTTCGGAATGGAAAAACGCATGCGATATGCCGGTATGAATCGCTTAAATGATACCCGAGATCGTGGAAACCGGCGGTTTTTCGATAGTACCGCACCCTAAGGGCGGCGAAAGGTAGCCCGCACCCTTAGGGTATCGAAAGGTAACCCCCACCCTTAGGGTATCGAGAAGCGGACATGGGTGGGCAGTACATGGGGATGCGGGGGCGCGCTGCAATCACCCGCCCGTCGGACGTTTCCCTGGAATCCAGCGTGGAAGGACAAACGAGCAGAACCAAACCAGCAGGCAGGTGACGAGCATGCCGATCACCGCCGCGGCGAATCCATCCTGCCAGAAGGCTACCGGGAACAGCCGGATCAGCGTATCCGAATATGGGAAAAGCCAGGTCTCGCCCGTGAAGAAAACCCGGTGGAAACCCACGAATGCCCATTCCCAGGCCAAGGCGACGGTGACCAGGACGAGGATCAGGAAGCCGAAGGTTCCGATCCCCGCCGTGGCGAGCGTTCTCCGCAGGAGTTCACGGTCCTCCCGGAATAAAAATGCGCAACCGGCTAGGTAGAGGATGCCGAGGACGGCGAAAATCACCATCGCCTTCCGGACAATGGCATGCACGTCCACCATATGCTGGACTTCGCGTTCGTTGTAGAGCGGCGAACCGTCCGCCAGCCGGTATTGCGCGAAGAAATCATCCCCGGCGTCCGAGAGCAGGTACTGGCGGGAGAGGTTCGCCCATTGGAGGCGCTCATCGGTGGTGAAGCCGTACGGGTCGGCGGGGAATCCCGGCCGGCGGTATTCGATTTCGACAAAGGCCGGGAACAACATGATCCGCACCCAGGCCAGCAACAGCAGCAGCGGGAAAGAGGCGATCAGGAGAATCCGGATGATCTTTTTCATGGTGAGCCCTTCCTCATGGCGGCGCCAGCATGGGCAGCCGGCCGGACAGGACGAATTGGATGACCATGGCGTTGGTGAGCAGTTCGATCGGCGCGCGGTCGTCGGTGTAAACCATCCCGTTCGTGGGGGTGGGCTGCAGGTTCTGGATCGTCCATTCCAGTACGGTCAGGAGTTCGAGCGGCGCGCTGCCCGCGGTTTTTAACGCCTTGTAGTTATCGAGGAGATTCTGGATCGTCGTAGGTTGGGCGGTCGCATACAGGATGCTGTTCATGCTGTAGGGGACGTCCGTCACATACACGTTCGGGAACACCGCCTGCAAGGTGGCGGCCAGGCCTTCGATCAGGCGGCGGTCGTCCGGCAGCCGGGCGACGTTGATTGTCACCACGCCGTCGGGCGCCAGGCGATCGCGGACAGTCTGGAAAAATTCCAGGGTGGTCAGGTGCGGGGGAATGTAGGGCGGGCGGTACGCGTCGATGGCGATCACCGAGAAAGTGCGCCGGCTGTGAGCCAATCCCCAGCGCCCGTCGACGGCCAGCGCCGAGAGGTTGGTCTCGGTCATCCCGAAAAACTCGCGCCCCACATCGATGATCACCGGATCGATCTCGTATCCTTCGATCGGAATCGGCCCGTAGATTTTCGTGTATTGCCCGGCGGCGGTTCCGGCCGCCAATCCGACGATCGCGAGTGATTCCACCTGCGCCAGGTCGCGCGGCGGAGGGTTAAAAAAAGGCGCGGCGAGAAAATAATCCCACGTGCCGCCGGTCAGCAGGAGCGACGGTGCGTACACCGAATGCATCCCCTCGCCTTCATTTAAGTGCAGGTAGCGCACGCCCTCCAATTCCACGACCTGGATGTAGTTATAGGCGGATTCCCGTTCATAAATCTGGCCGGGTGTGTTTTTGATCGACAGACCCGTGCCGATGAAATACAGGCCGAGAATCGCCAGTGGCATCCATAAATGCATCAGCGCCATCCGCCGGTCCGCCCGCCAAAGCCCGGCCAGCGCCACCAGGAGCAGCAGCGCCGCGAAGACAAAGAACGTGCGCGCGGTGCCGATGGCGGGGATCAGCCACAATACCGGAAGGAATGTGCCGATGATCGATCCGAGGGTGGAGATGGCGTACAGCCGGCCGGAGATGTTGCCGGCGGCGCTGACATCCTGGATCGCCAGGCGGATGGCGAAGGGCGAGATGCAGCCCATCAGCGTGATTGGAACGGAGAAGAGGACGAGCACCGCCCCAAAGGACCCGAGCACGATCGCCGCGTCGAGCTGTTCCACCGCGCCCGCCGCCCACAGCAGGACCGGCCGGCTGATGACGGGCACCACCGCCGTGGTGAGCGCCGCCCAGGCCATGATCCGGTAGAACACCGTCGGGTTCGGGTTGCGGTCCGCCCAGCGCCCGCCGATAAAATACCCGGCGGTGAGATAGACCAGGATCAGCCCGATGATGTTGGCCCAAACCAGGTTGCTGGTTCCGAACACGTTGCCGAGCAGGCGCGAGGCGGCCAGCTCCACCGCCAGGGTGGTCATGCCGGAGACGAAAACGGCGAGCGATAAAAAACGCGATGATGGTTTCATGCCCTCTCCCAATTCGGATTGCGGTGATTATAACCCCCTCCTTCATCATCCCCCACTTGCCCAAAATATTTAGGCGGATTTTTAATCGGTTTTATAACCACTGCCTATGGCAGTGAGTAGAATGAAAAGGTTGGATCGGTGGAGTGGGTATGGTATTGAGTAATTGTCTGCATGATGGATAAGTAATTCATTTCGATATCATCCCATACGTTCAACCGTTCTCCCTGTCCTAACCCCCTCTCCCCCACCCCTCTCCCCCTTCCCCGTAAGGGGAGGGGGAGAGGGGTGGGGGAGAGGGGGTTAGGACAGGTGAGAGGAGGGTTCATTCAAAGTATCTTCATCGGAACTGAAGGATGAGAAAGGAAAATGAAGGGAGGAAAAAACGTACATGGGTTATTTTTCAGGGGGGAGGATGGGATGGCCGCGTGAGCGATGGAAAGAAGTTCGCAGGCGCGGGTTATAATCCGCCGAATGGCTCTCTCCACGTTTTCCCGCCGCGACCGCCAATTCAACTGGCTCGGATTCATCACGGATTACGTCTTCTTCAGCATCGGGCTGACGTTTGCCGGGACGAATACCATCCTGCCCGCATTCGCGTCCCGCCTCACCGGGAACCCCATCCTGATCGGGCTATCCAGCGCGCTTTGGCAGGGCGGGTGGCTGCTGCCGCAGATGTTCGCCGCCCATTATCTTTCCACCGCCACGCGCAAGATGCCGACGATAAAATTTTTCGCATGGATCGGCCGGCCGATTTTCCTCGTGTTCGGGGTCTTTCTGCTCCTCGCCGGATCGATTTGGCCGGGGGTTTTCCTCCTGGGGATTTATTTCTCCAGTTTCTTCTTCAGCTTCACGGATTCGATCGCCGGTGTGGCCTGGTTCGACCTGCTGGGGAAAGCATTCACCCACCGCGAACGCGGCCGGGTGATCGGAATCGGCCAGGCGGTCTCGGGCATCCTCTCGATCGCCGCCGGCGCGGCCATCGGCTGGATCCTCGAAAGTTCCGGTTTGGCCTTTCCCGATAATTACGGGCTGATTTTCTCTCTGGCCTCGGTCTGCTTCCTGATCTCCCTGAGCGGGATCTATCTGATTCGGGAGCCGCACGAACCGGTTGCGTCCGAGCGCCAGAAGATGGCCGAGTATCTTCCCGGCCTGGTGCGCCTGCTCCGTACGGACCGCACATTTTTACGGGTGAATGTCGCCCGGCTGCTGATGTCGGTGTGCGCGATGGCCTCGCCCTTCTTCGCCGTGTATGCCATCCGTGAACTCGGAGTCGCCGAAGCCAGCCTTGGAGGATTCGCCATTGCGCAGACAATCGGCAGCGCGCTGGCGGGGCTTCTGTTCGGCTGGGTCGCCGACCGGTTCGGGTCGCATGTCGTCATCCGGATCGTCGGAGGGGTTTACCTGCTGGCGCCCTGCCTGGTTTTGGCGGCGGGAATGACCGGCGCAGGCGGTATTGGTACGGTGGTCCTGGTGTCAGCCGCGTTTCTGTTCCTGGGCCTGGGAGATGGGTCGATCATGTTGGGGTTCATTAATTATGTGCTGGAGATCGCCCCCCAGGGGCAGCGGCCGGTGTATATCGGATTAACCAACACACTGATCGGGGTAATCGTCCTGTTTCCCTTCATCGGCGGAGCTCTGGCGGATTGGGGCGGATACCGGATTGTGTTCCTCCTGGCCGCGGCGGGCATCGCCGCCGGATGGTTCACGGGCGCGTCGCTGCCTTCCCGCTCGGCGCATTTCGCGTCCGGGCAGACGGCGGCGCCGGACGGCGAACCGCCGTATAATAACGGGTAGGACCGGTCCGGCGCGCCGGGAGGCGCAACAACCCATGGGCCTTGGCGAATTTTTATTTATTGTCATCATCCTCTCAATGATTTTCGGCGCGGGGTGGATATTGGGGTTGGCCGGGTGGGTCCGCAAGGGCATCCGCACCATTCGCAAGGGGTGGGATGCCGGAAAGGATTCCCCCATCCGGTAGGTCCCCGATCCGGCGCTTTTCCCCGACACTGAGCCGCCGCCCGTCCGGTTCGACCCCGTACTCACCGGATAAATCGGCGGAAGGAAAGGCGGCCGCGCCGGCCGCGTTCGACGGCAATCTTGAAAACGAATTCATTCGGAGGGGCGCAGCATTGCTTTCAGGTGGTTGAGCTGCGTGAAAATGGGGTGCTCCTTCCTATAGTACAATCGGATCGTCGGCCTCCTTCAAGCACGATTTGGAGACCGCATCTTTCAAGCGGAGTCGGTTTTCCGCATGGCTGCTACACCATCCAAAACCGGAAACATCCGTCAGGCCCTTCCGCGGGTGCTTGTGCTCGCGGATATGCCGGAATCCGCCGAGTGGCTCGTCCGCGAAGTCCTGCTGCCGAGGGGATTTCCCGCTGAAGTCGCGCGGCCGGATTCGCCCCCGGCGGATGTTCTGGCCATCGAGCTGACCCAGCTGCAGGGGCTGCAGGTCACCGGACTGCGCCAACGGCGCGAGCAGGGGGAAACCGCGCCGGCGATCGTCATGGCCAGCCGAATCAACCCGGAGCTCGCACGGGATCTGTTCCGCCTCGGCGTTAAAGATTTTCTCCTCAAACCCTGCAAACCCGACGACATTGTCCAATCCTTGTTGAACGCCTTCCGTCAATCCTCGGTCCAGGCCGGCGAACGCCAGAGCGTCGACGAGCTGCGCGCCAACATCGAACAGCTCCGCCGCCGCAACGAGGAATTGCGTTCGCTGCTCGATGTCGGCCGCGCTGTCACCCAGACCCGCCAGGCGGACCTGCTCCTGCGGCAGATCGTGGAAGCCGCCGCCTACCTGACCGGGGCCGAGGATGCGGGCATCTACATGCTCGAAGAAACGTCCGGCGAGATCATCCTGCGCGCGAGCAAGGAAGCCCAGGGAGGCCGGGCGATGACCAACCGCATTCCCGTGTCCGACGATTTCGTCAACCAGGTGGTGAAATCCGGCCAGACGATCGTCCGCCAGAAAGACGGACAAGCCAACCTGAAGGTGAAAACCGGTTACATAGTCCAGACGCTGGCCAATGTGCCGATTTGGGTCGAGGGCCGCATCGGCGGCGTGCTGGGGGTGTACAACCGGACTTCGCAGGTGAATTTCAGCGAGCATCATGTGCAGCTCTTGCGCGGGCTGGCGGCCTGGGCTGGAGTGGCGCTGGAGCGGCTGCTGCGTTCTCCCGGCGGCGAAGGGGATGCGGGTCCCTTGTCCGGCACCTCTCCGCTTCCCGCCGCCGTCTCCCCCGCCGAATTCCGCCAGGCGATGATGACCTTCATCGCCGAGGTGGCGAAGGTGGTCGGCACCAATCCTAACCTTCCCAACCGCGCCAATCTCTGGAAGCTGCGCGCGCAGGTGGAGGAATGGCTGAAGCGGCTCCCGGCCGAACCGAGAGCGGCTCCCGCGGCGCCGGCCGGAACGGAAGTGTTCCAATACCGCAAGGCGATCGGGGACGCGTTGTTGGCGGTCCGTCCGGCGGCCGAGATGAAGAAAGTCGCGATCCTCACCCAGATGGCCGGGGAATTTCCCAACGTATTCGGGAATTCGCAGGCGGCGCAATCCGGGCTGCAGACGCTGTTCGGCTGGTCGATCGCGCGCAGCAACCGCACCCCGATCGATCTGGTGCTCTTCCGGCTGAAGGGCGGGGAGCCGAGCGGCCCGTTTGCGATCAATAATGCCGATAAGCTGCCCTTGGGCGAATGGGTGGTGCTTTCGATCGTGGATTCCGGCCCGGCGCTGACCAGCGCGGAGCTGGCCGAGGTTCGCAAGCAGACGGCCCAGATCCAGATGGTTTCCCCGCTGGGAGCGGCCAACCGCCATATTCGCGCGGGGCAGGGCTTGCTTTGGGTGGAGGGAAGTTCGGAACCGGTGACGATCTACGTCGGCTTCAGGGCCGCCGCGTGAACGGGAAAGAGGGATAGACAATGGAATCCAGAATGCCCCGCGACCTCGTTCCAACCTCGGTGATCACGCAGAACTACCGCGTCAATGGAATGATTTCGGTGACGGCCGCGGGATTGATCGGGCTGCTCAGCGATCCGACCGATTCGTACATTGAAATCGAGAACGCCTCGCTCGTCCGCCTGCACCGCCCGCAGGAGGTTGTGGCGCAGTTCAACACCTGGGGAATGGTCAAATCGCGCGTCATCGCCGTGCTGTGCGAAAAGACCGCCGACCTCGGGCGCATCACCATCGCCCGCGCCGGATTCACGCGCCTGATCTCCTACCGCATCTGGGCCAGCCTGCACGGATTCGAAATGTTCGGGATCCTTGAGAGTCCGGGCAAATTCGATTTTTCCGCGCAGATGTTCCAGGGCAACAGCCAGTTCACCGCGCTGTTCAACGCCACGCTGATCCCGGTATATTTCCCGCAGCTGGTTACGCGCGCGCCGGCGGTCCTCTTCAACCGCCAGATGGTCGAGGGGATCGGAGTGATCTCGGAAGTCGAGGAAGAAGTTGCCGCCGAGGAGAAGAATATCGGCCGGACCGGCCAGCTGGGGCGGCTTGGTACCGGGCAGTTGGGACGGACCGGTACGGGTCAGCCTTCGCAGGGCGGGACGGGGCAGTTTCCGCGCACCGGCACCGGCCAATTGGGCCGAACCGGGAATACGCAGCCGAGGCCGACAGGCACCACTGGCCAGTTTCCGCGGAAGGGGCCGAGTTTATCCGATCCGGACGAAGAAATTAAATAATCCGTTCGAATGGGAAATCCGAGGATGCCTGTCATGGGGGAAAATGGAGCGCCGCTTCCGGCGCTTTGCGTTTTTAATTCCGCCCCAATTACTTCGTTAGATTTCTCCCCCGGCGGATGAATCAGGGGATCGAGGAATGAGAGGAAGCTGCTGCCCGGTTGGGCTGACCTGCTTTTTCCCGCAGTCCGCCCGCTTTTTGGAGTGCATGGCCGATTTCATTATTCAATAGGCAGCAGCCCGATTTATTGGCATAATACATTTATGTTCAAGAAAGAAATTATCTGGAACCTGCCGGTCCTGTTATTATTTTTTCTCCCGGCTTGCGGGGACGCGCCGCCAGGCATAATCGCGGCGACGGATGCTCTTCCATCACCCGTGGTGATCACCGCCGACTCGCCCACCCTTGCCATTTCACGCACGCGCACGAATACAGAGACAAATCCGCCCACGCCCACAGCCACGCTCTCTCCAACCATCACCCCAACCTATACCCCTTCCCGCACCGAGAATACCCATAAATATGTCTTCCCCGTTCAACCGCAGTCGGCGGCCGATTTTGCCTCGGGCGGCCATGCCTACCCGGCGACCGATATCTACGCGTTGATTGGGACGGAATTTGTCGCGGCGACCGCCGGAACGGTCGATTTTGTTTCCCTCGGAGATCTATGGAATCCTGATTCGGACGATCCGGCCGTCGCGGGCGGCTTAAGCGTCGCGATCATCGGCGACGACGGGATCCGTTACTATGGCTCGCACCTCTCGGAAGTCGCCGATGGGATCCAGCGCGGCGTGCGCGTGAAGGCGGGCCAGCGGCTCGGCTTGGTGGGAAAATCCGGAAATGCAGCCAATACCGCGCCGCACCTCCACTTCGGTATCTCGCATCCGACCTTCCCGGAAGATTGGCTCACCCGC
>Ga0209593_10001345_pt1 | contig 10573 bp, 11 predicted proteins | sample PPLLaktember2015_3_FD_187260 | JGI IMG/M metagenome (GOLD analysis project Ga0209593, IMG submission 187260) | Freshwater sediment microbial communities from Prairie Pothole Lake near Jamestown, North Dakota, USA - PPLs Lake P7 Core (6) Depth... | ecosystem: Environmental > Aquatic > Freshwater...
GTATCTAGTGCACTATTTATATATATATTTTTATTATTTATTGTCAATATTAATCTACATGAGGGCGATAACGTCCATCCACACGGCATGAGCCATCGGCGGCCGAACGAATCTGACGCTCCAGGATAAGGTCAGCTTAAGTGCACACGGGTGTAACGGAGGTCGTGGCGGGGTTTGCCGTGGTCGATTACCGTATTCAACAATCCATGCATGGGGTGACCGATGGCTCCAAAACTCCCGTGCCTCTACCACCATCACCGCCGCCAGCCGCACCTAGCGTTAGCGGATGGGATGTGCTCGGGGCCATCGTGGCAATTCCCCTCCTGATCCCCATCGCCATGATCACCAGTTACCCCGGTCCTGGGGTCCATTGCCGAAGCTGGACCTACAAGGATCAATATCACGCCTCGTGCTACTAGCAGAGCCGAAACTATCGTTGGGTCACCCCGCGCTGATCCTCATCACTCTTGTTGGCCTTAACCTAGCGAAGCCCAAAAATTCGGCAAAGTAGTCAATCAGCCACGACCCCAACCGTGCAGGAACACGTACCAAAAGTGCGCTTTTCCCGTTTGACCACGCATTTTGTCCCGATTGCTCCGCTTGTTTGCTCGGGTTTACCCCTCCGGCGCACTCACAACTTCGCGGTAAGCTATTTCTGCGCACTTTCCTGCTGCCCAGAGCGCTCTTTTGTGAGTTCTAGCCAGCACGGATGGTCGATTTCCTGACGATCTTAGCCCCAGAGCGGCCTTACTTTGCCGGAAAACCGCCTTTCGCTAGGTTAAGGCCTTGTTAGCGTACGTCGACTAATTGTGGCGTTGATCATGCGGCGGGTGCCCAGCGCCAGGGCGTTCCCCCGTTGTGTACTCTCCTTGCCGTTCGGTTTCATGGCTCCCTCAAGGTGGTCACGGCCCCTGTATAGCGCGGAAAGCGAGGCTTCCGGGCTTTCTTCGGCTCAGGCACGCTAGCAGGCTCCAGGGGGCACGTGGTCTCATCGAAGCCATACCACATTCAGGAGCGTCCGCTTGTGCAGGTCCGGTCGATTCTGACAGCCGGTCGACCTGCCAGACAAGAATTTCGAGACGGCTCACCTCCCCGGCCTTCGTCGTGCGCTTTTTGTAGGCCAATTTGCCGGACGTGATAAGAATGTGCTGGCCCGCTTCCACTTCGCCTGCGAGCCGTTCCCCGGCCGCGCCTGGGCTGAAGCACGGCAGATACAACGGCCAATCCTTCTCCATCTGCTGGAAGGTAAAGCGAAATTCGGGTTTCGAGTGCGCATCATAGCGGAGCGCTGGCGACTTCACCTCTCCGCTGGCGATGACCAAATTCAACACGGTGTTGCCCTCGAAGGTTGACGGATGCCCTCGCCCGGTGGGAGAGGGACTACTGAGGTACTAGTACCTAACTATGGGTCGGTCGTGTCGGTGAACCGGGTTCACCCAACGGTGCACCCTACTCCTCTCCAGGGAGATAGGTCCATGAGCCCTTCTCCCGCTTCACTTGCCGGATATACCCATACCACACGAGCCACCAGACGGCTTTTTGTACCGTCTCTGATGATGAGATGCCACACCACGCCATGGCAAAGCGCACCGTGAATTGCGTGGGCTTCCCAGGGTCGTAGCGCCACTTCGCCTGCAGCAAGAGTATGAATCCATCGTAGACGGTGCGAATCGACGGCCGCGCATCCAAGGGTAGGACCTTCATGGGCACCTCGGCAGGCTCCAGATACTTCGACGCCAGTAGCGCCCGTAACCACCAGGCGGTTAAGCTCGGCTTGCCTACCAGGCGCACCTCACGCCTCAACATGTGTGACGCGAAGATGTCTGGCAAGCCATAGTGCTCATGCTCGCCGCGCCCATGATGGTCGTGGACCTTCCATGCCCCAGTGTGCGGATCCGCATAGAGCGACATCGACCGCTTACGCTCAGGATGCCAGAAGCACAGAAAGGAGTCGCCCAGCGCAGGCAGCCCGAGAAATTTGGCAACAGCCTGATTTGCCTCAGGCGACGCAAAAAGCACCCGAACCTCTTGAGGTGTCAAGTAGTTAGGGGTGGTACAAGTATCTACTAGGACGGGCGCGCGCCCGTCTTCAGTATCTTGGTTTTTGTGGGGCGCCGGGGGATTAGCTGTGGATGACGGCGTGTGTATGAGGTCAAGTATCCATGGTGGTGATGGGCTGAGGTCGAGGTCCGTGAGGTCGAGCATGTCGTGCCAGGCATAGGGTGTGCCTTGAGGGTGAATGCTAGGCGGGACGAGAAATTGCGACTTCTCACTCAGAAGGTCAACACCTGGCAAGGCGTCCTTCCGCGTCGGGAGCCCTCCATCGTGCCGAAAGAGGGCTTTGATGCCATCGTGGCTGTCGACCGTAGGCGTTGGCGGCCATGGCAAGCCTCTGATGCTGTGATCGCCACCATTCCGCAGGTCAATATCAGCGACGAGCAGGCGAGAGACGGCACCCGTCACCAAACCCACATTCCACTCGCCGGTGGCGAACCAGGTCTCGACCTGTGCCACAGAGGCAATACCGCGGCGATATTGATAAATATTGCCCTTTCCGACAGCGGGCTTTTTGGTGCGATGATAGAAGGGGATGACACTAAAGCGGCGACTGTGATACACCAACGCGGCATGGAGGGCCGTATCAGGCATCGTGGCTGCCCCCCTCAGGGCGAAGGGCGGCGATGAGGAGCCGTTGCACCAAGCGGCTGGCGGGGAATCCTGTCCGCTTCGCTTCGGCGTCGAGCAGGCGCTTGAGCCCACGGGGCAGCGACAGATTGAATGGGACCGACTTCGCGTCGTCGGGATCGTCCCACGTCTGCGCAGGATCTGCGGAGGCTTGCGCAATGCTGTCATGCGCTGCGCTGCGCAATGCTGCGCGTGTCTGTGTCCCGTCCAGAGATTGCGCAATCCAGGCATCGACTTCCAGACGGTGGGCTTTGAGCTCCGCGACTTCTGTCGCCAGCACGTCAATGTGGGCTTTGAGGTCTACACCATCCTCTACCTTGACAGGTTCCCCAACAATCTCGACGCGCTGTAAGGTCGTGGTGGCTACGTTCCCATTGGTCGGGACATCTACACTGGGCAGGCGCACCTCATCAGCGGGAATGGTGACGATGTTGTCATCTGGAGTGTCTTGCGTTTGGGTACGGGTAACTTTCGTTTGCGTGGCGTTGTGTTTGCGAGGTGTCGGGGGTGGTGCTTCACGCCGCTCTTTAAGCCAGCGGGAAATGGTCGGCTGTGGGACACCAGTGAGCCGGTGCACTTCGCCTTGGCTTTTCCCTGCATCGATGAGGTCAAGGACTTTCTGGGTGACTTCAGGACCATAGTATGCCACAATACAGGTACCTCATCATGAGTTGTCTGCACCCCGCAATCGCAAGTCGCGGGCATTAGATCGTACTGACGCCCTGCCTGGCTAGCGGGGCGTTCCTCCTCTGTGTTAGCCCTACACGTCATCCTGCACCTCAATCGTTTGCTGTAGATCCCGCTTGGCTTCACGTTCAATCAACGTTCGCACCAGTGTGGACACACACATCTCCTCTTCGTCGGCGCGCCGGTCCAGATACGCCTTGAGCCGTGGCGTCAGCCGCACGCCAATTTGCACCGGCAAATAGCCTCCAGGGCGTGGTGTTCGCATGCGTGGGTGTCCTCCGGTCCTGTCCGGGACTGCAAAAAAATGCGCACCGTGGGACATGTGTGCGTTCAGTCCAGGTGCGCGTATCGAGCCGTCGTGTACAAGATGATTGGCCCTGGGTAATTTGTCAAGCAGAATTGCATCAGTATCTTATCGCGTATTCAGAACCTGTCCAGGCATGTCATATCATGCCAGTTCTGACCTGTCCTGGTCAGATACAGTGCATGTGGAGATACATTGCAGAGCATATACACATGTTTCCCGCGCGCAGGGAGATCTGACCTATAGGTTAGGTAACCAGTTCCATGCATCTGGGGGACTGGCGCTCGGCGAGCATAACAGCTGTGATGGTGTCGATGAACGCTATTCCGATCGGCTGCGGTGCGGCACGCTTGCGGTGTACTTGCGCAAGTCTTGCGTGTTTACGGCCCCTCAATGATGTATCTCTTGAGTTGTCCGCATAAATTCCCATGGTCAAAGAAAATAATTGACACGTGCGCGTCTATGACGTATAATTTGCGCAACTCTTATGCCCCTCGTGGGGAGGTGCTGTGCGCGTTATTGCAGTCACGAATCAGAAAGGCGGGACGGGTAAGACGACCACGGTCGTCAATCTCGGCTTTGCTTTAGCCCAGGGCGGGTCCCAGACGCTGCTCGTCGATCTCGACGCCCAGGGGAATCTGGGCGTCAGCTTCGGGATTGAGGGCGAGCGGAGCCTGTACCACATCCTCGTCGACGGGGCGGACCCAACCGCGTGCGCGGTGAACGTGCGCCCGAACCTCGACCTCATTTCGAGCAACGAGACCGTCGCGAGCGCGGAACTCATCATGACCGGCGAGCCCGGGCGGGAAACGCTGCTGAGACGCCGGATGCGCGGCATTCGATCGTATGACTTTGTCCTTCTCGACTGCCCGCCCTCGCTCTCCCTGCTCAGCCAGAACGCTCTGACCTATGCCGAGGAAGTGCTCATCCCTATCAGCATGGATTACCTGGCACTCATCGGCGTCAAGCAGATCCTCAACACCATCAAGATGATCAACGAGGTCCTCGAGCACCCGGTGTTCATCTCGGGCATCGTCCCCACCTTCTATGACATCCGTAACCGCATCTCCCGCGAGGTCCTCACGACCCTGAAAGAACACTTCGGTGAGCAGGTGCTCAGTCCGATCCGGGTCAACACGAAGCTCCGCGAGGCTCCGTCGCACAAGCAGAGCATTTTCGAGTACGACCCCCACTCGTATGGGGCGCAGGATTATCAACGTTTAGCGGACGAGGTATGGCACCATGACGAGAAAACCGGCCCTGGGCGATGACGTCCTTGGCGAGATCCAGTCGCCCGAGGCAATCATGCGCAAGCACTTTTACCGCAAGAGCGAGGAGGCGGTGGCACCTGAGCCACAGCTTCCGCCCGGAGACGACACTGAGGAAGAGGAGGACGCGCGGTTCCGGAGGGTCAACATCTCGCTCTTCCCCGAAGATATCGAGCTGCTCAACGAGATGGTCCGCACCCTCCGGAAGCGGGGGTACCGCCGGGTGAGCAAGTCGCAGATCATCCGCTATGCCCTGAAGACAGCTGATCTCGAGAAAATGCCGCAGAGCTATTAAATAAGTAGGAGATACGTACCTATTGCTCAAGACTTAAGTGTCTATGATGTGTTACCTGCGCATTTACTGCGGGGTCAGTGTGCAAGAGAAAGGTCTCAAAAGAATATTGTGTTCCTGAGTAAGAAGGTTGCGAGGAATGCTCGGGGACGGCTGTCGTTTCCTCAGGAAACATGCAGTGTTTCACTCTAAAGTGGGGCTTTCCGCCGAATATTGTGTTCCTGAGTAAGATGAGGCACGAAAATATTGTGTTCCTGAGTAAGGATTATTGTGTTCATAGGTAAGAGAATATTGTGTTCCTGAGTAAGGATTATTGTGTTCCTGAGTAAAAAAGTGCCCTGAAAACCTTGCCAGTCCTGGTTTTCCCCAACCGTAACTCTTGTAACTAGGTTTTGTTAACTATTGTAACACACACCGCGTGTGGGAGAGCTTAACGGATGAAAGAAGCGGACCCCCAGGCTGCACTCGTCACTCCTATCGTGCTCGGCAAGGATGAGATGAACCTCGCGGAGTACCCACTCTCCATACTGACGCACCGCATTCCCCGCGACCGTAAGACGTACAGCTTCACCCAGCGCATCACCGACCATGAGGGGACCCTGGTCAGACAGAGCTGGTCGGTGCTAGGCTCCGACAAGTACGGTCTCCCGACGCCTTACGACGATGATGTCCTCATTGCCCTGCTCTACTGCTACAAGGAGCAAAAGCCGCAGGGCAAGCAGATCCACTTCAGCCTCTACAAGCTCTGCCAGATCACGCGGAAGGCGCTCTCCAAGCGCGAGTACGACCGGATGCGGGACTCGCTCAACCGGCTCACCAGCACCACGATCGTGGCGACGAATTGCTTCTACGATAACCTCGCGAAGTCGTGGGTCAGTGAGGCCTTCCATCTGTTCGACCGCTACAAGCTCTACCAGGAACGCAAAGGCCGGGCCGCTTCGCCCCACCTGAGCTTCGTAGAGATGAGCGAGTTTTTCTACCGCAGCGTGGCCGTCGCCAACTACATCAAAGATCTCGACCTCGGCATCTACTACACCCTGGCGCTCCCCATCAGCAAGCGCCTCTTCCGGTACCTGGATAAAAACCGCTACAAGAAACGCCGGTACGAGGAAACGGTCATGCGCATGGCCTACAAGCTCCCCTTGACGTATGCCTATCCATCCCAGGTGAAGCAGAAGCTCGCGCCGGCGCACGAGGAACTCCTCCGCCACGGGTATCTCACCCGCGTGACCTACGATGTGACCCGGGAGGGAGAGGAGAAGGTCATCTACGAGTTTGCGGACGGCGAGACGCGGACGGGCGGCAGCTCCGTGGCCGAGGACGGAGCGGCCAGCCAGCTCGTGCTCGACTTCTACACCCGGCTGACCGGCACGCACGACCTCGCCTATGACCCGGCGCCGAAGGAGATGGCGCTGGCCCGGGACTACCTGACGACCTATGGGCCGGAGCGTGCCGCTTTCGTCGTGCGCCATGCCCTAGAAGCTGCGAAGGTGGTGGACTTCCCCATTCAGACGTTCGGGGGGACGAAGAATTTCCTCCCGCAGGCCTTAGCCGCGTGGGAAGGGCGCGCTGAGGCGGAAGAGGCCAGGCGTGAGGCGGACGCACGAGCCGACGAACAGCTGCGCCGCGAGCGTGACGAGCGGGAGCGCAGACGGCGGCTGGCCGACACGCGCGCCGCATTGTCCGACGAAGTGTTGGCGACGTTGAAACGTCGTGCCGAGGAGGCCCTCGCCGCCGACGGGGTGGACCGCACGCGCCTCGGGTACGACGTGTTGGTGAAGATCAAAATGGATGACCTGCTCGAGCAGGCATGTGTCCAGATACCCGCGGGCGCTGATGGGGCCCATCGAGAGCATACAGGGGCGTTGTCAACTTAACCGTACCCCTCTGTACAGCCTCCGCACGGCGTGACATACTCGTCTTATGAATGCAGCTCCTCGTGCGAGGAGTGCGCTCTTCTCATGCAGTGAATCATGAGTATGGAGCTGCCATGAACGCCTCAGTGCCAACCAACTCATATAAACACCACCGCTTTCGGCATTGACAACTTAATGGCTCGCTTGTGCAGCCTCAGCCTCATGTGGCATACTCGTCCCACTCCAGCAGCTCCTCGTGCGAGGAGTGCGCTCTTCTCATCCAGCCGTGTCCTTGTGGGGAGCTGCCATGACGACCTCAGCCCCAATCCATTCGTACAAACACCACCGCTTCCCGGCCGAGATCATCAGCCACGGTGTGTGGTTGTACTTCCGCTTTTGCCTGAGCTACCGCGACGTGCAAGAGCTGCTGTTCGCACGCGGCATCGACGTGACCTATGAAGCCATCCGCAAATGGTGTCGCAAATTTGGGCAAGATTATGCCAATCAACTACGGCGCCGGCGGCCTCGGACTGGGGACAAATGGCATCTCGACGAGGTATTTTTGACGATCAATGGCCAGCGCCATTATCTGTGGCGCGCGGTGGATCAAAACGATCACGTGCTCGACATCCTGGTCCAAAGCCGGCGCAATAAGAAAGCGGCGAAGAAGTTTTTCCGCAAGTTACTCAAAGGGTTGCAATACGTGCCACGGGTGATCATTACCGATAAGCTCAAGAGCTATGGTGCCGCCCAGCGCGAGATGCTCCCGGGTGTGGAGCATCGCCAGAACCGCTATTTGAATAATCGATGTGAGAATTCACATCGCCCCACGCGGCAGCGTGAGTATCGCATGCAAGGGTTTAAATCGCCTGGTCACGCCCAGCGGTTTCTCTCGGCGTATGGACCCATCGCCCAACACTTCCGACCGCGACGGCATCTGCTGTCGGCGTCAGCGTATCATGATGAGATGACGAATCGCTTCCAGAGTTGGGCCGAAGTTACGGGTACGGAGCGGGCCGCCTAACGAGTGGGTAGGACCGGGGAGAGGCACCCGCTTGCCTGATAAGCGTCTCAGACCCAACAACTTGACAATGCCTGACAGAGGGATGGGGAAACACTGCTACAGAAAGAACCTGCTGACGGGAGAGACCGTGTATGAAAGTGGTGAATCTGGCCCAGAAGTTTTCATTGTTCTCTGATTACTGGAGTCCTAAGATTGTCGGCGAACTCAACGGCCAACAGGTCAAAGTCGTTAAACTCCACGGCGAATTTATCTGGCATCAGCATGAGCACGAAGATGAATTGTTTCTGGTAGTGAAGGGCCGCCTACGCATGAAACTGCGCGATCGAGAAGTGACCATCAACGCCGGGGAGTTTTTCATCGTCCCAAAAGGTGTCGAACATTTGCCGATTGCTGAAGAAGAAGTGCACGTAGTGCTCTTGGAGCCTGCCTCCACTCTCAACACAGGCAATGTCCGTAACGAACGGACGGTCGAGAGTCTCGACCGTGTTTAACGAGGAGTGAGTTCGTGAACGCACAGGACGTCCTCAATCTCGCCCGCACCGCAGGCGTCGAGCTGATCCGCTTCATTTACTGCGACTTCACCGGCGTGCAACGCGGCAAGGTGACCGCCATCGACGACCTGGCTAATCGCCTCAGCCACGGCATCAACCTGACTACCGCCCAGATGGCATTCACGCTGATCAACACGATCGTCCCAATCGAAGGCATGTCCCCCGTCGGCGAGCTGCGCCTACTGCCGGATCTGGAGACCTTCACGATCCTGCCCTGGATGCCCGAACACGCCAGTATGAACTGCGACCTGCTCCAGAAGAACGGCGAGCGCTACGGCGCCTGCCCGCGCACCTTCCTCAAGGATATCATCAAGCGCGCCGCCAATCGCGGCATCCGCGTCCAGGCAGCCTTCGAGGACGAATTCTACCTCTGCAAGCAGCATCCCCAGACCGGCAAGTGGGAGCCGGCCGACGACAGCGGCCTCTACCACGAGACCGGCTTCGACTATCAGGGCAAGTTCCACACCACCATGGTGCGTATGCTGCGCTCCATGGGGATGATGCCTGAGATGGTCTACCACGAGGGCGGGCCGGGTCAGCAGGAGATCTCCATCCGCCACGAACAGGCGCTCAAGGCGGCCGACAACTAGATGAAGCTGCGCAATGCGGTGCGCGGCGTAGCCCACACCATGGGCTACCGCGCCAGCTTTGCGCCCAAGCCGTTCCCCTGGACCTTTGGCAATGGTGCCCACGTACACATGAGTATCTGGGACACGGAGACCAACACGAACCTGATGTACGACGCCGGGGCCGAGGAGCAGTTCAGCCAGATGGGTCGCTACTTCGTCGGCGGGCTGCTCAAGCATATGCCGGCTCTGGTGGCGTTGACCTGCCCCAGCTACAACTCCTACCGCCGGCTGCAGCCGCGCTCCTGGTCCACCTCGGATGTGGTCTGGGGCTTCGATAACCGCCAGGCCGCGGTGCGCGCCGCTTCGCCGTTTTGGGGTCGTGAGATGGCGACCGCCAACATCGAGATCAAGGCGTCGGACTCCACCTCCAATCCGTACATCTCGCTCGCCGGCATGATTGCTGCGGGCTTGGACGGGATCGATAACAAGATCGACCCCGGCGAGCCGACCCAGATCGACCCGGCCGACTACTCGGATGAAGAGCGCCAGAGGCGCGGCATCCGCCGCGTCCCGACGAGCCTGCGTCAGGCAATTGGAGAACTCAAAGCGGATCCGCTGTTCAGGGAGCTCATGCCCGAGTTGATGTGGCGTGCCTACCAGGAAGTCAAGCTCGCCGAGTGCGACGCCTTCGAGGCGAACGACGAGGAGTTCGAGTTCAAAGCTCACTTCGACGTGTTCTGATGACACCGCTGTTGACGCGGTATGGAGTCTTATTGTTTATGCGGAGACGTGTTATATCCTGCGGCGTCTGCCTGTTGAGTCTGTGGTGTTGGCTGGTCATAGCAGGGCATGCGGCACATCCCTTTGGCCTCCCAGAATGTGTAGGGGATTTGGGGGAGAAGGCAGTCTTGAACGCACCAATGCTCGAGGCCATGATTCCGCTGGTCGAGCCCGGTGGGCCCTCCCCCCACCGACAGTCCGAGATGCTCTTCATTGTCAGCAAGTATTATCTGGAGCGGAGTCGCGGTCTGTTGGTAGTTTCCCGTGCTCATCCCGAACAACATCCACTCTTGTTGACCGACCAGTGCGCACCATACCCTGAGGCGCCACCGCATATCCAGGCCTATTTTGCGGACTTGACGCCGGAGCAGCAGCAGGCGCTGGTGCGTTATCAAAGTGTCGTATGGCCGCGCCAGGAGCGCCCGCCAGCACGTATCGAGACCATAGCGCGCATTCCAGGGGGTCTGAGTAGCAATGGAACAGAAAACTGGGATAGGCATTCTGGCGTGTTGCGGTTACCAGGGGGTCTGAGTAGCAATGGAACAGAAAACTGGGAT
>Ga0209593_10001362_pt1 | contig 10518 bp, 11 predicted proteins | sample PPLLaktember2015_3_FD_187260 | JGI IMG/M metagenome (GOLD analysis project Ga0209593, IMG submission 187260) | Freshwater sediment microbial communities from Prairie Pothole Lake near Jamestown, North Dakota, USA - PPLs Lake P7 Core (6) Depth... | ecosystem: Environmental > Aquatic > Freshwater...
TTAACGCTGTTAGATGATCTTAAAACCCGTATGAATATGGGTATGCTATTCATTACTCATGATTTTGGTGTGGTTGCCGATATTGCCGATAACGTAGTGGTAATGTTCAGAGGTCAAATTGTCGAATCCGGCACCAGAGATCAGGTGTTGGGTAAACCACAGCACCCCTATACAAAAGCTTTGTTAGCATGTGTGCCAGATGCTGAAGGTAAAAAAGCGCTGAAACCGATTGATTATGCATGGCTGGCTGATGAGGAAATGCAGACATTAGCGGATGAGGCAATGCAATGAGCGAAGATATTTTAATTGCCAGGCATTTGGTTAAAACTTACACGCAACGTAGCGGCAGGTTTGGCTTTGGTACGACATCAGTAAAGGCATTAAACGATGTTAATATCAATCTGCGCGCAGGGACCACTCTGGCCGTTGTAGGTGAATCTGGCAGCGGCAAATCCACGCTAGCACGTTGTCTGTTACAATTACAACCCTTGGATAGCGGCGAAGTGTTGTTTTTAGGGCAAGATTTAGCCAAGATGCATGCTTCCGAACTCAGGGAAGTACGGAAAAACCTGCAAATGGTGTTTCAGGATCCGTTTGCATCGCTTAACCCGCGCATGCGTGTGGGTGAAATTGTAGGCGAAGGTTTGCTGATCCACGGGCTTGGAAATGCTGCTGAACAGCAGAAAAAAGTAGTGGCGATGTTAAAGCGTGTTGGTTTGAGTGAAGCTGATATGCAAAAGTATCCGCATGAGTTTTCGGGCGGACAAAGGCAGCGCATAGGCATTGCGCGGGCTTTGGTGTTGCATCCCATGGTGGTCGTTTGTGATGAGCCTGTATCTGCATTGGATGTGTCGATTCAGGCACAAATTTTGTTGTTGCTCAAAGAGTTGCAGCAGGAAATGGCACTGAGCTACATTTTTATCAGTCATGATTTACGGGTGGTACGTCACATTGCAGATGATATTGTAGTGATGTACCAAGGCCAAGTGGTAGAGCAGGGGAAAGTGACTGATATATATAATCGGCCGCAACATAGTTATACACAAAATTTATTGGCAGCAATTCCCGGTAAAAAAGTGGTGAACGGATAAATTGGCGATTGATAATCAGTGGATAGAATTAAAATATACAGCTTCAAAATATGCAGATTTAAAATGTTAAGTGCATTAAATAGATTTAAATAAGATTAGGATATGAAATGGCATACGATTTAGAAGAACAAGAGCAGTTAGACGAATTAAAAGCATGGTGGAAAACCTACGGAAAAATGATAGGGAATGCTGTGCTGGCGTTGTTAGTCATTTATGCTGCATATCAAGGCTGGAAATACTATCAGACAAAGCAGGCTGTAGAGGCATCAAGTGAATATCAAGCCTTACAAGTGACTGATGAAAAAGACGTAAAAGCGATTCAGGCAAAAGCAGCAGTGATTATGGATAAATACAGTACGACGCCATACGCAGGGCGCGCCGCTTTATTTGCAGCTAAAGCAAATTACTCAGCAAATGATATTAAAAGTGCAAAAGCACAATTGGAATGGACGATTAAAAATGCAAAAGAGACGTCTGTAAGTGCAATTGCCAGCTTGCAATTGGCCAATATTCTTGCAGAAGAAAAAGATTACCAAGCAGCATTGAAATTGCTGGAAGCACCGCACGATACCGGATTTGACGGCTTGTTTTCAGATATGAAAGGTGACGTTTTAGTTGGTCTTGGTAAAAATAAAGAGGCAAAAGCCGCATACGAATATGCACTTACCAAGTTGGATGCGCAAGGTAAATATCGAATTCTGACGCAACAAAAATTAGAAGCATTAGGTTAAAAATTGATGCAATTTACTGAAAAATCAAAGTTTATTCTGTTATTGGCCAGTCTGATGTTACTGGCATCCTGCACTACGATTACAGACTTGAAAACTGATATATCCGAGCGTGTTTTCGGTCGTGAAGCAACAGATCCTCCTGAGCCGCTCACTGAAATTAAAGAAACTGCCAGTGCAAAAGTATTATGGCAGGCTAAAGTAGGCGGGTCCGGGAACTTTGAATTCACCCCGGCAATAGAAGCTGGCTATACCTATGTGGCTAGTGCAGAGGGCGAACTCAGTAAGTTGGACGTAATAAATGGTAATCAGGCTTGGCGTGTTAACGTAGGTGAAAAGCTGACTGGTGGTGTAGGTGTTGGTGGCAGCCTTGTGGTAGTAGGTACGCAAAAAGGTGCTATCTATGCTTATGATACTGCAGGTAAGCTGCAGTGGAAGTCAAAGTTAAGTAGCGAAGTATTAAGTGCACCTAAATATTACGACGGGTTAGTTGTGGTACGAACCGGTGATAGCCGTATTTACGGTATTAATGCGAATGATGGCAGCCGTAAATGGGTTTATGATCGCACTAGCCCAGCATTGACTTTACGGAGTAGTGCCGGTGTTGTCGTTGATGGCGGTGCGGTGTATGCGGGTTTTGCCGGTGGAAAGCTGATTGCAGTCCGTGCGGACAATGGAAAACTTTTGTGGGAAGCTTCTGTTGCGCAACCCAAAGGGGTAACAGAGATCGAGCGTATTGCAGACATTACCAGTCTGCCTGTGGTTGATGGACCATTGGTTTACGCAGTTGCCTATCAGGGACGTATAGCAGCAGTGGATAGGGCAACTGGGCGTGTAATATGGAATCGAGACATATCAAGCCTTTCCGGCTTAAGTGCGGAAGATGCACGTATTTTTGTATCACATGCGGCTGGTTCAGTGTATGCGCTTGATTACACTACAGGAAAGACTTTTTGGCGCCAAGGGACACTTAAAAATCGTCACTTGACAGCACCTGTGCCTATGGGTGCTTGGGTTGCCGTTGGAGATATTGAAGGGTATGTGCATTTTTTAAGTCGTGAAGATGGTGCGTTTAGTGCCAGGGTTAAAACCGACACTAGCGAGATTTTGCCACAAATGGCACTGATAAATAGTAATACGCTGTTGGCGCAGTCGCGCGATGGCGGTGTTTATGCAATACAAATCAAATAATTAAGTAGTTGCGCTGGCATGATTGCCTAAAGCTTTTACATGCTGCAACTGCAATTCAAAAATAACTTAGCTTGATAAGATTTTAAAGATCATTTAGCTTAAGCTCTATATAGAAGGCTCATATGATACCTACCATTGTATTGGTTGGCCGGCCCAACGTTGGCAAGTCAACCTTATTTAACCGGCTTACCAAAAGTCGCGATGCCCTTGTTGCGGATTTGCCGGGTTTAACCCGCGATCGACATTATGGTCGTGGTATAGGTGCGAGTCAGCCCTATTTGGTTGTTGATACTGGGGGGTTTGAGCCGAATACTGATAGCGGCATCCTCAAGGCGATGGCAAAGCAAACGCTACAGGCGATTGACGAAGCGGACGCTATTATTTTTCTTGTGGATGGTCGCCAGGGTGTCTCCCCGCAAGACATGGAAATCGCTAATCGCCTGCGTAAAAGCAAATGTCCGGTTTTACTGGCAGTGAATAAAACTGAGGGTATGCAGAAGGCTGTTGTCAGTGCAGACTTTCATGAACTGGGTTTGGGGTATCCCTTATCCATCTCTTCAGCACACGGTGAAGGTGTGCGCGATATTATTGAGCTTGCCTTGGAAAACTTCAAGGTGGTTGAAGACGAACCTACAACAGACTACACGGGCGATAAAATACCTAAGGTCGCGATTGTAGGGCGGCCTAATGTGGGTAAATCCACCTTGGTGAATGCTTTGCTGGGCGAAGAGCGCGTGATTGCGTTTGATGAGCCAGGGACAACGCGCGATTCTATTCATATCGATCTGGAAAAAAACGGCAAGCACTATACGCTGATAGACACCGCTGGCGTACGCAAGCGTGGCCGTGTATTTGAAGCGATTGAAAAGTTCTCGGTGATTAAAACGATTCAGGCCGTTGAAGAAGCCAATGTGGTGATATTGGTGGTGGATGCGCAAGAAGGTATTACTGAGCAGGATGCACACGTAGCGGCGTATATTCTAGATGCAGGCCGTGCGCTGGTGGTGGCTATCAATAAGTGGGATGGTCTTAAAGATGACGAGCGTGACTGGATCAAACGTGAGATTGATCGTAAGTTAATGTTCCTCGACTTTGCTGAATTCCACTATATTTCTGCTCTGCGTAAAAAAGGCTTGCCTGAATTATTCAAGTCAGTAGATGTTGCCTATAAAGCTGCATTTGCAAAGCTTGCTACACCACAATTGACGCGTGTGTTGATTGATGCCTTGCAGCAGCATCAGCCACCAATCAGCAAGGGTATACGGCCTAAACTGCGCTATGCGCATCAGGGCGGCAGCAATCCACCAATCGTTGTGATTCATGGCAGTCATGTGGATGGGGTGAAAGATGCCTATACGCGCTTTCTGGAAAAAACATTCCGCAGAACCTTCCAGCTTTCAGGCACACCTTTGCGTGTGCAGTATAAACAAGGTGCCAACCCATTTGCTGAAGATGAAGACAAACGTAAGCCAGGCGAGGGGATTGTAAGTATGCGCCGCCGTAAAACTGCACAGCGTGCCGAATTGAAAGCTAAAAAGGATGCTGAAGACAAAGACAGAAGTGCTAAAACTAAGAAACGTTAACAGGAAACGTTAAATCCTGAAGGCGTAACAGACGGCGCGGTAGATTTAAAGATTAGGATGCTGTTCCAGATCCTTGTTTTCTTTGGGTAACTCATAAGGGTCTGCAACATATGCGGGCCCTTTCATAATCACCACAACAACGCATCCAATTGCCGTTGCTCCCACAAAAAACCAGTAGCTAAAAATGATACCAAGACATTGGTAAATGGTTTTTTGCTGTTCTGGATTTATTGTTTCATTGCTGAAATAGATGAACAATATTGCAGCACAAGGTATTGCTGTACCAATAGCAAATATGAGCGGTATTTTTTTGAGCAAAATCCACTCAAATCCCGATGGTGTTTTAATAAATCCAGGAAGTTTATTAAAGTAATTCATCTATTGAATGGATTGAATTTTCAATAATTAGTTCAGTATAAGCTTTCCCAGAACTTCCACCATACGCGCTCATCAGCTGGAGCATTTTTGCCTAACATGGCGCTATTAGGATAATTGGCTTGCAAGATGCGCATGGTGTCATTCTTAAGGTCATCTAGCCCCATCAGGTCGTAAGCGCTAATCATTATGACCAAAGCCTCTTCAACGCTTGGTGATTGAGGATAATATTCCAACACGTATTTAGTGCGGTTGACAGCGGCAAGGTAAGCCTGACGTTTCATATAATAGCGCGCCACATGCAGTTCATTTTCAGCCAGGCTGTTGGCTAAATATACCATGCGCTGTGTGGCATCTTTAGCATAGCGGCTTTTTGGATAGCGGGTAACGAGATCCTTGAATGTCATGAAAGAGTCACGCAAGGCGCGTGGGTCGCGGTCACTGATTTGTTGTTTTGACAGTTTTTCAATAATGCCGCGCTCATTGAAAATAGCCAAGCCTTTTAAATAATAGGCATAATCAACATTTGGATGATTAGGGTGCAATTTGATAAAACGGTCCGCTGCAGCTGCTGCTAAAACGGGATCTTGTTTTTTATAGTGCGCATAGGCAGTTTCAAGCTGCGCCTGTGTAGCAAATTTACCATGTGGATAGCGAGACTCTAACTTTTGGAAATAGACGATGGCTTTGTCATAATCCTTATCCGTCATTTTTTCTGCACCCATTTGATAGATGCGTTCTGCCGATAAGCCCTTGGTATCATCAAACTCTGTCGGGTCACCAAAAATCGCGCACGCATTGAGTAACAAGGTAAACGTTAAAATTAAGATATACTTCATGCCGAAACCACCTTTAAGAATTTGCAACAATTATAACCGATGACAGCCGCTACTCCACAATCTCTTAGCAATTCCATTGCACTTACCATTCCGCATGATTTAGGCGGCTTACGTCTTGATGTTGCTTTGCAGCGCTTATTGCCGGAACACTCACGCTCACGATTGCAGGCTTGGATCAAAGAAGGACTGGTCACTGTAGATGAAAACCCTAGTACTTCTAAAACCAAAGTTTGGGGCGGTGAGCGTGTGACAGTTCAGGTGCAGGCCAAACCGGAAACTCAAGCCTTCATTGCTCAGGATATTCCACTCAACATCGAGTATGAAGATGATCATATCCTGGTGATTAATAAACCAGCAGGTATGGTTGTGCACCCGGCAGCAGGTAATTGGGAGGGTACTTTACTCAATGCACTGCTGTTTCATGCGCCGCAGTTACATGATGTGCCACGTGCAGGTATTGTGCATCGCCTTGATAAGGACACCAGCGGTTTGTTAGTGGTGGCTAAGACTTTAAGCGCGCAAACGCATCTGGTGCGGCAATTACAGGCGCGTACAGTCAAGCGTGAATATCGCGCCATCGTGTGGGGGCAGTTGTGGCGCAATGGTGTAGTTGACCAGCCTATCGGACGTGATCCGCGCTCAAGGACGAAAATGGCGATTAACCGTATGGGTAAGCCTGCAGTTACACGCTATGAAGTATTGGAACGCTTTTCGGTGCAAACCTATTTACGCTGTAACCTTGAAACAGGGCGTACACACCAGATTCGCGTGCATATGCAGTTCTTAAAGGCGCCGTTAGTTGGCGACCCGGTATATGGCTATCGCGGTATTGTGCCGATTCGAGCCATGACGCAAACATTGCGCGATGAAGTGAGCAATTTTCACCGTCAGGCTTTGCATGCAATCAAGCTGGGCTTGATTCATCCTGCCACCAATGAGTTTATGGAGTGGCAGATTGAATTGGCGGATGACATGAAAGCCTTGCTGGAAGCCATGCGACATGAAGATGTGCGAGAAGACGAAGAGGAGTTCGAATTGAGCATGGATCCATATCTTGCTGATGAAGATTATGAGGATGCCGGGGAGGATGAAGAGTTTGACGATATTGAAGAAGATGATGGGGATATAGAGCTGGATGAAGAGGTCTAACCAGCTGAAAAGGTTTGAGTGATGACAGATAAACTTGATTTTATTACACCAGACTGGCCTGCCCCTAAACGAGTGAAAGCTTTGCAAACTACGCGTGCTGGTGGCGTGAGTGTAGCGCCTTACATGAGCCTGAATTTAGGTGCGCATGTGAATGATAATCCAATTACTGTGGCAAAAAACCGCCAATTATTAAGCCCGTATTTACCCAGTGAGCCGGTATGGGTCAATCAGGTGCATGGTGTTGAAGTGATAGATGCTGCCGCAAGCAGCTGTACGCAGAATGCAGATGCATCATTTACTACTAAAGCAAATGTGGTGTGTGTAACCATGACGGCAGACTGCCTGCCAGTGCTGCTTTGTGATAAAAAAGGTACTGTAGTTGCAGCTGCTCACGCCGGCTGGCGAGGGTTGTGCGATGGCGTGATTGAAGCGGCAATTACTAAAATGCAGGTGCCGGCGAGCGAGATTTTAGCCTGGTTGGGGCCTGCAATCGGCCCTGATGCGTTCGAGGTGGGTGATGATGTGCGCGATCAGTTTGTCGCAAAAGATAGTCAGGCAGCATTAGCATTCAAACCGCTCGGTGATAAATGGCTGTGCAATATGTATCTGATAGCAACGCAACGTTTAAATGCACAGGGTGTGACGGAGATCTTCGGCGCAGGGGTAAATGAAGATTTTTGTACCTATAGTGACGAGGCGCGATTTTTCTCATTCAGGCGTGATAATGTCACAGGGCGCATGGCGACAATGATTTGGTTAGAGGCCGATTTGGCTGGAGTCTAATTCTAAATAACACCTTGCCTAAGTTATAATGGCAACAATTATTTTTATTTAAGTGTCGCATGACAATTCCTGAATTTTCCGTTTTAGTTTGGATCATCGTATCTAGCTTTGCTGGAGGCATATTAAGCGTTTCTTTGGCTGCTTTATTCGCGCTGAATTTACGTACCGCCTGGATCCCCATGCTGGTCAGTTATGCGATTGGTGCAATGTTAGGTGCGGTATTTTTAGAGATTCTACCTCATGCATTTCAAGAAGCCGCCAGTGTAGAAAGCATCTCTGCAACCCTGCTGCTTGGCTTATTGTTGTTTTTTATACTTGAAAAACTTGTTATCTGGCGCCATTGTCATGGTGACCATTGTGAAGTGCATGCAATTCACACAGAAGACAATTGTCCGCAAACACATCGGCAGCCATTTCAAGAAGACGGTGCTAAATTTAGGGCAGTAACTTCACATGCCCCTTCTATCATGCATAACCACTCGCATGTGCATAGTCATCATGATGGCGGGCGTAGCGGTATGATGATTATGATTGGTGACACCTTCCATAATTTTGTCGATGGTGTTTTAATTGCCGCCGCATTTTTAGTTGATGTGAAACTTGGCATGGTGACGGCATTGGCGATAATTTCGCATGAAATTCCGCAGGAGGTCGGTGATTTCCTGATCCTGCTGCATTCAGGGTATAGCAAAAAGCAGGCGTTTGTTTTTAATCTGGTTTCGAGCCTGGCAACTTTGATTGGCGGTTTGATTGCGTATTTTGCTTTGCAGTTCGTGATGAGCTGGATACCCTATATTTTAGGTCTGGCATCTGCCAGTATGCTTTATGTCGCCGTAGCGGATTTGATTCCCGGTCTGCATAAACGGACTGAATTAAAAGCTACAATTAGCCAGGTGTTACTCATCAGCTTGGGTGTCGGCACTATCTGGGTTGTGCATAGTCTCATTGAGTAGCTGTTTGTTTTTATAATGACGGCGATGCTTTGCGCCAAGTATCCATAAGAATAAAGCGCAGGGCAGTGCTCCATAGAATATAAAAGTCAGCAACCCGGCCGTAATAGACTTTTCAGTGGCGGCCATTAAGGTAACAACATACATCCAAGCTATAGCGACTATATACATAGCACAATAATATACATATTTTTTAAGCTTTATTAGGTTTTTATGACGATTAAAACGACAACCAGAAAATCCACACCAAAAGTTGGTTTTGTTTCATTGGGTTGCCCCAAAGCGGGTTCTGATGCAGAACGTATTCTTACTCAATTACGCGCCGAAGGCTATGAAATTTCAGGCAGCTATGATGAAGCTGATTTGGTGGTGGTAAACACCTGCGGCTTTATTGATAGCGCGGTGGAAGAGTCGCTGGATGCGATTGGTGAAGCTATCAGTAAAAATGGCAAAGTGATTGTCACAGGTTGTCTCGGTGCTAAAGCCGGTGTGGTTGAAGCTGCACATCCTAGTGTGTTGGCGGTTACCGGACCGCATGCGCTGGAAGAAGTCATGACAGCAGTACATGCTAATTTACCTAAACCGCACGAGCCATTTGTTGATTTGGTACCGCCACAAGGCGTGCGTTTAACGCCTAAACATTATGCTTATCTTAAAATATCAGAAGGCTGTAATCACCGCTGCAGTTTCTGCATTATCCCTAGTCTGCGTGGTGATTTGGTAAGTCGTCCGATAGGCGAAGTGCTGAATGAGGCGGAGAATCTGGTGAATGCCGGAGTGAGCGAGATACTGGTTATCTCGCAAGATACTTCTGCTTATGGTGTAGATATCAAGTATCGCCCAGGTTTCTGGAATGGCCGCCCGGTTAAAACGCGCATGACTGAACTCACCAAAGCGTTGAGTGAGCTTGGTGTTTGGACGAGGTTACACTATGTATACCCATACCCACATGTTGATGAAGTGATACCACTGATGGCAGATGGCTTGATTTTGCCGTATCTGGATGTCCCGTTCCAGCATGCAAGCCCGCGCATTCTTAAAGCCATGAAGCGCCCGGCAAGCAGCGAGAACAATCTGGCACGTATTAAAGCCTGGCGCGAAATCTGTCCTGATATCACCGTGCGCAGTACATTTATTGCCGGCTTCCCGGGTGAAACTGAAGATGATTTTCGGATGCTGCTCGACTTCTTGGAAGAAGCGCAATTAGACCGTGTAGGCTGTTTTGCGTATTCCGCAGTTGATGGCGCGGCAGCAAATGCCTTGCCAGACCAGGTGCCGGAAGAAATCAAACAGGAGCGTTTAAGTCGGTTTATGGAAGTGCAGGAGCGTATCAGTGCGGCCAAACTTCACTCCAAAATCGGCAGCATACAAACGGTGTTGGTAGATGAGATTGTGGCTGATGTTGAAGGCAATATTGAAGCCATTGGTCGTACCAAAGCAGATGCGCCGGAGATTGATGGTGTCGTGTATCTGGAAGATGCTGAAGGTTTAAATCCGGGTGACTTCGTTGAAGTGGAAATTTACAGCGCCGACGGGCATGATTTGAGAGGTGGGCCTCCACGAAGCTGATTTTAAATAGAATTTAAGCAATGCAGCAGCTAATCAATTAGCTGCTGTTTGTTATTTAGGCACTGAATAAATCAGGTATTATCGGTGCCGGACGTTCGCTGTCGGCACGCTCTTCTAAAAAGTCGAAGGTAAGCGGGCAGCGTGTTGGTTTTTTTGCAGCTTTTCTGCGTTTAACTGTAGTTGAGGTTAAATCTATAAATGGAGTCTGGCTGATGCGTACATAGCCGGAACTAGCTAGTTTCTGTTCTGTGGTTTCAAAA
>Ga0209593_10001363_pt1 | contig 10517 bp, 9 predicted proteins | sample PPLLaktember2015_3_FD_187260 | JGI IMG/M metagenome (GOLD analysis project Ga0209593, IMG submission 187260) | Freshwater sediment microbial communities from Prairie Pothole Lake near Jamestown, North Dakota, USA - PPLs Lake P7 Core (6) Depth... | ecosystem: Environmental > Aquatic > Freshwater...
TGTCGTTTTGCCCCGTTCAAAACGCCGTCATCGTCTCAACCTTTATGCTCGAAAACAGAGTTCTCGACACCCCCGTAAATGCCGCCCCAGAAACAGAGATAGCCCCCGGCCCAAGACCATTCGACTTTAAGGGAAATTCATACTCGCTGCTGCTGGACGGTACTTACGTCTTCAATGAAAAAACATCCTGCACTGTCGGCTTGCGGCATACCGAAGCCCTCGGCACTGTTGACGACGCGGGAGATTATGTCTATGACAAAGCGGCAATTACGCTCAAACACCGGCTTGCCGAAAACCGCACCATAGGCATGGGCTATGCGTTTTATAACTTCAACAATCACAGAGGCGGCGACTTCGACGACTACAAAGCCCACGGCGTGGTAGTAACTTACGATTACAGGTTTTAACTCACTTTTTCGCCTGTTCCGGTTTCTCCGCCAGCGTGCGGATATAATTAATCACCTTCCATCGCTGCTCTTCCGTCAGCCGTTTCTCGTAATAAGGCATCGGCGTCTTGCCGGTCGTGATTTTCCAGAACAATTCACCGTCGGTCTGCTTCCACATATTCGGGTCTGAAAGGTCGCCGCAGGACTCCGCAAGCGTCCCCGCTACAGGCCCGTCGCCTTTACCAGCGGAGCCATGGCAGGAAAAACAATTCTTGGCGTATATCGTTTTCCCGGCGGCAACCGAATTGGCGTCATAAGGTATGGGATTTTCTTTTTTGGCTTCATTCTCAGGCGCTTTCCATCCGTCTTGGTTCCTGCAAAACGCGGTCGTCTGGATTAACGCGATTGATACAATAAAACTTAAAGTCACAACGATTAACAACGCTTCTCTATGCCCTTTCATGTTATGTCTTCCTTTCAAATCCTGATTGCATCGATATTATATACGATGCGGATTTCGCTTGTGTTTATCTGATTCGTATCGGCAGGACTCAGGCCCGAACAGGCAAATCTTAATTTACGATTCCTCTTTCTTTTTGGTTTTGCGGAAATAACTCGTCTTTACCCAGTTAAGGTTTGATAAAACGTGAACCGCGATAAGGACCAGCAATACTATCCCTAAGGTATGATGATAAAACTCGAAACTCTTGCCCGTCATTTTGTCCCTGAAAATAATTGTAACCGCCTGATTGATAACCAGCGCCGCCATTACCGGGTTCAAAATCTTATGTATCGTGTTCCTTGTCATAGCCGTTTTCATATACAAAAATCAGCATAATTGCAAAACAATTTTTTGATTGCTTGCGTGCGAAAAAATCCGTAAAAATCAGGTTATTCCTTAGTTGTCGAAAAGTCCCCAATCCCTTATAATGCCCCCCTTTCCCGCGAAAAGCGGACGATGCATTGATAGTCGAGATAGCGATACATGGTCGAAGAATTGACAAAACTAACCGACGCGGAATTATTAGACCTTGCCCTCGGCGGCAAGGATGAGGCGTTTCGTGAAATCGTCAGCCGATACAAAAACGGCCTGTACGCCTTTTTACGCAACTTCCTCAACCGCACCGACCTAATCGACGACGTCTTCCAGGAAACCTTCCTCCAGCTTTTCACGAGCAAATCAAGCTTCGACCCCACACGCCCCTTACGCCCCTGGCTATACACAATAGCCGCAAATAAGGCAAAAGACGCCCTTAGAAAAATGCAAAGGACCGCCGCGGTGCCTATCGGCACTATGACCGAATCAGACGATATGTCTTTCGGCGATATGGTCAATGTCCTGGCCGCCGAGGAAGAAAGGCCCTTCGAAGACCTCGAAAAGGACGAAACCGCTACCAGCGTCCGGCAGGTTATAGCGGATATGCCGGAAAATCTGAGGGAAATTTTAGTTTTAGCGTATTTTAACAAATTTTCCTACAAACAAATGGCTGACGTCCTAAGTATTCCTATTGGTACGGTTAAGAGCCGGCTGCATACAGCGGTCGGGCGTTTTGCGAAGGATTGGAAAACTGCCGTTAGGAGTAAAAAAGGGCCATGACAGCGTTAAATGATTACCAAAGGGAACTTCTTTTTGACTACAGTTTAGGTTTAACCACAGAAGAACAATCCGCAGAGGCACAAGCATTAGTATTCTCCAATGAGCAGGCGGCAACGTTTGTAACGTCTGTAAGGGCTGCGCTATCTCCGTTAGACAGTATAGGGGGAGAACCCTGCCCGGATGAACTGGCTGAAGGGACGATTTGGCGTGCGCAGCAGGCGGTGCGGACGGGGAATTTGCAGCTTACGCAGCTTATCGAGGCGGAAGGCCGTAAGTCGCGACGGGCACTGGGGTTATGGCGTACTATGTTCGGGCAGTTCGCAAGGGCGGCGGTTTTTATGATTGTCGGCCTTGTTTTTATTATGGGGGGCAAGAGCGCATCGAATCTTGCCCATCAGAAGTACTGGCAGACCAAATGCGGCTCGCAATTAGCGGGGATGTATCAGGGTCTGGCTAACTATAAGAACGACAACGCAGGCCAGATGCCGGCGTTTGCTTCTTCTCCCGGCGCACCGTGGTGGAAAGTCGGAGATCAGGGAACGGAGAATGTGTCGAATACACGCAGGATGTGGGTCCTGGTGAAAAATGACTATGTAAAGCAGGACGCGTTCGTATGCCCGGCGAGGAAGACGGATAAAAATAGTATGGATTTGGATGCCAAGGCATTGAACGATTTTCCAAACAGGAATTATGTATTGTATAGTTTCAGGATTGGCTGTCCGAAGTCGGCGGAGGGCGAGGTCGGCAAACGGGTATTGGTAGCGGACCGCAATCCGATATTTGACCTTCATTTTCCGGCATCTCTGTCGGAGCAGATGAGGATTACGTTAGATAAAGCGCTGGCCAATCAAAACAGCATCAATCACAGGGGTAAGGGGCAGAACGTGCTGTTCTGTGACGGCGAAGTCAAGTTCGTAAAGGTCCGTTACGCGGACGTTACGCTTGACGATATTTTCACGCTGCAAGACAAGACGACATACGAGGGAACGGAACGGCCTGCGAATGAGACGGATGCGTTCTTAGCGCCATAATCACGGTTTTAATACCAAGTAGCATTCAAAGGTCTGCTCAAAGCAGACCTTTTTTTTATTTGTTTTTTCGGGGAAAGGGGTATAATGGTCAATTAAGAAGAGAACGGCAAAAGTGCGTAGGAGGCACAGCTATGAAAAGAACGTTTATAGCGATGAGAGGTCTTATCTGGCTTCTTCCCTGTCTTTTGAATCCCGTTATAACAATCGCGGCTGAGCCGAATCTTGTCGCATACTGGACGTTCGACGAAGGAGCCGGAACAATCGCATACGATTCAGCAGGCGGCAATGACGGCAACCTTATCAACGGGCCTGTATGGGCGAACGGCAGAATAGGCGGAGGGCTGAGTTTTGACGGGGTCAATGATTATATCAGAGTGCCGGATAGTCCGTCGCTGGACGTAAGCAATATCTTTACGTTTTCGTTCTGGGTGTATGCGGATGAAAGCATTTCGCCCGGAGGATGTGTTATCAGCAAAGACGGGAGCAGCGACACGACGGGCGCTTATAATGTTTATGCCGGAAGTTATTCCATAGGTTATGAGACCAATAACAAATTTCCCACTATTGGCACCAGCGCCAACGCACTTTTGCCCGGAACATGGAATCACGTTGCTATTACCTTCGATTCAAACGCAAGCCCTTATATGAGAATTTACATAAACGGGACGGAAGAGGCATCGGGTTCACCGCCTTGGCCGAGTATTTTATCAACTTATCTGTTAATAGGGCGCCGGGGCCATTCGACCGATTCATATTATTTCAACAGCATTCTTGACGACGTGCGAATTTACAATAAGGCGTTATCTGTCGATGAAATCCAGCAGCTTTATCTGTGGGCATATAATCCCAATCCCACTGAAGGAGAGCTTGGGGTAAGTCTGGATGTTGTTCTTAACTGGACTGCGGGAATATACGCGAATTCGCATGATGTGTATTTGGGGACAGATTTTGACGATGTGAACGATGCCACAATAGCAATACCGCTTGGTGTGTATAATGGCACGACGGATGTTAATCATTATGACCCCGGCGAATTGCAGAGAGATACGACGTATTACTGGCGGATTGATGAAGTCAATGACGTCAATACGTGGAAGGGCAACGTGTGGAGCTTTAGAACTTCGGCTATATGGAAAAACGACATCAATTTTATTAACGAGCCGTTTGCTTCTGATGTAATTTTTGAGAGCGATCCGAGGTGGGTAAAATTTACGGTTAAGCTGAACGACCCGTGCACAACATATTTTCAGGACTCAAAATTATATCCATTCCATTATAATTTCGCGACGGAATGGCTTGAGCCGTTTATCGGGATGACTGTGCCGGAGTATTTTAACGTTACGCTTTACGAAGCCAACCAGCAGGCGGCGCTCGGTGCGGTGATATTGCCCCCGATGACGGGTAATCCTCCTTTGCCTGAGTTTAATGAATACGGGATTCAGCTCATTCGTTACGATGCTTATACAAAAGAAGAAATAGCGGGAATGTTCAACGTGGTGAAAAATCACGTAAACGCTGACCCCTGCGTTACGGCATATTATTTTCCAACTTATGAGCAAAAGCAGGCAGCAGAGGCGAACCGGACGTGGCTCGAATCGCAGGGAATCCCGATTGGCTCGATTGCACAGTGGATTGAGGGCAATATTTCATATTCCGAAGGGTGGGCGATGGGGGATTTGAAATATTTTCCCGGCGACCAGATTCAGGCGGCGTATCTAAGCGGCCAGTTGACAGCCAACGATATCCTTTTGACCGACGGTGTTCCGGCGGAGGTTCCGTATGTGGCGGGTATAATAACGCTGTCGCCATCGACGCCGAATTCGCACGTGGCGATTCTTTCGAAGACATACGGTATTCCATTTGTTTATCTTGCGGCAGATTCAGATGTCAATAAGGTCTGGCAATTGGAGAACAAGTTGACAATATTATGCGTTCAGGAGGCAAGCGGCCAATGTGAAGTTCAGCTTAGAGACGCATACGACTATTTCACGCCTGAGGAGATAGCGGATATTCTTTCCTTGAAGACGCCGGGGACACTGGATATTTCGCCGATAGAGGTCTATAACAGCTACAGCGCAAATACCAACGGATTATTGCCGGCAGACATCAATCATTTCGGCGGCAAGGCGTCGAATTACGGGATTTTGCGGGCATCGATACCGGCCAATTGTCCCAACGCGGTCGCGTTTTCGTTTGATTTGTGGAGCACGTTTATGAACCAGGCGCTTACGCCGAGCGACAGTATCGTTATTGCGCCGGGGGGATATAAGCTTTTCTGGGCGGACAATCAGACCAGCCAGGGAGACAGGCACGCGGGATTCAAGCTAAGCGAAGGGGGCGAGTCGATAGGCCTTTTCAATATCGACGGGACTACTTTAATAGATGGTTTTGATTTCAGTCAGCAGACGGCGAACATCTCATACGGACGAACCCCCGACGGTAATAATAACTGGGCGTTGTTTACAGGCGGCAATATCACGCCAGAGGCGGCTAATCCCGGCAGCGGAAGCAGTCCTCAAGAAGGATTGTTCATCAATGAGTTTATGGCGGATAACGACAGCATTATCGCGGACGAATTCAGCCAATATGACGACTGGATTGAGATATATAACGCCGGAGTATCGGCGGTTGATTTGGGAGGAATGTATCTGACAGACAATCTCGACGACCCGATGAACTGGATGATTCCCGTGGGCATAAGCGGCGGAACGCTGCGAGAGGAAATCGCGGACAGATTGGCGGGATACACGTATCCGGTTTCGGATTTGGCGGGGTTGTCGGCCCAGCTTGCGGAGATACGCAATATAATCACCAATCCGAATATTACGCAATTCAGTCCTGAACTTCAAAGCGCGATTGTCGCCATTTTGCAGGACCCGAATTACGGCTTCGATATCAACAGGAAAATTCGCTTTAGAAGCTCGACCAACGTCGAGGACAGCGATAAATTCAGCGGGGCGGGATTATATGAGAGTTTCAGCGGGTGTCTGGCAGATGACCTGGACGGGGATGAAAACGGGCCCTGCCTGTGTGATTCGAATGAGACAAATGAGCGCGGGGTATTTCGCGCGATTCGCAAGGTCATGGCGAGTTTTTATAATGACAACGCGTATCTCGAACGACTGCGCCACAGCGTGAATGAATCGCAAGTCGGAATGTCAATGCTTGTGCATCACTCATTCCCGGATGAGTATGAGCTGGCAAACGGTGTTGCAACGATGGAGAAAAAACAGGGTCAAAACTACTGGGACATCAAACTTGTAACACAAAAAGGCGCAACACCAGTTACAAATCCCGAAGAAGGGGCTTTACCTGAGGAAGTGAGCGTTTACGCGACGACAGGCGGTGAAATATCGATGACATTAATCAGGCAGTCGAACCTTGTGATTTTGGGCGAGAAGGTTATGCAGTGGCAGGACGACTATAACGACCTTGTCGGACTGCTTATAACCGCAGCCCAGAGATATGAACAGGTAACGGGTAAGACGGAATACACACTGGATTTGGAGTATAAGAAGGTTTTGCCGGGCGGAGCGGCTTTACCAGCCGGCGGTCTCGACGTTGACCAGATTCGCGAGATTCCGCCCTTAGACGTGATTAATTCTACCTGTCCATCTGTGCCTTCCTGCGAATGTTCCGGAGGTGTTTACCACAAATTTAGTGAACACTCGTATGAAGATGGAAACGGTGTGTCTATCGAAACTTCATACTGCTTATATTGTCCGTCGGGTGGATGTTACCCAACACTTCCTCTTGAATCCTGGTGTCGGACGGTTATACGGGGTTATACAGCACATCCAATTTTCTTGTATTCCTCCGTTTCGCAAAGTTATTCCGCGGGATGGCATAATTATTGTGAGGACTTCTATTTTACACCTCATCTTGAACCGAGGATAAGCTATTGTATATTGAAACAACTGCAGGAGCAAAATATTCGTGTGATTCACTTAGGCGGTATGACTGCTATTCCTGAGGCAGGGTGCTGGATTGAGCCATATATTGAGACATCCGGCCCGGCGCCGGGGCCAGCGGGGATAGCCGGGGATTTTGAGCCGGATGGCGACGTCGATATGGAGGATTTTGCAGGACTTGCCCTGTTGTGGTTGAACAATGACTGCGGGTTGTGCGGCGGCAAAGACCTTAGCTGCGATGAAAACGTTGATTTGAGCGATTTGGCTATTTTCGCGGATAACTGGCTGGAAGGATTATAAGCGGGAAGAGTTTAGCCGAGGAGCCGGTTTGCGGGCTTCATTTTGGCGTGTTAAAATCTGCGTTTGATTGCAAGTTGAGCAGTAGAACAGTTGACCGCCCCCGCTGCTGTCTTGTGACAGCAGCGGGGGCTCCGTTTTGCCGAAGGCAAAACGGAGAGGCCGGGCCCGACTACGCTAACGCTTCGTCGGGTAAAATTCGTTTCCTTAACGTTGCTTTTCCAGACGATGTTTTTAAGTATTTCTCAAGATTCCTTGCTGTTCTTTCCAAATTAACCGCGATGTAAGCTTCCAGAACTACCGGTAATCGCCATTTCGTTGAAATATCCATCCCGGTAGAGTGTTCTTCCATCCTCCTCTTCAAGTTATTGGTTGAGCCGACATAATATTCTCCATCAGCCATTTTCAAAATGTAAACATACCACATATTGCTCTCTCAAACAGAAACGACAACATAAAGAAGTAAGAAGAACGGCCCGCCGTTCGTAGCGAAGCGTAGAACGGAGAGGCCGGGATTCGAACCCGGGGTACGGTTTCCCGCACACACGCTTTCCAAGCGTGCTCCTTAAGCCACTCGGACACCTCTCCGGAAACATCTTTCATTTATGATTTTGCTTTGTAAAAATCTCGAATTCTGTCATGTTGAGCGAAGCCCTGAGAAATTCCTTTGGAATTTCCAGGACTGAGTCCCGGGAATCCTTCGGATTCCACGGGGCGAAACATCCGGCTTGAGAGCTGAATTTGAGATTCTTCGCTTCGCTCAGAATGACAACTACGTATCTATTCTACAAAGCATTATGATTTATTATTTACTATTTTTAACAAATTATCAAGCATAACCTGTTAATTCCTTAACCCTTACAGGGAATTACTACCAGTGAACAAATCCCCTGCCAGAAAGGGTATTATTAGAGGATGGTGGTTTTTAAGGCAGTTTGGAGAAATGCAATGACTGAAGAAGAACTTAAAAAAGCTGAAAAAGAGGTTTGCGAAGAACGAGGGAAATGTGCTTTACGGACGATGCTGAAGGAATTCTATTGCGACACCCCGCGTTCGATAGTGATTCTCGGGCTGTTCTGGTCGGTGGTCTTTATAGCCGGGGCTGTTTATACCGGCATAAAGTTTTTCGAGGTTGAGCAGGTGCAGCAGCAGATTATGTACGCGACAGGGTTTATCTGCTTTATTATCGGCCTGGGCCTGATGAAGGTTTTCTCCTGGGAGATAATACACCGCAATCACCTCGAGCGAGATATTAAACACCTCGAGCTTCGCATAATGGAGTTGTACGGCTCGAATAAAAAATAAGCTACATCTTATTTAAGCGGACTTAAAAGATTTGTCATACCTGCGCAAGCAGGTATCCAGTAATAGAAAGAATCTGGATTCCCGCTTTCGCGGGAATGACAAAGAGCATTAAGATTCAATTATTGATTACGCTTATTTTCATCACGCCGGAGGGAGAAGAACTGTTTTAATAATTCGCTGCACTCGTCGGCCAAAATTCCTGCTGTAACATCGAGGCGGTGATTCAAACGCTGGTCCTGGACAATATTATACAAGCTTTTAACCGCGCCGGTTTTGGGGTCATCACAGCCATAAACCAGCCGGTTGATACGCGCCAAAACGAGCGCCCCTGCGCACATACAGCACGGTTCAAGCGTTACATATATAGTGCAATCATTCAGATGCCAATTTTCGAGGGCGGCCGATGCCTGGGTCAGCGCGATGATTTCCGCGTGGGCGGTCGGGTCCTGCAACTGCTCGCGCTGGTTATACGCCTTTGCGATAATCTGGTTATTATGAACAATCACCGCCCCTATCGGCACGTCGCCATTTTCCTCGGCAATCATGGCCTGGTCGATGGCGATTCGCATAAACGACTGGTCGATTTCGGGGTCAAATTTTTTATTTGTGTTTTGAGCCGCTTGAATCATAATATTCTCTTTGCCACAGATAATAATAAAGAAGATATAAATACTTGAATCAGCAACGCGTCACCGTTTTCCTCAGCAATGCAAGCAGCATTTATCGCCACTTTCATAATTTGCTCGTCCCGTTTTTCATTTTTCCAGCATCCAGCAATTTACGATTTATTTCTATGCGACAGTTTATCAGTCGGGCGTTTCCCTTATGTCAAAGACCTGCCCATTCGTAATATAAACACTAAAAGATACTGGTTTTATTGAATTGAATTGCGTTTTATTGTGAAAGACAAGCCTGATTTTGCTTTCGTCAGGGAAAATACACTGGCGAAATATGACATCAGGTGGAATGTCCGGTTTTTTGTTTGGGTTCTTCAAAAAAGCGAAATAATAATTCAGGTCTGCAACGCTAACCATCACATTTTCTCCCAAGCCCAGTTTGGGATCCGGCTGGAGCATATACATAAAGGCACCTCCTGCCGCTGCTGCCTCATCGGGATACATACCTTTTATTATTTTTCCTTCTATAATAGCGTTGCGCGTTTCCGTTGTCAGATCATTGCGACTTTCCAAATACTTTTGTTGCAGTGAACTTTGACTTGTACAGCCGGGGATACACACAAATGCCATAAAAAGAACAACCAATCCAAGTATTTTATGCATATCGTATTCCCCTATCATCAATTATCTTGATGGTTTCTCGCCCAAATATTGCAGAAAGGAAATTTAAGATTTTCAAGCACAAAACGCACATTGAGGTAATGGGTCAGTTACGGGTGGGAAAGCAAAGTAGCGCGGGCTGGAAGCCCGCGACACGATTCGAAAGCACCTGTAACTGACCCATTACTCCGGCCGCTTTAATAACCTGATTTTCCAAGTCCCTTTTTATCATAGCTATTTATTATATATCGGGCTATTTCAAAGTGCAATTTTGAAATAACACGGAAATGCCTGAAAATACAACTGTTTCGTTAGAGGTAAAATCGCTTAACTTCTTTGTTTGCAAATAGTTAGAAGTATTACGTTTTTTAAGAAATTTTCCAGTGAGTCGATGGCGATTCGCATAAACTACTGGTCGATTTCGAGATTTATAAGATGACTTTCTCGGCCAAATCTACGGATTTCTGATAGACCTCCAAGTTTTCGAACATAAAAGGCATTTTGAAATCCTTTTGAACAGTGGAACAGTTGAGCAGTTGACCGCAGGTGAACAGCTTATATCTTTTTCAACTGCTCAAATATTCACCTGTTCACCTGCTCTATTTTTTGCCATCGGCAAAAAATACCCCCAAGGGGAGTCGAACCCCTGTTACCGGGTTGAGAACCCGACGTCCTAGGCCACTAGACGATGGAGGACAAATTAAAAATTAAAA
>Ga0209593_10001364_pt1 | contig 10516 bp, 13 predicted proteins | sample PPLLaktember2015_3_FD_187260 | JGI IMG/M metagenome (GOLD analysis project Ga0209593, IMG submission 187260) | Freshwater sediment microbial communities from Prairie Pothole Lake near Jamestown, North Dakota, USA - PPLs Lake P7 Core (6) Depth... | ecosystem: Environmental > Aquatic > Freshwater...
ATCGCTCCTGAAATTTACATCGAGAAGTTCTTTGTGCTCTTCCTGCGGGTACGAACTGTCATCTTTTGGCTCGTCACCGGCACGCTCGTCTGGCTCTATCGCCGTCATTTGCCTGTTGCTCTTCGTATATTGGGAATCATTTTGCCCGCCGGAATTATCCTCGGCCTGGCAGTTTCCATTCGCATCTTTGGTACCTGGGCCGGGGTTCTAGTCGCCGGTTATATCTTCTGGAAATCAGGCAGGAGAGCCTGGCTGGCGATCGCCGTCTACGCGTTGACCGCGATCTTCGCGATGTATCTCACCTGGCCCTATCTCTGGCCTGATCCGATGGGACACTTCTGGGAGACGGTCGTGATCATGGCACAGCACCCCTGGCCCGGGTCGGTTCTCTTCAACGGCGCGACGTATCCCGCCAATGACCTGCCGGCCTCGTACGTGCCGATGCTCCTGGCGATCCAGTTGACGGAACCGGTCTGGATCTTGTTCCTCGCCGGTTTAACGGTGGCAGTTTACGGCTTTGTCAAGAAACGCAGTGAGAACATCGAACTGCTCGCTTTGACCCTCGTCTGGTTCATCCTGCCTCTGGTCACCTTTGTCATTTTGCGTCCGACGCTGTATGATAATTTCCGCCAATCGTTCTTTATCGTGCCGCCTATTTTTTTCATGGCAGGTCTGGCTTTCGATCTGATCAGGAAACCAATTCTACAAGGTGCATTGATCGCGCTGGTGCTCCTGCCAGGTTTGCTCGCATCGATAAGACTGCACCCGTATGAGTATGTTTATTACAACCAGTTCATCGGCGGTGCGGATGCAGCCGTCGATCGTTTTGAATTGGATTACTGGGCAACCTCCTATCGTGAAGCGGCGGAGGAAGCCAATCGGATTGCACCGCCCAATGCAAACGTCTGGGTGGACGGACCCGCCCATCTGTTTTCAACGTTTGCCCGCCCGGACTTTCACATTTATTCTTCACAGGAAGCGGAACGTGCCGATCACTATGATGTTGTGGTAACGCTTGCCCGCTACAACCTGGAAAAGACTTCCTTCCCGGAAGCGAAGATCGTTTATATCGTGATACGCGAAGGCGCTGTGTTCGCGGTCATTCGAACACCATAAAGGAAATCAAGATGAATTTACTGGAACGACTCTCTACGGAAACTGTGCTCGCCGATGGCGCGATGGGAACCATGCTGCATGCGCGCGGCGTCGGGTTTGACAAATGTTTCGACGAACTCAACCTCACCAACCCGTCCGCGGTGGCGGAAATCCATCGCGCCTACATCGAAGCCGGCGCGCAATTGATCATCACTAATACGTTTGGGGCGAACCGCTTCAAGCTTGCCAAACATGGATTGCAGGAAAGTGTTGTCCAGATCAACAAAGCCAGCGTGGACCTGGCGAAGCGCGTCGTCTCCGCCTCTTTCCGGGAGGTGCTGGTGGCAGGCGACGTCGGTCCGCTGGGGGTGCGGATCGCGCCGTATGGGCGCGTCCAACCTGAGCAGGCACGTGCTGCCTTTGCAGAGCAGATCGAAGCCCTGGCAGGAGCAGGCGTGGACCTGATCGTGATCGAGACATTCAGCGATCTTTACGAAATCCAGGAGGCAATCAAAGCCGCAAGAGAGGTTTGTGATTTGCCTGTGGTTGCTTCCGTGACCTTCACGCGCGATGACCGCACCGTGCTTGGCGATGACCCAACAAGAGTGGCGCGGATACTCAGGGAGGCCGGGGTCGATGTGATCGGCGTCAATTGCTCCGGAGGGCCTGCGCAGCTCTCGCGCATCCTGAAGCAAATGTCTCAGGCTGTGCCAGATGGGAAGTTCTGGGTCAAGCCGAACGCGGGCTGGCCCGAGCAGGTCGGCGGGCGCATCATGTATCCTGCGGACGCGGAATATTTCGGAGACTACGCGCTTTCCTTCCGGGAGATGGGCGCCCGCATCGTCGGCGGGTGTTGTGGTACCACGCCCCGGCACATTGCCGCGATGCGAAAAGCGCTCGATACAGCCCCGCCGATCGATCAACCGCAGATCCATGTCCTGCCTCAGGAAGAGATCGCGGAAACCGCGCAGGAACAACCGACTCGCCTTGCACAAAAATTGACGTCCGGCGGATTCGCCATCGCGGTGGAGATGGACCCGCCGCGCGGACTCTCGACTCACAAACTTTTGGCGGGCGCCTCCCTCCTCGCCGACGCGGGCGCGGACGTGATCAACGTTGCCGACTCCCCGATGGCACGCATGCGCATGTCCGCCTGGGCAGTGTGCGACGTGGTCCAGCGCAAAGTAGGCGTCGAGACCACCCTGCACTTCCCCACCCGTGGGCGCAACCTGCTGCGCGTCCAGGGAGATCTGCTTGCCGCACACGCGCTCGGGATCCGCAATGTGTTTGTCATCATGGGCGACCCGACCGCGATCGGCGATTACCCCGAAGCCATGGACAACTACGACCTCGTACCCTCGGGCTTGATCAAACTCATCAAACAGGGGTTCAATGTCGGTGTGGATCATTCGGGCACCAGTATTGGACAGCCGACCAGCTTCTTTGTCGGTGCGGCACTGAACTTATGCCCGCCGGATGTCGAACGGGAGATCAGGAACCTGAATCGCAAGGTGCAGGCTGGCACGGACTTTTTCATCACCCAGCCGATCTATCGCGCGGAAGATGGACCGTCTTTACTCGAAAAATATGAAGCAAAGTATGGCAAGCTGGATAAGCCCGTCCTGGTGGGCATCCTGCCGCTGGTCAATGTGAGGCACGCCAGCTTCCTGCATAATGAAGTCCCCGGCATCTTCATCCCGGATGAGACGCGCAAGCGCATCGAAGACGCAGGGGAAAATGGAGCAAAAGCTGGCGTGGAAGTCGCGGTCGAGTTGATCGAACAGCTCAGGAGTTGGGCCGGAGGTGTCTACATCATGCCGCAGTTCCATAAGTACGACATGGTCGCAGAGATCATCGAAAAATGTAAAGCCTGAAGTTTCATTTCTCAGCCGCGAATTTCGCGAATTCGCGCGAAGCTTTAAACATTCACGAAAATTCGCGGCAAAGCGCAAGCCTCTTGACAGTGAACTCGATATTCATATAATATGAACTAAAGGTTCATATTATATGAGTGACACTGACTGGCTATACTTCCAACCGTACATTTCTCAACTCGAACAAGAGGGGAAAGTCACACGTACCTTCCGCCGGCTCGACCCGGACCGTCAGGAGGCTGTTTTCAACGCGATCCTGGAGGAGGCGGTTGAGAAGGGACCGGCATCCCTCAACATCAAAGAGATCGCGCGGCGTGCAGGGGTTTCGGTAGGTTCCCTCTACCAGTATTTCCCGGACCGTGATGGCTTGCTGGACTTCGCCGTCGAACTGTGCACCCGCTCCACGATCGCCATGTTCCAGGAGTACAAGCCAATGATGGCAGCCATGCCACTCAAGGAAGCTATGAGTGCCTATCTTATGGGCGGCCTGGAATGGGGGCAAACCGCGATGGGACTTGTGCGTTTCTTTGGGCGGGCGGCATATCAGGGCAACCCGGATCTGGCGGAACAAGTTGTACGCCCCATTGCCACGGTCATGCGCGAAACGATGCAGGAAATCCTGACCCAGGCAAAAGCGCGCGGCGAGATCCGCAGTGACGTTGACATCGAGGCTGCCACACGCGTGTTGAACGGACTCATGATCGTGATCGGCGATAGCCAACTGCTCCCCTACTTGAACACCTACTTCCAGATCAGTGACGAAAACGTTTCCCTCGAGCGGGTAGCGGACACCTTCCTTGACTTCATCCAAAATGGCATTGCTGCGGAGGCAAAATGACAACTGTGCTGCAAGCCCGGTCACTCACCAAACGGTATGGTCAATTGACTGCGGTGAATGAACTCTCGCTCGAGGTCTGTGAGGGCGAAGTGTTTGGGCTGCTTGGACCAAACGGAGCCGGCAAGACCACCTCGATCAACATGATTTGCGGGCTGCTCAAACCCGACTCCGGTCAGGTGACCATCCGCGGCAAAGTCATTACAAATGGCGATGCCTCCACCCGTGCCCGGGTTGGGGTTTGCCCTCAAAACATTGTCCTGTGGGGACAGTTGACCTGCCTCGAACAAATGCAATTCATCGGGGAGATGTACGGGATGCGTGGAAAGACAGCCAGAGAGCGGGGCGTAAAACTACTGGAGGAACTCGATCTCCTCGAAAAAAAGGATAAGCTGGCACGCACGTTATCGGGCGGCATGCAGAGACGCTTGAACCTGGCGATGGCATTGGTCCACGACCCCGAGATCCTGGTGCTGGATGAACCGGAAGCTGGCCTGGATCCACAAAGTCGTGTGCTGGTGCGTGACTATGTCAAGTCGCTGGCGCGCCAGAAGACGATCATCATCACCACCCACAATATGGATGAAGCCGATCGTATGGCGGACCGCATTGCCATCATGGATCAGGGCAGGCTGTTGATCGTGGATACACCCGAAGCTCTGAAGCACACCGTCGGAGAAGGGGATGTCCTCGAGATTGACCTGGAGGAGGGCTCGATGGAAGAGGCGCTTACCGCACTGCATCCAGTCGTTCCACAGGTCTCGGCGACCAACCACACGCTGGTCATTCGAGCGCGCGGCGTGGTCGAACAGCTGCCCGTCGTCCTGGATGCCTTACACGCGGTGGCTGCGCGTCCTGGTGAAGTCCGTCTGCGGGCAAATACGCTCGAGGATGTCTTCATCTCACTTACAGGAAGGAGACTGCGCGAATGAAAGTATGGAAGATATTCCTGAAGACGCTGCGCGAGATGTTACGCGATAAATGGATCCTGGGGCTGACCCTGGTTTTTGCTCCGTTCTTTGTTTTCCTGTACTGGATCATCCTTTCCGGCGGCTCGACCTCCTACACCGTCCTGGTCATCAACCGGGACGCCGGCGTGCAACAAGCCGATGGCTCGATGCTTAGCAGCGGAGAACATGTCATCGATGCCATTCGCAGCATTACCTATGCCGACGGAAGTCCACTTCTGAAAGCGTCGATCGTAACGGACCTCACGGAAGCAGAGCGCATTCTCAAAAATCGCGGTGCCGCGGCTTTTATCCTCATCCCCGAAGATTTCTCGCAAGCGCTCCAGCAATTGGAGAGCGGCGATCGTTCGGTCACGACACAGTTCACCTTCGGAGGCGATCTCTCGAATCCATACTACATGGTTGCTGTGAACCTGGCGCTCATGGCAGTGGATGATTATGTCCAGGAAGTCACCGGGCAGCAGCCTCTCATTGGCTATGTGGAGGAACCACTGGGCGCCTCCGCGGCCCGCTCCGAATTCGAGACCTATGTGCCGGCCAGCCTGATCTTTGCCGTGATCATGCTCATCTTCCTGGCAGCCATGAGCGTGGCGCGTGAAATTGAAACCGGCACCCTCCAGCGCCTGCAGTTGACCCCCATCTCCTCACTGGAAATCCTGGGCGGAGTGACCGGTGCGCTGGTGTTGATCGGCAGCCTTGCGATCGGGCTGGCTTTCCTGGTAGCAGTGCTGTGTGGCTTCCACAGCCAGGGCCCGCTCTGGGTGGCAATTTTCGTCGGCGCGGTGTCCAGCCTGTCTGTGATCGGGCTGGGCATGATCGTCGCCAGTTTTACCCGCACGGTTTCGCAGGCATTTATCGTCGCCAACTTTCCCATGGCGATGATGATGTTCTTCTCCGGGGTCATTTACCCTTTGCCAAAGATTGTTATCTTTACCGTTGGCGAACGGGCGATCGGCCTGTACGACATCCTGCCTCCCACGCACGCCGTCGTCGCGCTGAACAAAGTGCTGACGCTGGGCGCGGGGCTGGAGGAAGTGGTCTACGAACTGTCTGCACTGGTGATTTTGTCCGTTTTGTATTTTGGGATTGGCGTCTGGCTGTTCAAGCGCTTCCATTTGCGTTCAGGGTAATTAAGTAGGCATGTAAACAGGTACACAAGTATTCCCAACATATTTACTTGTCTACTTGTTTACGTGTATACTTAAACCATGCTCCTGACAATTGACGTCGGCAACACCAACCTCACACTCGGGCTTTATGACGGCAACACGCTCTTCGCACATTGGAGGCTTGCCACCGATCACGCCCGTATGCCGGATGAATATGGATTGCAGTTTCTGGGGCTTTTGCAAAATGCAGGTCACACCAAAAAGGATCTGACCGGTATTTGTCTCGCCTCTGTGGTCCCGCAACTGACGGGGCGCGTGATCCAGGCCTGCCGGGAATATCTCGAAAAGGATCCGTTCGTTATTGACGTAGGCATTAAGACCGGGATCAAAGTTCGCTATGAGGACCCGCGCGCTGTAGGCGCCGACCGCATTGCCGATGCCGTGGCGGTGATGTATTTGTATGGTGGTCCTGCCTGCGTGATCGATTTTGGAACTGCCACCACCTTCAACGCGCTGACCCGGGAGGGGGAATACCTGGGCGGCGCGATCACAGCCGGGATCACTCTCGCTACAGAAGCGCTCTTTGTGCACGCCGCAAAACTGCCGCGCATCGATCTGCAACGACCGCCTTCTGTGATCGGCAGAAACACAGTCCATGCCATGCAGGCGGGGCTGTTATTCGGCTACGTGAGCATGGTGGAAGGCATGGTCGAGCGTTTCCGCAACGAACTGGGGCCCGAAATGAAGGTCATCGCGACGGGGGGACTTTCCGCCATCGTCGCGCAGGAAACGGATGTGATCCAGATCATCGCGCCCTGGCTCACACTCGAAGGTCTGCGGATTCTCTGGGATTTGAACCATCCACTGTAACAACTTGCGAAAACACTTTATTTGGTTTTCAGGACTCGCTCTCCTACTTCTTGGATGTGGGGGAGTACAATTCATTGCCTCCCCGACTCCAACGCCGGCGCCCACCTGGACAGGGACTCCGCTTCCCTCCCCGACGGAAACTGCCACCGTTGCCCCGACCGCCTCCCCCACTGACACGCCCACCATTCCCTCTTCTGAGACACCTCTTCCCAGCTTCACTCCTACATTGACTGCCTATCTGCGGGGACCCGGCGAAATTACCATCCCGATTTTGCTTTACCATCATGTTGGCATCTCACTGCAGGGTGAAACCACTTATTACATCTCACCGGATGTGTTTGACCGACAAATGAATCTTTTGTATCAATGGGGATACACGACCATCTCTGTGGAATTGCTCGCCAGGGCAATCAAGGAGGGCACAGAACTACCTCCCAAGCCGGTCATCCTGACCTTCGATGACGGCAGTGAAACAGTATATACGACGGCCATGCCGATCATGCAGAAATACAACTTCACAGGGACCGCATACATTGTTTACAACTATATGTGGATCCCCCGTTACATGGACACCGACCAGGTCCGCGAACTGTACGCGGCAGGCTGGGAGATCGGCAGTCACGGCCTCGGCCACACCAGTCTGACCGAACGCCCGGGCCGGCAAGAGGATGAAATTGTCCAGTCGCGCCGGCAGCTTCACTCTATACTGGATGCGCCCATCCTAAGCTTTTCCTATCCGTTCGGCGCGTACAACAGCGACTCTCTCCATTATGTCCATTACGCCGGTTATGTTGCGGCAGTGGGCCTGGGCGAGGAAACCGTTCAAGGGGATAAAAATTTGTTTTACCTGTATCGTCAGCCCGTCAGAGGGACAGATGACCTGAAAACATTCGCCTCGCTTCTGCCCTGGCCGGGGGACATAGATATCGAAAATCTGCCCGCGCTAACGGTTGTGCCATAGTTACATCTCGCTCTGTCCGCCGTCCTCGGCGGACACCTGCGCCGGAGACGGCGCAGTGAGCAGCTTTATGTGAATTCATGGGAACAAATTCGGCTCTCCGAGAGTTGATACATAAAAGGAGAAAAGGAGAGCCGCCATGAACATGAAGTTTTTAGTTGGTGTACTGATACTGGTGCTGGCAACTTGCTCCATCTACAACCCCACGCCGAGGGGTAGTGGTGTCGAAGGGCAAGTGCTCATTGGACCGATGTGTCCCGTCATGCAGGGCGACGAATGTCCCGACGGGCCGTATCCAGCCACTTTAACGGTGGTCAATCCGAGTGGGATACAGATCGCACAAGTCCGGGCAGATGACGAGGGTCACTTCCGAATCCCGCTCGTGCCGGGAGAATACATCCTGCATCCCGAATCCCCCGATGGAGTTGCTTCCGCGGACGATCAGGCGTTTGTGGTCGAGACAGGCCGCTACACACAGCTCACGATCACCTACGACAGCGGCATCCGTTAACGGACTTCTTATGGGCTTTCCCTTGCCTGCGCTCCGCATGCGCGCTATAATTATCTGTTGGTTAGAAGCAAGGAGAAAGAATGCCTATTTATACCTATCGCTGTGACTCATGTGGTGTGCAATTCGAACGTCATCAATCGTTTCAGGATGAGCCGTTGAAGACCTGCCCGGAATGCCGCAAAAAGTCATTAAAAAAAGTAATCACCCCCACCCGGATCATCTTCAAAGGATCAGGGTTCTATGCCACCGACCACAAGTCGCCCTCTGGAGACATCTCCCGGGAGAGCAAGCCTGAAAAGGGAAAGAAGGCAGAAAGCAAGACCAGCGAGTCGAAAAGTAGCGAAAAAAGTAAAAGTGAATAAAAACTAAAAAAGAGAGAAGCCAGGCTTCTCTCTTTTGTTTTAAGCAACTGACTGAAACTCAACAAGTGGGCGCGGGCAGCCAGGAACTCACGATCACATCCATGGTAATTCCGTAAGCTACTGCATTCCAAATCCGCATGCTGGCGGGTTCGTCCTTCACCTTCTGCCAGTACCCCGAAAAGACAAAGAAGGTTGCAACCAGAGCCACGCCGAGGCGGATCAGGATGCTGGTCCAGGTCCCAAAGCACCAGGGGGCTTGATTCCGGATCACCTCGACGGCAACGCTATAGATCCAGCGCAGGATCACGCCCAGGAAAACGCCAATGAACACTTGCACTTTGGCACTCGTATCCTCCTGTTGAGTGACCAGGCGAAAGCCAACCGCATCGTTGAAGCTGAATGAATTCATCTTATTCTCCTCCTAGTACGTCCAGGGACCGACAAGGGCGTCAATCGAAACGCCATACACCAGCGCATTTAGGAAGCGCATCCCGGCCGACTGGTCTTTCACCTTCTGCCAGTAGCCCGAAAAGACAAAGATGGTCACGATCAGAGCAATCACGATGCGGGCGAGGATCACAGCAAAGTTTTGCGGGATCTGGTTCTTAATAACATCCACCAGGATCCAACGCAGCAGAACGCCTGCGAGCACACCCAGGAACACCTGGATTTTGGCTCCAATGTCATCCTGCTGGGTTGCCAGCCGGAAATGAATGGCATCATTAAAAATGAATGACTGCATGTGCATTCTCCTTCTGATGAGGTCAAAGTTATTATAGCAAAGGCAAGTAGTCAAAGCAATCATCAATACTGAACTTTGGATAAACGTTTGGAGCTTCTCTTTTGCCACGCATCCTAGCAAAAAATCTGAAAGATCCGTGTAAATCTGCTGGCATCTGCAAGAAAGCGAGGGGAGCTTGTTTGAGCGTTAAACAAAAAGACCCTTGGCACAGGGTCTTAATCTGTTGCAGCTCGTAGGCAACTGCTTCGAAGCGGATTCATGGGTTAGTGTTCTTCGATCCCCTTGGGAAAACGGTCCGCGACAAGATTCAGTCTGACGTTATGCTCAAGGAGCGCTTTGAGGCCTGCTAGCACCAAAGTGAATCCTTGAGTCGAATCGGTTACCTGTTTCACGAGTTCATCCCCATCGCCAGTGAAGCCGGCTTCCGTGATGCTGACGAAGGTTGCGCCATCCTCTTGAGGTGCAAACATCCATTCGACGGTGGTGAGGCCGCTGTATCCCGGCCACTCGATGACAATGCGCTTGTTCGGTTCGATGGCTTTCGGGGTCACGTGGACCGAGATTTCGTACATTTCCCAATCCCATTGAACTTGCTGGCCGAGCGCGAGCCTGCCACTGCTCTTGGTGAACCAGAACTTCGTCGTAATGTCTGGGTTAATGAAGGCTTCAAACACATCCGCGACGGGCTTACGGATAAGCATTCCGGTTCTTGTAATCGGTATGCGGTGGAGCTGAAGGTTGTCCATATAGATAGACTCCTTTGAGTAGCTAACTTATCACTGGCTGGGAATGCAGCATCGTTTTCCGGGACTGGCAGCTAATCCTTCTTCTTGGGGACTTTGGCGCCTTTTTTCCTGGCTTTGGAGAGCCCGATCGCGACAGCTTGTTTCCGGCTCTTCACCTTCCTGCCAGTCTTCCCGCTTTTCAACGTCCCCTTCTTCTGCTTTTTTACCGCTTTTTTAACCTCTTCACCTGACTTCTTGCTGTACTTAGCCATCGTCGCTCCTTTCTACGGGTTCTTCCACGTGAATTGGAACTCTGCCTGATCAATCAGCCATCCCTGAAGATTTGACCTGCCCCCGGCTTGAAGCTGTAGCGGTCTCACGCTGTCCAGTTCTCAACAACCGCCATCCACCCAGAAACATGATTGCACCCCAGAGCAGGAAACCTGCATCCCAGAAAATCCATTGAT
>Ga0209593_10001365_pt1 | contig 10514 bp, 10 predicted proteins | sample PPLLaktember2015_3_FD_187260 | JGI IMG/M metagenome (GOLD analysis project Ga0209593, IMG submission 187260) | Freshwater sediment microbial communities from Prairie Pothole Lake near Jamestown, North Dakota, USA - PPLs Lake P7 Core (6) Depth... | ecosystem: Environmental > Aquatic > Freshwater...
CTCCAACCGGCATCTTCGGCTGTTGCAGAATGTCTCCTTGAGGCATTCGACGACCGGGGGCTCAGGCGAAGTTCGGGTTGTTTTGCAGACCCGTCTCACCCGTCCGCTCGAGCAAGCGGAACAAAGCAGCCGGTTGAGCGGCACGTGTGATCCGCCTCTGAATGATCGCCACGATGCGGCTGATGACTGGCGAGGAAGAACGGGAAGACGATCCAAGGCCAGACCGACGACTTCTTGCGAACTGCGGGCCTGAAGATTGTCAACCTTGGAGCCTTGCGTAGACAATGCCATGGCGGGTTACACGGATTTCATAGTGAGCCAATGGTTGACTGAGTATGCGCTCGTACCTCTGAAACTCGTGACCCTGGGCCGAAAGCGTATCCCGCAATCCGGGATTTTCTGGAAGTCGGTCTCGGCGAAGACTCGGCAGCCCGAGAACCTGTTTTGACAAACGCGGAGCGGCAGTCGTCATGCCGCTCCGTCTACGCGCCTGATCAGTCTTCCGACCTTGTCCAGGACGTGCGGGATGGCCTTCACGGACGCTTCGTCCTGCTGCCGGATTTCGTCTGGAAGCTGGTCCCAAGGGACGAGGTAGGGGCTGGTCCTGCGGGCAACATCTTTCGGACCGGGCGCGAAGCGCCAGCCCGCTAGCAGGCGTTCGGTCACCCAGCGTCGATGCTCCATCCGAGACAGCAGGTCAGTTTCGCCAGCCTCAAACCCGACAAAAGGCGAGTCTTGTGGGCTTTGATGCGGAGCCGAAAAGCAGCCTATCGCGCGGAGCTTCACTGGAACATGGTCGGCCTGCTGGCGATTCGAGTCCTGCAGCCCCGGATCAAGCTGGTGCCAGGGCACGAGCGCAGGGTCCACAACTCCTGGAGGAGCCGTCCGGAGGCGATTCTCCAGATAGAGCTGATGGAAAGCTCGAGCCATGGCGTCGACTTCATGGCCCTCGATTGCCTCAGGCGTGCAGGCGACGTCAAGCATGCCGAAAGGAGTAATCCCGTCTTTCTCATGTCGGCCCGCCTGGTTCTCGCCCAGCAAGGCTGCCAACCCGTGCAAGCGGTCCAGTCGAACCCGCACGGGGACCCGGGCCTCGACCACATCGCTCACCGTTAGAGCCACTGACAGTGCCAGTGCATTGTCCTGGACGCACACCGCCACCGTCGCCAGCTCATCCGCCTTCTCACACCACGTTCGGATCCGGTCGATCGACTGGTTCGAGTGCAGGTCCATGGCGCAGAATTCGAGGTCGGCAACCTCCCGGAAGGCGGGGTATCTTCTGAGAAAGGATGATTCTCGCGCGGGTGCTTCCGAGTCCACCACTGAGATGCGCATCTTCCGGCCGGTTGCCAGAACGCCAATCCGTGTCGCCTGCAACACGACACTCTCTCCCACTGCTCCAAAGCCGAGAACGACCAGGTGAGCGCGACTCAAGCAGCCCCCGGGGACGACAGGTCTGTAATCGAGCGGGTACTCTTCGAAGAGAAGGCGGGCAGCCAGTTGACTGGTATTAAAGAGGTGCACGTCCAGCAGATCATTCGGGTCGCGCAAAAGCGCGTGGGCTCGGACGAGCGGCAGAAGGCTGGTGTCAGACACGTGCAGAAAGCAGCCTAGCCGGGTCTCCGTTGGCTTGGACTTGAGGCGCATGAGCTCCAAGCCGACTTCCAGATTAACCCCGTCGTCTCCCGACACGGCTATGACCTGCTTGGCCCGGCGGACGCCGGCCCGTTGGAGCATTTGGAGACTGGCGGCATTCCCGATCAGGACAACACCGCCCTGGCGCTTGCACGCTGTCACTCCTGGACAATGCCGATCAGGCTCGATTCCCACAACTCTGATGCCCTTGCGGCGATATTCGCGCACCAGCCGGCTGCCTTTCTGGCCGAGTCCACAGATCACGACGTGATTTCGCCAGAGCGGGATACGCAAGGAACGAAGCTCGTCCCTGAATAACCCCAGCGTCGCCTTGACTGCGGCATAGCCGAAAACGGACGGAGCTAGCACTTGCGCAATCACGAGGGGCCAGGTCAATCCTTCCCGGGGGCCAAGGTTCGACTCGAGGACGAAGAGGTGAGCGGTGAGAGTGACTGCTCGCAGGTAACCTCGCCAATCCGCCGGTTGAACAACCGACAGAAAACCGATGTAGCCAAGTCCAGAGGCAACCACCGCCATGGCGGCGATGATGTGCCACTCGTGTTCAACCAGAAAGGCGTTGAACCGACCGTTTCGCGGCACAGAAGGAGTTGCGTTCACGAGGACCTGATGATAGCAGCAAGCGGATGACCGTGACAGTAGCGAGCGCTCGGCACGCCGACCGAGGGATGGCATAATGGCCGGCTGGGGGGACAAGGATGAAAGCGTCCAGTTACCCGAAGTATCCTTTTTTCGCAAGAAATTCGCGGAGATAAGAGACGCTGAAGCGCAGACCGCATTGCAGGCAAATCGCGTTGTCGCCAACGGCTAAATACTCGCCGCCGCACTTATAGCAGTATCCATCCGGCGGATTTCTTCGGACGAGAATCCAAGCCCATATCTTCGGCATAGTGGCGAGCAGCAGGAGAGCGAAGTACCACGGGAAGCCCAGTCGGAAAGCTAGCAGACAGAGCGCCACCCAAGTGACCGCCACGCGGATCCATAGCCTTGGCATTCTCAGTTCCTTCAACTTCTGCGCAATCATGCGGGTCTGGGCACGCAGGTTTGGGTCGGTGCCTTCAACCTTGAGAGAGATAGACAGCGACTCTTCCAGCTTCGGGCGTGCGGCACCCTTCTTCCTTAGCTTCAGGTATGTGACCGCTTGATTGCGGAGGCAGCTGGCGAGAGCCGATTGATTCCCCACAGTTCGAAACAGGGCCTCTGCTTCGGCGCCTTTCTCAAGTGATTCATAATGACGCCCAAGACAACTCAGAATAACGGCCTGCTCGCCCAGACAGGTAGCCAGACTATCTGTCGCCCCCAACTCTCGGCACTCGTTTTCTGAGCCTCGGAGCAGTTCAAGCGCCTTCCCGTACTCCTGTTCTTGTTTGAGGAGGACTGCCTGATTGAGTAGATGCGCCTGAAAGTCGTAACGGAGCCCGGCTGCCTCACAGACCCGCGCCCCTTCCTTCCTGAGTGCCATCGCCTCAGAAAATCGGTCCTCAAGGAGAGCCCGGTTTCCGAGGCAAGCCTGGAGCATGTGGCTATCTCCCAGTTTTCGGGCTATCTCCTCTTGTCTCTGCAAGAGCCGTCGCCGCTCGTTCAGGTGATTCCCGTATCGTGCGATGGATCCAAGAGCCCAACCGAGCCCCCGCTCATCTCCGAGCGCGGTGCATATCTCGGCCCGCTCTCTGTCAACAGCTTCTGCCCGTGCCAGGTTCCCTTCGCCGGTCAGGATGCGCCCCATGCTATCCAGAAACCGCACAAGCTCCGCCTTCCGGCCGAGACCACGGCATCGCTGAATGCTTCGCTCAATTATGTCTTTCGCGAGATCTTGGTGTCCCCTGATCAGCAACAGTTGAGAGAGAGCGTCTAGGGAGGGCCAGTCACCTGCCGCAAGAGCATCATGAAAGGTGGCGGCGTAGGAGTCCTTTAAGCCGTCTACGTTCCCGGCCTCCATCGTGGTCCAATACCGTAACACTTCATCCCGAGATCTGTCCCAGGAGGCAGCCAGGAACCGAAGATCAGCAAGTGCGTCGCGTAGTCTCTGCCACTGTTGGGACTCGGATAGCTGCCAGCAGAATTCGTCGATCTTTCGAGAACTGAGTTCCTGTCTCCCAAAATAATCGGAGATCTGTTTGTGCGTCTTCCATCGATCCATCTCCGCGTGCAGGTAGCGCTCCTCCACCGCCTGTCGAAACTCCTTTGTTGCGAAAGAAAGCAGGCCCGCCCGATCAATGAAACAGGACTCGGCTCCCACATACAGTGCAGACCAGAATAATCGGGGCAACGCACGATTCTCGGCGCGAAGCAGAGTAAGTAACTCGGTTTCCGTCAATCCGTATCTGCTCGCGTTCAGGAGCGACATGGCTTTTCGCACCAGGCCGGGGTACTCCTCGTCCTCGTAGTCTCGCTCATATCGGTTGAGGAGCTTCTGGTAGAGTTCCGGTAGCGACGCAGCAGCAACGGAATCGTTGAGGCACTGCTCCAGGGTCTCATGATCTCCCCACAGTTTCAGTTCGGACAGCAGAGTGGTCAGGAAGAGCGGGTTGGCTGTCTGTGGGGCCGACACAATCCGAAGCGAGTGCTTCCGGCTCAGTTCCTTTCGAAACTGCCTCAAGTACCCAGCTATCAGTTCTTCCCGCTCGATTGGAGTTAGTGGCTGAAGGCTTAATGTAGGCCAACCTCGACGGTTCAAGTCCTCCAGCGTCGGTCCTGGGTCGGTAGAGACGATGAATCGAATGCGCGGTGGTATTGTGGATGGTAGCCAAAGGAGACTGGGTCCCCGATCTCGCTCGTCCAACCGGTCCAATCCATCAAGCACCAAGACCACGCGTCCATGAGCAGCCGCTTGATAAAGAGTGCTCAAAAAGCAGGAGGGTAACATCTCCGCTTCCATCGGGACGCGAATCCCGAGATTGAATTCGCGGTCAAGCTCTGAAATCAGACGGCCGAGCATCTTGGGAAGAGTGGCGCTGGCACTTGTCGCCCCGACAAAATGCTGCACGACTTTCGGCGCGTTTGGCGTCTTGCGGTATTCTCGCACCCAATTGGCGAGGAGGGTCGTTTTCCCCAACCCAGATTCCCCAACGACAACCAGCGGTTTGCCCTCGCCTTCACAATGCTCCGTCAGGATTTCGTGGTATTGGGATCTTCTCAGGTACACCCCGAGAGTCAGGCCGTCAGACAACTGAACTGCAACTCGACTTCCGCCAAACCTTTCATGAGCAGCGATCTCAGTATCCAAGGCGCTTGGCGGCTGGTTTTCCGGGTAGCGCCGATCGATCATTTCCTTCAGATCCTGGAAAACGAGGTCTGCAAACGTCTTGGGGTCCGGGTAGTTCTCCCGGACGGTGCATCGGCTCCTCCGGATGAGTTCTTTCAGATTAGCAAGCTTTAAGCGATCCTCCGCACTTTGCGATCGGTAGTAGTCTCTGACCGCCTGAGGGAGACGGTCAACATAGCGACAATCGCGGAAGTAGAAGAAGGCGAGTTCGTTCGATTCCGGTTCGTTGAAGACGCCGTGAAGGATCTCCAGTTCGGTGACAGATCGCTGTTGATGCTCGGTAATCCAAGGCTCCGACTCTCGCACGGCCGGTGGAATATGGTGCGGTATCCAACCGTATCGTTCACCCAGAATACCGATGAAGTACGGCCGGCAGCGTCGAATTTCATCAAGGCAGACCGCCAGCACTTCCCCACGGGCGGACTGCTCTTCGGTAATCCCCCAACGCAGGTCGACGTCGGTGAAAACCACCCCTCTCGACTCGCACACTCTTCGAAGGGCGGGGAAGGTCCTTTTCGCAAGCAGTTCTCGTTCCTCTTGCATATCCCGAAAAGTGGAGGATACGAAGACGCGAATGACACGCGGGGACAAGAGGGTAGCGGGAAAGGTAACCATGCGAACATCCTCGATGGAAGGGATCTAGCAGTAGGTCCTCGTGGGGAAGCGGCAATGCCGAAAGCTGGATTTGGCTGCGCTTGCATCTCGTAAGTATTTCCACTCGATTGACCTAGCCAAGACGAGCGGACAGGTTGACAAAGGCAATCGACTCCACAAAATCCGTTACTTCGGCAACTGATCATAGCCCTGTTGGGCCAAGCGCACAAATCCGAGAAAAAAGTGCACGGTTCTTTCTTGAACGGAACCTGACTCGCCGGGACAGGGATGACAATGATAGTCCGCGTCCTGGCGAATCGCTTTCTCGGCGAAGCTCGACAGACTCTTAGCCCGCGACTGGACGAGTGCATCGGGGATGGAGGCCTTGCAGGCATTCTTGAGGATTTCCTCAAGAACCCTCGCGTACATTTCGTACTGCGGAAACTCGGCTACGTAGGCATCTATCTGGGCCTTGTGCTCTTCAGGAGTCGGCAGGGTCTTTTCTGGCATGAGTTCTCCTTGGGACGCGGCTAATTTGCGTCTTCTAAGGGAAAAATCCAGTGGAAACGTCCGCTGGCCCCCGCTGACCACGCCAAGGAAGTCTCCGGGGAACCGGCAGAGAATGAACACTCAATACGGAGTTTTGCACCCCAATACCAAGGCAAAGGGCTATTGGAAGGGCCTGTGTGGGAAGGGCCTTGCGGATTGAGCGGGCGAGCTTTATCCTCGTCACACCCGTATCGGCTGCTAGTTGCGCGGCTTCGATGACAGATTCTAGGGGGACGAAGACGATGGCTCAGAACGATGGAATCCTGGTAACGGGGGATCTGGCGGTCGACTGGTTCGAGCTCAGGATTCCTCCCCCGGTCTGCCCGGCCAGCGCCGGAAGCGGCCAAGAGACTGTGGATGCGGATCCTTCCCTGGCGGATTCCCCACCCGTGAACTGGCACGGTTTCGTGCAGGTCGTGAGATACGCCTGCCCGGGGGGCGCCTTGATGCTCGCCGATTTCGTCAGGGCGGCCGTGGGGAACGAGGTGAGGGTCAGTGCGCCAGAGGTTAAAGGCCGGCTCGACGTCATTCCCGCCTCCGACATCATCCATTCCTATGCGACCCTTAAGCCGGGCGTCAGTGAAAGAGCCGTGGTACCTCGACGAGTACACAGGCTACGCGGGGCCCGACAGAGGGATTCCGAGCTGCCTGGATCCTTCGTCGCAGCTGGTCACCTGGCCAAAGCCCGAGCTTGCACCCCGTCTCGTCGTCATCGACGATACCGGAAACGGGTTCCGGCGGGTACCCGCGCTCTTCCCTCCGTGCCGGGCAGAAAGCCTCGTCATATACAAAGTCCATCGTCCGTTGACCCGCGGAGACCTGTGGAAGCGTGTCGAAGGGGCCTCGAGCGGAAGCAGCAGCGGCGAGAACCTGGTTGTCGTCGTCAGCGTTAACGATCTCCGCACGCTCCCCGAGGTGAACATCTCTTCGGGACTTTCGTGGGAAAGGACCGCGCGCGAGCTGTTGAGCCAGATCCGGCTCAATCCGTACCTGGAACACCTCGGACGCTGCCGCAACCTCCTGGTCGTTCTCGACACAGATGAGGTCTTCATCTATCACTCGGGGCCCAGACCGCTGGCCCGCCTGGTCTTCGACCCGAAACGCTGGGAAGGGGGATTCCGGACCGAGACGAAGCGAAGCGTCGTCGGTTGGACAAACGCTTTTACTGCCGCCCTCGCCGCTCAGATTTACCGAAACGAGGGTCGCCTGGAGAATCTGCACGAAGCGGCCAAGGCGGGGCTGGTCGCCGCTCGACGGATGCTGGTGGCCGGCTATCGGGGCACATCGCCTTCGATTCGCATTCCGCTGGAGAACGTCTTCAACTTAAGCGACCAGTCGATCTTTAAATTGGGCGACACATCGATTTTAAAGGGAAAGGTCACCTGCGACAGCTTCGCTTCGGTCGTCGTCCCAGCGTCCACTTCCCTGCCCGACCCCGACCCGGACTACTGGCGCATCCTCGAAACCCGGACTCGGAATATCAGGATGCGCGTTGCGGAGAGCCTGGTGCGCAAGGGACGACACCCAGTCATGGAGGAAGTCCCGGAACTGAAGATCGGCGGGCTTTCGACGAGCGACCGGTCGGAGATCGAGAGTTTCAGCGCGGTCCGAAAACTACTTTGGGAGTACCTGAATGGTGAAGATCAGCAGCCTCTCAGCATCGCTGTTTTCGGCGCGCCGGGAGCAGGCAAGTCTTTCGGAGTGAAACAAATTGCGCAAAGCATCGGCATCTCGAAGGAAGCGATCGGCGCTCTTAATCTCTCTCAGCTTGGCCCGACTGAGGGGTTAAATTCAGCCTTCCACAGAATCAGGGACATTGGCCTGGCCGGCGAGGTCCCGCTTTTCTTCTTCGATGAGTTCGACTCCAGGAACCTCGACTGGCTGAAGCTCTTCCTCGCTCCCATGCAGGACGGCGAGTTTGAGGACCGGGGCGTCAACTACCACCTGGGCCGCTGCATCCTGGTGTTTGCCGGCGGGACTTCGACCACCTTCGAAGCTTTTGCCGAACGTCAGGAGGAGTGCAAAGCCCAGAAGCTGCCCGATTTCATCAGTCGGCTGCGCGGTTTCATCAATATCATGGGCCCGAACCCAAGAAGGCTTGCGGACGAAGGCGCCGCCGCCGATCCGTGTAAACGGGAGTCTGTCAACGAGCAGGGCAAGACGGCGCAAGACTCGGCGGCCGAGAACGAGGAAAGTGGAGCACAGACCAGATCGACGGCAGGAACAAGCGCTTTTCAGAAGACACCCGCCGAAATGGTCGCAGATGCCCTCGGAGCAGAGCTGAACGACCCGGGCTACGTGATCCGACGCGCGAAGCTTTGGCGGACTTTGATAATGAAAGCGCCGCAGACGCCCGAACTCCGCCACAACGCGACGAGGTGAACATAGATACCGGGCTCTTGAGGGCCTTGCTGCGGGTACCGAAGTACAAGCACGGTGTCCGCTCCATGGCGGCGATCCTCCAGATGAGCCGGTTGGGCGGGAAGAAACGGTTTGACAAGTCGGATCTGCCTCCCCGGGAGCAACTTGCGCTTCACGTCGACGTCGACGACTTCTTCTTCCTGCTCGAGCGGGAACGCTTTTTCCAACAATCGACAGACTGAAGCGATCATCGTCGACCGCCTGGCCCGGGTCGGCCACCAGCGTTACGTCCGGACCCGCAGCGTCCGGAATGAAGCGCGAAGGTTGCCGTCGATTTTAGCGCTCTCCCACTGCACAAGCAGGAGTCCAATCGCGACCTGGCCGCCGACATACCGCAGAAGCTGCGAGCCATCGGCATGTGGTTCCGCCCGGCGCCGGCCGGATTGCAGGCGCGTAGCCCGATCATTAGGGAGGAAGAAATCGAGCTGCTCGCCAGGCGTGAGCACCAGCGCTGGGAGAGGGAACAGCGTTACCAGGGAGTCACCGAGCACGAGCACTTTCGTCCGTTCGAGTCTCTGCCCCGGAAGTACAAGACTACGACCGGGAGATCGTTCTCGGCGTCCCCTGCCTGCTCGGCGATCTCGGGCTTGAAGTCTTCCGTAAGGAAGACGTGGAAGACTTTGCGGAAATCGAGTTGGTCGAAGCCCTGGCCCGCGAAATCCACCGCCGGTACGCCGTGGAGCGACAGACCGCGGGCGAGACCGTGCAAGAGAATGCGGCGATACTCCCGTTTGAGCAATTGGCGCCCGACATTCGGCGCTCTAACTACGATAACGCGGCGCACATTCCGACGAAGCTCAAAAGCGATCGGCTACGGCTTCCGACGAGTTCCGTGGGGCAGAACACCGGAGATCCTGCCACTCACGCCAAGCGAAATTGAAACGATGGCAAGGATGGAGCACGAGCGCTGGGTCTGGGAACGACTCATGAGCGGCTGGATTTACGCTAACGGGCCGAAGGACCTCGACAAGAAAACCAGTCCCTACATGATTCCTTACGACAGCCTGACCAACGACATCCAGGAATACGACCGGCAGACGGTCCGGATCGTGCCCGATTTGCTCGCACAGGTCGGGTCTGAGCTGTACAGGATCAAGTTGGGAGACCAAGCTCTGGACGAGAGGTAAAAGGTTGGTGCAACGAAATCCACAAAAAGGGAAAAAGCGGATGAGCACGACAAGTACAGATCCTCCGGTCGTCGGTGATCCGGTTCAGGTGAAGAAGGGGAGCAACAGAACGCTACCGGGTGTTTATCAGCTATTCCCACGAAGACCTTACCCTAGTAACACGAATCGTGGAAGTCCTGGAAAGCATTGGTCTGGAGACTCTATGGGACCAGAACTCCCTGTTCGGCCATGGTTTGCATGAACAAATTCGCAACTTCATAGCAACGCTCACGTATTCGTCCCGATCTTAACCAAAAACGCGGACGCACGGAAATGGGTGCACCAGGAAATCGGCTATGCGATGGGCGTCAACATACCTGTCATACCGTTGGCAGTCGGGAAATTCCCTGGCGAATTGATCCAACAAATTCATGCAATTCGCGTTGATCCCGACAAGCTAAGCAATCTGATGACCCAGTTGTCGCTTGACCGGCTTGAGGCGCTGATAGAACAGTACAGCGAGTCCGGGAACGCATTTAATCGGTGCGCGGATTTTCCCGAGGCCCGGTCCGCCATGATGGTGCAACACGCAAACGACGTGCTCCGCCTTGGCGTTTGTGCCCTCGTGCGGCAGAAGGGCGGGCTTAGTTCTTTTCACATTCCCACAGAGACTCTATCCCATCCAGCCTGGCAGAAACGCTACGGCGATCGCCAGCGCGGAATGGAGCACTGTCGCCTTCAGCGGCGAGAGAGAATGGCACTTACCCGACATGCCAAGGAGGCGGGCTGCAAACTAATCGTCAACCCGACGCTTCAGTATGTGGCTGACGGAACTATGGCGCGTGTCGCCCGACTAGAAAGTCTGCTCCACTTTCTGGAATCAATGCCCGATGAAAAGTGCTTCGTCGCTATCAAGCCCAAAATGG
>Ga0209593_10001367_pt1 | contig 10506 bp, 8 predicted proteins | sample PPLLaktember2015_3_FD_187260 | JGI IMG/M metagenome (GOLD analysis project Ga0209593, IMG submission 187260) | Freshwater sediment microbial communities from Prairie Pothole Lake near Jamestown, North Dakota, USA - PPLs Lake P7 Core (6) Depth... | ecosystem: Environmental > Aquatic > Freshwater...
AATGTTGATGGCGAGCCGATTCGAGACAAAAAAGCCATCATAGAAGATTTGGAAAAAGGCGGAATTATTTATGAATATAAATATGCTTTTAATGTAAAAGCGTTTGATTCAACAGAATATTTAATTGCAAGAAATTCAAAAGAAGTTACAGGAATTACTATAAATCCAAAACCAATACCACAGCCGGAAAATCCGATTGTTCTTGTTCCGGGTGTTGGAGCAAAAGTAACAGACAGCGATCAATTTAAACGCTTAAGAAAATATTTTAATGAACTTGGTTGGGCCGATGCACCACAGGCATCAGTCAAATATGCTCCATATTCATATTTTACTGATAATCCGCAAATCATAAGTCCTGTCTTCAAAAACAATCCGAATTACTCAGAATCAGTATTTACCTTTGTGCCGTATGACCCAAGAGACGAATATCATGGACTACATGAAAATGGAATTGCTCAGAAAGGAATTGAACTTGGATATTTTCTAAAATATCTTGAAAATAACGGCAAAAACAATTTTCAATTGGTTGGTCATTCTTTAGGTGGTTTAACTTGCAGGGCATATATCCAACGCGTAATAAAACCATTTTCATATTCTCAAAATGTTGTACGGCTTGTTACAATGGGCACACCAAATAATGGAGTATGTCAAGACCATGAATATTATGAGCAAAATTATGGTACTTATGGCTTAAAAGATGTTTTGCTTAATGGGTATATAAACGATGAATGGCGTCATAAAGCATTTCACGATAGATGGTGGATTGATGGTGACATAAAGAATTATCTTGACAATATCATAAATATCCTTGAATTTGACTTGCCTCTTATTTCAAAGTATTTGTACCATTGGGATTTTGATGGCCAGACACTTTACGGAAGTCGGGTTGGTAGTCATTATACTCCTGCGGATATTTTTTATGATTCTCCTTTTCTTCACGACCTTAGCTCTGATGGTGATAATCAAGTTTTTGGAGATTTGCCAAATGTCCGATGTGCCAGTGTTATTGGTGAAATTAAAACATTCGGAGATCCGTTAGAATTATTATTACCGAAATGGGGTGGGAATAATTCGTATTTGGGCTATGGTGATTCTGACGGAGACCACGATTATACAAGCGACTCTGATGGTAGTATTTTAGACGGCGGTGATGGAATTGTAAATGCTGAAAGTCAGAATCTCAATACTGTTTTTCCCAATTCTGCCAAGGTGATAAAACGCAATTTCAACCATCAAGATGAAGATAAGGACTATATCGGTGTCCTTATGGGCTTGGGATATCCGGTTCTTTCATTTAAATCGGCTTCGCCGGTTAATCTTTTGGTAACTGCTCCTTCGGGACAATATATAACCAAGGGTGATTCGGCTATGTTTTTGACATCATATACCGAGGTATATGAAGAAGGCCATGATACACCCTGTGATATTATTGAGATTCCTTTCCCCGAACCTGGCGAGTATATTGTAGAAGTCATACCTGACTCTAATGCTGCTCCAGACGCTACTTATTCATTAACCATGACTCGCGGCGAAATTACCACTGTGCTGGCTGATAATGTAAAAATCAGCGATATTCCGCAAGAACCATATCGGATTGCTTCGTCGCCAATCCAAGCAAAAAAATGCACGGTAACTGCGGGCAAAGGAATAAATGAAAATAAAGACAGTATAACTTTTTCGGGAACGACTGATATTAATTCAACAGAGTTTAGCTTAGCAAATGATGTTACAGTCAGAATTGGCGGAGTTTATTCGGAGGCAATTCCTGTTTCATCTTTCATTGCTAAAAGCGGAAAATACACATACACCTATAAAATACCAAAGTATGGAGAAGGGGCAATTACATCACTTGTAATTGATACCAATAAGCATACCTTCTCTTTGAAGGCGCAAAAAGTTAACCTCACTGGTTTACATTGTCCTTTCAATATTGAGTTTGAAATCGGTAACTATTGGGGTGTCTGCGAACTCGAAGAGCCGGTAGCTAACGGCAAGAAATTTATTCCTGTTCAGCTTATGTCCGGCGTCGAGGATTATTTGCAGGTTCAGTCGGTGAAGGCGAAAAAGGGCAGTTTGACAGATACCCTTACTGTGAAAGGCGGAATCGCGCTAAAAGACCCCTTAAGCCCCATTAGCGATGTAAATATGTGCAATGTTGGCTTAACCCTGACATTAAAGGGGCAGACATTCACGATACCGGCTGCAAGCTTTAAGCCAAGCGGCAAAACCGGATTAAAATATGTATGTAAAAATATTGTGATTGCAGGCGGAATCGCAACAGCTACGTTTGACTTCGGCAAATGCACTTTCGGTATCAGTATAAAAAATACGAAGATTAATTCCGCAACAGGAACAACGGATTTGGCTTTGACTATCGGGACTTTCAACGAGCAGATTAATTTCAACCTCGATACGGGACAAACAATCTATTAGGCGGTGTCCATTGACATAATGTTAAAATGGAGAAGAATAATGTTCGGGATTTTATTTGCTTTGATTACTCGTTCAGAGTTATAGTAATTATCAGGTTGAAGGGTTTTTCAGTTCCGTGACAAAGAGGTAACTATTATTTATGGGAGAAAAATTATGGGAATCAGAACAAGTTGCGTTATGCTGGGAATTTCCGCTTTTTTAATTTACATGGCCGGTTGTTCTAAAGGAGAGAGTTTTTCGAATGGCCGCTATGACTTCAATAAATGCGACAGGGTCGCGGTAGTGGGTGTTTCCGGAAATCTTTCAAGCGAAACAGCCCAGAATCAGATCGCCGATTTTGTAGGAATGGAACTTTTAAAAAAGGGATATTCGCCTGTTGAGCGCGCTCAAGTGGTAAAAATATTTGAAGAACAAAACTTTCAAGGCACCGGTTTAACTACCCCGGAAGGTGCGGCAAATGCCGGACGATTGCTTAATGTTCAAAGCGTCATACTCGTAAATATTCCGAGGTTCGGTGAAAATGTAAATATGACCGTTAAAATGATTAACGTCGAGGATGGCTCCATAATATGGATAGGAAGCGGCTCCGGAACAACAAATACACTCGTATCTTACTTCAAGGCAGCAATAGGAGCCGGTTCTGCAGCGGGAAGATACGAAGACCAACACAATTATAATTATAATAATGGAACGCTAAATAGATCGGCAAGCGGCTCGGCAAGCGCAATTGGCGGGGGAATTGTAGGCCGTTTTTCAGGCAGGTCGCTTACGCCACAGGAAGAAATCGCCGCGCAAAAAGTAATCAAAAAAATATTCAATACGTTGCCGTCAAAAATATAAACAATCTTAACCGAAATAGAACAACCCGTTTGGAGAAATTATAATGAAGAATTACCGGGCAATTACATTATTGATGGTCTTAAGCATAACTGTTCCCGCCTTGAGCGCGTCAAAGCCGGTCGATAAACCGACTATCGCCGTCTTAAATTTCGGAATAGGGAAAAGCGCCATTGGAACGGTTACTGTTCATAATAGTAGAGAAATCAGAAGAGTGGAATTGAAGGTTGGGTATGAAACGTCTCTTCTGACTGATAAGTTTATTGTAGCCCTATCCAAGACACAAAAGCTCGTCGTTGTTGAGCGTGAAAAGCTTACGGCGATGCTCGAAGAGGCCAATCTTTCCGAATTGGATATGACCGACCCGCATAAATCGGTCAAAATTGGAAAATTGCTTGGGGCTGATTATTTGTTAATGGGCACGGTATCTATGCTCGACGGCAAAGTCAGTTATAAATCAATGCCTTATAACGCCGGTTCAGTAAAAATTACGGAATTTATTGCAGGCGCGGATTTACGCATAGTGCAGACGGAAACCGGCAGGATAATGACGGCGAATAGTCAAAAAGCAAAAAAAGTAACTAAAGACCTGAATTCTAATGATGAAGGTATTTCAGCCGAAATGCAGCATGAAGTTTATGATGAATTGGTCTCAAAACTTGTGGATAGCGCAATTGAAACGCTTTTCCCGGTTAAAGTTGCCTCCTTTGCTGAAGAAACAGTATATTTAAATCGCGGGGATTTAAAAATAGGAAACCGCTATGCCGTATTCAAACTGGGAAATCAGGTTATAGATCCTGATAGCAATGAAGTATTAGGGCAAATAGAAACAAAATTAGCCAATATTGAAATTACTGAAGCGGCCAAAGGTTTTTCAAAAGCAAAAGTTCTTGACTGGGCAGGCAACGAAAAAACGATACCCAGCGGGGCTATATGCAGGACTATAGCAATCGCAGAAATAGAAAAACCTATTGAATGAGCGGCCAGACCATTTATAGCAGTATAGATGAATTAGGCGATTTGTATCTATTTGCCTCAAGCTGGCTCGATATTCCTGTTGTGGCAAGATTGGATACAAACGACGATAATTTCATTAACTTTACCGATTTCGCCGTCCTTGCCAAAAACCGGTAACATAGGCCGGGCTTGTGGGAATTGGCGGAGAAAGGTTCGACGGTGTTGACGCCGTGATTGATGAAATGCCGGCCGCAGGCAAGGGCGACCCAGGTATCGCCGGCGCCGACCATGTGTGTGCTTGCGTGCAGTGCGAAAAGCAGCATCGCAATCCAGGAGATGATTATCGCGGTTTTGCTTCGTAAGAGCGGTTTATTTTCCTGTATCAAATCTTCCATAAACACCTTTCGTACCAGAGGACAGAAGACGGAAGACAGAGGACAGCCGCTTATCGGCCATCAGTCATCTGATATCCGTCATCCGGTTTAGTTCATAAGGGCATAATACGGCATAAGTTATATATCGTCAAGATGGGTTAAAGTTCACAACCACGGATTACACAGATTTTCACGGATTTTTCAACGAGGAGACCGCGGAGGGCAGAAGACAGAGGACGGATGAAGGATGAAGGACCCTGCTTCGCCAAGGGCTACGCAGGGCAGGCGAGGGACGAAAGGAAATATTTCAGATTGACGGGGGGAAGGAGTTGGGTTATTTTAAACCACGGATTAGCACGAATTTTCACGGATTTAAGAAGCGTAGTCAATGATAAATTAATGTTATATGTGTTAATGGGCATAAAAAAGGAACAGCCGGCTTTCGCCGGCTGTGGTCCGCGTGCTTTCGCACTTGTTATGACAAGCACAAAAGCACAGGTCAGTTACAATTGATATAAAGAATAGCCGGGAGGCAAAAATAGTCAAGAGGAAAAACTGAAAATATTTGGAGGTTTTTATGAGTTCTTACGCACTTGGTTTGGATATCGGCTCAAACAGCATCGGTTGGGCATTACTGGAAACAGAAGGAAAACCGTCAATCGTTGATATGGGAGTGCGGATTTTCCCGGAAGGTGTGGACAGAGATACTAAGGGGCTGGAAAAGTCAAAAAACGCCACACGACGAGAGGCGCGAGGAGCAAGAAAAACACATCAAAGGCGATCCCAAAGAAAAGAGCAATTACTAAAAACCTTACAGGAAATTGGATTCCTGCCAACATCCGATACGGAATTTAGGTCGCTGATTCATACAACAAACCCATACGAATTACGAAAAAGGGGCCTTGATGAAAAACTTAAACAGCACGAGTTTGGGCGTGCACTTTACCATTTAAATCAACGACGGGGTTTTAAGAGCAACCGAAAAAGCGGAAAAGCCAGTGAAGATGGAGTTGTAATAAAAGGGGCAAATACTCTGCAAATAGAAATAAATGAAAAAGGATGTCGGACAATTGGCGAGTATTTTGCGGGTCTGAATCCTGAAGAAAAGCGCATAAGGAAACAATATACATTTCGGTCAATGTACGCAGATGAATTTGACCTGTTGTGGGAGAAACAAAAAGAATTTTATCCTGACATATTGACGGAAGATTTGCGCAAGAAAATAAGAGACGAAATTATATTTTTTCAAAGGCCTTTGAAGCCACAAAATGAAAGAATCGGAAATTGCGAATTGGAGCCGGAAGAAAAAAGATGCCCTCGCGGGGACTGGTACGCAAGACGATTCAGATTATTGCAGGACGTGAACAACCTGAAAATTCAGAATCCCGACGGATCAGAAGGCGCTTTGAATAATGAACAACGCAAGGCGCTTCTTGAAGAGCTTGGGCGCAAGGAAAAACTTCGTTTTGATGAGATTCGCAAGAAATTCGGCTTTATTGAAACACAGAAGTTCAATGCTGAATACAGAATCGGGCTCAAAGGCAAAAAGGTCGAATCTATTAAGGGCGATGCGTTTGCCGCAACAATAGGAAATAAAAAGGTCTTAGGGTCTAAAGCTTGGGACACGATGAATGAGCCGCAGAAAATAGAACTAAATACGGCATTTGTTGAAATGGAGGATGATGAGCTGGCGGAAAAACTCAAATCGCAATACGGATTAAATGACAAACAGATAGAGCAGGCGATGAAAGTGTCGTTGCCGCAGGGATATATGAGTTTTTCGCGCAAGGCGATAATGAAGCTTTTACCATTTATGGAAGCCGGTGCAATAACGAGTGAGGCGATTGAAAAATCGGGATACACCCACAACACAACGACAGACAGCAAAACCGTCGAGAAGTTGCCATTACCACCGGATTTAAGAAATCCAATAGTTCAAAAGGCATTGTTCGAGGTTCGCAAGGTAATTAATGCTATCGTTCGAGAATACGGTAAGCCAAAAAAGATTAAAATCGAAATGGCAAGGGACGTTCAAGGCAACAGTCGGCAACGGGAGGAGTTGCATTGGAAACAACATGAAAATAAAGAAAGAAACGAGGAAACACGTAAGCGATTGAAAGAAGATATCAAAACAAATAACCCAACACGAGATGATATTATTAAATATAAGCTGTGGGAAGAATGCGGCAAGGCCTGCCCATATACCGGAAAACACATTTCGCAGACGGCACTTTTCGGTGAAAATCCGGAGTTTCAAATCGAGCATATTCTGCCATACGATCGGAGTTTAGATGATAGTTATATGAACAAGACATTGTGTGAAGCTCACGAGAATATTCACGTCAAGAAAGGTCAGACGCCTTTTGAGGCCTATAGCCACAATAGCAGTAAATACGAGGAAATACTGGAAAGGGTGAACAAGTCAGCAATGCCGTATCCTAAAAGGAGGAAGTTTTGGCAAAAGGAAATAGACCTCGATCAACATATCGCAAGGGAGTTGAATGACACCAGATATATTTGTCGAGAAGTAGTTCAATACCTAAAGCAACTTGGAGTTAATGTGCGAGGAACGAGGGGCAAAATTACCAGCGAGTTAAGGCATCAGTGGGGTTTGGACGGGGTATTTGATGAAATTGGAACAAAGCGAGACGACGACCACAGACGACATGCCGTCGATGCGGTTGTAGTAGGTGTTACCGAAAACGATCATTTGCGCCGACTGGCGAAAAGCAAATATGCGATAAAGAACGAGGCATTTGACCCGCCTTGGACTGATTTCAGAGAAGCGGTTCGAGAAAATGTAAAACAAATAAACGTATCACACCGCGTGCAGCGAAAGGTATCAGGCGCGCTTCATAAAGAAACCAACTACGGGGCAACAAACAAAGAAGGTTTATATGTATCCCGAAAAAATCTGGAGGACTTAACCCAATCAATGGTAGAGGATATTGTTGACCCGGTGGTTCGAGCGATTGTGAAAAAGAAGATGGAAGAAAAAGGCACTGACTTTTGGAAAGAGCCAGTGTATATGAAAACAACAAAGAGTGATAAGAAGGTGCCCATAAAGAAGGTGCGGATTTTCAACGTAGCTAAGAATATGATTCCAATGAAGGATGAACAAGGTCAGACATACCGATATGTTGAGCCGGGGAGCAACCATCATATTGAGATATTTGAGTTTACTGATGCCAAGGGAAAAATAAAAAAAGACGGTCAGGTAATTTCGATGTTTGATGCCGTTCAGAGAAGTCGAAAAGGAGAACCGGTTGTAAAAAAGGATTATGGTGACGGCAAGAAATTTGTTTGTTCGCTGGCGATAAATGAGATGTTTATGCTGAAACTGAACGGAGGCGAGAAAGAAATTCACAGAGTACAAAAAATAACCCAATCAGGAAACAACATCAGTATAATAATGCGTCCCCATATTTACTCAGGCAAAGTGAGTGATTACGATAAGCCGCCGTTAATACAGAGGAAATCACCTAATACCTTACAAGGATATAAAATCATTGTTGACCCGCTAGGTAAGTTGTATCCGGCGAATGATTAAAAGAGGGTAAATCTGCCATAGACCGATAAAGCAGGTCCGCGATATTGACGAGTATAATATCATGGTAATAAGTCCTTCGACGCACTTCGTTTGCTCAGGATAAAGAGGGAGCCATGATAAAGAGAATAATAGAGATATCGCAGTCGAAAAGGCATTTGGCGATTCGGTTAGGCCAGTTGGTAATAAGTGAAAACCACACCGAGCTAACGACGATTCCCTGTGAGGATATCGGGATACTATTAGTTGAGCATCCGGGGACAACATACACACATTCTGTATTCACGGAGTTAATTCGCTTCGGCGCGGCGGTAGTATTCTGCGGGGGCGACCATCATCCGGCAGGAATGCTCTTACCCATCGAAGGCAATACTGTTCAGACAGAGCGATTCAGGCAGCAAATCGAGGCGAAAGAGCCATTAAAGAAACAGTTATGGCGACAGCTTGTCCGGGCGAAAATCAGACATCAAGCGGAAATCGCGGGGCAGGATAGTGATGTTTATAAAGAGCTAATGGGGCTTCGTGAGCGAGTGCGAAGCGGGGACACGGAAAATATCGAGGCGCAGGCAAGCAAGAAATACTGGGCCGCGTTTATTTCGACGATTGATTTTAAGAGAAATATCGAAGGGGCTCCGCCTAATAACCTGCTTAACTACGGGTATATAGTAATGCGTGCGGCAGTTGCGCGTGCGCTTTGTTCGGCGGGACTGCACCCATCTATCGGGCTTCATCACTGCAACAAATATAACGCATTTTGTCTGGCCGATGATGTTTTGGAGCCATTCAGGGGATTTGTGGAATCGAAGGTAAAGCAGATTTGCGAAACACAGATAGAAATCAATGATTTAACTCAGCCGATTAAGGCACGACTGCTTGAGGTGCTTTATCAGGAGGTAAAAATCGGGGAAATCTCTGGGCCTCTTATGGTCGGTCTTCATCGGACGGCGGCAAGCTTAGTACGCTGTTTTACAGGCGAACAAAAGGAAATGGACTTACCGGAAATTTAGACACAAAGACCCTTAGAAATTGCAAAGCAATTTCAAGGACTTAGTCCCGTCCCTTAGGGATCGGGGCACAAAGGCACGAAGATAATTGAGGTTAAAATAATGAGATTGCCACGCCCCTAAGGGGGCTCGCAATGACAAAACTTATGATATTGAGCGGGTATAGAGCCGTGTGGATATTTGCAATGTTTGATTTGCCAACTGATACGAAAAAGGCGAGGAAGGACTATACTGATTTTCGCAAGAATCTTTTGAAAAACGGCTTCACGATGTTACAATATTCGGTGTATGTAAGGCACTGTGCAAGCGAGGAAAATGCCGATGTTCACTATAACAGGGTCAGAGTTTTTCTGCCGGATGACGGCGAAGTCCGCCTCGTTACCATTACGGATAAGCAGTTCGGACGGATGGAATCCTTCTGGGGAAAAATGCGAAAACCAGCCCCGCCACAGCCCAGGCAACTCGAATTATTCTAATTCGGGCCGTTCGCAAGCCCCTGCTACGCAAGGACTTGCGAACGGCCTATTGTAACTGACCCGTGCCTGTGTGCAAGCCACAACCGCCAAAATAGGGGAAGCACGCTTTGAGGTATTGTAACTGACCCGTGCCTGTGTGCAAGCCACAACAGTCAATCCATCACAAAATACCAAAAAATAATTGTAACTGACCCGTGCCTGTGTGCAAGCCACAACAGTCCAGCCCCTTGCCGCGTTGGCGGGGGCATTGTAACTGACCCGTGCCTGTGTGCAAGCCACAACATACTTTCGTATTGCCTTTACTCTATCACATTGTAACTGACCCGTGCCTGTGTGCAAGCCACAACTGTCGTCCTTGTATTTACTTTTCGTTATCCATTGTAACTGACCCGTGCCTGTGTGCAAGCCACAACACTGAAGAGCAACTTAGCCGGATGGATAATATTGTAACTGACCCGTGCCTGTGTGCAAGCCACAACAGAGGCAGACGCTAAGCGTCGAGAGGCAGATTGTAACTGACCCGTGCCTGTGTGCAAGCCACAACGACGGAGTGCGGGGAATATACCGCAGGTGAATTGTAACTGACCCGTGCCTGTGTGCAAGCCACAACATATAACGTAGTAGATGAAAAGTATGGAGAATTGTAACTGACCCGTGCCTGTGTGCAAGCCACAACGCCTCGGTTTGATGAGAGTATCCTGTTTTTATTGTAACTGACCCGTGCCTGTGTGCAAGCCACAACGGTCCGATGCTGGCTTCGGAATGCTCTATAATTGTAACTGACCCGTGCCTGTGTGCAAGCCACAACACGCGGGGCTATTTGTGTTTTATAATTACCATTGTAACTGACCCGTGCCTGTGTGCAAGCCACAACCTAT
>Ga0209593_10001368_pt1 | contig 10506 bp, 5 predicted proteins | sample PPLLaktember2015_3_FD_187260 | JGI IMG/M metagenome (GOLD analysis project Ga0209593, IMG submission 187260) | Freshwater sediment microbial communities from Prairie Pothole Lake near Jamestown, North Dakota, USA - PPLs Lake P7 Core (6) Depth... | ecosystem: Environmental > Aquatic > Freshwater...
GCCTGGTCCACCAGCAGCTCCACCAGCCCGCTCCGGCGGACGCCGCGGAGGTCCAGCTCGCCGCACAGCACCTCCACAGCAGGATCAGCTGCTTCCAGCCGCTCGAGCACCAGGCGCTCGGCGAGCTCCTCGAGGAGGTCCAGCGACTCTTCCTCGTCGAGGAGCACGAAGTCCGGAGGCGTGCCGGAGCCCGCCGGCGCGCGCCGGAGCAGGCCGGCGCAGAACCCGTGGAAGGTGGCGATGGTCGCGCCCGAGAGGTGGGCCTGCACCCGCCTCCACTCGGCGGCCGGAGGGACCGCTCGGCCCCCGGCGGCGAACGCCGCGCTCAGCTCGGGCTCGGAGGCCTCACCGGCAGCGAGGGATGCAACCCGCGCGGCGAGCCGGCCGCGCATCTCGGCCGCTGCCTTCTCGGTGAAGGTGAGGAGGCAGAGCCGGGAGGGTGGGAGGGGTTCGTCGCGGTCCGCGCCGCCGAGGAGCCGGAGGCACTCGGTGATGAGGCCGTGCGTCTTCCCGGTGCCGGCACCGGCGAAGACGCAGGCGTTGGGACGGCGCGCGCTCATCCCTCGCCTCCCTGGGGCGCGCGGCGCTCGGAGATCCGGCAGACCGAGCCGAGCGGGCAGAAGCCGCACTCGCGCGGGCGCACGGGGAAGAGCCCCTGGCGCGGCTCGGCGAGCAGCGCGTGGACGGCGGTCGCGAGATTCGGCGCGCTGGTGGAGGACCGGGTCGCGGCGTCGGTGGCGAGGAAGCTCTCGAGCGGGCCGGTGCGGTCCGGATCGAGGGGGAGGAACTCCAGTGTCCGGAGCGACAGCCATCCCGCCTGGAACGGTGGCCGCTCGCCCCGGCCGCGGAGCGCGAGAAGGTAGAGGGGCAGCTGGAAGTCGGTGACCAGCACCTCGGCGCGGGCGCGCTCACGGCGTTTGCTGCTCTTGTAATCGAGGACCCCAGTCCCGCTCGGCCCCCGGTCGACGCGGTCCAGGGTGCCGCGGAAGTAGACCGGGCGCTCGCCGGGGAGGGCCGCGGGGAGCTCCAGGTCCGGACCGAACCGCTCCTCGGCCGCTGCGGGGCGCAGGCCGGCGAACGGGTAGAGCCTTCCCGAGCGGAGGAGCCGCTCCAGGGTCGTCCGGGCCCGCGTCTGGGCCAGCGCCCACAGCCGTGGGTGCCCGGTGGGTGCGCAGCGCGCGTGCTCGCGGGCCGCGGTCTGGACCGCTTGCGGGACGAGGTCGGCCGGCAGCGTGGCCGGATCGGCGCCGGCGAGGCCGAGGGCGAGGAGCCGCTTCACGAGCTGCTCGAGCGCCTCGTGGAGGAACTGTCCGCGGCCCCGCGCATCCAGCTCCTCGGCTCCGTCCTCGGGCGGCTCCAGGCCGAGCACCTTGCGGGAGAGTCCCTGGAACGGGCAGTTGGCGAGCGCAGTGAGGCTGGTGGACGACAGCGGCCCCTCCGGTGAGCCGCCGAGCCGCCCGTTCACAGCGGCGACCAGGTCTTCCGCCGGACCGAGCCGGCCGCTGTACGCGCCGGGCGCACGAAGGCCCGCGGCGGTCTGGAGGCGTTCGGCCTCGACTCCGGCAAGCGTGCGCGCGTCCTCGAGCCACGCCGTTCCGGCGAGGTGCTCGAGCGCCGCCGCAGCCACCGGATCCGCTGCGTCGCTGCGGAGGTCCGGCGCGACCGTGCCCTCGAGGGCCAGGCGCACCCTCGCCCAGGCTGGACCCGGGGCCTCCGCGAGCGTGGGGATGGGTTGCGAGGAGAGGTCCCGCTCCTGGACCCCGGTGACGCCGAGCAGCCGCTGCACGACGTCCGCGGGGGCGCCACCCGCGCTGCGGCGGCGGGAGATGGCGATCCGGCCGGCGGAGGCGAGCGCGCGACCGAGGCGCCACCGGTCGACCGCCTCGGCGAGGGGAGACCGGGCGTCCCCGCTTCCCACCAGGGCCGGCACCGCCGCCCGCCCGAGCACGCCGTGAATCGCCTGCCGCTCCTCGTCGCCCAGGAGCGAGGCGGGTGCCCGACGGGGAAAGCTCGCCGCGTCGACTCCCGCCACCCCGAGGAAGTCGAGTGGCCGCCCGTCCAGCGACTCGAGGGGGAGGACGTCGATCCCCCCCGGGGCGCCCGGAGCGAGCTCGACCGGCAGCGTGGCCGCGGCGTCGATGAGCCAGCGGGCGAAGGCGGCGCGGTCCATCTCCGGACCGGGGCTCCTCGACGCCTTCCAGCCGGCGCGGGCATCGCGGACGAATGCTCGCCAGACCTCGACCGCCGCGGCCTCGCGCGCGCTCGCGCGGCGGGCCCGGGGGTCGCTCTCCAGCTCTTCTTCCTCGAGCGCGGTCCAGAATCCCGCGGCGTCGAGGCCGGCCCGCCACGCCTCGAGGAGATCGGCGAGCCGCCCCCGGCGGGGGATGCGCTCGGCGAGGTCGAGCAGGCCGGTGGCGGCGCCGAGCAGCCGCTCCGCCGCGTCCCCATCGCGCGCATCACCGGCCTCGCGGCTGCGTGCGGCGAAGACACCGAGCCTGACCTGGTACGCGTTGCTCCTCCCCTCGGCGCCGAGTGCGGCGTCGCGCACTCCCGCGCGGCGCAGGAGCGGAAGCGGATCGAGCCGTGCGTCGACCCTGATCCGGGGAAGCAGTCGCTGCCTCAGGAGCCAGGCCAAGTCCTCGGCGGGAGCGCGGCGCGCGGCGAGCCCCGCCCAAAGCAGACCCAGCCGGCCGGCCACCGTGGTGCCGAGCGGGACGGGAGCGCGGCGGCGGACCGGAACTCCGGCGTCCTCGAGCGCTCGCTCGAGCTCTGCGGCCTGCGGAGTACCCAGCACCGCGAAGGCGCAGCGATCGAGCGAGGCTCCGGCGTCGAGGGCACGCCTCAGCGCGTCCACCAGAGCGGCCGCCTCCCGCCGCGGCCCGGGCGCGACGACGGCCTCGAGCGCGTCGGTGGGAAGGCTCCCGGGCGCCGCCACACCGAGACGGCGCACGGGCTCGGAGAGCGGCCCCTCGGCGAGCTCGGGAAGGAGCTCCACGCCCGGCAGATCCGGTCCAGCCTCGAAGGCCTGGAGCACTGGCTCCAGCGCGGCGTCGGTGTGGGCGTCGCCGGTCAGCGGAACCCGGACCGCCAGCGCGCGACCCGAGGACGACGCGGCACGGGCCAGCGCGGAGAGGAACCCCACCATGCCGGGCGAAAGCGGAGGAGCCACGGTCAGCTCGACCTGCTGCAGCAGGAGGTGGGCTGGCCAACCCCGGGCGAGCACGCTGCTCGCGGTAACCCAGCGCGAGGGCGCCAGCTCCACGCCGGCGCGGTCCATGTGCGTCGTGGCCGCGTCGATCAGACGGGCGAGGTGGCCGAGCCGGGCACCGGTGGAGCCGAGTCGCGCCGCTGCCTCCTCCAGGGCGGGGGCGGAGACGCTGCCGTGCGCGAGCTCCTCCAGCACCCCCTCCAGGGCCTGCAGGAAGGTCGGGCTCCGGGCCTGGGAGCCGAACGGCCCGGGACCGACGTCCTCGACCGCGGCCGCGAGAAGCCCGTGAAGGGCGGGGCCGCTGCAGGTCCGGAGCCGCGTGGGAGGGACGACGGCGTCACGCAGCCGCTCGAGCGTCCAGCCATCGTGATCTCCCAGCCGCTCCATGGTGGACCGGCCACGCTACGCCCGGCCGATGACACCGAGCCGGGCGGGAAGCGCCTGCCCCACGGGCGAGCGAGGGGCGTCCCGAGGCTGCAGAAATCCGCTGCCCGGTCCCGGCCGAGGGTGCCCGGCCGAAGGTGCCGGCCTGTGAAGGTGCCAGACACCTTCGATTGCCTTCGATTGGTGAAGTCAGACGGCGCGCCGGCCTGAAGGCGGCCGGTCCCGGCCGAGGGTGCCCGGCCGAAGGCGGCCGAAGGTGCCCGGCCGAAGGTGCCGGCCGAAGGTGCCAGACACCTTCAATCCGGCCTTCAATCCGTATCGCCCGGACTAATCCAGACTAAGATGTTGAAATTGCAGATAAAATGGACGCCCGAAAGACCTTCCTAGCGCCGTCCGGTGCCTTCGGAGCGGAGCTACCGCTCCGGGGAGTTGCCGCCTCGGAACTGCGCTTCGCAGCGACTCGCCTCTCTCGCGACCGGGTCCGAGGCAGGCCGGGTTCTCGCCTCGGCAAGCACCGCCCGGCAACCGGCCGGACCGGTCGACGCCAAGGCGTGTGCCGAATGCAGGCGAACCAGTGGGGTGCGATCTCGCAGGAGCGGAACGAGGATGTCGGTGGCCTCCGCCCCGAGAACACCGGGCGCGGCGTCGACCGCTGCGGAGCGGAGAATCGCCGCCACGGTGGCCTCCGAGGCGAGCTCCCGGATCAGCGGAGCTGCCGCGTCGGGCCGCACCACCCCCAGAGCGGCCAGCGCGCGGGCACGCCGCGTCGGCAAGGCGCGGGGGTCTCTCGCCACGGCCTCCAGCACGGGAGCGGCCTCGGGTCCCACAGCACGCCACTCGGCGGCCGTCACGGTCCGGTAGCTGCCCAGAAGCCCCTCCACGCGAGACCGGAGCTCGGTGTCGAGCGGGGCCGATCCCGCGCCCCCGCCGAACACGAGCGTCGCCGCGACACCCAGCCATGCGAGGCGCGTGCTCATAGCGGCCGCACCAGCGGGTTCATCCGCATCACCTGGCCCTCCTGCGGCGAGACGTTTCCCCGCGAGAGGTCCGTGAGCTGCCAGAACATGAGGTAGTCCCCGCCCCCGCAGACCTGGGTGCCCTGGGCGCAGGAGGTGCCGTCGACCTGCGTCGGCTGCGCCGGCGCGCCCTGCTGGTCGGCACAGCTTCCGCTCACGCTCGCGCCCACGCACAGCGAGCACACGCACTGCGGTGTGTCGGTCAGCGGATCGAAGTCCTCGCCGGATGCTCCCAGGCTTTCGGTGGTGTGGAAGAGCCCGAGCGCATGTCCGACCTCGTGCGCCGCCGTCTCTCCAACCACGTCCGGTCCACAGCTGGTGCTGAACGTGTTGCCGCATCCCGCAGTGCTGGTGATGTCGGCCGAGGAGACGACGGCTCCGCCCGCCGTGGTGCCGTTGAAGGTCGACACTCCGGGGATCGCTCCGTCGTAGCCCACGAGCCGCGTGCCCGCCGGTGCACTGGGCTCGGTGATCTCGTCGACGAAGAACAGGCTGACCACGTTCCCCGGACGGGCGAGCGTCAGCAGCTGCCGGTAGTCGCTGCAGGGTTCGGCGGCAAGCCCCTCGCTGACCGCCAGTGACGACCAGCGCGCCCGCGCCCACGCGGGCACGTCGTAGTAGGTCACGCTCTGCAGGCAGATGCCTGCACGGGCGAAGTCGTCCGCCATCCGCCGGAGCATGCGCCGGAAACCGTCTGCGCTGGCCGCCGTCGCAGCCGTGATGCTCTCGCTGACCAGGTAGATCGCCAGATCGAGGGCACCCCGCTCGGGAATTCCACCCGATCGGGTGAGCACCGTGACGTCGTACCGATTCGAGGTGGAGCCGGACGCCGGGTCACCGCAGGCGAGCGCCCCGCACTCGTGCAGCAGGTCGCTCACGGTCAGGCTCCAGGTCCCGGGGGGCAATCCCGCGGCCGCCTTCCGGAGCCCCGCGGTGCCGTTGGGGAAGGTCACCGCCGCGGTCACGGGCGAGATGGGAGACCAGGTGAACATCCGGTCCGAGGGCGCCTGGTCGAACGAGGCCGGGAACTCGAAGAACGCGCCGTCGGGCGACGCGATGGGCGTGGGCAAGGGCGAATTCGGAAGGACACCGCCGAAGACGCTCACCCGCTTCACGTTGGTCGCTGGCCCCTGCGAGACGATGGTGAAGCCACTGCTGCCCGGCGGGAGCTGGAACTGGATCGTCTCGCCCACCTGATGCTCGCCGAGCGACAGGGTCGACCCGATGGCCGGCGGTGCTGGCGCGTAGGTGCTCTGCACGATGGGCTGGACGCACCCGGTGATCTCCGGGGCGTCGATCGTCCCGCCGTTGCTCGCCACGGGAAGGGTCGGACAGCTGGCCGGCGTCGCGGGCGCCGCCGCCGGCGCGAGGCAGACCTTCCCTGCGGTGCCCGCGTTTCCGCAGACCAGACCCGTCGGGCAGCCGTCGCCCGAAGCGCAGCTCGGCAGGCAGAACTCACCGGTGGACAGCTGGACGCATGCGCTGCCCGCCGCACAAGCGCCGGCATTGGAGCAAGACGAGGTGCACACCCCTCCAGGGAAATCGGCGTTGTCGACGCAGATCAGCCCGCTGGCACAGCTCGGAGTGCAAACGGCCGAGCCGAGGTTCGGGACGGTCCCGGTGCAGGCGGAACCGAGCGCGGCGAGCGGCACGAGGAGACACGACAGGGGGATCCGCACGCGTGCGGACGAGCGTAGCAGGTCGATCCCGGGCGAGGCGCTCAGGGCACGCGGCGCACCGAGGCCCCCCGTGGGGCCCCCCACGACTGCGAGGGGGTCCAGGACACATGTCCGTCGATTCCCCACCCGACCCGGATGGCCTGGCCGCCGCTCCACTCCATCCAGAGCATCGACCCGTCCGACTCGGCCGCCTCGTCGAGACAGGCCACCCGCGTCTGGATTCCGCCGGCATGATGGAGCGTTGCCGCGAATTGCTCGTGCGAGTGGCCGCAGAGCAACCACGGCGGCTGGAGTTCGTCCACCAGCGCGCGGGTGACTGGGTTCCCCATCCACGGCCGCACCGGCTTTCCCGGGGTGCGGGCGAAAAGACCGCGCGGCCACTCGTGCGTGACCAGGAGATCGAGCTGGCCCACGGCACGGAGTCGATCGACCTCGTCGCGGCGGAAGTAGCCGGCCTGCTTCCTCGTGGCCGCGGTGGTGGGCGGCTCGAGCGGAGTGTCGAGCCACTTCGGCGCGTAGATGCCGGAGAGCCAGCCGACGCGAAGCCCGGCGATGCTCGCCGTCCCCACCCGGCCGAGATAGTGCACTCCCGGCGCCACCTCCCCGCCGTGGGGCAGGTCGTGCAGGCTCTCGAAGTCCTCGTTGTTGCCGCCGATGAAGTAGAAGGGACGTGTCATCCGCGCCTCGCCGCGAGCGAAGGCCGCGAACTCGGCCGGCATCGTCCGCTTGGCGGCCTTGCGGCGGTGGTCGTCGGCGGTGGCGAAGGCCTCCACGTCACCCACTGCCAGTACCGCGTCCACGGGGCGCTCCAGCGCGCGCTCGAGCGTGCCCAGCCAGGTCCGCACCCGGTGGAAACGCCCGTGGATGTCACCCACCCCCACGATGAGAGCGGTGTCGCTCATGGCCCGTGCCCTCGGCTCGGCCCCGGTGTTAACAAGGTTGGTTGCGCATGTCCGAGCCCGACGTCATCTCCATCCGGGGCGCCTCCGAGCACAACCTCAAGTCGGTCTCCCTCGACGTCCCCAAGAAGGCCCTGGTGGTCTTCAGCGGGGTGAGCGGGAGCGGGAAGAGCTCGCTCGCCTTCGACACCCTCTACGCCGAGGGGCAGCGCCGGTACGTGGAGAGCCTCTCCGCCTATGCCCGGCAGTTCCTCGGGCAGATGGAGAAGCCGAAGTACGAGACGCTCCGGGGGCTGTCGCCGACCATCTCCATCGAGCAGAAGGCGGCGAGCAACAACCCGCGCTCCACGGTCGGGACGGTGACCGAGATCCACGACTATCTCCGCGTCCTGTACGCCTCCATCGGGGTGCAGCATTGCTGGAAGTGCGGGCGCCGGGTGGGCCGGCAGTCTGCGCAGCAGATCGTCGACGAGATCCTCCGCCTGCCGACTGGCACGAAGCTGATGGTGCTCGCTCCTCTGGTCCAGGAGCGGAAGGGCGAGCATCGGGACCTGCTGGCCGATGCCCAGAAGCGAGGGTTCGCCCGGGCGCGCGTGGACGGGCGGGTGCGAGGGCTCGAGGAGCCGATCACGCTCGACAAGAAGGCCAAGCACAGCATCGAGGTGGTGGTGGACCGGCTGGTGCTCAAGCCCGAGCTGCGTTCGCGCCTGACGGACTCGGTCGAGACCGCCCTTCGGGAGGGCAAGGGGGTCCTCCTGCTCACCGACGAGACGGGCGGGAACCCGCGGGTGATGAGCGAGCTGAACGCCTGCCACTCCTGTGGGCTGTCCTTCGGCGAGCTGACGCCGGCGCATTTCAGCTTCAACAACCCGCTGGGAATGTGCCCCGACTGCAACGGGCTCGGGACCAAGCCGGAGATGGACCCGGACCTCATCGTGCCCGATCCATCCCGCACCATCCGCGAGGGAGCGGTGGAGCCGTGGAGCAGCGGGATGGTGCGCGGAGAGGGATGGACGGCGGAATTCGTCGAGCAGCTGGCGAAGGCGTTCGACATCGACCTCGACGTCCCCTGGTCGAAGCTGAGCAAGCGCGAGCGTGACGTGGTGCTCTACGGCACCGGGGGCAAGGAGTTCACGGTCAAGTGGGGCTCGGGCGGGAAGTGGACCATGGAGTGGGAGGGCATGGTCCACAAGCTGCTCCGCTCGTTCCGGACCACCCAGAGCGAGGCGATGCGGAAGTACTACGCCCGCTTCTTCTCGCCCCAGCCCTGCCCCACCTGTGATGGCGAACGGCTGAAGCCCGAGGTCCGGGCGGTGAAGGTGCACGGGAAGAGCATCGTCGAGCTGTCGCGCCTCACCATCTGGGATGCGCGCGAGTTCCTGCTGGGCATGCCGCTGACGCCAGCGGAGGAGCCGGTGGCGCGGGAGCTGCTCAAGGAGATCCAGAGCCGGCTGGGGTTCCTTCTCGACGTGGGTCTCGGGTACCTGACGCTGGACCGCAGCGCCGCGACGCTTTCCGGCGGCGAGAGCCAGCGGATCCGGCTGGCGTCCCAGATGGGGAGCGAGCTCACCGGGGTGGTGTACATCCTCGACGAGCCGAGCATCGGGCTCCACCAGCGGGACAACGGCAAGCTCCTCTCGACGCTCAAGCGGCTGCGGGACCTCGGGAACTCGGTCATCGTCGTCGAGCACGACGAGGAGACCATGCACGCCGCGGACTGGATCGTCGACTTCGGCCCCGGGGCGGGCGAGCTCGGCGGGCGCATCGTGGCGCAGGGAACTCCGGCGGAGGTCATGGCCAGCCCGGCGAGCCTGACCGGCGCGTATCTCAGCGGGCGGGAGATGATCGAGGTGCCGCGTCACCGGCGAGCGCCGGGAAAGGCGCGCCTGGTCGTCGAGGGAGCCAAGGAGAACAACCTCCAGAACGTCACGGTCGAGTTCCCGCTGGGCCTCCTGGTCGCGGTGACCGGGGTGAGCGGAGCGGGCAAGTCCACCCTGGTGAACGAGATCCTCTATCCCGCCCTGTCCCAGCGGCTGCACGAGGCGCGGGTGGTGCCGGGACGACACAAGGGGCTCAAGGGCGTGGAGCACCTCGACAAGGTGATCGACATCGACCAGAAGCCCATCGGTCGCACACCCCGCAGCAATCCGGCCACCTACACCAAGGTCTTCGACGCGATCCGCGAGGTCTTCGCGCTCACGCAGGAGGCCCGGGCGTTCGGGTACGACGCCGGCCGCTTCAGCTTCAACGTGAAGGGCGGGCGTTGCGAGGCCTGCGAGGGCGACGGGGTGAAGCTGGTGGAGATGCACTTCCTCGCCGACGTCTACGTGCCGTGCGAGGTCTGCGGAGGGAAGCGCTTCAACGAGGCCACGCTTCGGGTCCGGTACAAGGGGAAGAACATCGCCGAGGTGCTCGAGATGAGCATTCACGAGGCGAAGGAGCACTTCTCCGTGCACCGGGAGATCGTCCGGGTGCTCCAGACGCTCGAGGACGTGGGGCTCGGATATCTGAGATTGGGCCAGAGCTCGCCTACCCTCTCCGGCGGGGAGGCCCAGCGCATCAAGCTGAGCCGCGAGCTGGCCCGCGTGGCGACCGGGAAGACGCTCTACATCCTGGACGAGCCGACGACCGGGCTGCATTTCGACGACATCCGGAAGCTGCTGCGAGTGCTGGAGCGGCTGGTGGAGGCCGGGAACACCGTGGTGGTCATCGAGCACAACCTCGACGTGATCAAGAGCGCGGACTGGGCGATCGACCTCGGGCCGGAGGGAGGCGCCGGGGGTGGCCAGGTGCTGGCCACGGGGACGCCGGAGCAGGTGGCCGAGGTCGAGGCGAGCTACACGGGCCGCTACCTTCGCCAGGTCCTCGCGCGCGGGCGCGCGGCGCAGGCTGGCTCTGGGGTGCCGGCGGCGGCGCAGGCGGCCGCGGCACGGTGACCGGAACGCGCGGGCCCGGGCGTGCGGCGGCGGGAGCGCTGCGGGTGGTGATCTACGACCTGGACGGGCTGCTCATCGACTCGGAGCCGTGCTGGGTGCAGGCGGAGGTGGAAGTTCTGCGCTCGGTGGGCGTGCCGTTGACGCCGGAGCGGTGCCTGGAGACGACCGGGCTTCGGCTGGATGATGCGGTGGCCTACTGGGCGGCGCGGCATCCGTGGACGTCGGTTTCGCTCGAGGAGGTGGTGCGCCGGATCCTGGAGCGGGTGCTGGCACTGCTTGCAACCCGGGCGCCATTGAAAGCGGGGGTACACGAGAGCATGGCGGTGGTTCGGGCGGCTGGGCTCCGGGTCGCGGTGGCGTCCTCATCGCCTCTGGCCTTGATCG
>Ga0209593_10001369_pt1 | contig 10506 bp, 8 predicted proteins | sample PPLLaktember2015_3_FD_187260 | JGI IMG/M metagenome (GOLD analysis project Ga0209593, IMG submission 187260) | Freshwater sediment microbial communities from Prairie Pothole Lake near Jamestown, North Dakota, USA - PPLs Lake P7 Core (6) Depth... | ecosystem: Environmental > Aquatic > Freshwater...
GCACTCATCGCTGAAAGGTTGAACGTCAGTCCTGAGGAAGTCGAAGCGGTGCAGGGAACGATCGAAGCAACCGATTTGAGCCTGGACAGCTACGTTAGTGATGACGACGAGTCCACCCGGCATATCGACAATTTGCAGGCGACCGAAGAGTTGATCGACGAGAGGCTGGCGCGCGGAGAGTTGCGTGAGCTGTTCGAACAGCATGTGCGGGAGTTCTCCGAGTCCCTGAGTGAACGCGAGCGCGCGATCCTTGAGGAACGGCTAATCGCCGAAGAGCCGAAGACCCTGCAGGAACTAGCCGAGCGCTTTGGGGTTACACGCGAGGCGATTCGTTTGAACGAGAAGACGCTGATCGCGAAGATCAAGAGTCACATGAAGGAAGCGTTCAAGAACGTCACGGACGTGGAATTTTCCCTCTTGTCTTGAAACCTGTCCGCTTCTCCAGCATCATATAGGGAGCCGCAGTTCTTTTTTCTTGACTTCCAGAAACAAGACTGTATTATTTGCCTCTTTTGAGCCGTGCCGGCTCTGGGGCACGGCTTTTTGTATCTTGAAATAGAGGAGACCGCGTCATGGCAGAAAAAATCAGTAAGACCGCTCGCGCCAGCCTCGGCCAGAAGGGGTCCGCAGGAGCTTCCAGGCTCTGCCCCAGCTGCGGCCAGTCCTTGGTTGCGACGAAGGTAGTCCGTTCGGCAGGTCAGCCCGGTGGTATGTACTGGGTTTGCCAAAAGGACGATTACCGCGTAAAGACCCGTTAACACCGAAGTCAGAAGCGCAGGAAACACCACAAGGTGCTTCTGACTTCCCCCCCGGCTTTTCCCACTCAATAGACCCCAAGGACAACAAGGACCTCAAGGACATCGGAAACGTGCCTTAAGTCCCTTGTGACATTGATGTCCCTGTTGTGGTCGAGGTCCTCGCCGTTATTGCGTTCGCCCCTCCATGGTATGCTGTGCACTTAAGCCGCCTGGGAGACAAAATGCAACGCTTCTATCGCCTGGAGAAACCGACCCTTGAGAGGTGTTTCTACGTGGACACCAACGCCCCGTTGACACCCGGGGAGTTGACTATTCTCCGTTGGCTGCTGGCTGAGACCTTCGAGCCGGAAAAGTTTGCGGACCGGCCACTGACCAACGGGGCGCGATCGGTCGAACTGGGGCCCCGGCTGAATTTCGAAACGGCTTTTTCAACCAACGCCGTCGGCATTTGCCGCGCTTGCGGAATCAGCAAGGTGACTCGTCTCGAGCGGTCGCGCCGCTATCATATCGACGAAAGCACGGACCGCGATCGCTTCATACGCGAGCACCACGACAGGATGACTGAATGCGTCTACCCGGCTCCTCTGGAGAGCTTCGATACCGGGATCACGCCCGAGCCCGTTTATGTTGTCCCGCTGGTTGAGGAAGGCATCGAGGCCCTCGAACGAATCAATCGGGACATGGGCTTGGGAATGGACCGCTGGGATCTCGACTTCTATTTCAACCTTTTTACCGAACGGATCGGTCGTGATCCCACCAACGTCGAGTGCTTTCAACTTGCCCAGGCCAACAGTGAGCACTCGCGCCACTGGTTTTTCAAAGGAGCGTTGACGATCGACGGGAAGCCCGCGCCGGAGAACCTGCTCGGGATCATTCGCTCCACGCTTGCGGCCAATCCGTCCAACAGCCTGATCGCCTTTCGGGACAACTCGAGTGCCATCCGCGGGTTCGAAATCGACACGATTCTCCCGGCCCAGCCCGGACGGTGCTGCGCCTTCGCGTTCCGCCGGGTCCCGTACGATCTGATCTTCACCGCCGAGACGCACAATTTCCCGAGCGGTGTGGCTCCCTTTCCGGGCGCCGAAACGGGGACGGGCGGGCGCATTCGAGACGTTCATGCGACCGGCCGGGGATCACTTGTCGTAGCCGGAACCGCCGGGTACGGGGTTGGGAATCTGCACATCGGCGATTTCGCGATACCCGGCGAGAATCGTGAGTTCGAGTACCCCGGCAATCTGGCGTCACCCCTCCAGATCCTGATTGAAGAAAGCAACGGTGCATCCGACTATGGGAACAAGTTCGGGGAGCCTCTGATCCAGGGTTTCGTCCGGTCCTTCGGCCAGCGGTTGCCCGGCGGCGATCGACGGGAGTGGATCAAGCCGATCATGTTCACCGGAGGTGTCGGCCAGATCGATCGCCGCCACGTCGAAAAAGGTAAGCCTGAAAAGGGAATGTGCGTTGTACAGATTGGTGGCCCTGCTTACCGGATCGGGATCGGCGGAGGCGCGGCATCGAGCATGATCCAGGGCGAAAACCGGGAAGATCTGGACTTCAGCGCAGTCCAGCGTGGTGACGCGGAGATGGAACAGAAGATGAACCGCGTCATCCGCGCGTGCGTGGAGATGGGCGAGAACAACCCGATCATCAGCATCCACGACCAGGGGGCCGGTGGACCGTGCAACGTGCTCACTGAACTCGTGGAGCCGGTCGGGGGGCGGATCGAAATTCGCAATATCACGATCGGCGACAAGACCATGTCGGTCCTCGAGATTTGGGGGGCGGAGTACCAGGAACGCTCGGCTCTGCTCATAAGATCTGACCGGTTGGCAGGGCTGCAATCGATCTGCTCACGCGAGAAGGTCACTTGCGAAGTTCTCGGGGAAGTCACGGGTGACGGCCGGATAGTCGTCCACGACGCTCAGGATGACACCACCCCGGTGAATCTGGACCTTGCACCGATACTCAGCAACATCCCGCAAAAATCTTTCGATTTGAAACGAGTTGCCGAGAAGCGGGCATCTCTTGTCCTTCCCCGGGACTTCACCGTCGCAGAAGCACTCCGCCAGGTGTTTCGCCTGCCGTCGGTCGGTTCGAAAGGCTACCTGGTGCACAAGGTGGATCGGTGCGTGACGGGGCTCGTTGCCCGGCAGCAATGCTGCGGTTCGCTTCAGCTGCCCGTCTCGGACGTTTCCCTGACGGCGCAGAGTCACTTCGGGAAGAGCGGGGCGGCTATCAGCATCGGAGAGCAGCCGATCAAAGGAATCGTAAATCCAGCTGCCGGCGCGCGAATGGCGGTGGCCGAGTCTGTTACCAACATGGTGTGGGCCCGCATCACCGATTTGTCCCACATCAAGTGTTCGGTCAACTGGATGTGGGCTGCCAAGCTGCCTGGTGAAGGCGCGGCACTCTACGACGCGGCCGTTGCCCTACGCGACACGATGGTCCAACTGGGTATCGCCGCAGACGGCGGTAAGGACAGCCTGTCGATGGCCGCGAGAGTCAAAGAGGAAGTCGTGAAGGCCCCCGGGCAAGTCGTGGTTTCCGCTTACGCGTCGGTCGAGGATGTATCCCGGGTGATCACGCCCGACATCAAACGCCCGGGCGACAGCCGTCTCATGCTGATTGACCTTGCACCAGGCCGCCGTCGGCTCGGTGGCTCGGCGCTGGCGCAGGCGTTTGACCAAGTCGGCGATGACTGTCCGGATCTTGACGATCCGGCCCTGCTCAAGCGGGCTTTCGGGGCTGTCCAGTCAATGATAGACCGGGGACTCATCCAGGCAGGCCATGACTGCAGCGATGGAGGGCTTATTACGACGATCGCCGAGATGGTGATGGCGGGCAATTGTGGCGCGAAGATCAGTATCCACGTCGAGACCGATCGCTTTGCCACGCTGTTCGCCGAAGAGGCGGGGTTGGTTATTGAATACCTGCCCGAACATGAGGCAGAAATCGGGCAGATTCTCGAGACCGCCTCGGTACCCTGCAATGTGCTCGGCGAAACGTCTATCCAGAAACGCCTGCAGGTCACCGACCGCGATTCGATTTTGCTCGACGAGTCGACGGTGCGACTTCTCGAGTGGTGGGAGGCGATCAGCGACCGGCTCGAACAGCTTCAAACCAACCCGGACTGCGTGCGTGAGCAGGCGTCCGGGCACAATCGACGCGGTCGCAACTACCATCTGAGCTTCACGCCCGAAGATACCTCCAAGGCGCTGCTTGATCGCCCGCACAAGCCGAAGATAGCCGTTATCCGGGAAGAAGGAAGCAATGGCGATCGCGAGATGACGTCGGCCTTTTACATGGCTGGGTTCGACACTTGGGACGTAACGATGACCGACCTGCTGAGTGGCGCGGCACGGCTTGACGATTTCCGCGGCGTTACCTTTGTGGGCGGATTCTCTTATGCGGACGTGCTCGACAGCGCGAAAGGCTGGGCGGGGATCATTCGTTTCCACCCGCGCTTGCGTGACATGTTCGACCGGTTCTATGCCAGACCGGACACCTTTTCGCTGGGTGTCTGCAACGGCTGCCAGTTGATGGCGCTCCTCGGCTGGGTTCCGTTCAAGGGACTTCCCGATCACTGCCAGCCGAGGTTCATCCGAAATCGCTCGGGCCGGTTTGAGTCCCGATGGGTCACGGTCGAAATTCGACCGAGTCCGGCGATCATGCTGCGTGGCATGGACGGTTCCCGGTTCGGTATTTGGGTCGCGCACGGAGAAGGGCGCCTGCACTCCCCCGATTCCGGCGTCCTGGCCGAGGCGCAGGCGAAGAACCTGGCCCCGATCGCGTTCGTGGATGACGAAGGGAGCCCAAGCGAGGTCTACCCGTACAATCCGAACGGATCGCCACTGGGGATCACCTCCCTCTGTTCGGAGGACGGGCGCCACCTGGCCCTCATGCCCCATCCGGAGCGGTCCTTCCTCAAGTGGCAGTGGCCATGGATGCCCGAGTCGTGGAAGACCACCTCGGTCGTGTCATCGCCCTGGCTACGCATCTTTCAGAACGCACGCCAGTGGTGCGAGATGGGAGGCTTATGGTGAAATGGTTGCTGTTGTTCGTCGGCGTCGCTTCGTGTGCGCCGCTCCTTGCCGCCCAGACATCTCAGGCGGCAGCTCAAAACAATCCCTTTTTCGAGGAGTGGAAGACCCCTTTTGGTGTCCCGCCCTTTGAGCGAATCAAAGAGGAACACTTTGTGCCGGCGATCAAGGAAGGAATCGCCCAGCAGCGCCGGGAGATTGACGAAATCGCCAATTCCAAGAAGAAACCGACTTTCGCCAACACGGTCGAAGCGCTCGATGCATCCGGGGAACAGCTCGACAAGGTGCAGGCGGTTTTCTCGAACCTGATGGGAGCCGAGACCAACGATCAGCTGCAGGCAATTGCCCGTGAGGTCTCTCCAATGATGTCGGCATTACGGGACGACATTCTCCTCAACGAGAAGCTGTTCGCCCGCATCAGCGAGGTTTGGCAACAGCGCCTCCGGTCGAAGCTCGCGCCCGAGCAGTTGAGGTTGGTCGAGGAAACGCATAAGCAATTCGTGCGCGGTGGGGCCAACCTTCCTGCTGAGAAGAAGCAGCGACTCCGCAAAATCAACGAAGAGATGTCTCTTCTCAGCCTGAAGTTCGGTGAGAACATGCTGAAGGAGACAAACGCCTACCGCCTGGTTATCGAGAAAAAGGAGGACCTGGACGGTTTGCCTCCTAATGTAGTGGCGGCCGCTGCCGACGCCGCCAAGGCGGCCAAGCTGGAAGGGAAGTGGGTATTCACGCTCCAAGCCCCGAGCATCTGGCCTTTCCTGACCTATTCCAAAAACCGTGAGCTGCGACAGCAGATCCTGACGGCCTATGCCCAAAGAGGCGACAACGGCAACGACCGTGACAACAAAGAGGCGTTGGTCAAGATTGCCAGTCTGCGCGCAGAGCGGGCCAAGATCATGGGATCCCCGAACCACGCAGCTTTCGTGCTCGAGGAGCGAATGGCCAAAACGCCGGACCAGGTGTACGGGCTATTGAACAAGCTGTGGACACCGGCGCTCGCCGTGGCGAAGAAAGAAGCGGCCGATCTTCAGGCGATGATCAAGCAGGAAGGCGGGGACTTTAAGCTGGAAGCATGGGACTGGCGGTTCTACGCGGAAAGAGTCAAAAAGGCCCGGTATGATCTGGACGACAGTGAACTGCGTCCATACTTCAAACTGGAAAACGTCCGCGAAGGCGCGTTCTACGTCGCAAACAGGCTCTACGGACTCACCTTTATCGAACGAACCGACATTCCGAAATACCATACCGAGGTTAAGACCTTCGAGGTGAAGGACAAGGACGGGTCGCACCTCGGGGTTTTCCTGGTTGATTTCCACCCTCGCGCCGGCAAGAGGGGAGGGGCCTGGAGCAGTGGGTACCGCAGTCAGAGGTTCAAGGCCGGGAAGGATATCCGTCCGATCGTGGTGAATGTCTGCAACTTCACACGCGCGACTGGGGACTCGCCCGCGTTGCTGACGCTCGAGGAAACCGAGACCCTGTTCCACGAATTTGGCCACGGCCTGCACTCGCTGCTGCGGCGAATCCATTACGGGGGCCTGGGCGGAGTTCCGCGCGACTTTGTTGAGCTGCCTTCGCAGATCATGGAGAACTGGGCGACCGCACCCGAGGTCATGAAGATCTATGCCAAGCACTGGAAAACGGGCGAAGTGATCCCCGATTCTCTGATCACGAAAATCCAAAAGGCGGAGAAATTCAACCAGGGATTCGCGACGGTGGAATATCTCGCCGCCTCCCTGCTCGACATGGATTGGCACATGCTGACCGAGGGCACGACCGTCCAGGCAACCGAGTTCGAGAACCGGTCACTGCAGAAGATCGGCCTCTTGCCGGAAATCATTGTCCGTTATCGGAGCCCTTACTTCGCGCATATTTTCTCAGGCGGGTACTCGGCCGGCTACTACAGCTACATCTGGAGCGAGGTCCTGGACAGCGATGCGTTCGGTGCATTCAAGGAGAAGGGGCTGTTTGACCCGGCTACTGCGCTGTCGTTCAGGCAAAACATCCTGGAAAAGGGCGGAACCATGGAAGCAATGGACATGTACAAGCGCTTCCGGGGCCGCGAACCATCCGTGGAGTTCCTGCTCGAAAAGCGGGGCTTGAACGTACCGGTTAACTGAGAACCCAGGATTTCGGATTGCGGATTGCGAATCAGAGCACGGGCGAAGCCGAAGAGTCCACGGTAGTTTGCTGCTTCTTTGCCCCGTCGCTACGCCGTTCATTCCGCAATCCGCATTCCGCAATCCGCATTCAGTGGTCGTGCTCGTCCTTCTTCGGCGTGTAAATCGGGTCGGGTACCTTGTAGAGCGCCGAGCTCAATTCCAACGGGCTGGCGGTCTCGTCCCTCTTGACCGAAACGCTCACCACATGCTCCTGTCCCGCGAAGGCCGTCGAATCCATCTCTTCCCATTCGAGCGCGGCCCCTGCCGGAAGAGCCAGCCACTGGTTAGGAATCGCCAGGAGTTTCGGCCGGCACTCCCGGGCGACCCGGTTGGGTCGTCCGACACAAGCCAACGGATCGATGGTGTCCTTGGTGACAAGCAGTAGAAGGCTGTCATTCGACTTGTTTGCCAGGCGAAGCCGCACGACCAGGTTCGGTCCAACGAATTGCGGTGTACGCTCCAATGCCTCCTTCTCGGTCAGGGTCTTTACCTCGAGAACTGTCAGCTCATAGGAGAGGGATGTGAGGTCCTGGGCAGCCAGACAGGGGATGGCCAGAGCGAGCGCCAGCAGGGATAAAGTTGTTCTCATTCAACCACCATCATAGCGCCTTGCGGTTGGTTGGTTCATCAAGGGAGGAGGCCGAGTGGATCAAGCGCCTCGCGGACCATATGCAGTCCCCTGGCCTCGTAAGCCCGCATTCCAATCTGCTTTGCCGCGTGCACGCACTCGGGGTTGTCGTCAAAGAAGAGGATGCGGTCCGGAGGCAACTCGGAATCCCGAAGCACGAACTGAAAAGCTTCAGGGTCAGGTTTCATCAGGCCGGTCTGGAAAGAGACGTAACACCGGCGGAAGCAACGGATCAACGGCTGGAGTGCCGGGCGATTCCAGTGAAGGACGTTGTTGTTGCTGAGGCACATCAACCTGGCCCGCGGGCCGAGTGATTCCATAAGTTCCACGGCACCAGGGAAGGGGCCTTTGTCCCACGACTCGAAAGCGGCGACGAACTGGTCGGGTCGGACGCGGAGAGACAATTCCTCCACGACTCCCAAGCCAAACTCGGACGCGGTGCATCGGCCCGTCTCAAACCGACGCACCCAGTCAGACCTGAGCCAGAAGAGCCGCGCCTGCTCGGCCGTCAAGCGCCCCCCGGCCAAGCTCACCAGGGGTTCGATTCCGTCCCAATGGACGAGGACCCCTCCGAAATCGAAGAGCAGGGCGTCAACACTGGCTGTCATGCTCGCTTGAGTCACTTCGCCAGCTTCTGAGTGAAAAGCCATTTGGCGAGCTCGGGATCCGTGTACGCCTTGTCCCAGGAATTGTGCCCAACGCCTTCGTACTCGGTGTACCGGACGTCTCCTCCTGCCGCCTTGATGGCCTCGACCATCTTGCGTGATTCTGAGGGAGGAACGACGGGGTCGGCGCCGCCATGGAAAACCCAGACCGGCGTCTTCCCTACGCGTTGGGCCGCCTCGGCGTACGGGTCGGGCTGTGAGGCCGGCGTCTGCTGCTGACTGCGCAGCTCGTCGGGCCTGCGGATTCCACCGCAGATCGGGACGAGGGCGGCGAACTTCTCCGGATTCTGGGCGGCGATCCCCCAGGTGCCGTAGCCACCCATCGAGAGCCCGGTCAAGTACAGCCGATCGCGGTCGCCGTTAAACTCCTGGATACTCTTCTCGAGAGCTTCGAGCGCTTGGGCCTGCATGGCCGGCAAAGTCCACCAGGAGTCCCTGGCGCACTGGGGAAAGACGACCACTGCCGGAAAGCGGCTCACGTGGCGGCGAATGGCGCCCCCCATCCCGACTTCCGTCTGGATGAGGCCGTCATTCCCGCGTTCGCCGGCTCCGTGCAGAAACAGGATCACCGGCCACTTCTGGTCCGCGCTCCAATTTGCGGGAAGATAGACCTGATACGCATAGGTGGTTGAACCAACGGTCACTTTGCGGTTCAGAAATCCGGTTTCGGGACCGGCCTTAATGTAAGCGGTCAGGCCAAATGCAACAAGCGCGAGGCAGCTGAGAGTCGTGTGTACTCGGAACATCCTTTCGAACTCCTTGTGGTTGATCAGTAAAAGTCCCCACTTTCAGTGAAACTGGTGTCCGACTTGGAAGTCGGACTTACGCTTTTCGGCGCATCGTAGCAGCGGCGGGTGGGGCCGGTCAACCGGCGGGCCACCTTGTGATAGCCTTTTGTCATGACTAACAAATTCCGGCTTGGAACCTCTTTTGTGGTCGTCGTTGTTTTGTTGTTTGTGCTCGTAAGCCCCGCCGTACAGGCACAGACGAAGGGTCAGTCGGGGGACAAACAGATGATGCTCGCTCACATGGTGTTCTTCACGCTCAAGGATCATTCCCAGGCCGCTCGGACCGAGCTGGTAGATGCTTGCTACAAGTACCTCAAGGATCATCCGGGGGTCGTTTACTTCTCGGCTGGCGTGCGGGTCGAAGAGCTCGCCCGGGAAGTCAACGACCGGGACTTTGACGTTTCGCTGCACGTGGTCTTTAGCACCAAGGCGGATCACGACCGCTACCAGGATGCGCCCAAGCACAAGCAGTTCATCCAGGAGAATCAAGCCGGCTGGGCCAAGGTCCGGGTTTTCGACAGCCACGTTAAGTAAGGCGCGATGATTGCCAAATGGACATCGTGGACAAGGTGGACGAAGTGGACGACGTGGACGAATAGGATTTATACCCTGGCTGTCGGCCCGTCCACATTGTCCACCGTGTCCACAGTGTCCACGCTCTAATTCGCGAGTTCGCGGGTGCTATGATTGAAGAACGATGAAAATCAGGGTTTTGACAGCCTTCGGGCTGCTTCTCATAAGCGGGAGCCTGTGGGGTATGAACAAAGTCGGCAGCGCGCCTGAATCGCCGCGTCCCGGCGAAGAGCAACTGACGGTTGGCGGCGGGTGTTTCTGGTGTGTCGAGGCGGTCTTCATGGACCTCAAGGGAGTCCGTAAAGTCGAGTCCGGTTACTCGGGCGGAAATGTTCCCACCCCGACTTACCAGCAAGTATGCTCGGGGGACACGGGTCACGCCGAGGTCATCCAGATCACCTACGATCCGAAAGCGATCGCTTCAAAGCAGTTGCTGGAGATCTTCTTCACTGTTCACGATCCGACGACCTTGAATCGGCAGGGCGCTGACGTGGGCACCCAGTATCGTTCCGTGATCTTCTATCGCGACCCGGAGCAGAAGGCAGTTGCAGAAGAGACCATCAAGGAGATGCAGGGCACCGGAATCTGGGATGGCAAGATCGTGACCGAACTGGCCCCCTTCAAGGCCTTCTACAAAGCGGAAGACTATCACCAGAACTACTACAACCAAAACACCAACCAGCAATATTGCCAGGTGGTGATCAGGCCGAAGGTCACGAAGTTCCGAAAGAACTTTAGCCATCTCCTGAAATAGCCGGGCCTTTTGCGCACGACTGGCCCCGCCGTATTACAATCTGCTCTAGCTATGGTCAAGCGGGTCCTATTCGCCACGTCAGGTTTCCTTGTGGTTCTGGTCATCGCGCTTTTGCTTATCGAGGTGGTGCCAAATCCACCCCTG
>Ga0209593_10001371_pt1 | contig 10490 bp, 5 predicted proteins | sample PPLLaktember2015_3_FD_187260 | JGI IMG/M metagenome (GOLD analysis project Ga0209593, IMG submission 187260) | Freshwater sediment microbial communities from Prairie Pothole Lake near Jamestown, North Dakota, USA - PPLs Lake P7 Core (6) Depth... | ecosystem: Environmental > Aquatic > Freshwater...
GTAAAAAAACATGCGATTTGCCCGAAATTTAATCAATTTCGGGGGTCAACATGCTCCGAAAGATCTAGGGGCGCCGCAAGAAAGTGCGGAAAACAGGAAAACAGGCGGTTTTAATATTGAAAACACACATTTAACCGATATTATCCGAATTAAAAACCTCTTTGCCCTGATGTTGATTGCTTTTGTTTTAGCTTACAAAGCCGGAATATTCTTAAATACTCCGCCCCAATCAAGATAAAAAAGCCTGGAAGAAGAGCCAAAAGTTTATTCAAGTTCGCATTAACATATATTGCAAGTGTTCTTTCTTCTAATGATATATATGATTTTAAAGAGTGTTGTAAATTTTTGTCAGGTACTTTGTCTTTTCTTTTAAGAAATCGTGAAAACCAGGTTGGATTTACCTCCGACAGTAGGAGGATTACTTAATATATTGCAACTAAGGCTATCTTATAAAAGCTAATAAAAGTACAATAAATGATTCCTTTATGTTGCATTTACAACTACCCAGTATTGCCCGACTTGTTTTATTACATTCATAAAATCACTGATGTTAACCGGCTTTACCACAAAGGAATTTGCTCCATTATCATAGCAGTTCTGTAAATCATGTATGTCACTCGATGAGGTTAGCATAATTACCGGTATTTTGTTGAATTTCGGATCAGATCGAATAATTTTTAACACTTCAATACCGTTCATCAATGGCATCTTAATGTCCAGCAATATAAGAACTGGATGATCGCCGGAATATTCAGCAAATTTTCCTCTTTTATATAGAAAATCAAGTGCCTCTTCACCATCCTCAGCTACAGTAATATTATTCCCCAATCGGGCATTCTGAAGCGATGCTTTTATCATTACCACATCATTTTGGCTATCGTCAACCAGGAGGATACTTTTGTAAGGTGTCTTCATTACTGCGAAATTTTTGAATTTCTGAATTTCAAATCCTTGATCCTATTTAAGTGATTTCACTTAAGGTAAAAATATTATGATATTATCCTTTAGGCAAACTGAAAAAAAAGGTTGCACCCTTTTCCAGCTCACCATGCGCCCAGCATCGTCCACCATGGCGGGAAACTATCCGGTTAATATTGGCCAACCCAATACCTATTCCTTCGAAATCCTGCGCTCTATGTAATCGCTGAAAGACACCAAATAATTTGTCCGCGTATTTCATGTTGAATCCGGAACCATTGTCATTGATAAAGAAAATGGTCTCATTTTTCTCAATTGTGCCACCTATCTCAATTATAGCTTTACTTTTCTTACTGGTATATTTTATAGCGTTTGAAATCAGATTTGCCCATACCTGGCCAAGCAATTGAAAATCCCCAAAAGTATTGGGAAGGCTAGAAATTTTAATTTCAATATCACGCGACCCGATTTCACCTTTGAATATTTGTAATTGTGGCTTTATTAGTTGCATTGTTTCAATATTGGTTTTTCGCGGTTCAACCCTATTGAGTCTTGAAAACGAAAGCAAGGCATCGATTAGTTTACCCATTTCATCTACTGAGTTTGTCACTATTTTCAGATAGGCCATTTCCTCTTCAGTAAGCTCGGATGTTTTGTTTTCAAGGAAAAGACCGATAAAACCATTGATATGCCTTAGCGGAGCTCGCAAATCATGCGAAACGGAATATGAGAAAGCCTCGAGTTCTTTATTTGCAGCTTCAAGTTGAGCTGTACGACTGGCAACGCGCTTCTCAAGTTTAGTATTTAAAGCCAGGATAGTCTTCTCAGCCTTTTTTCGTTCGGTAATGTCAATTGTATATCCGGCAAGATAACGTGGATTTCCATCGATGTGAACCGGAAACTTTATTGTTGTATAGTAACGGCCCTTTAACTCCTCATCAACGGAAATCGGTCTGCCTTCCCTTAAAATTCTTACATCATCCGTGACCATTTTTTTCGCTATTTTTGAGGGAAACAAATCTTCCATATTCTTACCCAGCAAATCCTCCACCGGTCTCCCCAGCATCGTCTCATAATTTTTGCTTAACCTGATTGCCCGGATATTTTCATCTTTAAAAAAGACATATATCGGACTATTATCCATAAAGCTCTTAAAAATCTCATCACTCTCACGCAAGGCTGTTTCTACCTGCTTTCGCTCAATGATTTCAGTTTCTAATAATTTGTTTGCGGTTACCAGATCTTCGATCCTTTCCTTAATGCGATTCTCCATTTCATCATTGGCTTTTTGCAACTCGCCCTGTGTAAATAATAGTTTATCCTTTTCCTTTTGTAACTCATCATTGACCATCTTTAGCTGCTTTGGACTGGGGATAGACAGTAGTTTAGGCAATACCGGCCAGACAGCAACTGCAGTGGCCAAAGATATTAAAGCACATAACGCATCTACAAAGGCCTGCCACCAATTTACCGGTCTCCATAGTCCAATTACATGTACAATATGGGTGGTTCCACAGGCAAGAATGAATAATCCAAATAAAAATATAATCCAGGTAAAAGGCATATCCTTACGTTTTCTGACGAAAACTATCAGGAAAAAAGGAATTGATGAATAGGCAATCGCAATTAACGCATTTGATAATGCCATAACCATCATTAAGACTGGTGTCATTTCCCCTGTAATTGCCCCCTGGATTTCCATACTTCCAGGCATAAAAACCATTGGTAATACAATTAGTATGGCCAATGCTAAAAATGGTATTATTACCTTCGGCAACATGTCAATTGCTTGGCGAAATATTGATTTTTCCGGTATAAAAGTCTGTATTTTATAAGCCCGTAGACGAAGACTATTGGTCACAACAAAAATTGAACTGAATGCCATGGACCCAGCAGCAAACATCGGGCTAAGCAAACCATAAGCTGCAATGGGAATGAGGGCTACATTATAAAACAAGGCCCATATAAGGTTCTGTACAATAGTTTGGGACGTGCCCCGGGATAGTGAAATAGCGCGTCCGACACCTGATAATTCGCCGCTAATAAGTGTAATACCCGCCGTAGCCATAGCTATATCAGTTCCGGTTCCAATTGCAATACCCACATCGGCCTGAGCAAGGGCCGGTGCATCATTGATGCCATCCCCAACCATTGCAACTTTCGGATGAGCATAGTTTCCGAGATTGCCAGCTGCCTGCAATTTTTTTATTTCATCCGCTTTTTTGCCAGGCAATACCTCTGCCACAAGCCGGTCTATTCCCACCTGGCGGGCAATTGCATTTGCGGTGCATTTATTGTCACCGGTAATCATTACAACATCAAGTCCCAAATTACGTAATTCGGCAATTGCTTCTTTTGCGCCGGGCTTAACAGTATCTGCAACCGCAATTATTCCTGCCGGTTGTGCAGACCCACTTTCCTCAGTGTTTGTGATCGCTATGATCATCACTGTCTTGCCTTCATTTTGCAATCGACTGATATTAAACTGAATGTCCTCAATATTAATACCTTCATTCTGCATCATTCGGGGATTCCCAATCATGATGACTTGATCATCAACTATAGCACGGATTCCGAAACCGCCAAATGACCGGAAATCCTTTGGATCAGTCAATACCATTCCTTTTTCCTGTGCCGCTTTAACGATCGATCGTCCTATGGGGTGTTCCGAACCATTTTCTGCGCTTGCGGCAATTCGTAGAATTTCATTTTCTTGATAATTACCCAAAACATCTATATCCGTCAATTCCGGTTCTCCCCGTGTAATAGTTCCTGTTTTATCAAGTACTACAATATTTACATGACCTGTCCGCTCCAGTACTTCACTATTTTTAAACAGAATGCCACTTTCTGCTCCTTTTGATGTACCAACGATAATTGCTGTCGGTGTTGCAAGGCCTATTGCGCATGGACATGCAATTACTAGCACAGCTATAGCATTGATCATTGCCCCGGTCCAGTCAATCCGGGCAACAAGAAGCCACCCCAGAAAAGTAAATAAAGCAATGCCTATGATTATCGGTACAAAGTACTTGCCTACCTCATCAGCAAGTTTCTGGATTGGTGCTTTGCTGCTCTGTGCTTCCTGCACAAGTCTAACGATTTGAGCCAAAGTAGTGTCCTTCCCGACTTTGGTTGCTTCTAATTTGATTAATCCTTCACGGTTGATTGTTGAACCTATTACTTCAGATCCCGGGCCTTTGCTTACTGGCATTGATTCCCCCGTAATCATGGATTCTTCAATCGTTGATCTGCCATCACAGATAATTCCATCAACAGGTATTTTCTCTCCCGGTCTTACTATTATGATATCTCCAATAACAACATTATTGATGTTAATTTCTATTTCTGCACCATTCCTTATTACGCGCGCTGTTCTTGCCTTTAACCCCATAAGTGCACCCAGAGCCTCAGTAGTTCTTCCTTTAGCCTTTGTTTCAAGATATTTTCCGAGTCTGATAAGGGTGATTATTGCTGCACCGGTTTCGAAATATACATTCGCACTGTTAATTATTCCTATAGTGATCAGGAGACTTGAAAAGTAAGCCACAGATGATCCCAGCATAATTAAAACATCCATATTTGCCCTTCCAAAACGAATGCTTTTATATGCACCAACATAAAACTGCCATCCCACAAAGAATTGAACAACAGTTGCAAAAAAAAGCAGTGCAAATTGGTCATTCTTGATTTCTATAAAACGAAAATCACGCGCCATACTATATATTACAAGTGGAATGGTAAAGGCCAGACCCAACAATAGTATTTTCTTCTGTTTTATGATTTCGGAATTCTGTATTATGATTTCTATATTTTCAACCTCTTCAGTTTCCTCCACCTTTATTAAATTAAAACCTGCCTTTTGCGCTAATACTGCCAGATTAGAAATAGTCGTCATCCCCGGTATGTACTCAATAGAAATGCGTCCGGTTGCATAACCTACATTTACATCGATTACCCCATTTTCTTTGATAAGCAGTTTCTCGAGAGTTGGAACATCAGTATAGTCCTTTAAACCGGTAATAGGTAACTGAACGCTGCTGGTTGCAATTTTATAGCCAATACGGTGAACACATTTAATAATATCTCTTTGTCTAAGAACTGCAGGATCAAAGACTACAGTTAATTTCTCACCTGCAAAATCAACAATCGCTTCTTTAATTCCAAAAAGCTTGCTAACATTCATTTCAATCGTCCGGGCACAATTGACGCATGTTAAACCTGTAACCGGCATGGTACTCTTCAAAAGATCCATTTCAGTTATTACTTTTTAATTACATTTATACAATGGCATTTTGGCTGGGAGTCATTACTGAATTCAGATAATGAGAATTTCATTATTCCTTTATGAAGCATTATCGAACCCATAATAATTAGAATGATTCCGGAGGCTCTGACAAAATTTTGAGACAACGATTTGGTTAAGAGACGTGTCATCACACCAAAACCAAATAATGCAGGCAAGGTACCCAAACCAAAAAAGAACAATAATCTTGCACCTTCCATTACATCTCCATTACCTGCGGCCATGATATACATCGCTTGCAATGGACCACAGCCAAGTATTAGTCCGGAGAAAAGACCTATAAGAAAAGACCCTGGGAATGGCTTGTTTTTTATAAATGAGAAATGCATCTTCGGAATTGCTTTCTTAAAATGAAGGATTCTCAATATCAATAAAAGACCTGCTGTGTTTAATCCGCAAATAATTAAAAATAAACCTGCCAAACTTATACTTATGCCACCTATAAGAGGTGTTATATGAAACAATGATCCAATAAAACCAAACAATGCCCCAAATAATGTATAAGATAATGTTTTGCCTGCTCCGTATAATATTTGCGCACGAAATATAGAACCGCCTTTCATCGGATCATGTGTATTGATTCCTATTAGGAAACTACCACACATACCAACACAATGCAGACCTGTTAGCAAGCCAAGAATAAAAATCATACCAACAGCTGTTTGTGAATTGATTTCCGGCAACTTAATCAGATGTCCAAATTTTCGGGATATTACAATTGATAAAAACAGGAACGCTAAAAAAATTATCGGAACCCCTATTCTAAATAAATTACTATTTTTAATCCCAGTTGCAGTTTTGAAAGTGTATCCTTTAGATCGGCAAACTCTTTGAATTTGATCTAATCTTACCAACTCGGAATCATAACTTACTGTTAGTATGTTGGATAAATAAACAGCTCTAATGTCTTGAACTCCCTTGATTGTACGAACGGCCTCTTCGATATTCATTTCGCAACCAGCACATTGCATGCCATATACTTTTATTGTTTCAGTAATTATCACAACTAATTGTGTCTTGGGTAACTAATAGTAACAATGGAAATCAATCGTTCGCTTTATTTTACAATATCCTATAAATAAACATTTTAGTAATATAGATTGGAACTCTAAAAGTATTTAAATTTCTAAAGAAAACAGATATCCGATTGCCTAATTTCAATATTCTTGTGGATAATATTGCTACAAATGGAGAGCATTGTGATATAAAAAGATCTGGAAGAGAAAGATTTTTTTTGTTAATTGGCCGAGGTATCTGAGTGATTTCAAGAGAAAAAGAAGGATTTAGTTTTACAGAGGAATTTGGTTAGGAATGTGACTGGTATGATCAATATTGTTTCCGTTGTCTATTTTGGAAAACAGAAGATTATTGAGTCAGATATTTTTCGAGATTTGCGAGTAATACCTGTTGATTTATTGGCTTAACAATATAACCATCACATCCTGATTCAAGTATCTGAATGCGGTCATTTTCATTTGCGCATGCTGTCACAGCAATCACTATCAGACCTGGATTTAATTTCTTTATTCTTCTTGTTGCTTCAATTCCATCCATGATAGGCATCTTTATATCCATCAGGACAAGATCAGGCTGATTTGCCCCACAACATATACTTATCGCTACTTCACCGTTCTCTGCACGAATCACGTTCAGTTTCAGCATTGTCAATAATTTGCTAAGAAGCACGAAATTGGTGATGTCGTCTTCCACTACCAGGATATTTTTTCCTACTGGGATGGAGAGTTGCCGCGATTGAGTCTCATTTTGTCTGGTAGTTTTAATAACTGGTTTATAGGGTATTGTAAATGCAAATACGGAACCCTTCCCAATTTCCGATTGTAACCTTATTTTACTCCCAAGGAGTTCAACATAACCTTTGGAAAGAGCAAGACCAAGGCCAGTACCACCGTATTTTCGCGTTGCGGAATTATCAACTTGTCTGAATCGTTCAAATATTAATTCATGCATTTCTGTTGGAATTCCAATACCTGTATCCTCTACAAAAAAATTCAGCTGATTTGTTTCCAGCGTATATCCGAATCTGACTTTCCCATTTTTCGTGAATTTTAGTGCATTTCCGACCAGATTAATAAGGATTTGCATCAATTTAACAGGGTCGGTGTAAATTACTGCCAATTTATCCGACAATGCCTGGTGGTAACTAAATGTTACCTCCGGATTGGTCTTATTGACAAGGAACTGATCATAAACATTTGTGAGCATTTCGTTTATGTCAGTTTCTTTTTCCTGTATTTTTTCCTGTCCAGTATCCAATGTGGAAAGCGAAATTATACCGGAAATAACAGACAGTAATTGATCATTGCTCACATTAATGATTTTCAAGAACTCTTTTCTTTTTTGAGGTGGTAAATTTGAGTTGACCAAAAGAGATGAGAATCCAATTATAGCGTTCAGCGGTGTTCGTATCTCATGTGATATATTATGGAGGAAAGCTGTTTTAAGCCGATCACTTTCTTCTGCCTTTTCTTTGGAAGAAATTAACGCTTTTTCTGTATTCTTTCTTTCCGTTATAACATCAAAAACAGCAATAAAAAATTCCTTTTTTGAACTGTAAACTGATACGGAATACCAATCATTTAAACTTTCAACATACATTTCAAACCTTTCAGGTTTCCCGGTAAGGGCAACCCGACCATAAATCTGGAAAATTAATGGATCAGACTGGCGGATCCCGGGAATTAGCTCTGTAACCTTTTTGCCTCTAACATTTTTCAATCCTGTCAGAGCCTCAAAGGAGTTATTAACTTCAATATAAATAAAATCAACTGGATTCCCATTTTCAAAAATCATTTTACAGTAAGCAAATCCTTCAATCATATTCTCAAAGAGCGAATGAAAACGCTCCTCACTTTCTTCAGCATTTTCTTTGGCTACTATTAAATTGTCAACCATTTTCTTCTTTTCAGTTATGTCCTCAGAGACCAGAATGTAATTGCTAATCACGTTGTTCTCCAACAATGGGGATATAATTACATATTCCCAAAACTTGGTCCCATCCTTTTTCCGGTTATTAAATTCACCCTGCCAAATATTTCCGGACTTTAGGTTATCCCACATCCCTTTATAGGATTCCTGACAATTATGCCCCACATTAAATATCAGGGGATACTTACCTTTAACATCATCCAATGAATATTGGACGAACGAGGCAAACTTGCTATTTACAAATTCAATTTTGCCATTGGCGTCAGTAATGATAATGCAAGTAGGACTTTGTTCAATGGCTTCACTCAAAGTTTTGATTTTCTTTTCAGAATTTTTACGTTCAGTTATGTCTTCCTTCACTGCAAGAAAATGCGTTATAGCACCACTTTCATCAGTAATTGGCGAAATCCAGGCTGATTCGAAATAGAATTCTCCGTTCTTTTTAAGATTCTGAAATTCGCCACGCCACTCTCCTCCTCTAGTAATGGTATCCCAAAGATTCTTATATTCTTGTATTGAAGTCATTCCGGATTTAAGAATGCGGGGATTTTTCCCTATAACATCATTGGAACTGTAACCGGTTAACAAAGTAAATTTTGGGTTAACATATTCAATATTCCCTTGTATGTCAGTAATTACAATGGAAGCTGGATTTTGATCTACAGCAAGCGAGAGTATTTTAAGTTTTTCTTCAGATTCTTCTTTTAATCGAATAATTTCTACCTTCTCAAGAGCTGTTTTTATCGCAGTGCCAATACGTGTGATATGTTCTTTGATTACATAATCATTTGCCCCTGCTTTCATAACCTCTACCGCTATTTCTTCATTCAGAGTGCCAGTTACAAGTATGAATGGTATATTTGGTGAAATTTTTTTTCTTATCAAAAGTGCTAGCATCCCATCGAATGTAGGTAAATAATAATCAGATAGAATTATATCCGGAGAGAACTTTTGTATGGCTTCGATATAATCCTTCTGTGTTTCAACTATTTGATCAATAAATTGAATGCCACTCCTATTAATTTCATGTTTAATGAGATTCGCATCTAATTGTAAATCTTCAACTATCAGGATTTTAAGCTTGGCTTCCATGCTTACAGTTCGATTTGATGGGTAATGTAAAATAAAATAGTAATCCCTTATAAACATACCTTTCAACGCAAGTCGGTTTCATTATTTTGATACTCCGCTTGACATTTTCAAGGTCTAAATCCGCGCCTTAACTCAGATCGTTAAACGTCGAAATATCAACATAGGTGCTTGAAATATTATGTACTTGAATTTTGCATTTTTTGTTACTTAAAATTTGCAAATAATTTTTATTCGTCGATTTTAACTTTTGAATGGACGTAATAAGGAGTTATATTGGAAAAATCGGTGTTAGGGACCACTGCTAGCCGGAGTATCTTAACCACCCAATTTGTAAGCGAAGATCAATCAAAATATTCTTTCTCGAATTTTAAGGATCTGATAATCAGCAGTATTTTCCTGTTTTCCGCACTTTTTTGCAGCACCCTTATAAAGCACTGAAATTCAATATGTATTTTCTAAATTTGGGTGCTGCAAAATTATTAAAATGTTTATCAGAAAATCAAAAAATAGGTCTGGAAGCTTGTCTGTGCAAGTGATACAGAAGATTAATCATCGTAATAAAGTGATAAAGACCATCGGTTCTGCCACTACACAGCAGGAAATTGATAAGCTTGTAAATCTTGCCCGCCAGGAGATAGAAAATCTCAGTGGTCAACCTAAACTTTTTATAAGTGAGAGTGATGCAGCTATTGAACAAGCATTTTCAGTTTTGAATAATGCAAGTATCAGAACCCTGGGACCCGAAATAATCTTTGGTAAAATATATGATCATATAGGTTTTGATGCTATTAAAGAGGATCTGTTCAGGCATCTGGTAATTGCCAGAATGGCATTCCCTCTTAGCAAGCTAAAAACCATAGAATATTTGTATCGATACCAGGGCAAATTGCTTGACATTGATGCTGTATATCGGTTTTTGGATAAATTGAATGATAAATTAAAATCGCAAGTTGAGCAAATTGCATTTGCACATACCAAAAGGGTTCTGGGTGGTAAAATCAGTGTTGTTTTTTATGATATGACGACCCTTTATTTTGAGGCAAGCGATGAAGATGATCTGCGTAAAACTGGCTTCAGTAAGGATGGTAAGCATCACTGCCCACAGATTTATATCGGCTTACTTGTTGGACTTGGAGGATATGCTATCGGATACGATATCTTCGAAGGAAATACTTACGAAGGACATACCCTGATACCGTTTATCGAGAACATAAGCCAAAAATTTGAT
>Ga0209593_10001372_pt1 | contig 10485 bp, 8 predicted proteins | sample PPLLaktember2015_3_FD_187260 | JGI IMG/M metagenome (GOLD analysis project Ga0209593, IMG submission 187260) | Freshwater sediment microbial communities from Prairie Pothole Lake near Jamestown, North Dakota, USA - PPLs Lake P7 Core (6) Depth... | ecosystem: Environmental > Aquatic > Freshwater...
AAAACCGTGCTTGCCTGGGCGTTCGAAGGCGACGCTGACCCGAAAAGCATCCGCAGCAATTCGTTCCGGGTCGAGTGGCCGCCTAAGTCAGGCACCTGGAAAGAGTTCCCGGAGGTTGACCGCGCAGCCTGGTTCCCCATCGAGGAGGCTCGCGCGCGGATCAACCAAGGTCAAAGCCACTTCCTAAGCCAGCTCGAGCGGCTGTTGGGTCGGTAGCGATTTCTTCGCCCGTCTTCGGAAGAGCGCGTCCACCACGTTTCTCACGTACTGCTCGTCGCTCATTCCCGACCAAGCCTCGGCCGGGAAAGGCACCGCCGAGCGAAAGTGCCCGGCGAGCTCGGAGAAAAGCTGCAACCGAGCCGCCGGCTCAAAACGGTCCCGGCGCCGAATGGCTTCCACACCAACCCGCATTTCCCTGGCGCTGATTCGCTGCGCCAGTCGGGCGACCAGGTGAGGATACGCGGTCAGCGAGTTGTACCGGTTGGAATGGACCAGGTCGACGTCCGGTTCGGGGACCGACACGATCCGAGTGACAACGGTATTGGCGGCCCAGTCGCCTAAGCGCTGCGACTTCCGGCTGACCAGCATCGAGAAGACGCCTGCCAGATAAAGGACGGGAAGCTGATCTACCGGGCGAAGCAGATTGCGCAGGACTATCTGCTCGGGTCGCAGCCTCAGTCCCTGGACGTCGATCACCCTGAGCCGAAGCAGTTTTTTTCCGATCGTCTGCCCCCGCCAGAACCATTCCAAGGCAATTGAGTAGCCGATCTGCAGTAGAAACGCTGCCAGCAGGCCCAGGGCATAGCTGAAATCCGGGCTGACCAGGCTGAGCAATCGCAAAGGGGTCGTCACGATGCTGGCCGCTGCGGACACACAGAAGACATCGATCAGCCAGGCCAGCATGCGGGAAACCGGCCCGGCGAGCGGGTAGGCAAAAACGACGGCCTCGGGTGTCTGAATCGCCAATCGCGGCTCTTGCATAGATGTGACATCAACTCAAGGGACACAAGGGACAGAAGGGACACAAGGGACAGAAGGGACACAAGCGACATAAGTGACCTAATGTCCCTTGTGTCCCTTCTGTCCCTTATGTCCCTTCTGTCCCTTCTGTCCCTGGAGTTGCCTTGACCCTCGTCTCCTTACCGCCCACGGCCAGCAAATAGAACGCCAGGGCTGTCAATTCGACACAGCCAAAGGCGATTTTGACCGAATAGGGCAACGCCGGCTCGTGATACTGCGAGAAAAAGGCCTCTACGAGTCCGGCCCAAACGAGAAGGGCAGCGGTACCCGAGATCAGAATAACCAGGTCGCTCGAGACTTCCCGCAGTCGGCCGACCAGGGACTTGCGGCGATTGCCGCCTAGCCACGCGCCGGCCAGCACAAATCCTCCCTGGGCCGCGATCAGCGCGGCTGGGATCTCGATCACTCCGTGAGGCAAAAGCCAGCCGAGCAGGAAAACACCTTCCCCAGCCTGAACATAGTCAGCTGCGACGGCCCCCAGAACAGCCCCGTTGTAAAAGAGAAGCATCGCCGTCCCGATCCCTCCCGTGATCCCCAATGACAGAGCAAAGACCGAGACCCGGATGTTATGGGTCATCAGGAAGGCAGAGAAGCCGGCGCGGTTCCCCTCTGACCGGTCGGATTCGCCCTTCTCCTCCTGCCGGACTCTTTCGCTGGGACTCCCGCGCAGCTGCGGAAAGGGCATAATCACCGCCTTTGCCTCGGCGTCAAAGTAAAGCGCCCCCGCTGCGAAGACCATCCCGGCGAGAGTGAGCAGGACGGATAAAGCGAATGCCTGGAGGTGCCGGCGAAAGGCACGTGGGAAAGCGCCAAAAGCACGGAGTATTCTCTTCGGCCCGGCCTGAACCCTGGCCCGGGACTCGTAGATCTCCGAGTAAGCACGGGCTACCAGCGATTCCAGGTAACCCGAGACAGCCGGTTCATGAGCGGACGTCTGGATCTTGACCAGGTCCGCACAGGCCCGCTGATACAGGTAATGGAACCGGCGCACCTGTTCCAGGGTAAGCCGCGACGTAGGTTCCCTTTCCATCTGGTCCAACTGCTGTTCCAGCTCCGACCAGTACTTCTGTTCTTCAATCAGGAATCTCGGGAGATCAATAATCACAACAACTGCCTCTGCTTGACGTTCAGGTATTGCGAAATCAGGCGCCCACCCAGCCATTCAGGTGGATGGAGCTCCATTTGAACACCCATACGGCGGAGCGTCCGCTGAAGCTCGCTCATCCTCTGCCACTCCAGGTGTCCGGCGAGCGCGGTATGAACAGCATCGGGTGAATCGACTGTCTGAAGGCTGAAAATTCGGGCGACTGCGTGATCCTTCAGGGTATTGACCAGCACGAGGTGGCGGCGCGCCACCAACTCCATATTGCGGACGAAGCTCTCCGTGGTGACCGGATCGTCGAAATCCGTGAGAAAGACCAGGAGGGCCCGCCGACGCAGGCGTCCGCCGATGAACGAGCCCAATTCCTGGAGGTCGGGACTTGCCGGGCTGGTCTTCAAGTCATACAGAGCCTGGCGGCAGGCGTTGAAATGCTGCCTGCCCCCGCCTGCCCGGACAAACCTCTCCACTCGGTCGCTGTAAACGACCAGCCCAAAGAGATCCCCGTAGCGCTGTGCGGCAACGCCGAGCAGGAGGCCGGCCGAGATGAAGTATTCGAGGGCCGAATTTGCTTCTTCGGGCTCAGGGAGCGCAGGCGCTGGGAGCGCGAGAGGTTTGCGCTCCCAGGGCCTGCGCTCCCAGGCGGCAAAGTGCCGCCCGGACAGCCGCGAGTTATCGAGGACCAGGTAGACTTCCTGGGTCTTCTCTACTTGAAAAGCCTTTGTAATCGGCCGTCCCCGCTTGGCAGTTGCCTTCCAGTGGATCTCACTGTAGCTGTCCCCCGGGACATACTCGCGCAGTTTCTCGAATTCGCGCCCCTGGCCGATCTGCCGGAGGAGATGAGTGCCTGCCACTCCCCGCAACAGGAGGGAGCCTGTCTTTCTCCGCTCGGCCGCCAGGTCGGGATAAACCCGCACCTCGCAGACACAGGGCTTTTGGCCCCGAACCGCCCAGAGCTTGAACGGGGAAAGTATTTGGATGTAACAATCCGACAGTTGGTGCTTGCCCCTCCTCGTCGGGACACAGGGCCACAAGAAGAAGGAAGTCGACTTGGCTCCCGCCTGCAGCCTGACTTCCGGCTGCAACGACCGTAATCCCGGAGGCCAGGCCAGCCCAATCCGGAGAGTCAGCAGCAGGTCCGACGTATTCGATACCCCCAAGCCGATCTCCGACCGGCGGGATTTGGTAAGCCGGACGAGCTCTGGCAGGCGAACCTCGATCCGAGACAGAGGACCCGCCGCCCGGGCGGCGTCAATCGCTGCGACAACAGCGAAACCTGTCAGCACCGCGGCGCAGGCGTACGGGAACCAGCTGAAAAGGGCTCCGCACGGCAACAGGAACAGGGCTGACCAGCCTATCAGGCGGCTTTCCGGGGCAATCATTTGGGCACTTCTATTCCCTGCACGAGACGATCAATCACTTCTTCGATGCTGACACCTTCGATTTCGTATTCAGGACGAAGGATCAGTCGATGACCCATAACCGGCCGAACCATCGCCCTCACGTCATCCGGTGTGACGAAGTCCCGCCCTTGCAATACCGCATAGGCGCGACTGGCCTGGAGCAAAGCCTGAGTCGCGCGGGGCCCGGCGCCGACCATCACGCTCTCGTGACGGCGGCTTGCCCGGACGACATCCACGATGTAGCTCAGCATTTGCTCGCGCACGGTTACCGTCTGAAGCGCCTCCCGAACCAGCTTCAGCTCCGCATTCAGCAGGACGCGTTGTACGCAGCCGGCAGCCAGACTTTCCTCCGGTGCTTCAGCTCCGAGCATCCGGCGAGCCAGCACAACCTCGTCGTCCCGACTTGGCGGCTCCATCCTGATTTTCACCATGAACCGGTCTTTCTGCGCCTCCGGGAGCGGATATGTGCCTTCGTGCTCGATCGGGTTCTGCGTGGCGAAGACCGTGAAATTGGACGGCAGCGCATGCTCCTCACGGTCAATGCTAACCGATCTCTCCTGCATCGCCTGCAAGAGGGCCGATTGCGTCTTGGCCGGCGCACGGTTGATTTCGTCGGCGAGCAAGAACGAAGTAAAAATCGGGCCCTTGACGAGCAGAAACTCGTTCCTTTGAAGGTTGAACACGTTCGTGCCGGTAATGTCGGTCGGCATCAGATCGGGCGTGAATTGGATCCGGCCGAACTCACAATCCAGAACCCGGGCGAGAGTTCGGACAAGGAGCGTTTTCGCAATCCCCGGCACTCCTTCGATGAGCGCGTGATTGCGGGTGGCAATGACAATCAGGGCCTGGTCGATCGCTTCATCCTGGCCGATGATGATTTTCACCACTTCCTGGTGCGCCCGCTGCAGCATTTCCCTTACCTGTTCGAGACTCCCACTCATTCCTTCAGCTCCTGTCTTTCACTGCCTTCATTATCTGCCTGTAAATCGCTACCGTATCGCCTTTCTCACGCGCCAGCTTCTCGATCTCGTCTGACACTTCGCGGCCTGGCCTCTCCGTTTTCTTCCATTCGTCCACGCAGACCTGCAAGACTTCTGATGCAGGCAGGGAGCGGGAGACCAGCGCCAAGAGGCTTGAGCCGCGGCTCATGCTTTGGACGCTTTCAGGCTCTTCCCCTGCAGCTCGGAGCGGAACCAGAGCCACGCTGTTACGCCAGACAAACAGGGCCATGATGATCAGCAGAGCCGCTACCAACCCGTCCAGGTTGTAACTTCTGATCAGCCAGGCGACTCCCGGATCCTCGGCCACTCCAAGATGCCGTTCATAAAACAAGACCGCGCGACGCCCGCCCAGCAGCCAGGTCAGGAAGTCGGGATGACGATCCTCCCACATCGCCCGGTTGGTCAGCAGAAACGAATCCGCGATGAGGATGATCTCGCCTTTCCCGAACGCCCGGCGAAGGAGCACCGGCTGGCCGGACCACGAATAGACGGTTTTCCACCCACCGTCACGGGGCTCGAGATAGCAGCGCGCTCGCCAAGGCAATCGGCCCGGAAGGGGTTCGCTCTTCTCCTCGAGGGCCATGTAGGCCTGCTTCACCGTCCGGCCATTGCTTGTAGACGGTTGCGGTCGTGCGCCGAACTTCACGGCAACCTGCAGGAGTCGCTCGCCGACCGGCTGAACGGGCTTCCTGGTCTCCTCTTTTTCTTTTGTCGTTCGTTCCTTCGGTTCGGTCGCCCTCTCCAGCAGCGGCCGCAGAGTGAGTGATGGCTGCAAAGCCAGGACCAGCCTGGCACCTTTCTGGGCGCGACTGATCAGGTCGCCGAGCTCGTCTTCGTCACCCAAATACCAATCGGAAGGCGAAACGCCCGCCACGATGATGGTCGTTTCAGTCGAGCTGGGCGCACTCACGGCCGGACCATAGTGGCGTGCGACGCGAAGGTCAGGGAAATGCTCGAGGGCCTCGTAGAGAACCGCGGTGCCGTCGAGCTCGGTCCGGTGAGAGGAGTAAGGCGGATAGACGTCGCCGATCTCGAAGGCCAGGAATAGAAGCCACAGTCCGGCGGCCGCAAAGACGACAAACATCGTCCCTGCGAGCACCTTCAGGAATGTCGGGCTGTTAGGCTTCAATTGCACTAAGACTCCGATGGTTATGCCCGCGGATAAACGCGGATACCACGCGGATAGCACGGATCGATCCGTGCTATCCGCGTGGTATCCGCGTTCATCCGCGGGATTTACGCCCTCAATACCGCCAGCAGGCGGTGTAACTCGTCAAAATCGCCGCGGACGGGCTGGTGGCGGCCGTACCAGACCTTCTCGAACATGGCGACCATCGATTGAAAGGTCGTGATCGGCGTTTGGCTCCCGCGGTGACGCTGCCTGAGCTCCACGAGGTAATCCCGGTTCGACTTGAATCGAGTCGGCGTGACCAGGTCCCGCTTGCCAAGGATAACTATGCTAGCCAGGAAGATGGCTCGCACGGCCAGGCGCGCCTCTCCGCTCTCCATCATCTGTCGCGCCAGGTCCAACCACTTCTCTTCCGGCAGTTCCTCCGGGCTCAACTCGGCCCGGCGCAAATCGACTGGGTCGCTCGCGCGCGTCGATACCGGACGGGCAGGCCGCGAGCGTCGCTCCAGCAAGGTCCGCGTTACCAGGACCGCCAGCGCCGCCGCACACACGACGAGCAGTGCAATGGCCACGTCCCTGATATTCAGCGATTTCCCCGAGGTTCCGCGCGCTGACGTTGCGGGCCGCAGCCACTCGAATAACCGGCTCAGCAAATAACCGAGTTTCTCGACCCATCTTTGCACCGCCCGCGCGAAGTCGCGCCAGAGACTCGGGTCCTGACTTTTCCGGGCATTGCTCGGGGCCTGCCACGCATGTTTCCGGCTTTCGAGCACCTTGGAGATAGACGCGTCCAGGCGGTCCGCGGAAACGGACGAGCTTGCGACTGGCGCAGGGCTGAGGAGCGGCCTCCGATCTTGCGTCTTGTTCTGAGCCAACGTCTGGCTGCTTCCCAGGACTAGCAGGCAGGTCAAGACGAGCGTTGCCACCTTGCTGCTGCGCAACTCGCTGAGCAGGTCGGCGCCGGTGCGCAGCGAAGAGCCGTAAAAACAGCGAAGAACGTAGATGACCCGAACGAGAGGCAAGACGGCCAGGTATGTGAGCACGAGGGCGGCAACGAACATCTTGAAGTCTACGAGCCGAACTCCGAGACGGGTGAACGCAGACTCCCATCCGGTGAGAAGCTTGATCAGATAAGGGAAGAATACGAGGCACGCTGCGAAATTGAAGAAGGCAAACAAGCTGATCAGACCGAGGAGCAGGATTATCAGGTGGTTCTGCGCGGGCCACAGCCGAGCTTGCTCCCAGGAATCCTTGATCGCACCCACACCCCTGCGGTGTCCTTCAAACCCGGGAAGCACAAGCAGGACGAGGTTCTGATGGACGGCGTAGGCCCACGCGAGCGGAAGAACCAGCACGGCTGAAAATGTCAGGCCGATCAGCGACACCGCCGAATAACGGAGGTGGTCGCGTATGACGCGAAGGACCGAGGAGAAACCCCAAGTGACGGCGCCCGTCCCGGTCCGCAGACGCCACACCTCGGCGGCAAACCGCGTCTGCCAGACCTTCAGCCAGACATAAAGAACCGCGAGCAGCGCCGAGTATCCGACCAACTGCTCAGAAGCGGCCGGATTGTGCGCAAGGTTCATCAAATAGAGCAAGAAAAACAGGACGTACGGTAAGGCCCCCAGGTAAAGCGTGGCCCACGACAGGAAAGGAAGCCGCCGCAGCAAGAGGATTGCCTCTTCAACGAGATCCAGTGCCTTCTTCTCCTCCGTCTGGCGAGTTGACTTCATGAAATCGCCCGCACCAACGACAAAACGATCCTCCCGACTGTATAAAACGCAATCCAGAGGAGCAGCCAGCCTCCCAAAGGCGCCAGGAGCCGGGGCAGGGCCTGCAGCCTCTTTCTAACCAACGGCGACCGTCCGGTCCTCTTACGCAGGCAGACTCCGCAGAAGATCAGTCCGTCGTGCTCCGAAACACACTCGCGACAATACGCCAGTCGGCATGCCGAGCAGCGGGCGGACGCTTCTCTCCCCGGGTGATTCGCGCAGGTTTCAGTTGATAAGCTTCGCATATAAAGCACCCGTATCGCGAAGGAGTGCCGGTGCTGGGGCCGCAGGCGCTGGGAGCGCAGGGCCGCGAGCGAAGTAAGCGGCAGATTGTAGCTCCGGACCTCCGGGACGGAGACACCGTCGAGATTGCTTCTCCGTCCCGGAGGTCCGGAGCTACAATCCGCCGCTTACTTCGCTCGCGGCCCGGCGCTCCCAGCGCCTGCGCTCCCAGGGGCGGAACTCCTGGAACTACGCTCCTTCGCCGCTCTCAGTCGTCTCCTCGACTGGCGCGGTGCGTTTGTCGCGGCTCCCTCCCAAAAAGATCACCAATAGTCCAACCAATCCGACAAGCATCGAAATACAGGCATCGACGAGCACGACCCAGAACCAGAATCGCGAGCCGTGCGGCGAGATCTGGAGCATGTCCTGCACATAAGTCAGCTCATATGTCGACGCCGGACTTTGCCTGGCGCCCGCCAGATAGAATCCATAACCGTACCACAAAAGGAAAACCAGGCCGTTGACGGTAAAAAGCGCCCAGCCGAGCCGCTTGAACCAGGCGGCGATCTCACTGCCCCTTCTCCGTCGGCTGTCGGCTACGCAGGTAATTCCGAGGGCCAGCAGCCCGACAATGAAAAGGATCTGAACGGCGCGCAGGGAATAAAAGTCCCATACCAGGAGGCTGAAGAGGATTGCCGCATTCAGCAGCGATGCGAACGAAACAACCGGATAGAGGATGCTTGAACCTGGCCCTGGGAGTTCAACCTCGCTGGACTCTCCGGAGTCCGGCTGCGCCGCTCTGGAGAGCCCGGCTACCATGAAAGGCTCCGTCCCCTCCACGCCCACGGGCCCGCCTTGGGCGGTTTGCGCGCGCCGGGCCAGATACCCGAGGACGGTACGAGCGCGCCTGGTTCGCGCCAGTGCTCCCAGCGGCGCGTTCTGCACTGGCGTCATGACGTGACAGCTGCAGGTCGGCCCCAGGGCCAGATGGACCAGCCAGCCTAGAGCGAGACCGGAAGGAACCGCGACAGTCAGCCAATCCAGGACTCCACCCGGCGAATAGCCCGACGCAAAGATCCAGAGGGCGATGGCCGCGGTGGCAATCGTCAGCCCGCCGAAAAACAGGTGCAGCCAAAGCCCGCGCCTCGTCTGGCGAACCGTAAGTGCCTTGATATCTCCAAAGTAGAAGCGTTTGTGAGTCTCCGAAAAGCCGAGCACTTCGACCTGGACAAAATGATCGGGGCCTTCCCACAATGACAGGGAACCGAGCGCGGTCATCCTTGCCCTCGAGAGCCGCCGGTAATTCTGGCTTTCGCCGAAAAGCGTCGTCACCATGGCTCGCCTTGAGTCAAACCCCCATTCTGCCGCGATAGTCAGGCGGTGCGAAAACAACATACATAAAGAAGATGAAAAAGAGAATCTGGACCACTCCCAAGATCACGCTGACCAGCATCGTGTTCCTTACCGAGGCTCGCTCGCTCCCCGGGGCGTTCCAGTACTTTATGACAATAAACAGCGAGATCGGGACCGTGAGCAGCGAAGGCCCGCAGCAAAACAGCATGGGGAGAAGGGTTAGGGCCAGCGCGATCCGGTCATAGCGGGTCAAGCGGTCCGGCAGGGGGGCAAGTGTCGATTCGGTTCGCTTCGTCTCGAAACAGGTGGGACACCAATGGCGGCCGCGCACCTCGATGTCACACACGCCGCACAGGAACCTACCGCAGCCTTCGCATTCGACTACCGCCTGCCGACCCGGGTGATTGAAGCAGGCCGCCTGTCCGGCCTCCGCTGACCGGGCCGGAGATCCGGAGGACGGAGGGCGAAATAGCGCCGGAAGCAGCCAATACTCCAAGTCGGCCGAACACTTCGGACAGACGGTTTGCAGATAGGGAGCGTCGGCGGGGAGGTCCAACAGGAAGAGGCATCTGGTGCAGTACAGAGGAGCGCCGGCCATTTAGACGTTTATCACCCAGGTGTTGCAGATTCGATCATGAAGGGCCCGGCGTTCCGGGTCGAATGCGACCATCAGATACCCGATACCAAGCATCATCCCGCTGACCAGTTCCGCTGCGTACCTGCCGAAAGCGCGGCCATAGCTCGGTCGTCCCCAGGGACTCTCGACGCGCAAGCCGCAGGCCATCTTGCCGACCGTCGCCCCGTAGCGTCCCACCATCCACGTGTTGTATAAGGCCGCCGACCCGAGCTGAATTGCGAACAGAGAGCCGTAGAGGGCCAAAAACAAAGGCAGGAAGTCGGGATCCTGGGGATCCATTATCCGGCCGGCTCTGCCAAAGAAGACAAGCATGAGCACTACGGAAACCACCGAGTTGAACGTCCAGAGGATGAATGAATCGATCATCTTGGCCCCCGCCCTGATCCAGAACCCGGCGCGGTTTCCCGCGTAAGCGAGGACGCCGCTCCCGAAACGGGGCGGGAGGCCTTCCTTCAACCTTTGCAGATAGACTGGCTTGCAGTCAGCGCACACCCGGTGGGACTGAAAGTCGAGAAGATTGTCCGTTGAAACCAGCCGGCCACAGCACGAGCAGCTTTTGAAACCGCCCAGACCCGACTCCGGAAGATCAGCCGGGATCGCCCCGTAGGGCACCCAGGTGGACAAACCGTCCGTCCAGACCGGCGTCTGTCGGGTCACCAGGCCCGCCTGGAGCATTTCCTCGAATTTCGCCTGGCTGATCGGCCCGGCTTGAGTCCCGGCGGCAAGGAAATACCATTCCCGGGCTGTACTGCTGTTCGTCACGGCAAAAAGCCTGATCGATTTTGCAGCCAAATGCAAGGGGGGAAGAAAGGGGCAAAGGGGCAAAGGGGCAAAGGGGCAAAGGGGCGA
>Ga0209593_10001373_pt1 | contig 10480 bp, 10 predicted proteins | sample PPLLaktember2015_3_FD_187260 | JGI IMG/M metagenome (GOLD analysis project Ga0209593, IMG submission 187260) | Freshwater sediment microbial communities from Prairie Pothole Lake near Jamestown, North Dakota, USA - PPLs Lake P7 Core (6) Depth... | ecosystem: Environmental > Aquatic > Freshwater...
TCCAGGGTATTACCGAGATATGGAAGCCATAAACCTTCGGTAGGAACAGGAGGAAGCAGCCGCTTGGCTTCATCCAATAAATCCGTTAAACCTTCCAGGGTATCGATTTTCATCCCCAACATACCGTGAGAAATAGGAAGATAATAAGCGGTATTGGGAAATTTAACCGGCGTATGCGGCGATTTTTCCGCCAACGCTTGTAATAATTCTCGTTCTGCCCGTTCAACTATCTTGTGTGCACCGCGAATAGCTCTAGTTGCAATTATTTTCGACATCGTTCGACCTCTTTTTCCACCATTTTGTAAAAGCCATCACAGATGGCTCGGTGGGCCAAAAACTTTTTATTATTAATATCAGGGAAATCATTATTATCTGTGTAATTATTATTATCTGCGTAATCAGTGTAATCTGCGGACAACATTTTATTCTTCATCATTCATCGTTCCTAAATTGCCAATTCTCTTCTCATTTCCATGTCGAAGAGAATCCGCTCCTTCTTGCCTTCACCGATACCCAGTTTATCCCGTTTCTTTCGAATATGATCGATGATGAGCCCGGCCATTTTCCCGGCATCAGGTTCAACCGCCCACATCCCACCGAAAACGGTTTCCAGTTCTTTGAAGAGGTAATCGGAAAACACGGGGCTTCCGAGTACGGGCAACCCGACGCCAAACACGGTATAAACACCGGAAGCGACAAAATAATGACCGATGGCAATGGCTTTTTCACTCATCCATTCAGGCGCAGCACCGGCTACAGGTAAATCGGAGATGTCGGTTCCCAGCCCGCCGGTTTTAACCATCTCGGACAGGGCGACCAGGATACGGCTGTTATCGACACAGGAACCGGAATGAAGAACAGGGGGAATGCCTACAGTGGCACACACTTCGGCAAGACCCTTCCCGGCATACTTTTGCGCAGCTTCGGGGACCAGGTACCCGGCTTTGGCACACGCTATGGCAGAACACCCGGTCTGTACGACAAGGATATCGTTGGCGATCAATTCGCCGACCAGGTCTACATGGCTTTTGTCATGGATTACCCTGGGGTTTCCACACCCGACGACACCGGCCACACCTTTGATCCTGCCGTTGATGATATTTTCATTCAAAGGTTTGTAAGAACCGCGAAAACTACCGCCGAGCATATAAGTAATGGCTTCGTGACTGAAACCGGCAATCAAATCCATGCGTTCGGAAGGAATATCGACTTTAGACCTGTTTTTGAAATTCAACACGGCATCGCGCACGATCTGTTTAGCAATCTCATAGGCGTTCTCCTCGGAAAAAGGATAATGAGTCGCACCTGGGATTTTTCCTTTGGGAGAGGTGGTCATGAGCTTTGTATGGTAGTATTTGCACACATCGGGGAGGGAAGGCATAATACATTGAACATCGACGATCATGGCCTCGACTGCGCCGGTATTTACAGCCAACTCCTGTTGGAGGATGTTCCCGGCAATGGGCATGCCGTGTCGAAGGAGGATTTCATTGGCGGTGCAGCAGATACCGGCGAGGTTTATGCCTTCGGCACCCTGGGCTTTGGCCAGGTCCAGGATTTCTTTATCTTTGGAAGCTGCCACCAGCATTTCCGACAGTACGGGTTCATGACCGTGCACAACCAGGTTGACTTTAGTTTTAGAGAGAACGCCGAGGTTGACTTGTCCGCGAATGGGAGAAGGAGTGCCGAAAAGAATATCCTGCAATTCGGTAGCGATCATAGAGCCTCCCCATCCATCGGCGAGGGCGGTTCGGGCGCCGTGAAGGATAATATTGCGGTGATCCTGGTCTACACCCATGTGTGACCGGTGCATCATTTCGACGATTTCGCGGTCTATGCCGCGGGGAACGACATCCAATTTTCGCCAGAGATTTTGCCGGGCCTGGGGGGCACGAGCGATAAAAGTCAACTCGCCTTCTTGCCTGCCGAAGTTTTCCAGGGCTTTTTCCGCTAATTCAATGCCGATATCTTCTTTCGAGCGTCCGTCGGTGGCAATACCGAAAAGATGGGCGACTTTCCGGAGTTTATTGACATCTTTGATGGAGTATCCTGAGCCTGGATTTTTGGCTGCTTGCAGGAGGCTGTTGGCTACATCGCGTCCGTGATCGGAGTGGGCAGCGGCACCTGCGGCGATCATACGGGCGAAATTACGCGCGATAATCACTTCGGCAGTGGCTCCGCATACGCCTCTTTGGGGGCCCTGGCCGAAAGGATCGATCCGGCAAGGTCCCATGAAACAATTCCGGCAGCAAATGCCTAATTCACCGAACCCGCACCGTGGTTCTTGTTTATCGGACCGGTCCCAAATGGTTTCCATTCCTTCGCGGTTGGCTTTTTCTACCATGTAATTTACTGCGCTGTCTATGCTTTTAGGTCTCATTTATTTTACTCCTATCCTGGAGACGCAAAATCTTGCGTCTCTACATTGTCATTATAAATCCGTGTTAATTTGTGAAAATCTGTGTAACCAGTGGTTCCCAATTTAAATTCATCGATCATCATTCATCACTCATTATTATCATTTTTCATCACTTTGATTGTAATATCGATTCAATTCGGCTTTACCGCCGTATTTTAAAATCTTTCCAAAATTGAAACGGTCGTCCGTGAGTTCGTCGATAAACTGCGAAACGTCGATTTTCCGCTGTATTAGCGACAAAAGAACCCCGGCGTTTTCGATTCGACCGAGCAGGATGATGCCTTTAACCCGGTTCTCCGGCGATATGACGATTTTCTTATAAAGTTTGGATTGGGGAACGAGGCGGCTGACTATTTTATATTTGGATTCTTCTTCGGGGGAGAGGGAAGTAATACCGAAAGAGATCAAGGATATGCCGCAGATGTTCAAGGAATTCATACCGATGGTGCCGTCATAATGGGTGGGAATACCGACCATATTGAGCCCGGCGATCCGGCCTTGCTGCACGGCACAGGTCCACAAGGCGTTGATGGTATGTTCTTCAATGGCAATATCGAAAGTTTCGGCAACGTCCCCGGCGGCGAAAACAAATTCGTTATCGGTCTGCATATGGGAATCGGTGACGATGCCTTGACGTACGGTAATACCTGTATTATCAATCAAACGGGTATTGGGAGCGACACCTTTGGCAATAATCAAGAGGTCGCAAGGCAAAACATCCCCGATATCGGTTTTAATCCCGGTAATTACGTTTTCTTGAGACATGACTTCGACGATATCGGTATTAAAGAGGACATCGATGCCGTTTTCCCGGAGCTGCCGGGAGATAATGAGGGAAGCATCGAAATCGATCATTTGAGAGAGGACACGGTCGGAGCGGATAGCAACCGTGGTTTTAATTCCCCGTTGGGCGAGGGCAGTGGCAGCTTTCATACCGATTAAACCGCCGCCCTGGACCACGGCTTGTTTGACATGAGGGATTCTTGCCAGGATTCGTTCCACATCGTCGATGGTGCGCAAAACGAACACGCCGTCGATGTCTTTGGGGATATGAGGCGGGAGTTTGGCCGATGCACCGGCGGCGATCAATAATTTATCATAATGGAATACTTCCTTGTTTTCACACGTAACAGTGCGATCGTTGGGATTCACCGAAACGACACGGTATTGGGGTCCGGTATAGAGGTCGACGTTCATTTTTCGATGAAAACCCGGTTCCCTGTAAAGTAAAGTATCTTTGTTAATGGACCCCGCGATATAATAGGAGAGAAGGCAGCGAGAATAAAGGGGATGGGTTTCCTCCGATAATTGGGTTATGGAAGATTGCGGGTCATGTTTGCGGATGATTTCGACGGCTGCACAACCTGCCGCGCTGTTCCCGATAATTACGATGTTCATGTTAACTCCTTTTCCAATTCGTCCGGTTCGCAGTATACCAGGGCATGGGTGATACATGAAGCCACGCAAGCGGGAATTTCTCGATCCGGGCACCGGTCGCATTTCAGAGCGCGGTGGTTTTCTTCGTCTTTAACCACGGCTCCGTAAGGACACACCATAATACAGGACCAACAGCCGACACATTTGGCGGGGTCTACACCCACACAGTGGGAGACTTCATCCACGCGGATACCGCCGGAAATACACGCCTGGGCACATGCCGGCTCTTCGCATTGCCGGCACTGGATGGCTATCGCCTGTACACGCCGGAGTTCGCCGTTGTCACCGACAACTTCGATGTGAACGCGGTGCTTGGGTATCGCTTCTTCCCGCACGGCTTCCATGAGATTTTTAGACTGGGAATGCTCCGCGGCACATGCGAGCTCACACGCGCGGCACCCCATACACCTCTCTATTATACAATATATCTGCTTCATCTATACCTCTTCATTTTTAGGCAAAACATGGTCGAGGAAACCATCGACACGCTGAAACAAAATATGATTCGAAGGCAAAGACCATATGTCTGCGCCTCGTTCTCCCAATTCGGCAAACTCGCGATTTTCCGGGAGTCCCAACGCGAAAACCTTGCGGTCGGGAATGTCCGATAAAAAATCTTCGGGGTTAGAATGCCCATCCACAATCCGATTGACGACGACAGCGAGGCGTTTATACCGGATTTCCATTTCCTGGGCCAACATATAAAGGCGGCGGACAGTTTCATATCCGCGTTTGGATGGGTCTGTGACCATTACGAGCAAATCCACTTCCCGGACGATGCGGCGGGATAAATTCTCCAAACCCGCTTCATTATCCAGGACCACATACGGGTAGTGAGAGGAAACCTGGCTGATAACGGATTTTAAAACACTGTTGGCATAGCAATAACACCCGGGACCTTCAGGCCGCCCCATGGCGATCAAATCGAAATCGTCGCCTTCTACCAGGCTTTCGGATATTTTCATTTCCAGCAATTCTTGTTTCGACACACCCACAGCCATGCCTTTTCCTGCGATTTCCCGCGCTTCTTCCCGGATACCGCCGACAGTTTTTTCGGCTTTCACACCCAACGCCGCATCCAGGCACATATTCGGGTCCGCATCTACCGCCAATACAGGTTTACACCCCCTCCGGGTTAATTGCGCAATCAGTAAAGAGGCGATACTCGTCTTCCCTGTACCGCCTTTACCTGTAATAGCGATTAAATAGCTCATGATTTGTTTTTATTATTATTTATAATGAGTTTCGTTTTAGCCACAGAGGTCACAGGGATCACCGAGAGTTTGAGTTTGAATTTGAATTCGAACTCGAGTTGGAATTGGAGATAGTTTCCAGGAGGCTGATATTTTTCAAAATTCCCTGGAACCGTGCGATCATTTCCTGGGTCAAACCATCGAGAATGCCGGAACCCTTACGGTCATTCCTCCTGATTTCTTCGGAATAAGGAATGAAACCGAGCCAGGGGAACCCTGGGAAAGCATCACGCAAGAAATCTTCATCATCAGGGGTTTGGACTTTATTGGCCACCAGGTGGATATGATGGAGACCGATTTCGCGGCACATGCGGATGATTTTATGGGCGCAGTCCACCGAGCGTTGACCGGGTTCTACCACCACGATCATGGCATCCACACCGCGCGCAGTGGACCTGCCCAGGTGCTCGACACCGGCTTCCATATCCATGATAACGGTATCGTCTTTATATAAAACCATATCCGCTACAAGCGCACGGATCAAAACATTTTCCGGACACGCACAGCCGGAACCTCCCTGCTCGACTGCACCGAGTACGAGTAAAGCAACGCCTTCATGCACAAGTGCGTATTTATCGGCGATGTCGGAAACTTCGGGATTGAGTTTAAAAATCTGGCCGTACTGTTTGACTTTTGCCCCCGTGCGCTCTTCGATCAATGTCATCTGCTGTGAAATAGGAACAATGGTGCTGCGCATTTCATCCGGGATACCCAAAGCGAGGGCGAGATTAGCGGCGGGGTCTGCATCTACAGCCAGGACACGTTGGCCTTTTCGGGCGAGTAATAAGGATAAAGCGGCTGCAAGGGTGGATTTGCCTACACCGCCTTTGCCGGAAATAGCCAATTTCATTTTATCTTTGCCTCCGCCAGGGGGCTCTTTTTGAAAAAACTGCCCCCTGGACCCCCGCAAAAACTTTTGATAGGAGGGAGTATTTAGGGAGTACTATTTTCAACATGAGATCACCTTATAAAAAATTTTTGGCTCCACCTTTTTATAAAAAGGTGGAAAAAAATCAGTAACCATATTTTTCGCGCATCGCTTTGGATAATGCCGCGGTCATTTCAAATACTTTTTCCGCATCCTGGGGATCGAGGGAACCGGTACCGCAGGAAGGGGTAATAATAGCTTGTTCTGCGATCAGTTGTTTATCGATGCCTTTGGAAGCCAGCAGGTTCATCATTTTTTCAAAATGATCCGCCAAACCCGCGACAGTTTGCTCGTGGATGAGTTTGGAAGTGGGAACGATTCCCCATGCCAGCATTCCTCCTTTTTCCAGGTGGGCTTTCACTGCCCCGGGGTAGATCGAAATCGTTTCGCCGTATCCGAACGCATCGAAATTCACGATATCCACGCCGGCATCGATCAGGATGCTCCATTCGGTATTGCCGCAGCAGTGAATACCGGCTAAACCGTTATCCTCATGAACGGCCTGGATGACTTCGTCGAGGTGGGAAACGACGTCTTCGCGTTTCACTGAAATGTATGTAGAACTGCCGAAAGCGGACAAAATGGGTTCATCGATAAAGCAGATGACGTGTTGGGCGAAAGGTTGGAACTTTTGGATTTGCCAGCGGCATTTCATGGCCATGGCTTTGATGATAACGTCGCGGAACTCTTCGTTGTAGTAGATAGCGCGTTTGTTTTCATCCACAATAGTGAGGGCGAAACTGACGGGGCCGGTGGTTTGGACTTTGATAAAAGGGAGTTTGGAGTTCAAGGAGCGAAGGTGTTTTTCCATAGCATAGAGGCCCTTTGAAAAATCAGTGCTAATGGCCATTGCAGAGCAATCCCCGCTGCCTGTTTCAGGGTCCATCGCGGTGATGTAGTTTTCATAGAAAGTGGCAAACGTTTCGGAGTAATCGCCGGAAGTATCGAAGAACATTCGGGCTTTTTCGCGGTCGATGACTGTGCAGGGCAGGCCTTCCGAGTATTGGATTTCCATTTGTTCATTCAGGCTGAGTTTAGGTAGTTGGGGCCAGAAGGGTGCTTCCGGCAGTCGGTTTAAAGAGATGTCTACGGCATGTTCGACATCGGAGAAAGGCATACTCCCGATTCCTGTGGCAAGAAATTTAGTTTTCATAAAAATCTCCATACGGGCGTCCGCATAAGATTCTGAAAATTCTACAGCGGGTTTTTATTTTTGAGAGTCAAAACAAAAAAAAGGAAAAACTAAGTTGACAATAAAATTTACCATAAATCGAAGAAGAATTCAAGCCCTACTGCCCCTTAAAACTTCCTGCCTGGAGGTTTCGCGGGAGTGTCAGGCTCCGTGAGAGACCTCTCTTCGCGCCACTTTGCCCGTGTCTCGTCTTTTTTTTCTTTTTGCAGTAGAAAAATAAGGCAAGAATCATGCCAAAATTGGTTAATGCCGGACCTCTGAACGTCATCGTCAGGGTTCTGAACGTCATCGTTCCATAAATTTTATCAAAAATCGGAGAAAATAACGCGGAAATCCGAGCTATTTTCGCCGCATTCGGAGCGTTTTTCTCTGCGTTTGCTTCCCAGGACTCCGACGTCGGGGTTCTGAACTCAACAAAATCGGAGCTCGGAACTGCAGCGTCAACGTTTTTTGCCTTGATTTCGGAGTTATTTTAAGGAACGTTGAAGATATTTTATTCATCAGCGGAGATATTTTACTCAACGCCGTCGTTATTTTCTTTGATTTTTCCTGGATTTTATAGAACGATGACGTTTTTTGCACGGAGAGCGAAGCTCGGAGCCTCAAATGAGGCATTTTTTGGCACGATTCTTGCCTATAAAACTCACGATGCATTCAATAAATGTTGGTGTTTTTTTAAAAAAAAAGTGGACGTTGTGGACCATGTGGACGGGCAGACATTGCCTGGCTGTACGGGCGAACCCCTGTGTTCGCCCGCGCCGAAAGGCGCTCAATAACCCGCGCATCGCGCGCAACTTCCCCAATCATCAATCATCGTTTTTCGTTCTCCGTTTTCCGTTTTCCGTCGGCTGCGAAGCAGCCGTTTAAAAAGGCGCATCGCGCGCAACTTCCCAATTCACCATTCATCAATCATCAATTTTCTCTTTTCACGAACCCTCCTACCCTCCTAACCTCCCACCTTCCTTCTTTCAATTCCCTCTTCCAATTTTTCCTCCACTATGCTATAGTATTCTTTCAAGAAACTACTTGATAATTGTTAATTGATAATTGCTAATTGTTAATTCTATCGGGATTCTCGAGTCAAAATTCATTTCAAAAATTTCTTGCGAATTTTTATCGAACGAGCGCAGCGGCTTTCGTGGAGGGGCTTCTCAGTCCGGATCGTTTTTCGTAAAGCTTCCGGGTCTTCATATTTTGTGTAAATGGGGAAATGTATTACTAAACACGGATTGTGGCTGTTAGAGCGCCGATTTTATAATGCCTTTCCATGATAACTGCTTTCGACCAGGAAACCTCGCCACCATAAGGGCTTTTTCCCCCGGTTTCCTGGTCGTTGAAGACAATAGTATCTTACCATCGGTCGTATGATTGGTATCTAAGGGATTGGATTCTGCGGGACAGGTTGCGAATATCCCATTCCAGTTGACGGATGGTTTCGATGCAGTAGCAGTGCCTGTAATGGCTGTGGCGGTGGTGTTTTCTCATGATTTGTCCCAATTTCTTTGTTAGTTTCGACAATTGTCGTTCCAATCTCCGGATTTCGCCCGTGTTGTAGTTGTAGTTGCTCCTGCAAAGTTTTCCCCTGTTGTCCCTGTAGTAGTGGTCTGAGTGGTAATTATTATTATAGGAATAGTTGGAGTAGTTGTTATAGTTATTATTTGAATACCCGGAGTATTGGGATGAGCGGGCTCGATTCTTCTTTTGTTTGTATGAGTCCCGGGCTTCCGTTATACCGGAGAAACTCCATATCATTAAACCTGTAACTAAGATGTAAATCATTTTTTTCTTCATTTTGTACCTCCTGGGATATAAAGCATGTGGGTTGCCAGGTGAGGGAATCAAAAAATGTCCTATAAAAAGGACACACCCTCGACTGTCATTTATTTGCGGTTAATCGTTCGGTTTCAAACAGCCTGTTGCTGGGGGCCGGTATTAAATCAAGGAGAAGCGGGATTTTCAGTGAATGACCCATTGGTGGTTTACGAAGAGATAACAAGATAGGAAAATAAATTCAGCACCGCCCCTGCAAACAAATACTTTGTCCACTCAGTCCACCAGTCCACCCCGTCCACACTCCGCTGCCAAAAAAAGATCACAATCAAGTTAATCCCGTGTGGAAACCTTTGGAAACCGAACATTTATTGCCAATGATTTTTCAATATGCTATAATGGGAGCAGGTGAAACATGATGAAAATGAAAAAACTGCCGATCGGAGTATCGGATTTCAAGAAAATTGTCGAAGACAATTACTATTACGTGGATAAAACCTTGTTTATCAAAGAAATCATCGACAGCGGAGATTTGATAATACTCCTTCCTCGCCCCCGACGTTTCGGGAAAACACTTAACCTTTCCATGTTGAAATATTTTTACGACTGCTGCCCGGTCACATGGGCCCCGGACTCCGGCTCCGAACCGCCCTCTACGGTAAAGGGAACCCAGCCTACAGATACCAATAAGCATTTATTCGATTCCCTGGCCATATGCAGCGCAGGTCAGGAGTACCTGGATAAAATGGGTAAACACCCGGTTATTTTTTTAACCTTCAGGCTCATTAAGGAAAAAACCTGGAAATCCTGCCTGGGTAAAATAAAAGAACTTATCCAGGATGAATATGTAAAACATGATTACCTGCTCGATAGTGCCGGTATGAAACCCAGTGAAAAAAAATATTTCCAAAAGATCATCGACCTAAAAGGAGACGAAGGGAACTATGAAAACAGCCTGGGGAAACTGCTTATTTTCTTAAGCCGGTTTTACGGCGAACGGGCGGTTATTTTAATCGATGAATACGATGCCCCGGTTTATGAAGGTTTTTATTACGGTTATTATGAAGAGATCATTCATTTCATGCGCAACTTCTTGAGCGGGGGCCTAAAAGACACCGACCAATACCTGGAGAAAGGTATTGTAACCGGTATTATGCGGATAGCTAAAGAATCGATCTTTTCCGGCCTCAACAATCCCGGGGTGTATACGCTGCTGTCGCAAAAATTTAGCGACTTTTTCGGGTTTACCGAAGAAGAAGTGAAAACCATGGTCCGGGACTTCCAGGTTCCCGATAGGTATGACCAGGTGCAAATGTGGTATAACGGGTACCGATTCGGCGGCAAGGTTATTTATAATCCCTGGTCCATTATCAATTTCCTGGACAGCGAGGAAAAAGAATTCATACCTTACTGGATCAATACGTCCGATAACAAAATCGTGGATTCGCTGCTGTCCAAAGGAGGCATGGAACTAAAAAAAG
>Ga0209593_10001375_pt1 | contig 10471 bp, 9 predicted proteins | sample PPLLaktember2015_3_FD_187260 | JGI IMG/M metagenome (GOLD analysis project Ga0209593, IMG submission 187260) | Freshwater sediment microbial communities from Prairie Pothole Lake near Jamestown, North Dakota, USA - PPLs Lake P7 Core (6) Depth... | ecosystem: Environmental > Aquatic > Freshwater...
GTTTCTGGACTTCCAAAAGCTTTTGATTATATACTTTTATAAAGTTTTGGGAGGTGTCGGAACCTGTCCATCCGTGATGGTTTACAAAAAGGTTCTGACAAAACGGATGGTGAATCGGGGTAATGCAGCGGCTGACCATTAAGGAAGCCGCAGGATGGCACACCGTGCCATAATAATCCTCCACGCAGTGTGGTTGACACGCCCCTTCGCGGCAAAATAACCTTAACTTGTCAAGCTTTCACCCTTCACTTAACCCGTCACCAATTTCTAAATCCATATATTCCGTAATCACCGGGATCAGCACATCCGACTCCACCGGCGTAAAGGTCGGAGACTTGGCCAAAAAAATCAAATCATAATCCCCCCCAGACCGGAACTGATGATAAGGGATAATATGAAAAGGTACTGCCGGCTCAACCCCAATAGGAGTAAATCTCTCCAAATGCTCCGGGTCCTCTAAAAGCTCACGCATCCGGAGTTCGGTGAATTTTTTCAATTGCAAGGCATGACTGTTCTTATCATAATCTTTATAAAGAATGGTGGGAACATCTTTCCCCCCACCCGGAGGGATTATAAAATTCAACTCCTTCACCAACCCGCACGCCATTGCATAAACCATGAAATTCCCGGGGTCCAGGTCATGCGCCATACCGTAACAGCCCAGGAAATCTCTTTGCTCCAAAGGCAAAAACAACAAATCTGTGGCAATATACTCTATACTACTGTCTCCAGCCCCCAGGTCGGCATGACCGTCGACGTGATCGATACTGAAACATAAATCTCCATGACCATCCACCTGTCGTATCCTGGTGATCCAATGAAATAGTTTATGATGTTCGATAAAAAGAGCTCCGCGTATTTTTCGCTGCACCGAGAGGCCGCAGTTGCTCTCCAAAAAAGCGATCACCCGTTCTTTAGACCAGGGTTTGAATTTTTCGCCGTTAATACGTCGAGAGCCTCGCGCGTCCCCACCGAAGCAAATACCATCCAAAAAAAAATCGAGGTCGATATCGAGGATTTTTAGAGGATTCACCCGGGGAAGGTTAAGTTGGGACTTTGTTTTTTTTATATTCGGCATATGGTTATAATAGAATGAAGAGCAGAGATTGTCAATTACTTTTTTTCTTAATGAGATTTTTCTTGCCTGTCCCCTTTTTCCCTTCCACACGTAGTGCGGTTTCTTGCCTGTCCCCTTTTTCCCCACTAGGTGGGGTGCGACATTTTTTGCAGCAGCAATAAAAGTAGCATACCCACTGTCACCTTTTGTCTCACATCCACGAGAACCGGTTTGACCCTAATTACCCCTCTAACTCACTGCCACGCTGTAAATCGGGATTTTAATAAAACTGGAAATAAAATTGCTACTTAAAAAAAGAAGGTGATTGCATGCTTTATAGAAATAAAAATAAAAGTAAACATAACCTATTTCAACAAGCAGCTCTTAAAGAAGCCAAAACCAATGAACCGAAATCCCAAATAGAAAAAACCGGGAAAACAAAAATAATAGAGAATAACCTATGAGCGAAGGAAATAGCATGACTTTCATCGATCAACAAAACAAAATCAAAGTTTTAATCTGCGATGACTCCGCATTATTACGAGTAACCCTCCGCAATATACTGGAAACCGACCCCGTTATCCACGTGGTAGATATGGCCCGCAACGGCGCCGAAGCCGTGGAAAAAGCCGTAAGACTCAAACCCGACGTGGTCACCATGGACCTCTACATGCCCCTGATGGACGGCCTCACCGCTCTAAAAGATATCGTGAGATTGAAAATAGCCCCCGTCATTATGATCTCCTCCATCACCACCTCCGATGCCCATACCATCATGGAAGCCATCGAAGCCGGCGCTTTCGATTTTATTCCCAAACCGGACGAAATCGACAGCATGGATATTCAATCCGCTCATATTTTACAAAAAGTCAAACACGCCGCCGCCTCCAACCTATATCACAAAATCCATGCAAAACCCAACCCACTACTCCAACCCCTAATAACCGAATCCACCGATACCCTCTGCCCCCACACTCCCTCCCCTATTAAACCGAAATCCGAACTCCCCCCTTTCAAAGCAGTAGCCCTGGGCCTATCTACCGGCGGACCCAAATCCATCTTTAACGTCCTTCCCCAATTGCCGCGAAACTTAAACGCCTCCGTCATTATCGTTCAACACATGCCCCCCGCCTTTATCCCTACTTTTGTTCAACGACTCAACAGCAAAACCCCCATGGAATGCATCGAAAGCGAAACAGACATGAAACTCCAACCCGGGAAAGTATACGTAGCCCGCGGAGGATCTCATTTAAAACTGGTCAAAAATAACCCGGAAGAAATCGTCATCCAACAAACCCAACTCCCGCCCCACCTCTTTATGCCATCGGTTGATATCATGATGTACTCGGTATGTGAGGCCTTCGGACCAAATTCGATCGGCGTACTCATGACCGGGATGGGCCGCGACGGTGCAGACGGGATGGTTCAAATACACAAAGCCGGAGGCAAAACTATTGCTGAAAGCGAAGAAACAGCCATCGTCTTCGGGATGCCCCAGGAAGCCATTAAACGCGGTGGCGCCCAACACATAGTCCCCAATTGGGCCATCGCTTCGGAAATTATGAAAGCTGTCGAAGATGATCAACAATAACGTTAACAATAAAACTAAAAATGCAAAACCAATTACTTTGCATTTTGAAACGAGCAAGGTGCATGGGGGCCTTCCATGGTTCATGTAAAGCAGGCATTTGATTGCTTTTTCACCTCCTTATATCACATGAACGCCCGCAAGGGTCGCCTTGCTCTCCCCCCCCACTACGTGGGGTTTTATAATGGCACATAGTGCCATCCGGCGGCTTCCTTAATGGTCAGCCGCTGTCATGGTGGTTTTTTGACTGTCCCGAATGTCACTAAGTTAAGGTTATTTTTGTGCTATAGGGGCGTGTCGGTGCTCCCCTGGAACGCCCTGTTGAGCCAAATTTTCGAGGACCGAAAATTGGCGAGACGGGTCCCCGGAGCCGATGACCGGCGAAGGGGTGAAGTGGAAGGGGAAACCGACTACAGCCCCCTGAATTTGAATTTAACTCGAATATTAGTCTTAACTTAGCAGCATTCGGGACAGTCAAAAAAAATATTCGGAGCAGGTAATTTATACTTATGCAAAATGCAATTCGAAATTGCAATTTGCATAAAAAAATAGCTCACACATTACCTTTCTTTTTTTTAAAATGTGAATTGCCGAATCTTTCCAGGACTTCTTGCAATTCCCGGATATGATAAGGTTTAGGGAGGACGCCGGAGAAACCGTATTCCTGGAAATTGGCCATCACCGGGTCGCTGGAATACCCGCTGGAGACAATGGCTTTTACAAGGGGATCGATTTCCAGTAAATGTTGAATACATTCCTTCCCCCCCATGCCGCAGGTGACAACAAGATCAAGGACAGCGGCATAGAAAGGTGAACCGGCTTCCATGGCTTCTTTATATAAACGGACAGCTTGCTCGCCATTTTCTGCTGCCGCGGTTTCATACTGGAGTGTTTCGAGCAAATCTTTGGCCACTTCCCTGATGGATTCTTCGTCATCCATGACCAATATCCGGCCTTTACATTCGGTGTACATCGAGACTGCGGGCTGGATTTTGGGAAGTGTTTTTTTCTCTTTTGCTTTTACGGTTTTTTCTATTGAATCGCCGGGGATAAACGCAGGGAGTAAAATTGAAACCATAGTGCCTTTATTGTCCGGCATATTGGGTTTAATACGAATCCAACCGCCGTGTTTGCGAATGATGGAATAAGCCGTGGGTAAACCCATTCCTTCGGCTCTTTCCTTGGTGGTGAAATACGGGGAGAATACTTTTGACAACACTTCCCTGGAAATACCGGGGCCCTGGTCTGTAACTGTTATTTTAACATAGTTGCCGCGTTTGATATTGGGGAAAATCACTTCCCGGATTTTAATATTTTCGATTGAAATAGAAACAACACCGCCATTTGGCATGGATTCGACGGCATTTTTAAAAATATTGGATAGAGCCAGAATCATTTGATCCAGGTCAAAAAGGACAGGGTAAATATCATCGGAGATATTCCATTCCATTTTAATGTGAGAAAATTTGAGGAAAGGGCGGGCACTATGTTTGATTATTTTTACGATAGAGCCCTCTTTTTTCCTGGGTTCGCCCCCTTTGGAGAAGGTGAGAAGGCGAGTAGAAATTTCTTTTGCTCGAAGCCCGGCTTTTTCGATTTTTTTCAACCTGGCCAACAATTTTTCATTTTTCCCGGTTTCGACGAAACTTCGTACAAGAGAGACATAGCCGAGAGTAGAGGTTAAAATATTATTGTATTCGTGGGCGATCCCGCCGGCCAGGAGGCCGAGCGATTCGAGGTTCTGGGAGCGAATAATTTCTTCTTCCAGTTCTTTTTTCTCGGTGACATCGCGGATAACCCATACAGCGCCCATCACTTCGTCGTTTTTTTGAATAGGTGCGTATGAGCATTCAACATGGATTTCATGGAATTTATTATCGAGACGCCCCAACAACACCCATTCGTCGGTACAGTCCCGGAATTGCTGAGGGTCAACTTTCCACAAAGGTTCTTTGCAATCCAGGGGAAAAGCGCCGGTGGTTTTATTTTTTAATTTCAAGACAGAGCAAACGGGTTTTCCGACTGCTTCGATTTGTCCCAGTCCGAGCATCTCGAGGGCCATCTGGTTAATTACCCGTACAATTCCTTTGCTATCGACAGCAATGACCGCATCGGCTATAGAACGAAGCGTAATATCGAGGCGTTCGTTTTCTTCGAGAAAATCTTTCATTAGTTCTTTATTCCCGGTGATATCGCGGAGAGAAATCAACCAGGCTTCTTTGCCTTGCCAATCGATCTCTACGGAACGTAATTCAGCGGTAATATCTTTGCCGCTGCCGGAATTCAAGGTAATTTCCGAGGTTTCATCGGGGATAATGGGGAACCCGAAGGATTTTCCCACCAGTTGATGAGAATCGAGGCCGAAGAGAATTTCAGCGGAGGGATTGGCGAAAACGATAACGCTGTTGGAATCGGCGATAACGACGCCGTCAGGGTCATTGGAGACCATTTTGATGAAACGGTCTTCGCTCTGTTTCAAGTCGTTGGTTTCTTTTTCCAGTTGAAGGGTGAGTTGTTGGCGTTCGACAGCGTAACGGACGGATTTTCGCAGTGTTCCACCGGTAATATTGCTCTTTACCAGGTATTCTTGCGCGCCCATTTGAACGGCCCGGATACCGGCTTCTTTATCATTTAGGACGGTTAATATAACAATGGGTATATTATCGGCAGCTCCCGATTGCTGTATAGAAACCAGGGTATCGATGCCAAAGGTGCCGGGTAAGGATAAATCCAATAATATGATATCCACTGTATAAACCGTTAAATATTCGATCGCGTCCTGGAGGTTGTTCACGAAAATGGGCAAGAAAACATGATCGTAATATACTTCCTCATCCAATTCCGCTATCATTTCTTTTAGAAGAAGAATATCATCGGCATTGTCTTCGATGACCAAAAGCCTCAGCTTTTGTTTCATTTTAAATCTCCCTTATATATCCTGGTTCGCCGGTATATCCGGTTTAACAGTGCCTTTTTTTGATTTATTCCCGGTGTTGGAACCGGTATAATCGTTTTTACTTGAAGATACATAAGCAGGTAAAAAAACCGTGATTGTCGTACCGGCACCCAAAGTGGATTGAGCTTCGATGGTACCGTTGTGTTTTCGTAAAATGGAAAAAGCCGTGGTTAGCCCCATACCTGTATGATTTTCCCTGGTAGTAAAAAAAGGGTCGAAGATTTTTTTGAGGGTTTCTTTCTCCATACCATGGCCATGATCGGTGATAGTGATTTTTAGATAACTGCCGTTTTTTAATTGCAGGTGGGATAGGGTACGATTCTTAACAGAGAGGACGACATTGGCTAAAGCGATTTCCAGTAATCCTCCTCTCGGCATTGCTTCTTCGGCATTTATTAAGATATTCCGGAAAGCCTTATAAACCTGGTTTTTGTCAAATTCCACCTGCCATAAATCGCAGGAGTAATCCCACCGGCATGTAATGACCGATTGATCGAAGAGTTCAGTAGTGAGTTGCTGGAGTAATTGAAGAAGGGACCCGTTTTTTTGAAACGTATCCGAGACATTGGAAAAGGTATGGAGCTTTTCGGTTAAATCACGGGCTTTTAATGCGCTTTTTTCGGCTTTTTCCATCATTTGGACAATTTTAGGATCTTCTTGCAAAAAATTCCTGGCGAATGAAATATTTCCCAGGATTACAGTAAAAACATTATCGTATTCATGGGCCAGTTTTCCAGCGACCACACTGAGGGATTCCAATTTTTGGCATTTAACGATCTCTTCAGCGACTTTCTTTCTTAAGGAGATATCGCGAAGAATAAAAATATACCCGGAGGTTTGGTCCTCTTTATCCAGGATGGGGGCAGCGGAATATTCGAGCACGGTTTCTTGTTCGGGGGAGTTCGGGGTTAGATGGGTGGTACCGAAAAAGAGTTCATCATAGTTGAAATCCGTGGAGTTAATCGTGGTATCGATGCATAGAATTTGATTAATCGGTATTCCCTTAACGCTGGTATTGGTCCAGCCGGTCATTTTTTCCGCAATGGTGTTGAGGGAGACAACCAGGCCCTCGCGGTCCGTTGTAATAACACCGTCGGCAATAGATCGGAGGGTAATATCCAAACGTTCTTTTTCGATGGATAAAGATTTTTCCAGGGTTTTTCGGAGTGTAACGTCGCGCAGGGAGACGAGGGAAACCGGTTCGCCCATCCAATCGGTTTGAGCGGTACGCATTTCCAGGATAATGGGATCGTGGGAAGGATCGGGAGGTGCGGGTTCGATAGTCCATTCGATAGACTTATCCGGCAGGTCGGTGGAGAAGGATTTGGTGGGGCTTTCATCTTTATTCAATTTAAAGAGTTGCCGGATGATATCGTCGGTTTTAGTGCCGATCAGTTTTTCGGCAGTGGGATTGAGGTACTTCACGCTGCCCTTTTGATCGACAATCATGATGCCGTCGGCATTTTTTTCGATAATCCGGCGGAAACGGCGTTCGTTTTCTTCGAGTCGATTTCGTTTGCATTGGAGTTTCATTAATAAGCGATGTCGTTCGATAGCAAAGCGGAGGGAATTTTCCAGGACATCGACATTGATTTCGTTTTTACAGATATAATCCTGTGCTCCTTCCTGGATAGCCTGGCGGCCCAGGGATTCGTGCCCCAATGCGGTGAGTACGACAATGGGTAAATGAGGGGCGTAGGGTTTGACTGCCCGTAAGGTATGGATTCCCTTGCAATCGGGGAGGCCCAGGTCAAGAAGTACCAGGTTGATCCCCTGGGGATTATTTTCCAGGGTTTGAATTCCTTGGGAGAGACGTTCTGCGTATTCTACATGGTACCGAGTCGTTACGGTTTCGGAAAGAATCTCTTTGATAAGCAGCGCATCATCGGGATTATCTTCTATAATCAGTACACAAATCGGTTTATTTTCATTCATAACTCACTCCTCGCCAGGAGGCAAGGTTACGACAGAGAACCAGAAATGTTCAATAAATCGTACCACTGCCAAAAAATTTTCCAGGTCTACGGGTTTGGTAATATAGCAGTTGGCATGAGACTTATAAGATTTAAGGATATCCGCCTCGTAAGTCGAGGTAGTTAAAACGATGACCGGTATATCCAGCAGTAAGGGATCTTTTTTAATAAATTCCAGGACTTGCAGGCCCGAGAGACGGGGTAAATTAAGGTCCAATAATATTAGGTGGGGTTTAGGAGAAAGAGAGAATCCATCCTGTTTTTTTAAAAATTGAAGAGCTTCTTCGCCATCTTCAACGACAAACATATTTTCATTAAACCTGCTTTTTTCAAAGGCCAGCCGGGTGAGTAAAACATCATCCGGGTTATCTTCCACCAATAAGATATTAAATTCGCTGGGTGTTTTCATTTGTTGGCTTCCGTGGAGTGCAGGACGGAAAAATAAAAAGTAGAGCCGATACCGGGTTCGGATTCCACCCACATTTTCCCGCCGTGTAAACCGACGATTTTCTGACAAATAGCAAGCCCGATACCGGTACCGGGGTATTTGCCTCTTCCGTGGAGACGGTTGAATATTTTAAAGATCGATTCTTTATATTCGTTTTCGATACCGATGCCGTTATCTTTAATGGAAAAAACGGTTTGGTTTTTATTGGGTTTTTCTTGAGCGGAGATTTGAATAATAGGATGGGGTTTATCGCAGAATTTGATGGAATTTGAGAGTAAATTTTGGAAGAGGCGTATAACCTGGGATTCATCGCAAGGGATCGTCGGTAAAGGGTCGCGGGTGATGATTGCTTTGCTTCGTTCGATAGCCGCATTAAGGTTAGTGATGGCGCGATCCAGGATATCGTCGAAAGAGCGGGGTTCGACAGAAATGGGGCGAGTGGAGATACGGGAATAAACCAGGAGGTCGTTAATCATATCCTGCATGCGGCGAGCTCCGTTAACGGCTCTTTCGATAAAATCCCGGCCTTTATCGTCCAGTAAATTTTTATACCGTTTTTCCACCAGTTGGAGGTAGCTGGAAATGGCGCGAAGGGGTTCCTGGAGGTCGTGGGAAGCAACATAAGCAAATGATTCCAATTCTTTATTGCTCCGTTCCAATTCGTGGGAGTAGTTTTTGATTTTTTCTTCCATTTTTTTTCGTTCTTCGATCTCTTCTTCCAGTTGTTCCACGATGTTGAGTAAGCGTTCCGCCAGGACAGCTTTTGCTTCTGCTGCGGATTTTTCGATGCGGGACCGCTCGACTTCCATTTCTTTTTCTTTAAGTTCTTCAAAAATGCGGATGTTATCTTCCTGGATAAATTTGCGGCGCAGTAGGGCAAATAAACGGGCTTTAATAATGGAAATATCGCTGGATTTGGCTACAAAATCATCTGCCCCTGCTTCCAGGGCCTGCATCATTTCTTCTTTGCTTTCGTTAGCGGTCAGCATAAGGATCAGCAACGGATCTTTTATGGTATCCCTTTTTTCCAGGGCTTTCCGGCAAATCTCGATACCGTTGATTTCGGGCATTTTAATATTGAGGACAGCGCAGTCGAATCTCTCATTTTCCAGTCTAAGAATGGCTTCGTCGCTAATTATGGCTTTTTCGATTTGAATCCCGTCTTCATTTAAGGCTTTCTCGATATATCCCAGGTAATCGGGGGCATTGTCTACGACAAGGATTCGGCTGCGTTTGAATATGGCGCTGCCAAGAGTAAAAAGAATATGAGATGATTTGGCTTTTCGTAAAAGCGATTTTATTTTTAATATGAATATATCTTCATCCGTATGTTTGAGAATAAAATCGTCGGCCCCGCTTTCCAGGGCTTTTTTTTCGCTTTCTTCGTTGGTATCGATGGTTAAAATCAAAGTCGGAATACTGCGGGTGTTGATATTTAGTTTTAAACGGCGGCACAATTCATCGCCCTGGATACCGGGTAAATGGTAATCGATAATAATGAGGTTGGGGAAATTTTTTTCGCCGGTGGAGGTTAACCATTCCAGTGCTTCTTCCGCATTACCCAGGCAGGTCGTTTCCCATCCCTGGCCCTCAAGAATATGGCGCAGGACTACTACCTGGGTCTCCGAGTCTTCGACGATCATAATTCTAAACCTATTTTTTCTCTCGTCCAAACGAGATCTCCTGCACTAAGTGGTTAAGCCGCTTATTATACGGGTAAACCAAACCATTGTATATGAACGAAAAAAAAAAGTCAACTCAATAAAAAATTTCCCAGGAATTCCAATTTTGAAACCGGGATAAAATATGGTGCGCTTCGCGTGGGTTTAAGGTTGCAGCGCATCCGGCGGAAAAAAACGAATGGCAAAGAAGACACGGGCGACGTATTGCCCGAACACCAGGGTTTCGGAAGTCGATTCATTAACCTTCCGGATGTTTGGAATGCCCGGTATCGTGCTTGTATCATTGGAATATTTCAATTTATTCAACAAATCCCGGATAGCCTTGAACTGAACCAGGTTGTATCTGAATACCCCGGTAATGTCGCCCCGCTTCAAATAGCCTTCCACTTTTGAAGAGATGGCACTGTTCAAGCCGTTGGCTTTTAAATACCCGGCATAATCGAAGCCCGCCAGTTTTTGAAAAAGGGGACAGTCAAAAAAACTTTGGTTTTTTCTACTTAATGGCGCTGAAGATGCGGGAGAGAAAGAGGAAGAAAAACCTAAGTGAAGCGGCTGACAATTAAGGAAGCCGCCGGATGGCACTATGTGCCATTATAAAACCCCACGTAGTGGGGAAAAAGGGGACAGTCAAAAAAAACAAAAAAAAAGTCAAAAAAATATAGAAAAGTATTGACAAATTAATTCAAAAGATTTATAAATTATCCAGCTCAGGGCCGCCCTGTCCGCTGAGATACTATTTAGAGAGGGTAAGGATGGTAACAAAATGC
>Ga0209593_10001376_pt1 | contig 10468 bp, 14 predicted proteins | sample PPLLaktember2015_3_FD_187260 | JGI IMG/M metagenome (GOLD analysis project Ga0209593, IMG submission 187260) | Freshwater sediment microbial communities from Prairie Pothole Lake near Jamestown, North Dakota, USA - PPLs Lake P7 Core (6) Depth... | ecosystem: Environmental > Aquatic > Freshwater...
CGTCTACCAGAGTCACTTGCCGGTCTGTATAGCTGCTGATGTCGCGCTCGTGGGTGACCACGATGACAGTCCGTCCCTCATCGTTCAATTTGGCGAACAACTCCAGAACTGAGGTTCTGGTCGCTTCATCAAGATTACCAGTCGGCTCGTCTGCCATCAGGATTGGCGGATCGTTGGCCAGTGCCCGGGCAATGGCTGCTCGCTGTTGCTGCCCACCCGACAGGGCCGTAGGTAGCTTATCAGCCTGTTCCGCAATGCCAACGCGTTCCAGGAGTTCCAGAGCCTTGCTTCGCCGTTTGGCTGCCGGGATGATCTCCACAAAATCCATCGGCAGCATCACATTCTCCGCGATCGTCAAGGTCGGCAGCAATTGGAAGAACTGAAATACAAGTCCGATCGTACGGCCGCGCCATTCTGCAAGTTGCGACTCGGAAAGTGAATCCACGCGCGTTCCACCCACCGAGATTGTTCCATTGGTCGGCCGGTCGATGCCTGCCAGGACATTTAGGAGAGTGGTTTTCCCGCTGCCAGATTTACCGACCACAGCGACAAACTCTCCGGACTGAATACACAGATTGATATCTTTAAGAGCGGTGAAGTCGCCAGAGGGAGTCTCATAGGTTTTCATCAGTTGACGCAGATCAATGACTGTCTCACCACGCGGTTGCGAGCGTTGTGAATTCGTTTCCTTTTGGAGTGATTGAGCAGTATTCATAGTTTCCTTTCCGTTTTTCTTTAAGTAAACATAACGTTCTATAGCGAACAGGTTGTTCTCTTTATGGTAAAATAGTAAACAGAAAGGCAATGAACGTCAATAACTAATCAGATAAAAAAGTTCGCTACCGGACATGGGAGTGGAATTGTTCGGTAAAGAAGGAGTAGGTAGTGAAGCAAGATAAACAAGATCGGCGTTCCCAGCGCACCCGTCAGCTGGTAAGCTCTGCCATGATGGAACTCCTGTCGGAGAAACGCTACGAGGCGATTACCGTTCAAGATATTTTGGATCGGGCCGGGATCGGGCGCACTACGTTTTACAGTCACTACTATGACAAGGAAGACGTGCATGCCGCCATGATGGAGCAAATGCTTGACGGAATGAGCCAGCAGCTCTCTGAGAGGCACACCGGCCATGGAATTGTGCCAAGTTTGGAATTGTTCCAGCATATCCAACAGAATCACAAGCATTTTCAAGCGCTGGCAGGCGGTCCAACTGCGGAAAGGTTATGGGAAACGATGCAGACCGCGTTGGGTAGGACCATCGAACAATCCCTTATCGCTACAAGGAAGGACAAAAAAGTTCCGTCCATTCCTTTGACCGTAGTATCTTCCTATCTGGCGGGAGCTTTTCTAAATTTGCTAAAATGGTGGTTGAAATCCGGGATGCCCTATACGCCAGAAGAAATGGATGAAATCTTCCGGCAATTGGCTTTGCCCGGTGTATGGGCAACGTTACAATCCCAGAGTAAGTAAATTGAGACAATAGTGAATCGTACTTACATTGTGTAATAGAAACGGCGGCGCACTTTAGAGGTGCGCCGCTATTTTGTTTTATTTCTTAAGCGTCAAAAGTTGAACTATGGTTATATCTTTTGTTCAGCTTTTTCGATGGGAATTTGCCATCTCGATCCAGCATGTGCCATGAGCAATCCACCGATTAAGCTGAGGACCGAAATTGTCAGGGTTGCATCAAACCAAAACTGCACCGGGAAGAGGCGTATGAGAGTATCAGAGTAGGAAAACAGCCAGGAACCCGGTTTGAAGAAAAAGAGATGGAATGTGTTGAACCAAAATTGCCAGGCAAAGACCGCCAACAGGGCGATTGAGATTATGATACCGGAAGTCAAAAGTCCACCCGCTCGAACCGCCGAGGCAAGGGCATATCGTTCCTCTTTTTTGCCAAAGGATGAATCCCACCAAGAGGAGCAGGATGAATGTAACCCGCCAGGCGCGCAAAACAGATTGAAATACGGCTTGGAAGTCTGCCATGTGTGATACTTCGCGCGTATTGTAAACCGCCCCACCATCCAAAGTCTGATTCGTGAGTGCGTCGCTGGAAAGATGAGCGCGTACATAATGAATGTTTGAGGATGCCAGGTCGAAGCGTTGCTGTTGGGTAAAACCAAATGGATCGGGTGGAAAGCCGGCTTTGCCATATTCGAACGCCAGATACCGGTCCGTAGCTAACAAACTCGCCGCACCACCGATCACTAAAATCGGAATGAGCAAAATAACAAACAGCTTCAGTGTCTTTGCGATTTGTGTTGGCATTGGATCCTTTTTCGAGATAGAAATTGATTTGTTTTATAAATCTTGATAAGCAACTATGCTAAATAGATCGTCGTGAGCGTGGAGCAGCGGGATCAAACGATGCAGACGCTGACATTGCACGGCTACCAGCACGCGTCGTCCGCTATCCCGCTGGACAGCGTGCACGATGTTTTCGACTAATTGTTTGTTTTGTCTCTCCCACTCGGCCCGATCTTTTGCAGTCCAAACCAATTCTGTAAGCCAGCAAATGGTATGACAGAATATGCTGAACCATGAGCCGTTAATGGTTTCCACATCATTGGCTTGAATCTGCCCCCAGCGCAGAAACCGGTCAAAGGTCCGTACGAGACGACGCCTCCAGCCAGAGGCAGGCGCGAAATCGGGAAATTGCTCAGGGGTCGGTATAACCGGAATCAGAACAATATCCATGGATGCAATGACCAGGGCTAATGCTTCACGAACTTCCAGTGGTGCCTGCGAAAGGTCACCGCGTTCCCATCCTTCCCTGGTAATTTCAGCACACAACAAATCGGGCGAAACCTCCGCGATGGTTTTTTGCAAGGAGTGCAGGTCATAGCTGATCGGTTGTCTATGAAGATCAGACATGGTTCCGAGAACGGCAAGACGGGTTTTAGCAGGGTTCATGTTTAATAAAGATAATCCTGAATTCGAACTGGGTGAAGCGCAAAGCTGCTTGGTTTCATCGGGTAAAACTACCTGACTGTAGTCCCGATGCTCTTCGGGATTTTGACAGCCATCAACATGGCTTCGGTACGTGAATGCACACCCAGACGTAGATAGATATTTGCCAGGTGCCCTTCTACCGTTCGGACGCTCAGATACAGCCGCGCTGCGATCAGCTTGTTGCTCAAACCCCGCGCGAGCAATTCGAGGATCTCGCTTTCGCGCTCGGTCAATGTCTCGATGATGGATTTCTCAGATTCGGTAAGAACAGATCCTGTCTGGTGTTTCTCCAGGATGGCAACTGCCAGTGAGGGGCTAAGATATTGTTCCCCGCGCGCAACCTGACGAATGGCAATACCCAGAGCGCTAGGCGATTCATCCCTGGATAAGAGACCGGTAACTGATTCCGAAAGGGATTCAAACCCCGCATCTTCCGTAAGTAGCAAGATGGGTATATCGGATTGGACAGATGGCAATTCATCCGTGCTCGTACGTGTCTCCCAAACCAAAACTTGTGGAGGCGGAGTCTTATCAATAGGAACGACGAGCAAGCCCGGGAGGCTGGCAATCAATGCGCTTAGCCCGGCCCGGTCCAGTTCTTGACCGCCACCGACTGAGACTGTGATTTCACGAATCGTCATCTCGGCCTTGGATATTGGTTGGGCAGGATAAGCGTAGCGAAAGTTACTGACATAGACACTCTTATGATACGCCAGAATATTCAGCGCGCCAGCGCCAGTCAGCCGATTCCCATATAAGCAAAATGGCTTCCATTCGGCTACATACGCAAAATAGCCTATTGAAGCGATACGCCTTTTAGCGCTTGTGAAATTGGGTACGCAATAAGATAATCACAATGATGAAGCGCGTCATTCCACTTGGACTGATTATGCTTGGAATTCTGTTGAGTTTTGGCGCTTTCAGCCATTTGGTTATCTGACTGGCCGTTGGCCCAGCCTTTTCTGACAAGGCACACAACAAATCCTGGAGGTTTACCCATGAAAAAATCACATATGTTACTGATGCTTCTTTGCTGTCTAATCCCTGTTATCGGGTTGACGGCAGTCTATTTCTTTAAAGTGCCGTTGAACAACGTACTGCTTTACGGCATGCTTCTGCTCTGTCCGCTCTCTCACATCCTGATGATGAAGTTTATGGGACATGATCATTCTTCTGCAGAACAACACTCGGGACATCAGCATCCTTCAGGCTCTGTGACTGCTCCAACACAAGAAAAGTAATCCATGCGTGAGAAGCTTTTTGACTTATAGCATTTTCCTCAGTTTTCATGCTGGATCGGCAGAACTCGAGACGGCTGGTGTTGTGCCAGCCGTCTCGAGTATAGAGGAGACATCAGTTACGCGAGTAAAAATCAACTAAGATCTTGCAATATCTGTTGATACTGATCACGATTGATCTCGCCGCGTGCATAACGCGCCTGCAGGATTTCACGTGGCGATTGGTTGCCAGAGATCTGATTGCCATTGACATGGCCACCAGTAAAACGCTTGACTGCCCAAACCACCAGGATCACAATCCCAACGATGATCGCGAGGTTAAAGATCAAGCCGATCCAACCTCCAAACAAGCTCATGCCTCCAAAACCGAAGCCGTGCATAAAGCCACCGCCCATCATAGTTATTTCTCCTTTCTATAGAAACTTCACATTTGTGAAGATGTTCCTGGATTTATGCTTGTATCATATCAGGTGATATTGAAGTCTTATTCAAGCCATTGCAAAGGTTTGATAAAGAAAAATCGGCACGAGTTAGAGAACATTTCCGCGCCAGCGGTACCAGATGCGATCAGCAACAGCAGCAGGGTGAGTGGTAAGACCGTGATGGCAAGAATCTGCACAGTCAGACCGCGCAATAATGGCAGGCGTGGTCTTTTCATTTTTCAGAGATCTTATCCGGGCCCTGTGAAATCCAACCAAGGGAAATGGCACGCATCACGGCTTCTGTACGGCTCGAAGAGTGCATCTTGGCAAAGATATGAGCGAGATGTCCCTGTACGGTCCGGTCGCTGATCACCAGTTGCACGCCGATGGCTTTGTTGGTAAAGCCTTTGGCAGCCAGTCTTAACACATCCAGTTCGCGGTCGGTCAACGGCTCCGCTGTTATCTTTTCGGATGGCTTAAAGAGGTTGGACATCAATTTCCGCGTAATGGTGGGATCGAGCGCAGATTTCCCCTCGTTCACATCCCGGACAGCCTGAATAAGGTCATCCGCTTGCGCAGTTTTCAACACGTATCCATTCGCGCCGGCTTGCAGCACCGCCATCACATACGGATCATCGTCATACGCGGTCAGGATCAACACGCCGACTTCAGGAAAGTGAGCCCGCACCCAACGCGTGACTTCGATGCCGCTGGTTTTGGGCATCTGAATATCCAGCACGGCGACATCCGGCTTGTGCTTCTCGATCAGTGCTTGAGCCTCTTCGCCGTCGCCTGCTTCGGCAAGGACCTTCAGATCGTCCTCACTCTCCAGCAGCTGGCGAATTCCCGAGCGGACGATGTGATGATCGTCAGCCAGAACGATGCGAATGGTTGGTTTGGATTTGTGCGAGGACTTTTTCATAGCTCAATTTGTCCAATTCTTGATTATATGACTGAGACTGGAAAATATAGGGAAACACAAGCCAGACAATAGCCAGCCCGGCTGAAAGCCCGCTCGCGAAACGTGCCCACGAGTTAAATGAACCGATGGCGTCGCCTGCGTAGAACGTCGAAGGCAGGGAATTGCTCGTCAGGGTGGCTAGCCAGAGGTTGGCGTCACGAAAGCCTTGTCCAATCCCGGCCAGGTCGCTGATCGCGTGCGTACTTCCATCGACAACCAAAGGCAGCAAGAGCAGAGCGAATCCCCACCAGGACAGGGGTTTGACTCTGCGGCGGACCGAATACCATAAGAGTGCAAACAGCCAGACACCGCCATAGAAGGAGATCATACGGTCCGACCAGGCAACTTTCCAGCCCATCATTTCGTTGCCGATAAATTGTCGCAGGATCATTGGATTGACTGTATCCTGCCACGCAGCCTGAATTTCGCTCAAAGCATACATGGTCTTTTCGCCAAAGAAAAAGAAGGAACGCTCCGGAAGCTGGTGGCAAAAGAACGAATAGATCAGATAGATTGCTTTTCCCAAACCGGTCCACCCGAGGTTCATGAATACGGGTGCAAGAAAGGGGAGCCAGACCCATATTCCATAGATGATCAGGAACATTGCAAACCAGTGCTGGGAAATCCAGCTGAAGACTGAGGGTTTTGACTTTCTTGTGAGAGTGGTTGTCAATGTAGTCAATGTTTCCTCTAGGGTGCGTTCGGTTCCGGGGCGCGATTGAGATTAGCCCGGTAGAAGACTTTGGCTTGCTCCGGATCAAACGTCTCGAACTTTTGAATTCTTCCCCAGGAAGTCAGCACGACGGGAACGTCAAGCGGAGGCCAGGGATAGGCGGCCGTGCTGCCTCTCTCGAATTGGATAATTGCCGTCGAAATATAAGCGAATCTTCTCATTTACGCGAGAGCAATATGACGGGGATCATATAAGCCATTTAGACTATGCGTCAGCAGTCAGCAGATACCTGACTATCCAGCGCGTGGCGAATACTGGTTATCAACTTTTTGTCCGTTCGTTGCGCAGTGTTATCCGTCACCGAAACCCAGGTTTGTCCATCATTGCCGTGCAAGATCAAGGTTGCGGGTTCAGCCGCTTCTCCATACACCAATAAAACGATCATTTGGCAGTCACACGCCTCTGTCCCGTGATTAGGACAGGAGCAATTATGGACGCCAAGTCGCGCCGTATTCAAGTTAAATGTTTGCACGGCCGACAAACCTGCCTGTGACAATAAGGTCTTGGTCATCTGCAAGGCTTGATCGCATGGGGAGTTAATGGATAAAAATGGAGAAAGGGTCGTCATGGGTCGCCTCGAAAAAAGGTACCATCATTTTATGAGTATTTCCTATCCTGGCAGAGAGCAAACTCACTTATTCTTGAGTAGGCAATATAGCCTATGGACCTTATTCCTAGTTGACACAAAGCGATAGGACCAACTCGCGAAGTGGCGATCATTGGCGATCTTTATGACATCAAGACGCATTCGTTAGCAGCAGCAATTTCTGCCTACCCGCCGGAGCCAGGATCACCAGCTATACCGCAGGAGCGTCCGCTACTAACACCGTTCTCCTCAACAATTGCGCATTAATGGCAACCACGATTGTACGGATCGACATCAACAATGCACCAACTGCCGGAGAGAGCGAGCTTCCCCAGCCAGAGAGCACGCCGGCGGCGAGCGGAATGGCGACGACGTTATAACCTGCCGCCCACCATAGGTTTTGGATCATCTTTTGGTAGCTGGTGCGGCTGAGCTTGAAGATTTTCACCACATCCAATGGATTGCTGTTGACCAAAATGAGTCCGGCGGATTCAATAGCCACATCCGTGCCGCCGCCGATCGCAATGCCAACATCTGCGCGGGTGAGGGCAGGTGCGTCGTTCACACCATCACCAACCATTGCCACGCGCTTTCCCAATCTCTGTAATTCAACCACTTTCTGATCTTTATGTTCAGGCAATACTTCGGCAAAAACACGCTGGATCCCCAATTGGTCCGTGACTGCCTGCGCGACCGCCTGACTATCGCCGGTTAACATTGCGACTTCAATTCCCATTCTGTGCAACTCCTCAACCGCCTGCTTGCTTTCCGGGCGGATGACATCGGCAATGCATATTGCCGCGATAATTTTGTCATCTGTCGTCAGATACACAACGGTCTGTGCGTTTCTATTTGCAGCTTCCATGAACGTCGCAATGTTCGCTTCAGGCGTCCGGGAAAGCATTTCGAGCAGGCGAGGTCCGCCGATGTAATAGGTTTCATTCTCAAAGTCGGCTTGCACACCGCGTCCTTTCAGGGCAGTGAAATTGCTAATTGATGGCAGGCTCAGTTTTCGGTCACGCGCGAAGCGACGGACGGCTTGCGCGATCAAATGCTCGGAATCTGCTTCAAGGGCAGCGGCGAGCGCCAGGGCCCGGCCGGGATCCCAACGGTCCGCGGTTACGATATCCACCACGCCAAACTGACCTTGAGTCAGCTTCTAGGAATCAACGAACTGTGTGAACAATTTCGGTTTAAACGAAAACCATAGCGGAGACAGAACTCCAACCTACGACCTGCGGGTTATTGGCACTACTCCTAATATGCCATCTTTAAGAGCCTTTTAGTCGCGGGGCAGGACTTGCGCGCAGCGTGCGACCTTCGGGGTATGAGCCCGACGAATTTGGTTTCCCACCTCGCGTGGTGCAGTACAAAAAGCGCGGTTCAACATCTGCTGACTCACATCAATTACAAGTGATACAGGCCCGATTATCACCCCCATCCGGTCATCTCCGCGCTTCTCTGCCATAGTTTGTCCTGGAGCGAAACGTTGTAGGACAGGTCGGAAGATGCAACTGCCTCGCAATTCACAAAATATTTGCCTGACACTCCCTGAACCTCCGGACTGGCTGCGAGATACAGGGAGGTTTTCGCGGCGGACTCATGCGTGCCAGGTATTGAATATTCAGTGGGCCCGTTGAGGCGGGTGTAAATCTCACGCGCGGCAGTCAAAGCCAGGGTGCGTGCGGTGCCGGGATGCAGACAATTTACCGTTGCGCGGGTCCCATCCAGCTTGCGCGCAAGTGAATAGGTGAACAGGATATTTCCCAACTTCGCCTCGCAGTATGCCTCCCAGGGATCATAGGACTCAGGCGAGGCCGGTTTATCCAGAAAATCGCGTTCGATGTTGACATGCACATGCGCTGCCACATTGACAATGCGCCCGGCGCCCATCTTGAGGCTTTCAAGCAAGAGGTTGGTTAGCAGGAAATAAGCCAGGTGGTTCAAGGCAAAGTTCATTTCGTAGCCATCAGGCGACAGTACAAATTCATTGAATAATGCACAGTGGTTGTTGACCAGCACATGCATCGCCGGGTACCGTGTTGACAGCCTCTCCGCCAGCTGTCTGATCGAATTCATATCGGTTAGGTCAGCAAGTTCCGCATGGACGTTTTGATTCCCAGTCTGCTCGATGATGTCATACAGTGCAAGCTGGCTGCGACCAGGGTTACGTGAAACCATCACAACCTGCGCGCCCATTTTGGCGAGACCGTGAGCGGTTGTTTTTCCAATCCCCTGGCTTGCGCCGGTCACAATGCATATCTTGTTTTCCATATCCATCACTTTGTTGATGCTTCCGAGATCATGGGATCTCGGAAGCATCTCTGATTATTTTTCGATTGGCAAGCCGATCACGCTGCCCCACTCGGTCCAAGAGCCGTCATAATTTCGAACATTTTTGAAGCCGAGAAGGTACTTCAGGACGAACCAGGTATGTGATGAACGTTCCCCGATACGGCAATACGCGATGATTTCTTTTTCCGGGGTGATGGAAAGCTTTTTGTACAAGGCAGCCAAATCCTCGGCGGATTTGAATGTGCCGTCTTCGCGCACTGCCATGCCCCAGGGGATGTTGGCTGCGCCCGGAATGTGACCGCCGCGCTGGGCACCCTCCTGCGGCAAATTTTCAGGGGCAAGTAGTTCACCCGAATATTCTTTCGGTGAGCGGACGTCCACCAGTCCGTGATCAGATTTGCCGATGCTGCCTAGTACCTGATCGCGGTTGGCGCGCAGGGCTAGTTCGATCTGCTTTGCCCGGTAAACAGCTGGTTTCACCTCGGGCGCATCCGTTGTGCTGGGGCGGCCTTCATCCATCCATTTCTTGCGCCCGCCATTCATGATGCGCACATCCTTATGCCCATACAATTTCAAAAGCCAGAAGGCGTAGGTGGCGAACCAATTGTTGTTGTCGCCATAGAGGACCACCGTAGTATCGTTCCCAATCCCTGAACGCGCCAGCAATTCCTCAAGCGCGGCCTTGTCCGGAATGTCGCGACGGATCAGTTGCTGGGTGTCGCGCTGCCAGTTCCAACCCAGCGCGCCGGGGATGTGACCGGAATCATACGCGGTGGTATCCACATCCACCTCCACAAGGCGAATATTTGCATCATTCAAATGCTCCGCCACCCAGCCAGTCTCCACGAGTACCTCCGGGTGAACATAACCGTTAACTTGTTTCATTTTATGGCTCCTTATTGATAAATTGATCTTTTGATGAATCCTTCGGAGAACTCATCCTTCGAAGTAAACAACATGGGGATAGTTAGCTTGCCTGCATGGGAATCTCCTGTTCTGAATTTTGGTCACAGGATAGCAAGTGCCTGTCCTCCAAACGTCCCAAAATCATCCCGATGCCATACTCGTATGAGCGTGCAACAAGCATATATTGGTGCGTTGCTCGTTACGCTTGCAATCATCCGAAGTTCACTTAGCCTGCTCCTGCTTGGATTCGTCTGCATGGGCATCGCTCGCTCCGCTCTGCAACTGGCGCGCTTTGCCGCCGCTGAAGTTCATCCTGCCAACGAACGGGCACGCGCCATCTCCAATATTGTCATCGGAGGGGCGGCTGCTACGTTC
>Ga0209593_10001382_pt1 | contig 10442 bp, 7 predicted proteins | sample PPLLaktember2015_3_FD_187260 | JGI IMG/M metagenome (GOLD analysis project Ga0209593, IMG submission 187260) | Freshwater sediment microbial communities from Prairie Pothole Lake near Jamestown, North Dakota, USA - PPLs Lake P7 Core (6) Depth... | ecosystem: Environmental > Aquatic > Freshwater...
GAGTCCGCAGAGGATCGGTATCGAAATCGTAATCCTGATAATCAGACGAAACAGTCCAGCGCGCGGTTTGCTGAAACACGCGGCTCGGCGAATGACGAATGATTGAGCCTAAAAGAAAGAATCTTGTCCAGCGATTGTTCGCGCTGTTCTGTTTGAAGATATAGACCAGATGATCGAGGCGGACAAGGCTGTGAAACTCGCAGACCAGCGTTTTCAGTACGGGTTTGGACCACGATCCTTCCATGCCGTAGCGAAGTTCATCCCGATCATCATGATTGGTGGGGCTGCGCGTATCGAGCGAGTATTTGGAGACGGAGAGTCGCAGGGCGAGTGTGGATTTATCGCGGAAGGATGTACGTCCTTGAATGGAAAGATCTGTCGTTCGCCCTTGCAGAATATCGCCGCGGATGGTTTGGGTCACCGATCTCATGCCCAGCCGCAAGTCGGCGGAGCTTCGTTTGTATTCAGCCTCCAATCCACCCGAAAAGCCGGCTTGGTTTTCTTCGAGGGAAGATGCAGAAACATCTGCCTGACTCTGCTCGATTTTCTGGTGGAGCAGTTCTCCCGCCATTTCCACACGCATGCCGCGGATGATGCCGTAGGTCAGAACGTCACGGACGCCCCATTTCTGTTCCTCGCGGCGGGACACTTGGCCAACCGCATCGAGATAGATGTCCCGCTCAACAGAACCCGCCCAGAGAGAAGCGCGGTTGGAGTTGCCTTCGAAAAACTCGCGGAATATTTCGTAGCGGCCCGACAGGTCTTCGTTATTATAATCGCGGGGAGTTTCGCGATTGTATTCCAGCGTCAGCGACTGATCATATCCGGCGAGATTCCAGCGGTCTATGGCCGCGCGCGTCCACAATCCAAGTCCGGAACGGATTCTGCCGATGCGGCGATCCTGAACGGAACCCGCCCCGACATTTACGTTCAACGGTTGCCACGGAGCGGCAGAGATTCCGCCGCCGCCGCGCAGAATGCGCACGGAGGAAATACTTTGCGAAAAGGCAGACACTGAAGCTGCTTTTTCATTGCCATAGGGACGATCATCAAAGTGCTCGCCGGATGCCGCCAACCACATGTCCACCGACTTCAACAAGCGGCGGTCCACTCCGAAATACCACTTTCCGTCCTGCCGGATGCGATCAAAGTTACTTTCGGGAGTCTGCCAGTCCGTCCGCCATCGCATATTGGCCGCGGCATGAATTCCGGCGGGCAGTGAACGGCGGATTCCGGCAGTTTCCGTCAGGCGAAAGAACTCTACTCCCTTTTCCGCCCGGACAGAGTTGCTGTCCGGAACAAGAATCCGTTGTGGCGGATCGAGCGCGGCAAGGCACTTGCTGACCATAGTCAGAGTGCATAAAAATACGGCCGCAGTACGGATGATGGAAGACATGTAGTGCAGGAGAGAGGAGAAAAAGAGAAAGTGACGACCCGGGGCGGGCCGTCACCCTATTCTTTAAAGCTTATGATGTGTGCGGGACAGCGTCATGCGCTCTTGCGCTTTTTAGCCGGCTGCAGCTTCGGCGGCTCGCGGTGTTCGATGGTAGCCGAGGTGATGACGACTTCGGAAACATCCTTCTGACTGGGGATGTCGAAAAGGATATCCGTTAACGCTTCTTCGGTGATGGAGCGGAGCGCGCGCGCGCCGGTTTTGCGTTTCTGCGCGAATTCAATGATCTTTTGCAGGGCGGCATCTTCAAACGTGAGCTTGACGTTTTCCATCTCAAACAATCGTATATATTGTTTGAGGAGAGCGTTCTTCGGTTCCGTCAGAATGCGACGCAAGGCTTCATCGGAAAGCGGATCCAGAACCGAAACCACCGGTAAGCGGCCGATCAACTCGGGAATCAACCCGAATTGATGGAGATCCTCGAAACTGACCTGATGGAGAACTTGCGCGAGATTGGCGCGCGATTCGCCGTTGGCTCCGAAACCCATGAGACGGGCGTGGACGCGCGCGGCAACGATTTTATCCAGCCCTTCAAAAGCACCGCCGCAAAGGAACAGAATATTTTTCGTGTTCATCTGGATGAGCTTCTGTTCGGGATGCTTGCGCCCGCCCTGCGGCGGCAGCGAAGCGACCGTGCCTTCCAGAATTTTCAAAAGAGCCTGCTGAACACCTTCACCCGATACGTCGCGCGTGATGGAAACGTTCGTATCCTTGCGGGCGATCTTGTCGAGTTCATCAATGTAGACGATGCCCATTTCGGCGCGGGCCAAATCGTAGTCGGCGGCCTGCAGCAGTCGAACCAGCACGTTTTCCACGTCTTCACCGACGTAGCCAGCTTCGGTTAAAGTCGTGGCATCGGCGATGGCGAACGGGACCTGCAGGAAACGGGCGAGCGTTTGCGCCAGCAAGGTCTTTCCCGTTCCGGTCGGGCCGATGAGCATGATATTGGATTTTTCCAGCTCGACGTCCGATCCGAAATCTTCCGCGCTGATCCGCTTATAATGGTTATAAACGGCTACGCTGATTTTACGCTTGGCATCGTCCTGCTCGATGACGTACTCATCGAGTTTTTTCTTGATGTCGCGCGGGACGGGAAATTTTTCAAGCGGCATCACCCGGCGATTGCCGCGGGATAAAGCCACGATTTGATGCGCGTGTTCCACGCAGACGTCGCAGATGGCGATGCCGTCGTGATGCTTGATCAGCGTTGTCACTTGCCGCTCGGTGCGGCCGCAGAAGGAACAGAATTGTTCGAAAGGCTCGGTATCGTTCACGGAATGGCCTGCTCAGGCTTTGGCTTTTTGTTCGCGCGGATAGATAATTTCGTCAATGATGCCGTAGGCTTTCGCCTCTTCCGCGGACATGAAATAATTGCGGTCGGTGTCCTTTTCGATCCGGTCAATGGGCTGATTCGTGTGTTTACCCAGCAGTTCATTGAGACGGCTGCGGACTTTGAGTATTTCTCTGGCTTGAATGTCAATGTCAGAGGCTTGCCCTTGCGCGCCGCCGGCAGGCTGATGGATCATGATTCGCGAATTGGGCAGGGCGCTGCGCTTGCCCGCCGCGCCCGCCGCAAGGAGAAACGCTCCCATGCTGGCGGCCTGACCGATGCAGATAGTCGCGATATCCGGCTTGACGTGCTGCATTGTATCGTAAATGGCTAAGCCGGACGTGACAACGCCGCCGGGACTATTGACATAGAGATTGATATCCTTTTCCGGGTCTTCGGCGGCCAAGAAGATCAACTGCGCAATTACCAGACTGGCGATGTGATCGTCAATGGGGGATCCGATAAAAATGATGCGTTCTTTCAGCAGACGGGAGTAGATATCGAACGCGCGTTCGCCGCGGCCGGTCTGCTCGATGACCATCGGAACTAACGTCATGGGACAATATTCTCCTAAAGAGTGTTCTTAAGCGGAAATGATGCCGCTGGGAGTGCGGCCTTCGAATTCGGCCAAACTGACCGGGCGCGGAATCGTCTGCACTTCGGAATCAATCACGGCCAGCACCTTGCGTTCGAGAAGGTCCTCGCGGATGTGTTCTTCCTGCTGTTCGGTGAGCCGTTTCTTGAATTCCGCCACCGACCGATTATCCACGCGCGCCAGTTTTTCGACTTCAGCGGCGTAATCATCATCAGTCACTTCGAGCTGACGTTCGGCAATGATTTTTTTTCGCAGCAGGTACCAGCGCAGATTCCAAATGGCGGAGGCCCGATGTTCCTCTTTGAAATGCTCGATTTCTTTCGGATCCGATTGCCGTTTTTGGCGGCGATGGGCGTCTTCGATCATGCGATCCAGATAATCATCGAGCATGCGCGGCGGAACGATAAAATCCACTTTGCGCAACAGCTCATCCACCACCGAATGGAACATGCGCTCGCGGGCTTCGTGAGCTGCGCGGGCTTCCAGATATTTTTTCAGATCCCCCTTCAGATCATCCAGTCTTTCCATCTTGGAATTGACCGTGCGGGCAAAATCGTCATTGAGCGGCGGCAGTTCCTTCCGCCGCACGTGATGGACGGTAACCTGATAGCGCGAGGTTTTCGGTTCCTTCTCGGCGGAGCGCGCGGGAAATTCCACGACGGCGGTATCGCCTTCGGATAATCCTATAACCTTTGCTGCAAAATCCTCGCCAAGTACTCCACGGTCTAAATCCACTTCCAGATCTTTTTGCACGCGGCCAACGATGGGAAAACCGGAGGGGTCGAGTTCCTGCAGATCCACCTGAATGACGCAGTCGCGAGTGACCGGCTCATCCGATGGCGTCAGGACGGCGTGGGATTCGCGCAGGTTGTCCAGCGATTGAAGAAGGTCTTCTTCCTCCACGCTGGGATGAAAGAGTTCCACGCTGATTTCCGACAAGACCGGTAAAGTGAACTCGGGAATCACCTCAACCTTGACCGTGAATGTGAGGGGATCACCCTGCTTATACTGCACGTCGTTCATTTCGCCGGGCGATACCGGTTCCGTTTTCGATTCGGTCAGAGCATCGCGATAGGCCTCTTGCAGAGTTTCCTGGATCGCTTCCTGCGTGACCTGCTGACCGAATCGCTGGATGAGGACGCGGCGCGGGATATGCCCCGCCCGGAATCCCGGCAATTGCACTTTACCAGCCAACTCATTTAGGGCTGTTTCAATGCGGCTCGTCATTACCTCGGCCGGAACTGAAACTTTCAGTTCGTATTCGACCGGACTTTTTTGCTCTTTTTGAACCTGGACTTCCAAACTGACTCCAATTTTACGGGGTGCGAAAGGGGGGACTCGAACCCCCAAGCCCTTTCGGGCACCAGATCCTAAATCTGGCGCGTCTGCCAGTTCCGCCACTCTCGCGGAAACATATAATATACACAGGATGGTACAGATTTTCAACTGAAACGGTTTAGGAGAGGCTATAACCGATAGATCTGTATAATATATTAATTAATATTTACTTGCACGATTATAAAAAAGGACCGTCGTTTATGTTAACGCTTCGGCCTCTGCACATGTCCTGTTTGAACTGTTCCGGATGCCGACGGTTCCATGCAGAGGCATTAAAAGAGTGGGATTGCGATTCATACTAAATTGAGGCTGCCGACCCGCGAGGAAAAGGCCTACCTATGTGAAATTATGATGTTCATTGAGCGGGAAGAAATTATAAATTCATTGCAGACAACATAGTACAGACTGAATGGGCTTGACTTTTGCATATTTCTTACATAGCTTATACCGTTATCCTGCATCTTTCATACTTATGGGATTGAAATCACAGCCGAAAAGGAGCAGAGTATGAGAAGCGGAGTTCTCATGTTGGCAAGCACAGCAGTAGTCTGGATCATCTGTGCTATCGTTTTTCCGTTGACGGCAGCCGCGCAACTATCGTTTACAGACGTCGCTCCGGAGTTGGGGATGGCGGATGAGGGTTTATGCGCCGATGTTATCTGGTATGATTGGGACGGGGATGGGGATCAGGACTTGATGGTTACACGCCGTTTCAACGACGGCAATACGTATTTCCGGAATGACGGCGATCATTTTACACGAGTGGACAACACAGGGCTGACTCCTTCAACCGACGGCGGCATGCCGAAGCCCGCGGACATTGACCACGACGGCGATCTGGATTACTGGACACGGTGCTATCACACCGAAGGCCAGATGATGGTAAATGAGAACGGAACGTGGGTGGACAGAACGCAGAACATGGGCTTGCCCGTGACCACGGGATGGCGGGATGCCGCCTGGGTAGACGTGGATCACGACGGATGGATAGACCTGATTTCCGGTCACTATCAAATGGGATTCCGTCTGTATCGCAATATAAACGGCAGCCAATTCGAGGATGTCACCGACACACACCAGCTTCCGAATTTTTCGCAGTTCGCGGAAATGTGCGAAGCAGATGCTGATTTAGACGGTGAAATCGAGCTGTTTATAACGACCATCTACCGGGAAGACTACTATTTTGACAATAATGGAAACGGCAATTTCCGGGACGCGACGACGGAAGCGGGACTTGACTTGGCCGAAGGCTTCATGGGGTGCAAGTGGGCGGATTTCGACAATGACAAGTACCCTGACCTACTCACTCAGCGCGCGGATCGCCACACGATCTGGCATAATAACGGTAACGGCACGTTCACCGAAATGAACGTTCACGGAACTGAAGTTTTGGAATGGGGCGACGGCAGCGGTTATCCGGGCGGAGCCATGTATGCGGTAGCGGATTACAACATGGACGGATTCTTCGATTTTTATGCGGGAATTCCGGGTGGCTGCGGCTATACCACGGGACAAAGTCAATTCATGGTCATGGACAGCATTCGCGGACTGGACATATGGTTCCATGACATCGCGCTCGAATTGGGAATGGACTTTCACACTTCGACGAACCCGACCGCGATTGATTTCAACGGCGACGGCGCGATGGATTTGTGCACCGCGTCGAATAATGAACCGCTCCGTTTATTTCGCAACAATACAATGCAAAACGGCAACCGGCTGGAAATTCAGCCGCTGGGCCCGAACGGCGAAAGGGATCGCTGGCATACGCGCGTGGAGGTCTATCCTCACGGCGGAACGCAGCCGATCCGCGTTTCGGAACTCAATTCATCCAACGTGAGTCGGAACGGGTTCAACAGTTACTTTGTGCTGGATGAGAATGCCCATTACGATTTGCGGCTGTCTTTTGCGAGCGGAACGATAATGCTGCCGGAAAACTATCCGCAGTTGAACGACATCGTGCCGTCGCAGATCGGGCACTTGCTGACCGTGCGAATGGGTCAGACGGTTACGGCAGTAACGGAACCCCCGGCTGTTGTCAACCGGCTGCAGATGATGCCCGCGCATCCGAATCCGTTCAATGCGGCGACCACGCTCCGCTACACGGTTCCGGTCAGCGGAGACATCACTCTCGCGGTTTACAATATTGCCGGACAGCATGTGGCTGATCTGGTCAATAACCATGTGATCGCAGGCGAACACCGGGTTCAATGGAATGCATCGGGGATTTCCAGCGGCGTGTATCTGATTCGTCTTGATGCGGCCGGAACCACCGTTTCGCAGAAGGTTGTGCTGCTGAAATAGTCTGATCTATCATCCTTATTACCGGAATAAACAAAATCCCAGCCGAAAGGCTGGGATTTGTGTGTATTGGGTATTTCGAAAATTCCGATGTTATCTTATCCGAACTGCCGGATGAACTCTCCGGCTTCGGTAACCTCTTGTCGGGATCCGATGAAGAGGGCCGTGCGCTCGTGAAGGCCTTTGGGTTGAACATCCAGAATCGGTTCGATACCGTTCGTGGCCGCGCCTCCCGCCTGCTCCATGATAAAGGACATCGGCGAGGCTTCGTACAACATGCGGAGCTTGCCTTTGGGTTTCTTGGGGTCTTTATAGTCCACGGGGTACATAAAGATGCCGCCGTAGAGCAAGGTGCGGTGGAAATCCGCCACTAAAGAACCGATGTAGCGGCTGGTATAAGTCTGTCCGGGATGCGCATCCGGGGCAATCAGATTGTCCACGTACTTGCGGGTTCCTTCACTCCAATGGCCGTAGTTGCCCATGTTGCAGCTAAAGACGTTGCCGTGTTCGGGAACGCGGATATCGGGATGGGAAAGCAGGAATTCACCGATGGAGGGTTCGAGCGTGAAGCCGTAGACTCCCTTACCGGTTGTGTAGACCAGCATGGTGGACGATCCGTACATGACATAGCCGGCCATGACCTGCCGCCGACCCGGTTGAAGCAAGTCCTCCGCCCTGCCGTCCCGTCCCGGAGTAATCTTGCGATGGACAGAAAAAATCGTTCCGATGTTGACGTTTGCGGCGATGTTGGACGAACCATCCAACGGATCGAAGGCGAGTGTGTATTTGCCCAAGTCGAACTGCGCCGGAATGTTAATAATGTCTTCCACTTCTTCCGACGTCATACAGCAGAGTACACCGATGTGATCAAACGCATTAAAAAACGTTTCCTGCGCGATCGCATCCAGCTTTTGAACGGCCTCTCCCTGAACGTTTACATCGCCGGTCGTTCCAAGAATGTCAATCAAACCGGCGCGGCGGACTTCCCGGTTGATGACTTTAGAGGCATAGGCGAGTTGGTAGAGCAATCTCGTGAACTGTCCGGTCGCTTCCGGATTCTGTCGCTCCTGATCGAGAATGTGCCGCTCAATCGTAATCAGGTTTGGCGTGGTTACGTGCATATCGTTTTTCCTCGCGGAAATTTATAAAAGGGTCAACAATTCATCGTAATTTCGAATCACTGCGTCCGCCTCATGCAGATATTCGGCGGGCAGCGTCCGCGTGATCGCCACGGTGCGCAAACCGGCGGCGCGGGAAGATTGGATTCCCAACGGAGCATTTTCAAGTACGAGACATTCCTCCGCGCGAAAACCGGAGCGCTCGACGGCGATCAGATACGGATCGGGCAGCGGTTTTCCTTTGGAATAATCATCGGCGGTGATAATGTGACGGAAAAGGGTCAGCTCCTCGGGAGTTACCACACCGTTCATGTTGGAACGGATAGAACCCGTAACGATGTCGCATTCGACGCCGCGCAGGATGAGTTCGTCAATAAGCTTTCGCGCTTCGGGAATCAAGCCGTGTGGAGCAATCGTGCGGTAGAGAGTGCGCTTGCTTTCGATTAATGTGCGAAGTTCGTCCCGCGAAAGCGGCAATCCATGTTCGTCCGCCAGACGGAAAATCGTGTCTTCCGCCTTCTCCCCTTCATGCAACTCAATATATAAATCATCCAGCACGATTCCGTATTCACGCAAGATGGAGGTCCATGCTTTGTGGTGAGCGGGCATGGAATCTATAATCGTACCATCCAGATCAAAGAAAACCGCTCGAACTCCGCTCACGAATCCATCCTCTCCTGCTCCACAGATATTCTGCTTACACCATAGAAGAATTTTATCATGCGATCCCATGCGCGATCCGTGAAAAACGGCCGGATTACCGAACTGACGCGCGCGGGCACGGTCAACACGTAGCGCGGTTTAGGTCTTCTTCGCTCGCATGCGCGCAAGATGACGTAGGCAACCTTATCCGCCGAAATCTCAAAATGCCGCTCACTGCGCCGTTTTTTCAATCGTTCGTACAGCTCATGGTAGAAACGCGGAAAGTCGGCCTTCGGAGGAACGATATTCAGATTGCTCATAAATCCTGTTTCCACCGGGCCGGGCAGTATGGAAACCGTCTGCACTCCGAACGGCTCCAATTCCATGCGCATAGCATCGCTCAGCGCTTCCAATGCGAACTTCGAGGCCGAATACCAGCCGCCGAGCGGTATCAGGATTCGGCCTGCAATAGAAGAGACATTGACAATCCGCCCCCATCCCGCTTTGCGCATATCCGGTGCGATGAGCTGTATCAACCGCATGGCTCCGAAAACATTAACCTCGAACTGATGGCGGGCTTCGGATAGCGGAACGGCTTCCAGCAAACCCATTGAACCGTAGCCTGCGTTGTTCACCAGAACATGAATATCACCGAATGCGCTATGAGCGAATTCCACGGCGGCAAGCAGCGAAGATTCCGAAGTGACATCACAGGTCGTGATGTACAACGTCAGTTTTTCGCGAGAGGCGATCTCCTCCAAATCCTGAATCGCTTCCAATTTTCGTGCCGTAGCGACCACGCGATAGCCGGCCTGCGCAAAAAGCAGAGCCACGCTGCGGCCGATGCCGGTGGAACAGCCCGTGATAAATACCGTTCTATCAGGCAATCAAACTTCCTCTAAACGCGCCGTGAAATGCCTGAGCATCGGCGCTTCATAGGTCAAGCGCAAGCCGCGCAGCTTATCGCGATTCTTGTAAACCGCAACAATCGCATCCGCCACATAAGCCATGTGCGTATTCGTATACACGCGACGCGGGATTGCCAGCCTGACTAAATCCAGCGGCGGATACTCGACCTTACCGGTTTTCGGATCCTTTTCGGCAAACATCATTGAACCGATTTCCACCGCACGTATTCCCGCTTCGCGATAGAGAGCCACGGTTAAAGCCACACCGGGAAACTCAGACTGTGGAATGTGCGGGCAAAACGCCAGAGCATCAATAAAAACCGCATGTCCGCCGATAGGCTTCACCAGAGGAACACCTCCGGCCATCAGCATTTCGCCTAAATAGCGGACTTGCTCGGTTCGATACTTGAGGTAGTCCTCATCCAATCCTTCATAGAGGCCGATGGCAATGGCTTCCAGATCGCGTCCCGCTAACCCGCCATAGGTGGGAAAACCTTCAATCAGAATTAATTTATTCCGGAGAGTCTGCGCGAGCTTTTCATCCTTCATAGCAAGAAAGCCGCCGATATTCACAAGCGCATCTTTCTTCGCGGACATCCAGCAGCCGTCGGCATAGCTGAACATCTCACGGGCAATGTCAATCACTTTTTTATTTTTGTAGCCCGCTTCGCGCTCATGAATGAACCAGCAGTTTTCTGCATAGCGCGCGCAGTCGAAAAAGAAAGGCACACCGTGCTTGCGGCAGATTTGCGATGTA
>Ga0209593_10001383_pt1 | contig 10442 bp, 10 predicted proteins | sample PPLLaktember2015_3_FD_187260 | JGI IMG/M metagenome (GOLD analysis project Ga0209593, IMG submission 187260) | Freshwater sediment microbial communities from Prairie Pothole Lake near Jamestown, North Dakota, USA - PPLs Lake P7 Core (6) Depth... | ecosystem: Environmental > Aquatic > Freshwater...
GCGCGCTCGGACCGGGTCCACCGGCGGTCGCCGGGTCAGCATCTCGATGTCCATGAAGTGCCACAAGGTCCGGAGCTTCACACAGAGAGCCCCGAGGGCGCGCCACGGGAGTGTCCGAGGGCGGAAGCCGACCACCGCACTGGTGATTAGGCTTCGGCGTTCGTGGTACCCCTTCCGGCGGAAGGAGGCCTTCGATGAGCACCAGCTCTATCCAGTCGTACAGCGCTCAGGTCCGGACCGCCCCTCCGCGCATGATGACATTCTCCGCCGGGTCCGACGCCGACGCAGCGCTCATGACGGCCAGGCGGTGGGTCGAGGATCGGGCCCGAGAATTTCTCGTGGAGCACTCGCTGCCACACAACCCGTGGGAAGCAGGGATCATCTTCGTGGGCGAGGTCTCGTCCCAACAAGCCCTCGCCGAGCTGGTCGTGTACACCTCGGACGGGGACTATGTCTTCGGCTGGGACGACGAGGACTGAGCGTCGGGTCATCGTCGGGCCGCCATGCCTCGGACTGAGATCGACGCGATCAGGGAGCTCCTCGGTTCCAAGCCGCGCCCGGTCGCTTGGGCAGACCGGCGACGGCGTCTCGACGAGGTCGGATCGATCTGGCCGATCGCCGACGACGTGAAGGTCCAGACCGTCGATCTCGGCGGCATCCCGGGCGAGGGGTCCATCGTCCCGGGCAGCGACGCTTCCAAAGTCCTCCTGTTCTTCCACGGCGGCGGCTACTGCTCCGGCTCCATCCTCAGCCACCGCCGGATGGTGACGGAGGCGGGGAGGAAGGCAGGACGCAGGACGCTCGGGGTCGGCTACCGGCTCGCTCCGGAGCACCCGTTCCCTGCCGCGCTCGAGGACGCCTTGAAGGCCTGGCGCTTCCTCGGAGAGCAGGGGTTCGCGGCGCATGACATCGCGATCGGTGGAGACAGTGCCGGCGGCGGCCTGACGATTGCGCTGATCACCCACCTGCGAGACGCCGGAGCGGAGCTCCCCGGATGCGCCTGGCTGGTCTCGCCGTGGACTGACCTGACCCTCTCGGGATCGACGCTGGCGACCAAGGCTGCGACGGACCCGCTCGTTCACGAGGATTACCTTCGAGAGCTCGCCTCCGCTTACCTGCCGAAGGGGATGGACCCGAGAGGCCCGCGGGTCTCGCCGCTCTACGCGAACCTCTCCGGGCTGCCGCCGTTGCTCATCCAGGTCGGTTCGGCCGAGACACTGCTCGCCGACGCCACCCGATTCGCGTCTGCGGCCGGTGCCGCCGACGTGCCGGTCACGCTGGAGATCTGGCCGCACATGATCCACGCGTGGCCGGTGTGGAATGCGCGGCTGGCACCCGGGCGTGAAGCTCTCGCCAATGCCGGCGCCTTCATCCGTCGGCACGCGTGAGGGCAAGGCGAGCGCGCTTCCGGCAGGGCCCAGCCGCGCTTGCGAAGCTCAGTTCGGCTTCTTGCCCCGCATCGCGGCGATGCGCTCAGGTGACAAGCGGAAGAAGCGCGCGCCGTTGTTGAAGAAGATGTCGCGACGTTGCTCCGCGGTGAGGAAGGTCGCCGACTCGATGGCCTCGATCGCCATCTCCATCGTCTCCGGCCAGATCATCTGATCGGAGCCGAAGAGAACGCGCTTCCCGAACCCCGCCTCGACGATCCGCTGCAGGTAGCGATGAAACTCGGCGCGGGGCAGGGCCCAATTGATTGCTCCGAGATCGACGTAGACCTGTGGATGAGTCCAGAGAACTGCGAGCAGGTCATCGATCATCGGCCAGGCGGCATGCATGATGTAGACGCGAAGCCCGGGATTTCGAACGAGCACCTCCTCGAGACCGAGTGGGCTGTGCAGGCGGGCGCGGTAACGATCGAAACGCAGATAGGGCGCTCCCACAGGTCCAGTGCCGATGTGGATGCCGACGGGGACGTCGAGCTCTTCCGCCAGCGCCCAGTACGGGGCGAGTGAAGGGTCGTCCGGACTCAGGCCGCTGTACTGCGTGGTGACTTCGCCGAGGACGGCGAACCGGCCCTCCTTGAATTCCTTGCGCATCGAGTCGACGGACATCGCGCCGGGGCCGCCGAAGCCGAGACTCCGGATGACTCGCTCGGGTGCGACAGCGTGCCAGCGAGCGACGTGCGAGCCGCTCACCACGCCGTAGATGTTGCGACGCTTCATGATTGCGAGCGACCGTTCGCGCACCTCGTCGTCCGTCGCCGGCGACCACGTTGCGCGGCAAGGAGGCTTTCCCGACTTGAAGATCGCGGGCCAGTCCTTGCCGGAGGATGGAACCGGATAGTCGGTCATCGGAATGCAGTGCGGAATCGGCGGTGGCCTGGCCAGAGCCGCGAACGACGCAATCTCCGAAGCGTGCACGTGCGCATCGATGATCGGCTCCTGGGCGTTCACTGCGCTTGCAGCGAAAGACAGAATGATGACGGAGGAGAGTTTCATGTCGGAACCCCTTGCCGAGGACCCAGCGCCAGGGTCCGTCCGCGCCCGGGTCTCGAGCAAGGGGTCCGGTCGGGGCTGACGGGAAGCTTCACGCAGGTGATGCGTCCGCTGGCGCCCGGTGTGACAGGCGCCGAGGGCCGCACCCGCCTCAGGCGATGGCCCTGGCCAGCTCTCCGACCCGCCGGTGTCCGTCGACGCTCAGCTCGCGGAGGCTGCGGTCGAAGTTGGGGTGAGTCATCCCGCTGAGCAGGAACGTCCAGCGGTAGCTCTTCAGCTGTGCTGCCTCGATCTCCGCCCGTTCCGCGGGCCCGAGCACGCGCCCGATCGCCTTCTGCAGGCTTTCCAGATCCATGCGGACCTGGGCTTGCAGTCCTCCGTCGAGGAGCTTGCCGATGTCCATGTAGTCGTCGATCCCCTTCTCGATCTCCTTCCGCCCGAGGGTGCTGGCGATCTCGTCGACGATCAGAGTGTCGAGCTTGGCGTGCTGACTCTCCTCCATCCAGTGATGCTTGAGGAGGCTGCAGAAGAGCGCGTCGAGGTGCTCGGCGGCGTTGTCCTTCACCGATTCCACGTAGTGCTTCTGGGTGAACCACTCGATGTGCAGGGTGGTCAGGAACACGCCCAGCGGGCAGTGCGCCAGGATGGCCGAAGCGATCTCACTGGCTGGACCGATCACACCGCATTCAGTGTCGAAACCGGACTTGAACTCCCGGACGAACCACCGGAAGAGCTCGATGTGCTTCGCTTCCTCCTCGGCGAAGCGAAGAAGAGCCCTTCGCTCCTGCCCCTCGTGTACCCCGCCGCGAACGTGGTCGAGCACCGAGGGGACGATGTATTCCTCCACGAGGCCGAACAGGGACAGGTAGGTGAAGCCGCGGATGTGATTGAGCTTGAGCTTCTCCTTGTCGTCGAGGCAGCGGATCCCGGCGACCCCGGCGAGCGAATCGGGCAGGAACGGGCGGGAAAAGTCGAAGGTCCGTCCGCCGATGACGTCCTCGAGCTTCCAGTTGATCCGCTGTGACGTCTCCAGAATGGATGGGTAGTCGTACGTGTGGCTCAGCATGGTGTGTCCTCCTGGAGAGAACGATGCGTGGGAGGGCTGGCCTTCACCATGGGAGTCCTGTCCCGGGTGGAGCTGATTTCGCCCGCGGATCGCGGGACAATCGTCCCGACTCTCGCGAGGGACAGGGGGTTTCTTGGAAAAGCGGCCGCGACAGCGCATTCACTACCTCCGCACCACTGACGGAGTGCAGCTGGCCTGGGCGGACGCTTCCGCCGGCCCCTTGCTGGTGAAGGCCGCCAACTGGCTCACCCATCTCGAGTACGAATGGGAGAGCCCGCTGTGGGGCCACTGGCTTCGCTTCTTCTCCAGCCACTTCCGGCTCGTTCGGTACGACGAGCGCGGGTGCGGGATGAGCGACCGCAGCGTGGGGGACCTGTCTCCGGATCGGTGGCTCGTAGACCTGGAGGCGTTGGTGGCGGCCGTCGCCCCGCGAGAGCGGTTCGCCCTGCTGGGGATCTCCCATGGAACGGTCGCCGCGGTGTCATTCGCCGCCCGTCACCCGGACCGGGTCTCGCACCTGCTGATCTACGGGGGCTATGCCCGCGGCTGGTCCAGGCGAGGGGACCCGGATGCCCTGCGGACCTATCAGGCGATCACCGATCTGGTCCGCTTCGGCTGGGGAGAGGAGAACCCGGCCTTCCGGCAGATCTTCACCTCCCGCTTCGTCCCCGGAGCGACGGAGGAGCAGATGAACTGGTTCAACGAGCTGTGCCGGAAGACCACCTCCCCGAAGATCGCCGCGGAGCTGATGGAGGCGCGGGGCAAGGTCGACGTCGTCGACGTGCTGGAGCGGGTCCGGGCCCCGACGCTGGTGGTTCACGCCCGGAACGATCAGGTGGTTCCCCTGGCCGAGGGTCGCCTCATCGCCTCGGCGATTCCGGGGGCCGAGTTCGTCGAGCTGGACTCGAGCAACCACATTCTCCTGGAGGCCGAACCGGCCTGGGAACGTTTCCGCAGCGCCGCCCTGGAGTTCACCGGCCTGGGGCGGACCGTGGGGGAGGACCCGATCTTCCGCAAGCTGACGGGGCGCGAGCGCGAGGTGCTGACCCTCCTCACCGAGGGCCTGGGCAACGCCGACATCGCAGAACGACTCTCCCTCAGCGAGAAGACGGTCCGGAACCACCTCTCCAACCTGTTCGACAAGCTGGGCGTCTGGACCCGGGCTCAGGCGATCGTCTTTGCCAGGGACCGGGGATTCGGAGCGTCGTAGGGAATCTCACGCCGATCGGCCGACCCTGCGCCGCACCCGCCACCAGGCATCGACGGAGAAGCGATCCTGCTCGGCGGGCATCACCAGCACGAAGAGCAGCAGCGCGGCTCGCGGAATGACGTGGGTGTGGAACTCGTAGAGCGGTTCGGCCAGCAGATGGCCGAAGGTGACCAGAACCAGGACGCCGCCGAGCGCCAGCAGCGCCTCCCGGCTCCGGTACCCCACCAGGAGCAGCGCCCCGGCGACGAGCTCCACGAACGGAACGGCGGTCCCGGTCGCCCAGAGAGCCCACGTCGGAAGGAACGTCCGCGCGTAGGGCTCGACGAAGAGCCGGCGCGCGTGTTCCAGGGGACCGAGGCCGAAGACCTTCCACGCGCCGGCCATGAAGAAGATCAACGCCAGGATCAGGCGGGCGATGAGGATGGCCCAGCTCCGGCGGTTCGCATCCTCCGGTGTCAGATGCGCTTCGGGCATCGAGGACCTCGTGGCTTCCTGGGGACATCGCCGAGCATGCCACCCGCTGCTCAGCGAAGCCCATCAAGAAGCGCCTGCAGTTCTTGCCGATCGACGTAGCGCCCACCGAGAACGACACCTGCGATTCGGCGAGTGTTGCGGATGTCCACCACCGGGTCGGCGTCGAGAATGACCAGATCCGCTACACTTCCTTGGTTGATCGTGCCGATGTCGTTGCGACCGAAATAGACACCCACGTTCCGTGTCGCGGTCTGGAGTGCCTGAAGAGGCGTCAGTCCGGCCTCGGTCAGGAGCGCAAGCTCGTCGTGCAGACTGAACCCGGCCACCATCAGAGGGTTGCCGAAGTCGCTCCCGGCGAGGATGCCGACGCCGGCACGATGCAGATCGCCGACGAACCGTAGCAACCGGGCGAATCGCGCACGGCGGAGAGCGAGCGGACGCCCTGCTCCATCGCGGACGGGCCATTTCTCTCTGACGAACGTGGGGACGTACTCCAGGGCGGGGCTCGAGGCGATGCCCGCTTCCTGCGCCAGCCCCAGCGACTGGAGGAGAAGAAGCGTCGGTACCTGCCAGGTGCCGTTCCTGGCAAAGCGCGCGAACAGATCGGCGCAGCGTTTCTCATCGAAGGTCTCAAACGCGCGCCGCGCCACCAGATCGCCCAGGTTTGGGGTCCACTTCTCAGGGGGAATGCGCTGGAACTCGTCGGAGCGGGTCGAGCAAGTCTCTTCGATACCGGTGAGATGTTCGATGCTCTTCATGCCGGCATCGGAGGCTTCGAACGCGCTTACCGAGGAGGGGACGTGGCCGGCGAAGGGAATGCCCGATTTCTTTGCTTGCTCCGCGATGGCGAAGAAGACCTCACGTCGCAGGTTCCAGTAAGTCTTGATGAAGCCCGCCCCGCCTGCTTTCAACTCCTCGACCAGCTGGCGTGCTTGGTCCGGAGTGGTGACGACGGCGGCGCCTTTGATATGCGGCGGATCGCCGTCGACGATGCGGCTGCTCCACTCCAGGTGCGGCGCCAGCAGTGTTCCCTGCGCACGTAGTTCATTCCAGCGGCGAGCAGTGGCGATGTCGTCCGGGTCGGTCCACAAGTCGCGCACACCGGTGACGCCATTGGCAACGTACAGAGGGAAGGCCCAGGCAGAGCGGTTCGTCCCCGGGCGGTCCACGTGGCTGAAGAGATGCGTGTGCATGTCCCAGAGGCCGGGGATCACGTACTTGCCCGTTGCGTCGACCACGCGTGCGTGCTTGGGAAGGGTCGCCCTGCCAGCAGGCTCCACCGCCTTCACGCGGTTGCCCTCAACGACGACGACCACATCCCGGATGGAAGGTCCGCCAGTCGTATCGATGACAGTCGCGTGGGCCAGCACGAGAGCGTGAGGAGATGGCGTCGGTGGAACGGTGGTCCTGCATGCCGCGACCAGCAGCAGGATTGCGGCGAGCCGAGGTGAAGCAAGTCGGGGCATTCAGATTGCCCTTGTCCGAGCTCGGCTCAGAGCGCGCGTGGGCCAAGCCAGGAAGTCAGATCCGCACGTCGCACTGCACGATCGGCGCGGTCTTCACACAGGTGATGCTCGCGCTGCGGCCCATGAAGCCGCGGGCCAGGTCGATCGCCTCTCCGAGAGTGTCCGCGCGCTCCCAGCCCAGCAGCTCCGGCACGTGGTTGTTCTCCGCGCCCGCGCAGATCACCTTCCCCACGTGCTGGCGGCCGTTCTCGCCCCAGTACCACATGTAGAACGGGTGAGCCCCGTGGTAGGCGTGCCCCTTCCGGTACAGGTGCACGTAGCTCGGGTTCTCCGCGAACTCCCGCTCGTACATGTGCTCGAGCTTCATCGCGTCCCGCGTCTCCGGGAGGAGACGGTTGAAGAACTCGATGTAGCTCGGGTGGTGCTCCGGATCGAACTCGTCGTACGCCGGGTGGCAGAGGATGATCACCCCGCCCCTCTTCACCAGCGGCACGCCCCGGTTCAGGTTGTACAGGTACCCGAGCCCCATCACCTGAACCAGGAGCGGGTTCAGGATCGAGTTCACGTTGTACGGGGAGATGTACGGCACCGGGAAGATGACGATGTCGCTCTGGCCCTCCACCGGCACCGAGTACTGCTTCCAGCACAGCTCGAGCGTCTTCTCGTGGCAGGGCTCCGTCGCCCCCGCGTTCACCCCGGTCACCTGGTAGGGCGCGGGGATCTGCATGAACAGCTTCCGCTTCGCCGCCCGCGGCAGCTTCGACAGCGTGTACTTCAGTCCCTGGAACTTCAGCCGGTCGAACTCGGTGTAGTCCTCCTCCCGCTTCCCCAGGAATCCCGTCGGACCGTCGAACATCCGGTTGTTCAGCGCGGTCTCGATGTGGAACACCTTCAGGTTCTTGTCGATCACCCGTCCGATGCGCTCGGTGCTCTTGTGCAGCGCACTTCGCGAGGGCTCCATGTAGCTCTCGGAGTCGCGGATGGTCTTCGGGTTGTGGTGCGCCCGCAGCGATTCGTAGTTCGCCAGCCCCGTGCCCACCGACTTGTGCCCGCCGTCCATCGGCACGAGATTGATGTTCACGTAGATGAGGAGGTCGCTCTCCACGGCTCGGCGGTTGAGGGCCACCACCTCACCGAGGCTGGTGCGTTCCAGCTCCACCATCCCTTCCGGGTCCTCTGCGTCGTGGTTGTAGTAGCGCTCCGGGTAGTAGGCGTCGAAGATCTTCGAGCCCACCATCCGCTTCATCTCCGCCTCGGTCATCCGCCGGTGGAGCGCGTTGGCGATGATCAGGTGCACGTCGTCCACGCCCGAGTCCGCCAGCAGCTCGAGCACGATCTCCAGAATGGTCTGGCGCACGTCCGGCAGCGCCATCGGCGGCAGCGGCAGCGAGATGTCATCGATGGCGATCGTCACCTTCATTCCCGGCCGGAGCAGTGCGTGCAGCGGCTCCATTCCCTCGGGGTGGTTGATCGCCCAGCGGATCGCCGCCTTGACGTTCGGCACGCCCTGCAGCGGCGGTCGGGGGAAGATGACCCGCGTGTCCAGCGGCAGGTCCTCGAGCAGGAAGTCCTCGCCGAAGAAGAGCACCCGGGGCGGGCTTCCCTTCTCGGTGATGACGACGTGCCGTTCCTCGTCGTAGAGCCGCTTCAGCGTCTTCAGCTGGCGCATCGGGACAGACTCTTACGACGGTACGGGCTCTTTGGCGAACCCCCCTACGCCAGGACGCGTCCATCAGGTGTCGGGGCGACAGAGCCGGGCGCGCTCCTCGCTCGACGGCGCCGGCGAGCCCGACTTGCGCGAGCCGTCTTCGAAGTACTCCTCCTCGAGCTGCAGCTTCCCGTCGCTCGCCCAGCAGCGAAGCTTCCGCACCTGCCCCTTGGCGTACATCTCCTCGCTCGCGGGCTTCCCGTTCTTGTGGAGCACGCGCCGCACGCCATCCAGCTGGCCGGCCGCGTACGTGCTCTCGCGCTCGAGCCGGCCGTCCTCGGCGAACTCGCGCACCGTGCCGTCCGGCGTCGGGTAGTCGAGACACCGATCGTTCCGGCACGGCTGATAGGTCCCGCCCTTCTTCGGCGTCCCGGTGTCGTAGAACTCCTTCGCGGTGATCACCCCGGATTTCGGGTCGACCGACAGCTCCTGCTTCGGTTTCCCGTTGAGGTAGTAACGCGTCCGGTTGATGACCCGGCCCTTCCCGTAACGGGCCTCCTCGACCAGGCGACCCTCCTCGTTCCATTCCTTGAGGTCGCCGTCGTAGTCGCCCTTCACCGTGGAGTAGGTGCGGTACGTCTTCCCGTTCTCGAACCGACGCGTCACGTCGACCCGATCGCCCGTGTGCTTCCGCACCATCGGCCGGCCTTTCTCGTCCACCGTCTCCTCCTCCAGGAGCTGCCCGCCGCGGTACCGCGCCAGGTATGCCCGCGGGCGGCCGTCCGGCTGGACGAACTGAACCGTCGAGACCCCGCCCTCGAACCCACAGAGCTTCCGGTCCTCGGGCGTGAACGACGACTCGCCGCACGTCAGCTCGAAGACCTTCCCGTCCTCGAGCAGCCCCAGCTTCGGACCGGACGCCTCACCACCCTTGAACAGCATCGCGCGCTTCGGCTTCCCGCCCGGCCACAGCTCGCGGACGACCCCCTCGGCCTTGCCGTTCACCACCGTCATCGTGCACTCGAGCGCCCCGGTCTTGTCGAAGACCCTCACCGGCCCATCGACGACCGCGCCCTTCCAGCGGACCTCGAGCTTCTGGTTGTTGTAGTCCGTGTACCAGCCCGGGCCCTGTGGCTCGCCCCCGCGAAAGGTCGTCTCGGAGATCGTCCGGCCCTCGTGGGTGCAGACCTCCTGCCCGTTCTTGATTGACTGATTGTCGCGGGAGCAGCTCCCCGATCGCGGAGACACCTTGGCCCCGGCGCGAGCGATGAAGGTGCACTGGTCCGCGTGGGCGACTGCGCTGCTCAGGAGTGCCACGAACAGGCAACCGAGCTGCACCGAGCTTCGCGCTGTGCGCAGACGAGCCACACCCGACACTCTACCTGCCCGGTGGCGCCCGGCGTGCGGTCCGCACGCAATGGGATCCGGCAGGATGCGAGTCCGCCCACTCGCAGACAAAAGGGGACTCCTGATGAAGACGATGCACACGGCCGTCCTCGGGGTACTTCTCGCGAGCGCGATTCCTCTTGCCTCGGCGAGCGCCGCGGAGCCCCCGAACGTGTCCAGATCCGGAATCCCCTACCGTCCCGACAGCGACGCCGCCGGGCCAGCCGACGTCGTGGCCCCCATCCGTGCCCGCCGACCCGGGGGCAAGCTGCTCAACCTCGACCGGATGCTCCTGAACAGCCCGGCTTTCGCTCAGGCATGGAACACCATGTTCGGGACCATCCGCCAGAAGCTCGCCGTGCCGGCCAAGCTCCGCGAGCTCGCGATCATGTCCATCGGCGTGCTCAACCACGCCGACTACGAATGGTTCCAGCACGAGGGAGAGTTCCTCAAGGCGGGGGGCACCAAGGAGCAGCTCGCAGCTCTCAAGAATGCCTCGGCCGCGCTGAAGGACAGCAAGCACTTCGACGAGGCCGAGCTGGCCACGCTCGCTCTGACGTCCGAGATGACGCGCAACATCGAGGTGAAGCCCGCGACGATGAAGCGAATCCGCGCCGTGCTACCGGACGAGCAGGTCGTCGAGCTCATCGGCACCATCGCCGGCTACAACATGGTCTCTCGTTTCGCCGTCGCGACGGGCCTCGAGCCGGAGGCCTCCTGATCGGGCGCCCTCTTCAACCCCTGCAAGCGCCGGCCG
>Ga0209593_10001386_pt1 | contig 10427 bp, 4 predicted proteins | sample PPLLaktember2015_3_FD_187260 | JGI IMG/M metagenome (GOLD analysis project Ga0209593, IMG submission 187260) | Freshwater sediment microbial communities from Prairie Pothole Lake near Jamestown, North Dakota, USA - PPLs Lake P7 Core (6) Depth... | ecosystem: Environmental > Aquatic > Freshwater...
CGTGCTGGTCGATCTCGTGATTCTTCCGTGACTGGAAGAGCACGCAATCGAGTTGCACCCTCTGAACCTGCTCGGCCGGCACTTCGTGCAGGTTGCCCGGCCAGGGTAGCGTTCCGCAGCGGCCGCCGTAACCCTCCGGCCGCCCTTCCTTCACCGGGACAAAGAAGTCGTGGTTACAGTGAGCCAGGTAGTAGAGATAATTGCCGTGAACGTGCCAGGTTAGAATTCGCAGTCTTGGTTTCATATAAAGGCAGGAGTCAGAAGTCCTGAGAGCGCAGGCGTCTCGCCTGCACTCCCAGGCAGCCAGAGGAGTGTTCTTACCGCCTGAAGTAAGTGTTCTTCACCGGCTTCCCCGTCCACGAGAAGTTTTGAAACGCTCCGGCGTGGACGCCAGCCATCCGACGGCGTAGCGGCTGCTCCCATCGCTATCAGCGGACGGCGAAAGGCGTCCGCCATGCGGCTGGTCACCGGCTCACAGGTGATGACCAGGTCGGATAACTGGACAAGGGCCGCCGTATCGACAGCCGAGACCGATTGGGAGCCATGTCGCACAACCTGCATCCCGGTGAGACTGGACACTTGGTCCAAGAAGCCGTCCACGGGGCTAGCCGTGTCATCAAGCAGCACGATGCCGTCGTCCGGATCGAAGCCCTGTTCGCGCAGCAGACCTTTGATCCGGCCTTCCTCGCCGGGCGGGACGGCAAGCGCCGGCTGTGCCGGATGGGAGGGCAGCTCGACCGCAGCAAGGAGTGCCAGGTAGCGGGCCTCAGGGTCGAGCGCATCAGGGAGCTTTCTGATCCAATGAGTCAGGAGGGCGCCGCCGAATTCCTTCGAGGCGGCAACGCGGATCGGAATACCTGCCAGGTAGCAGTTGTAAGCGGCCGCGTATGGGCTTTGGCCAAGCCGGGTCAGGATGACCGCGGCCTCGAACGAAGCGGCACGCAATTGATCAACAACCTTACGAACCGCCGATTCCTGAATTGGTTCGACCAGGCACCCGTGCTCGGCGACAAGCAGGTGATCAACGCCGGGGAGCAAGGATGCCAGAGCAGCTCCGGCCGAGGAAGTCAGGAGGCCAAGAGTGCGCCCCGAGGACCGCAGAGCGGCAAGGCAGGGCGCAAGCAGGACAACGTCGGCCTCCGATCCTGGATGAACCAGCAGAATTCGCCTGACGCGACTCCACTCCACCGAAGGCAACGTTGGAAAGCCTCCGTCCCGGGCTTCCAGCCGAAGCGGGCTCTCGTCAAGCAGGCCGAAGGCCTCACGCAGCACGTCGGTTGGTGTGGCGTGAACCGCTGAAGAGGCGAAGGGATCGCCCAGCGACCGGTGTCGACTGGTGTCCAGGGGCGCCCACCGGCGCGGATCCGAAGCGCTGAACACGACGACACTCGGCACCTGAAGAGCGGCGGCAATATGAGAGATCCCTGTATCGTTGCTGATCAACAGCCGGGCCGTCTTTAGGAGAGCCGCCAACCCGCCTAAGCTGGTTTTGCCCGCTAGATCCAGGCAGGAGGCACCCAACTGCTCGCGCAGGACAGCCGTTTGTTCAGCCTCGTCGCTCGTGCCCGTCAGCACGATACGCATTCCCCTGGCGGCCAGCCCGTCGGCCACCTGCAGGAAATTCCCGAGTGCCCAGCGCCTTTTCGCATCCCTCGCACCGACATGCACGCAAGCGAAATGCCCCGGCCGCAACCCGCCTTCCGCCATCGCCTGGTTCGCTTCGTGATAGTCGGCGTGCGTAAGGGGGAACTCGAGATCCTCGCCGGACGAGGGAAGTCCGAGGTGACGCACGAGCTTCAGGAGTCGTCGGACTTCGTGCTCGTCCTCAGGATAGACAATGAATCGATCGGGATCCGGGCAAGCCTGGCCCGCCGGAAAGAAACCCGCCGTCAAAGTCGGCCGAAGGCTCGGCAAGAACCGGTTCGTCACTGAACCGTTACCGTGGAGCTGAATCGCAATATCGAAGGCACTGGCACGAGCCATAAACGCCTGCATCCTGGACGCGTCAAAACCACGCTCCGGGATACCGTCGAAACCCGGAAACTCCTGGAACCCGTCCAGATAGTGCGTAAACCGTGCCACGAAGGTCTTGGCCCAGGGAAGTCCGACCAGCGTGATCCGTGCGGCCGGCCAAGCCCTTCTCAGCGCTCTGAAACACGGAACTGCGCACAAAAGGTCTCCCAGTTGAAGCGCTCGCAAAACCGCCACGGTTTCCGGAAATCTTCTTTCAGGCTTGATCACGGAAGGATGTGGAGTTCGAGGGAAGTGCTTCATAGCGGATCGCTTCTAGACGGGCTTCGCCCCCGTGACTTACATGGGCGGGCCCGAGTAGGAGCGCTACTAACTGCTCGTCGGACTTGAGAAAACCTGACGCAGGGGTGCAGTCGCAGGTGTTGTAGAACCAGAGTACCGCAAAGCCAAACGGATGTGCTATCGCTTGTAGGACATTTTCGTATTCCGCGGGCGATTTTCTCTTGGATGCCGGACTGCCAAGGACACAAGGGACAGAAGGGACACAAGGGACAGAAGCGACCAGGGGCACGCAGCGGTGTGGCTGACGGTCCCTTCTGTCCCTTCTGTCCCTTCTGTCCTTGGCAGTCCTTAGCGGGGTAGGCTGGTATGCGAGCCTGCTACTGGCTCTCGAGTGGCGGCGGGGCGGCGCCGGGTTCTTTTTCGGCCTTCTTCAGCTCCCGATACCGCTCCAGGGCCTTGGCGGCGTCATCCGGCCGCTTAGCCTTGGTGTAAGCCCGGGCCAGCTGATAAAACACGTAGGGCGCGCGAGGGTTCAGATGGGCCGCGGTTTCCAGGTTTGCGAGCCCCAGGAGAAGGTCCTTGCCTTCGGTCTGAGCCCGTCCCAGCTGGTAGTAGGGCTCGGCATAACCGGGTTCCATTTTTATGACGTCCTCGAGCAGGGGAACTGCCTCCTCCAGCTTGCGCTCCGAGACCAGAACGAACGCCTTATGATACAGGGCGCGGGCGTGGCGAGGGTTCAGGGCCAGCTCCTTTTCGAACTCCTGTCGGGCCTTGTCCAATTCTCCCTGACGAATCAAAAGCGTCCCAGAGTAGTAATGTGCGTCCCCCAGCTTGGGATTTATAGCAAGCGCCCGCTGAAGCTCGCGTAATCCGTCGTCCCACTTGCCCGTCTGTGCAAAGACCCTTCCGCGGAGCAGATAAAGGTCCGACACCTGAGGGTTCAGCGCGAGCAGGGCATCAATGACCGGCAGGGCATCGTCAGCCAGTCGCAGGTCGACCAATGTCAACGCCAGGTTTGCAAGCAGTTGTTGGGTTTGCGGTTTCTTTGGATCGCGCTTGAGTGCCTCAAGTAAGGCCGCCGCCGCTTTTGCATGCTGCTCAAGCTTCGCCTGGGTTACTCCAAGGTTGAAGTAAAGGTCGGGAAGGGAATCGTCCCATTGGACAGTAGCCTCCAGGTACTCGACCGCCTTCGGCAGGTTCGAGCGGAGAGTTTCGATCCGGGCGAGAGTGTAGTAGGCGCTGGCCGCAGCCGAACGATACAGTGGGATCGCGCTTTCCAGCACCTTGCGGGTCTCAGGATCGGGCGGTTCGATGTCGAGAAGGATGCCCGATTCCTCGGTCTTGGCCATTCGGGTGATAACGTCCGTGCCCATACCTGCCTGTGCTGATTCGCCGGACGCCGGCTCAGTCCTGCCGGCGTTCGTGTTGGGAGCTTTCAACTGCTGGGCGCGCTTCAGGTGAACCATTGCCTGATCCTGCCGCCCGGCCTTTCGAAGCGCCTGGCCCAGTAGAAAGTGCGCATTGGCGTAGTAACTGTTCCGGCTCGGGTCGGTCGTCAGGTCGACCGCTTTCTCAAGGATCGGGATGGCTTCGAGAGTTTTCCCGGACTGGAAGAGGACCTGGCCCAGAAAAAAGTGTGAGGTAGGGTTCCCCGGCTCGAGCACCACGGCTCGGCGCAGATGAACCGCAGCCGCCTCCAGGTCTCGATCTCTGTAAATCCTCATGATCCCCAGCATCAGATGCGCAGGCGCCGTTTCGGGGTGAACAGACACTTCGGCTTCAAACTCCCGCATAGCTTGGGGAAAGAGACTCAAGTCGTCTCTGGCCAGATAGGTCATCCCTATGTAGTAGTGGGCACGCGGGCAACGCGGATCCAATTCCAGAGCACGTCGAAATTCGGCTATCGCTTCCTCAGAGTAGAGGCTTTCCCGCAACGCGCGTCCTATCAGCATGTGCAGCTGAGGGGTGTCGCCGAGTTTGGCGGAGAGTTCGCGAAACAGCGCCTGGGCTTCGGGCAGGCGTTTCTGCATTAAGTGGGCGAGGGCCAGAGTGTAGGCGACCCGAGGGTTTTCAGGCTGCGCCTGGTAAGCGCGCTGTAACTCCTGAGCAGCGAGGTCGAATTGGCCTTTTATGAAGTAGAGTTTGCCCAACACTTGCCGAGCTTCGGGATCGAGCATCTGAATAGCGAGGATCTTCTGCACCGTCTCGATTCCGAGGTCGTAGCGCCCCGTTTTCAGGTATACGATTCCCAATCCAAGTAACGCCCGGAGCGAGGTGGCTGGAGACAATCGTGCCGCTCCCTGGTAGGCTGCCTCCGCCTGTTTGGAGTCGTTGAGCCGATTGTATATGACTCCGAGTTGGTCGAGGCCAACGGCGCCCATCCGGCGCAGGTCGCTTTCCGCTGTCTCGAATTGCTGCTTCTCCAAAGCCGTACGAGCGTTCTCCGAAAGCCGCTGGATAAGCTCCTTGGGGCTCTCCTGGGCGTGAAGAAGGGAAGTGGAAACGAGGATTAATGCTAGTATCCGCATAACCGTTGACCATTGACCATTGACGATTGACGATTGAAAAACCTCTGCACAGTCAACATTAGAACCCATTGGTCCCCTCGATCGTCAATCGCCAATCGTCATCGTCAATAAAAAAGGGCCGGAGACGATGTCCATCTCCGGCCCTGATGGCTTACACAGCTGACTGATGACTACCAGAGGATCTTGAGAGCCACCTGAATTTCACGAGGCTCACGGAACCGTGTAATTCGTCCGAAGCCCTGATTGTTCAGATGGTAACTGGTCAGCTTGCCGGTCACCGGGTCAATCACCGGGTCCGCAAAACCCATGTCATTGTCGACCGACTGGAACTGCGTGTGGTTGAACGCGTTGTAGAGCTCAGCGCGAAGCTGCAGCTGCGCTCCTTCGTTGTTCCACCAGGGCAGCCCCGAGAAGTTCTTCATGAACGAGAGGTCCCAGTTGTTGATACCGGGGCCCCGGTACTGCGAGACCGCCGACCTGCCCAGCCTTCCTCCTTCCGAGGGGGGCGCGAAAGCGGCTGTGTTAAACCACTTCTGCCGGGTTTCCGGACCCTCCGGGTTAGAGATCAGGTCGGGACGGTTGTTGTCTGTCCCGGCAATACCGTCGCAGCAAAGGATCTGCTGAGGTACTCCACTGTTCATCGTCACAATCGTCGAGGTCTCCCATTCGCCCAACACTGCTCTCACCAGAGCATTCTGACCTGCCAGAGTCGGTGTCTTGTAGATCAGGTTGCCGCTGAAGATATGTGGTCGGTCGAACCGTGCCAGACCTCTGTCATAGCCGATGTTCGTAGGATCGGACAGGGTGCTGTCCTGGTAGTAACCCAGGCCCCGGCCGGTGGTCAGAATCTTCCCGTACGTATACGAGAGCTGGTAAGAGACGTTGCTCGAAAACCGCTTGACCAGGTAACCCTGGAACGAGTGGTACCAGGAGTCGAACCCCCGGCTGGCCACATACAAGTCGTCGTCACCCTTCAGGGCAAACAGCGTACGGAGGTTATCGCCGTCCGTGTCGCCGCTACCCTCACCGGTATCGTATTCCGCCTTGGCGAACTGCAGACGCTTGTCCGCCGGGACGTAATTGGCATTGTACCGGCCCTGCATGTGGTGGCCGCGGTTCGCGACATAGCCGAGCTCGACTTTGGTGTCCTTCCAGAGCTCCCGTTCGACCGTCAGGTTCCACTGGTAACTGCCCGGAGTGTCGCCGTTGATCACCTTTCCGAACCCCGAGACGCCGGTGCCACCGGAGTAAGTGTCCACGGGAAAGCTGTCGAAAGGCCGGGTATTGAAGCCAATCGTCGTTCGCATCGGCGGGTTGTTGGTCATTCCGATAACTTCGCTGACGGCTTCGCGGTTAAAGAACAGGCCGCCGCCTGCCCGGATCGACCACTTGCCCTTGCCGGTGGGATCCCACGCGAACCCCAACCTCGGTGCGAAATCCATCCAGTGATTCTGGACCAGTGATCGGCTATCGACATCGAGGCCCTTCAACTTCCCGGGGGTTATCACCCCGTTGTCCGAGGTCGTTCCCTTAGCCGGATCATACAGGCTCATAACGAAGGTGCCTATCTGGTCCTGAGCGTCATAGGGATTGGGAAGGTAGGCCCACCGCAGACCGTACGTCAGGGTGACGCGGGGAGTCATGCGCCAGGTATCGGAGAAGTAAGTCTCGTGGTCTCTCCAGCGTGTTCTGCTCCGTACGTTCACGTCGTGCTCAGTCCCGCCGCCCCAATGGACTCCCTTGAGGAGCATGTCCGCCACGCCGTTGCCGGTGACGATACCGTTTCGACCCGGAGCGTCAGCTGGACCCCAGCTGCCGCCCTGGTTGCCGGCAATTGCCTGCCCGCCGTTCGTCCAGAAGGCCGGAGAGTAAGCGCTGCCGTTGCCGTCGACGTCTTCGTCCTTCGCATTCCTGCTGTAGAGGAAACCTGCCTTGAAGGAGTGATCGCCCATCACTTTAGAGAAATCGTCCCTCCAAACAAAGAGGTCCTGCTCGTTCTGCCAGGGCGGTTGGTGCCACATGTTCTGGCCGTACATGTCGCCCCAGAAAGTGGCGTGCGCTCGGTCCTGACTCACGTGCCAGGTTTCACCCGGTCCTGAGAAGTCCGCTGTGGGACCAGGGAAAACCTCAGGAATCGTATCAATCACTCCTTTGTTGATGTCATCTCCCGATCCGCGTTTGATCCAGATCTCATTGCCAGACCAGGAAAAACCAACCTGGTTCACCGTACCGCTCCCAAATGTAGAGGTCCACTGGGTCGTGAGGCTGTGGCCGGGTTGGTCCCAGTCGGAATCGACCGCCGGGAAGGGATCGTCACCCCAAAGACCGCCTTTGGTGTAAGACGGTGCGCCGTTGAGCCAGGAGTCCAAAGTAATACGGCCCATCAAAGAGTGATTTTGGTTGATGTTCCAGTCGGCTCGGATCTGCTCTTGCCGGGTATTGATCGGCGTCTTGGGCGCATCTATCCAATTGTCCAGACCGTTGGCCGTCTCACGGGTAGGCAGCGGATACAGCTTCATGAAGTTCAACCCGAAGGGGCTCAGCCGGTCCGACGGGATCTTGTTCCCGGGGAAAAGCTCGCCGGTCACGTAATCGATCGGATCGGGGTAATTTCGGGAGTTCCAGCTGCCGCTGAAATCACCGACCCGCTCCAACGCGGTCGGAACGGTCGCCACGCGCGAGTCGCCTCGACCTTCACGACGCCACTCCTGGGACCAGAAGAAGAAGGCTTTGTCCTTCACGATCGGGCCGCCGACGGTGTACCCGAAATTGTTGTAAACCAGGGCCTGCTTCTTGTTCCCGCCTTCATTGAGAACGAAGTCGGTGGCATTGAGTGCCGCGTTCCGGTGGAATTCGTAGAGACTCCCGTGGAACTCGTTGGTTCCGCTCTTGGTCACGACGTTGATCTGAGCACCGGAAGAGGCGCCCATATCCGCTGAATAGGAGTTTCTCTGGATCTTGAACTCCTGAATCGAGTCGACCGAGGGATAGGTCAGAATCGTCCGACCGGAACCAATGTCCACGTTGTTGGTGCCGTCCACCAACCACATGTTGGCATTCTGCGAGCTGCCGCTAAACGAGATGTCTACACCGGCGAACAACCCGGTGTAGCGAACATTCGCAGTCTCCAACGGAGAGGCCCCCGGGACCAGCAGGGCCAATTGGACGAAACTGCGGCCGTTCAGAGGAAGTTCGGTCACCTGCTCGCCGGCGATGAGGTTTGCCACCTCGCCGCTCCGCAGCTCGACCTGCGCCATGGACGCGCCTTCGACAGTAACCTGCTCGGACACGTCTCCAACCTGGAGAGTGATGTTAACGACGCGGTTGGCGCGGATGTCAACCTTCACTGCGTCCGAGGTCGCTGTCTTAAAACCGGGCATTGTGACGGATACCGTGTAGTTGCCCACGTCGACGGCGGTCGCGTTGTAGAAACCGGCGTCATCGGAGACGACGGTGCGTTTGACTCCAGTGGCGACGTTCGTGAGGACCACCTCGGCGCCCGGGATTACTGCGCCGGTCGGATCCTTCACGACTCCGCTGATGGTACCTTCCGACTGCGGAAATACCAGGACCATGGAAGCCATCAGCACCGTCACGCACAGAAGCGCGAAACGAAGCTTCATATCTTCCTCCCCTCCTAGAAGAAAGAATGATTTGGGTTTTGGTACCGAAGAGACTTAGCTCCATGCATCAGTACCCATACTCTACGAAGGTCGGATGCACCTCGACCCTAGAGACCTGGGAGCCGTCTACCTATTTACAACGGGAAGCGAGTTGACTTCAAGGTAAAAAAGCAATATTTAACCCCAAGCCAAAAAGCCGCAAACACTGGACAGACCAGAAAAAAAAGCGAGACGGGACAGGAACCGACCCAATAGTAGGGCGACGTTAAGAGATGTTAAGAGGAGTGTAAATCCGCAGGATGAGGGCAGCTGACGGCTGACTAATGGGCGGCTGACGGCTGACAGCTGACAAAAGCGCTGACGACTGACAGCTGACGGCTGGCAAAAAAACAGGGCCGAAGGGCTGGAAGATGTGCTTTTGTCAGCCGTCAGCTGTCAGTCGTCAGCGCTTTTGTCAGCTGTCAGCTGTCAGTCGTCAGCCGTTTAGAACTCTAGCTTCCCTTTGTACGTCATCTCCTGGATCGGGAAACTGACGAGAACCTTCTTGTCAAAGTACCACTCGAACGTGATTTCCTTGTCTTCCGGTGAGATCACAGGCTGGCCGTTGACAGTCCTCGGAAACACCATTTTCAGGCCCGTCTTGTCCGGCGAAGGAGGGTAGTACTGCTGGATCTGCACGCGGCCCAGGCGCTGGCTGATCAGGTACGCGCTTTGCTGCAGTTGTTGAGCAGTTAGCAGACTGAGGCGCTTTTCAACGTCCATCAGGTACTGCTTGTTGTTCGAGGTGAAGTCAACAGCGATTATGACCTGCGAGCTGGTATCGAGATTCAGGGCGCGTTGCGTCTTCTGGTCGAATTGTCCCTTGCCCGCGGGGTCCATCGAATCGTAGCCCATCGTCAACTGGACCGCTCGGATGTGCCCTTCTCGAACCGGCAGAGCGGTAAAGAACCGGACCGTGTACGTGTCCATTAGTTCCTTCTCGCCGCCGACTCCGGAGCTCATCCGGTCCTTTCGACTCCCGGTCGGATCCCCGGAGAATTCGACCTTTTCATCGCCTTTCACGCCGCCTTCTTTGACGCCGTAGGCGGAGGCGAATGTCTGCTGTTTGGCCCAAGGTGAATTATTGAGTACCTTGATGACTTCCTTGTCTTTCCACTGCTTGAACGGCTTATTGAGGAACTTGTCCTCGGCGCCGAGGATCAGTCCGTAAACGAAGAACGTCCCGATGAGGATGAGGATACCTTTTCTCATGGCGAGAATTTACTCCACTGGGGAGCAGCACCGCAAGGCGAACGTGGCGGGATCCCGCCGGTGTTAGGATGCGTTAAAGAGCCGCGCACGCAGTGGAGGGTGTTGAAAAAGGGTTCTGAAAAAGCCGATTACGAGCACGAGCACGAGCACGAAAGACCGAGAACCGACAAGCGGGTTATTAGCAAAAAATTACGGACTCTCGAGTTTTCGTGCTCGTGCTCGTGCTCGTAATCGGCTTTTTCAGAACCCTTTTTCAACACCCTCGCAGTGGAGGGCGGCGGCTCTTTAACGCGTTCTATCAAATCCAACGATGCAGCCCTTCGGCGCGCACTTGCCAATTGTGAGACGGGAATCCGGGAGCTCGGCCTGACGGCCCGCCTTCCCAGCCGCCCGCCATCATTCCCACGGCCAGTAGCAGTCCTCCGTTTCCCGGGAGATACAGGGGCAAATTGGGTCGCTGGTAGTTGTGACCATTGACCAGGTAACGGTTCTTCGGGGTGTCGAGCAGCAGGGCATCGATCGCCGTCTCGGCGTCGCCGACCCGCGCCGCAGTCATCGCCACCATCGGGTAGTCCCAACCCCACGTGGTCTCCCAATGCCACTCCATCATCACCCGGCGAAGCGTCGCCCGCATTATTTCCGGTCCTACGCGGCTGGTCTTCGGGAGCACTCCGTAGGCAGCCAGCATGGACGGGTGATCGGTTGCTTCCAAGGAAAAGCTCTTGGAGTTTTCATGAGCGAGATACACGCCTTCCGCAAGCGCGCACGGGGC
>Ga0209593_10001390_pt1 | contig 10405 bp, 10 predicted proteins | sample PPLLaktember2015_3_FD_187260 | JGI IMG/M metagenome (GOLD analysis project Ga0209593, IMG submission 187260) | Freshwater sediment microbial communities from Prairie Pothole Lake near Jamestown, North Dakota, USA - PPLs Lake P7 Core (6) Depth... | ecosystem: Environmental > Aquatic > Freshwater...
AAGAGCCCGGCAATTTCACGTCTGATAACGGCAGCATCAGGGTCATTCGGTACACCTGACCAATAATCCTTATTGCCCAAAAAAGCAGTGCGACTCAACAACAGGAAATCGGCTGCACGCAACAGTTCAGCATTATAGAAATCGAAGCTATTGTCGCCCGAGTAGTCTTCGTGGTAGTGATCAAATAGTGAGTTGATACTTTTGTCCTTCCCTTCATAGTAGCCATCCAATGTGACAAAGTTACTAACCATAAGTTTACCCATAATATTGCTCCTTTTTAGAATTCTTTTCTATCATCGTTCTCAGCTGCTGAAATCCTGGTGGTTAGGGAGAAGAAGCCAGTTCCCCGAGCCGCCGTTCGAGAAATCGTCGCTCCGGCTCCTGTTGCGTGAGTTCGAGGGCGCGCTGGTAGGCAATACGAGCCTCTTCCGTCCTTCCCAGCTGGCGACAAAACTCCGCCCGCGCCGAATGCGCCAGATGGTAGTCAGCCAGGTCGCCTCTTAGGAGGATGGCATCGATCAAAGCCAGACCGTCTGCAGGCCCGGCGCTCATCGCCACTGCCACCGCGCGGTTCAACTCGATCACAGGGGATGGATCTGCCTGCAGTAATATATCGTACAACGCGACGATCTGATCCCAGTGGGTCGCGGCGGCAGTCACTGCCTCCGCATGAACTGCAGCGATGGCAGCCTGAATGGTGTACGGACCAAAGCGTCGGGAGGCGAAGGCACGTTTCACCAGAGCCAGCCCTGCGGTGATATAGTCCCGGTTCCAAAGCGTGCGATCCTGCTGATCCAATAGGACAAGTTCACCCTCCGGCGAGGTGCGCGCAGTGCGGCGGGATTCCTGCAGCAGCATCAGCGCCAGCAAGCCCATCGCCTCTGGTTCGGGCAATAACTCCACCAGGAGACTTGCAAGCCGAATGGCTTCTCCGGAGAGATCATGCCGCGTCAGCGTTTCACCGGAGGACGCCAGGTATCCTTCATTGAACACCAGATAGATGACGTGCAATACGGAGTCAAGCCGGTCGGGCAGGTCAGTGTGTGATGGCACCTCATAAGGGATATGCGCGTCGCGAATCTTTGCCTTGGCGCGTACGATGCGTTGAGCAATCGTCGCAGGCCGCGTCAGGAACGCATGCGCGATCTCTTCGGTCGTCAGCCCGCACACAGTACGCAACGTCAACGCAATTTGCGCATCGAGGGAGAGTGCCGGGTGACAACAAGTGAAGATGAGTCGCAGACGTTCGTCCTCGATATCCTCCCCTTGCGCATCGGACAGATCGCTCGCTTCCGTACCCAGACTTTGCGCAAGCAGCCCCAGCGAGGCATCGAAGCGCGCCCGCCGCCGGATGTTGTCGACGGCTTTGAAGCGGCCAACCGAAACGAGCCAGGCACGCGGGTTGGCTGGTACGCCTTCCCGTTGCCACTGCTCCAGGGCGGCAGCGAAGGCGTCATGCAACGCCTCTTCCGCAAGGTCGAAATCGCCGAGCAGGCGGATCAGGCTGGCGAGGACGCGGCGTGAATCGGCGCGGTAGACCGCATCCACCATTCCGCGCATTCGATCCGCCGTGTCCTCAGGCATGCTCACGCTTCTTCCGTCAGGAACGCCAGTTCCGTTTCCCATTTGGTCATGTCCGGTTCGATCTCCGGATCGGAATAATACCATTCCACCCGCCCAGCCCACCTGTCGCCGGCCACTTTCCAGCGGATACCGTTTCCCTCGGCCCAGGCCAATAGTCTGGCAGCAGCCTCTTCAAGCTCATCGGGGTGGCCTGTGTGCAGCATCATCGCGTATGTGCCTGCCGGCAGGATGTCCGAAATGATCTGGCATTCGCCCTGGACGCTCTCGACAATCGGAACACCTACGTCGACCTCGAGTTTTCTTTCCATGTCAACGACCAGATAGCGCCAGAAAGGCGCGCCGGCCGGTTCCAAGCCCTTTTTGCCCAGCCAGGCAAATACTTCGCCCGTCAACGGAGGCAGCACAGAGCCAAGTTCTGTCATAGGGACCTGCTTGCGGATCCCTACGTAGTGTTGTTTGTTGCGAGCCACGAGTTTGGGTTCGGTTACCGATATCATTCGTCTGCTCCTTTTCCACTAAACATGCGAGGGTCAATTTCAGTCAATAGAGAAGCCACAAGCGACTACTTTCTGGTCAATTCCCAGATCGGACGCACCTCGATGCAGCCGAAGCGTGCCAGAGGGATCTTCGAAGCCACCTGGATCGCATCATTCAAGTCCCTGGCTTCGATCAGGATGAAGCCGCCCAGCTGTTCCTTCGTCTCTGCAAAGGGGCCGTCCGTTGTGGATATTTTTCCGCTGCGCACCCGCACAGTGATGGCGGACTGAACGGAGTCGAGCGCCTGTGCAGCAATGAAATGACCGCTTCTTTGGAGTTCTTCATCATAGGCGATCGACTCATTATCAATGGCATCCCTTTCATCCTTTGTGAAGGCATCGAGAATCTTTCCCTCAAAGTAAACCAGACACAGGTATTTCATCATATGCTCCTTTCCATGATTTGGTCTTCCTGTTCACTGAATAGTCGTTTGCAGAAGCCTAAACTCGACAATTAACGGAGAAAGGTTCCATGTCCATTCCGTTCCTGGTTGAGATCCACAATTGCCCGAACTTCGATGCATCCCATCCGTGCAGACGGAATTCCCGAGGCGATTGTGATAGCTTCTTCCCCATCTTCAGCTTCGATCATGACAAACCCGCCGAGATGCTCCTTCGTCTCTGCGAAAGGACCGTCAGTGAAGGACAGTTTTCCATTTCGAACTCGTATCGTTGTTGCTGTCTCTACGGGCTGGAGAGCCCCTGCAATTACAAAATGTCCGCTCTTCCGCAGGCTTTCATCATGGTCAAGGTGCTCATTTACAAGGTCTTGTGCCTCTCTTTCGGTCTGAGGCCCCAGGTCATTCGGTTCACTATAGACGAGACACACATATTTCATGTCCAAACTCCTTATCTGTTTCAGATGTACTTTCATGAAATAGTCGTCCGGAGACGCCCAAAATCGACAGAGTTCGAAATTTGCACTCTGTTCGAGTTTATCGAGCAGATCCATAATCCAAGCCGTCCGACTACACGAAGAAAACCGACGTTGGAGCGGCCATATTCTGATAGCTGCCCAGAAATCAGACTGGATGTCGGAGAGGAAGGTGGAGAGAGTTAGAGCAGAGCGATAAGGATTCCCAGCGCGTTGATTGCGCCGTGGACGATCAGTAGTACCCAGATATTGCGATAGCGCGACCACAAATAGCCAAGGAACAGTCCTTGAACGCCCTGGTTGCTAAAGGCTGTCGCTAAATCTATGTCAAGCCCGCGCCCACCCTGAATGACAACATGCCAGACTGCCCAGACCAGTGAGGCGAGTACGATCGCGGGCCAGCGGCCCAGCAACAGTTCAAGACGACTCTGGAGCCATACCCGATAGAACATCTCTTCAACCACCGCGTTGATTAGAAATACGATAATGACAGTGACAACTAATGTTACGACATCTGGCCACACGTAGTCTGAGGTCGGGGTAGCAAGTGGCGTGGCATAGGTAAGGTAAAACCAGGCCACGAGGGGCAGAATGGGGCCAAGCCAGTACCACCGACCAAGGTCGGAGCGCTGAGCGTCGCTATGTGCCTGTACAAGGCGTGTAGCGCTTTTGGTGAGACGAAAGACGGCAAGCGGAACAGCTACAAGCAACACAAGTTTGATTGCAGCGTACCAGCCTTCTGTGTCACCTGTAAGAGCGAGCAAAACGGGGAATAACAGTGCCGCCGCAAGTAGGACCCAGGTCTGCCAGGCGATGGGTCGGTAATCAGTAAGCGGGTCCACCCTGGCTTCCTGCAGGGAAGGAGGGATCAGACGAATCACGATCAAACCAATAAGAGAAGGTATCCACTTTGTCCAGACGGGGACGGTGCTCTCATGATCCGCGGAATAGCGGATATCGGTATTCCCAGTGAGTGCCAGCCAGATGGCAGATAATAGGATTATGCCTATACCGCAAGACAGGATAAGCGCAGCATGCCGGACTGACTTGAGCGGAGATCCAGAAGATTTCATCTTTTACAGTGTCAGACAGGCATCTGCACAAAGCCAGAAAAGACTTTCCCGGATGTCACGTTTTGACTGCCATTGGCGTTGATCCCATTCCTTGCCACTCAAATCATCGCCACCATACAAAGCCTGTCCAAAAACAGCGTGACGGAACTGAGCCACAGCGATCAGCGCGGCGCTTTCCATCTCTACCACGAGACAACCCTCTTTTTTCCTTTGAGCGATCTTATTCAGTGTCTCACGGTACGGCGCGTCTGTGGTCCATGTTTTCCCGACCCGGTAGGGGATCCCACGACTGTTCAATGTTTTCACCAGCGCGCCAACACCACTCTCATCTGCAGTCACCTCACGGTCTGGTGGAAGATAATGGTATGACGTCCCTTCATCACGGACTGCCCCTGACACGACCATAATGTGACCCACCGCAATATCCGTTTCGAGGACCCCGCAGCCACCACAGGCAATGAATTTCCTGCAGCCTAATGCAATCGCTTCTTCCAATGAACCCACAGCAATAGGCGCACCGACACCCGGGTGGAACAGCGCCAGACGCCGATCGCGATACGAAATTTCGTAGATGCGATGCGGACCATCCTCCCAGAGGTTTTCCGCTATGATCCTGGCATCGTGTTCAGAAACCACTTTATCAATCACTTCCCTGAAAAAGCAGATCACACAATGTTCAGGCAGATCACGAGCACGGATGATTTTCGATGGTTCGATAAAGGCTTCAGGAGTTGGATCAAATTCAAGTATGGGGTAGGTCATCTGTTGAAATCCTTATCGTACCCAGCTGCAGGATGCTGCAAAGAACTCGGATCAACCAGACTTTGTTTTACGGGCACGCATTTTGCAAATGCTCATCAAACGTCTCTGCAAATTCGTGCAAGCCTGAGCCATCACATTTAGCACGGAAGTAATAATAAGTTGTCTCTGCCGGGAATGCGACCGCGCGCAGCGCGCCCAAACCTGGATTCGCAATGGGCGTGGGCGGTAAGCCGTCATAGCGGTAAGTGTTATATACGGAATTGACTTCCAGATCGAGCAGATTGAGTGGATTCGTCCACCAGGTTTGCTGCAAAAAGTTGTACCCAATTGCATACTGCACCGTTGGGTCCGCCTCCATTTTCATGCCGATGTTCAGTCGATTGATATAGACAGAAGCGATGAGGGTCTGTTCCTCCTCCTTGACCGCTTCACGTTCCACCATGGAGGCAAGTGTCACAGCCTGGTAGACGGTCAGTCCCTGCCGGTCAAACCCATTTCGCAGGTCAAGCGTCAGACGGGCTGCAAAATTGCGGACCATTTCACTGATCATTTCCTCTGCCGAGGAGGTTGTACGGTGGAAAATGTAGGTATCCGGGTAGAGGAATCCCTCCGCCGAGCTGACGCCGGATAAAAAGTCGAATTCCTGTGGCGGCATTTTTGCAGCCTCGAGGAACTCGTCGTAGGTGACCGGCAAACCGGAAGTCGAGAGTGATTCGGCGATCTCCTCCACGCGCCAGCCGGGTAAAATGACAAATGGTACATCTTCGGGTGTCGCATCCTGCAATTCATGAGCAATATCCAGCGCGGACATGGCTGTGCTAAGCTGATACTCCCCGGCCTGGATGGAGGTGTCCAACCCTGAATAGATCAGATAGGAGCGGAACGCTTCCGCGTCGCGGATCAGCCCAGCGCTCTGAAGCTGACTGGCAACCGAATTCGCGGACTCGCCAGCCTCGATCGTAAAGGATTGCTCCGCCCCACTCAAGTCCAATGGCTGGGTCAGTAAGCCATCGTACCAGAGCAAGAGCGCGGAATACTGAACCCGCTGCAGCAACGAAAGCGACGGCGCAGGCGGACCATAAATCCGTGCGGCACGGGAGGGAACAGCAAGGAAGACAAAATATAACCCTGCACACACAAAAAGAACTAAGATGGCTGCAATGATTTTACGCATGAAGATATTTCCGCTGGTCGAGACGCAAGCAGTCGAGACCAACATGTAACAAGAATACTCGTGGTAATTGATGGTCGAGTAGGGCTGAGAAAAATCACTCAGCCCTACTCGACCATCGGTTTATTTGCATCAAGATACGATCTCAGGATCATGACAGCCGCCAGTTCATCCATGTGACCGGCACGCTTTTTGCGCGAAACTCCCATCTCGATTCGCGTCGCGCGCGCCTCCTGCGTACTGAATGACTCATCCCACAAGACTACCGGGATCTGCGTCTGCTCTTTAAGCGCTTCGGCAAACTTCGCGGCGCGCCGGCCTGCCAGATTTGGCCTGCCTTCTTCATCATAAGATTGACCGATCACGATCAGCGCAGCCTCATTCTCAGCAGCCAGGTTGGCAACCTGGGCCGCATCCATCAAACGTGAGACATGCTGGATCACCCGCAACGGACTCGCGATCGTCGCGGTCGGATCGCTGATCGCCAAACCGATGCGCTTTTCACCATGGTCAACTGCTAAAATTCTCAAAGCTATGCTCCAGCCGCCGTCCCCGGCGGCAAGACGCCGCCGAGAGCATAATTGTAACTATTGCACCACCACCGAAATACGGAACGGCACAATCGGAACCCAGGGCCACCAGGAGGGAGAAAGATCGACAGCAGGAGAACGTTCCAACTGAAGGTTTTGTTTCAGCAGGGCAGGAGCGCGATCCGCGGCGACTCCCTGGATCATGTGCATAACCTGGGCATTGTTGATCTGTTGAACGATTCGTCTCTCCGCGCGGACGGTCCAATGCGCAGCGCCATCGGCAGCGATGGAGGGTTCGCTCACAGGTTTAACGGTTAACTCCTCAGACTCGGCGCGAAAACCCGGCGGGAGGGAAGCGTTCAGAGCCAGCGCGGCAAGCTCGGTCAGATCTGAAGCGGCGGCATAAAGAACGGAAAACTCCACCTGCATGCTCAATGTCAGCTTGGTGCTGGCAGCGCCCGGCGGCGGATCGTATTCTTCCAAAAGGATCTGCGTCACTTCGAATGTGTCCTCAAAAAGGAGGTCACCGGCTTTGATCCCCTCTGCAAGCTGGGCACGCGCCTGCTCTTCAAGGTCACTCATCAACTGCGTTTTGACGCGCTCGCGATCCGTATCGCTCGCCTGCACAGACGGGACCTCCCTGCCGCCTTTCAGCGGCTCGGGGTTCGTCACCGAAAGCGCCAGTCCCAGCCGGCCTTCGACGACAACGACTGTATCTTCCTCCACATTGCCGGAGAGTCCGCCCTCCACCGCTTCGATGGGCAGCTCAAGAGTCTTGCCAATGCCCGCTGCCACTTCCCCATCGCCGGTGGTCATAAAACGAACCGCGTCTGCATCCGCCGTCCGAACCACCGTTCCGGCGGGAACCGTCGTCGCCTGTTGGGTGAGATTACGAAAGACGGCAATGCCCTTCGCCCTCGATTGTGGGATCACACCTTCGCCTGTCACCGTCACAGTTTGCGTACCATCCACGATCACACGCTGTTCGCGCGCGGGAATGCTTCCGGTGATGAAAACCGCATCGACGGATGGGCTTGCGCTGACCGGTAAAACAATGCTTTGGACTTTCAACTGGGGATGCAATCTGACCTGGGCGCGTGGGATGAACAACGCCACGAGAGCCAGCACAGAGAACACGCCAATGGTAAACACACCTACGCGTACGATCGGATGTACGCGCCACGCCCCTTCCCCAGCCGGCAGTTGGTCCCGTTTCGAGCGCAAGTCCTTGCGAGGCGGGCGGTGTGACCACTTTTTGCGTCGAGGCGTGGGCCAAGCTACACGTTGTGCCTGCCCTGTGGATTCAAATACCGGAATCCTCAATGCCTCTGCGTCTTCGCGCGCCCGCCGTGCCCGTGTCACCAGACCCAGCTGCGCGCCGAGGGATAAAGCGTGTCGTTGCAGGACCTTCAGGTCCACCTGTCGCAGCGTGATCTTTTCATACTTGGGCCAGACCAGCAAAATGCGCGGCGTCTTCGCCCACGACATTCTATCGCGCACGGAAATGAGGTCATCGTGTGATTCGAGTGTGATGATCTGGGTTTTCATCGTCACGAATTATAACCGTTGGAGCAAGTCAGCAGCCGTCTTGATTGTCCAAAACCTCAGCCGCGAATTTGCACGAATTTTTTAAACTGTTCGCGTTAATTCGCGCGAAGCGATTCGCAGCTAAAACCACATAGCTTCATCAGCGTATTCCTGGCTCTTAGAGAGACTCACACACGAAAATAATATTTCAGGGTGAGTCCTATTTTTCTTATTCGATTGCTCAGTCGGTCAGGCCGCTTGCCCGGCGGATCAACTCCATGAACTCGCTCATGTCTTCATCCCAGTGCAGCAACTCATTCACGCGTTCGGCTTCGCGATAAACATGGGCAAGTGAACTCTCCTCGGCCCAATAACTTTGCTTCAGGATTTCGGCATATTCAGCCACCACAACCGCCCTTTGGAAATAGGGGTCAGCCGATTCGAAATCTCTTTCCAGTTCGCCGGCGTTGAAATCCTGTGAGAGTTCCACGACTTGATGTGTGTCGGGGTCCTGCCAGCGCATGAAGACGGTCGCAATGTTGCCATAGGCTTCCGGATACAGCTTCACCTCATACAGAGCCGTCACAGAGTGGCCCGCGCCGATCTCGCCGGCATCCACAGTGTTGTCGCGGAACTCGTCGTCGGCAATGGCGCGGTTTTCAAAACCGACGAGGCGGTAGCGCATCACCATCTCAGGATTGAAATCCACCTGCACCTTTGCATCCATGGCAATGGTCTGCAGCGTGCCAGTGAGCTGATCGATGAAAAGGCTGCGAGCCTCGGGCATGTCGTCCACGTACGCATAGAAGCCGTCGCCATTGTCTGCCAGTTGTTCCATCAGGACATCGTTGTAATTATCCATGCCGAAGCCGATGCTTGTCAGCGTCACCCCCTCTTCAACGTAATGCTGGATCTCCTCGAGGATTCCATCGGGTCCGGTCACGCCAACGTTTGCCACGCCATCCGAGCACAGGATCACTCGATTGATGCCTCCGGGGATGTAGGAATGCATCGCCATCTTGTAGCCCAGGCGGATCCCGGCTTCGGCATTCGTTGAGCCTTCAGGGTGGAGGCTGTAGATTGCTTCGAGGATGCTTCCTTGATCGGAACCAGACGTCGGGTCCAGAACGACATGGGCTTCGCTTCCATATACAACAATGCTGACACTGTCACTCGGTCTCAGCTGCTCCACAAGCAATTCCAGGGAGCGCTTGACCAGTCCAAGCCGGTTGTCCATATCCATCGAGCCGGAGACATCAATCACGAACGTCAGAGAAGCATCCTTGCGGTCGTCATCGGGAACCTGATACCCCTGTATTCCTACGCGCAGCATGTGATACCGCTCACTCTGCGAAAAGGGCGCAGGCGCTCCGTCGATGGTAATTCCGAATGCCTGATGCGCAGGCGGGTTGACATAACCCTGCTCGAAGTAATTGACATATTCCTCCACGCGCACGGAATCAGCCGGCGGCAAATTCCCCTCACTCAGATAGTTACGCATGACGGTGTACGACCCCGTATCCACGTCCAGCGCGAAGGTGGAGAGATTATCATCCTCCGTGTCGATCGAAGGATTGACCCCGTAGTCTTCGAAGAACATATCATACGGTTCCCGATCGGACCGATGTTGTTGATCGGGATTAGATAGCGTCTCGGCTGACTCTTCGGGAAAATAACCGGTCGCCGGTGCTTCGGTTGCCGCAGGCGCTTCGGTCTCAGCAAATTCCCCCGGAGCCGGATAATCGTGGGATGGAGCTTGCGTGGCTGGAGCCGGGCTGCCACAGGCAGAGGCAAGCAGCAGTATGAATAGAATACCCGAAATAAGGGCATTGCGTTTGGTGAACATGATCCTTCTCCTTTTGATTAGATTGTTGGAATACACAATGGAGCGAACATTCCCGCTCACGCGGGATCTTCGGCAGGTCGGCGTTCCTGCTGTTCGTAACGACTCATGTCAGGTCATAAGCCCTCCTTTCAGGAGTTAAGTTTCCCCCGTGATGATATGTTACCTTCCTGACGTGGTGCGAATGAAAATGTTCCCCCCGCGCAGAAGTTTATTTCACCAGAAGCACAAGGGCTTCACCACCCTTTGCAATGATACTCACCGTGATCATCACGGAGGCATCCTTCGTGAAGGTCAGGATCAGAGAGTCGTTTCCTGCCCCCTGGACGGAGGCTGCCCAGCCGAGTTTGCCCAGCTCAAGTTCATAATATTCCTGTATTTGCTGGGGCGTTGCCTGGATCGTGAAGACATAGCCTTCCTCATCCCCATCCCCTGCGACCGCGCCGGGCATGATCGGAATTCCCTCCCATTCGGAGGCGACCGCCGGCGTTTCCGTGGGCGGCAA
>Ga0209593_10001396_pt1 | contig 10385 bp, 10 predicted proteins | sample PPLLaktember2015_3_FD_187260 | JGI IMG/M metagenome (GOLD analysis project Ga0209593, IMG submission 187260) | Freshwater sediment microbial communities from Prairie Pothole Lake near Jamestown, North Dakota, USA - PPLs Lake P7 Core (6) Depth... | ecosystem: Environmental > Aquatic > Freshwater...
AGGAGATAGTGCGAGACATCCAGGTAATACTGAAGAAGGTCCCTTTTCGTGAGTTCGCGGTCCGGCCAGAAGACCTTGCCGAGATTCGTCAGACGCACCTTTCGGCCGTCGACCACCAGTTCGACCTGTTGAATGTCAGCAGGGATCGAAATCGACGGCTCTGTATAGGCGAGGCCGGGACCCGGGTTGACGCAGCTTTCGTCTCGGGATGCTTTCTTCTTCATGGGCGTCGGGAGGAGGGCTCTACTCCATTATAAGCGGGCGCTCCTCCCTGGGCGGAATTTGGCGGAGTTCCTCAGCTGTTATACTGGAAGCTAAACCCGCGACGTGCGGGTTCTTTGGTCTATGGGCTTTTGGGAACTCCTCACCAATTCAAAGCGAGGTCTTGTTCAGGCCGTCGTACCGACCAGGACCTTCGAGGACGTCATCCTGCCTGTTGCCACCCTGCGCTCGCTCGAATCTGCTCTGACGCAGATCGAGAAGCACGAGTTGATCTTCAACCACTGGGGGCTCGGGGAGCGACATACGGATGGCCTCGGACTCGCGTTTGCTTTTGCCGGTCCGCCTGGAACCGGGAAGACCATCTGTGCCGAAGCGTTGGCTAATGCGTTGGGCAAGAAGCTCCTGATCGTCCGCTACTCGGAGCTGGAATCGATGTGGGTCGGCGAGACCGGCAAGAATGTCGTCTCGCTGTTTCGAGCTGCGGCGGAGCAAGATGCGGTGCTTTTCTTTGACGAGGCCGACGCCATCGCTTCCCGGCGGTTTGTTTCTCTCAGCTACGGGTACGAGCGTGAAGCGAATGCGGTGGTCAACGTCTTGTTGAGTGAGTTGGAGCATTTTCCCGGCGTCACGATCTTCGCCACCAACCTGGCCGCCAACTTCGACCCGGCATTTGAACGCCGGGTTAGAACTCATATTCTGTTTGAACTGCCGACCGCCGCGGAACGTGAGCTGATCTGGAAAGTGCAGCTGCACGCCGAGCGGACTCCCCTAGCCGCCGACGTCGATTTCCGCAGCCTCGGTGAACGGTTCGCGGTGACCGGCGGAGATATCAAGAACGCGGTTTTGAAAGCCGCCCAGATGGCCAGCCTGGAGCCGGGTGACGATCTGAACAAACAGATTCACCAACGTCACTTTGAAGCCGGGATGCAGGAAGTGCTCGCGGCGAAACGGGTCATGGAACAGTCCTTGTTTGATGGCGGGAACGGATCGTCCGCGTTCTCCGGACTGGCGCCGCTCCAAAATCTCCTAAAGGCTCAGGAGGAGCTGAAGGCGGAGTTGGAGTCCTTTGACACTCGCCTGCGCAGCCTGGAGGAGAATATCGGCCACCTCACGGGCTTACTCGTCGGGGGGCGAAAGGTTCAATTGGTCCTTTTTGCGATTGTACTGATCCTGGCGCTAGCCGCGCTCGCCCGCACGTTTCTGTGAATTGGGTGAGAATTCCTAACGTCTTTACAAATCTTTACGCGCCTCTGACAACTCTTCATACATCTTCCTGACCGCGCTTCGTATTACTTAGTGTGAGAAACAAGAAGATTCAGCGAGGAGGCAAGATGAGAGCGAATAGAGTCTTGGTTACGACCGTGTTGTTTGTTGCCGGTTTTGCAGGGACCTTTGCGCAGCGCGGCGGCCCACCCGAGGGCATGGGGGGCATGGGGGCAGGGCATATGCCGGGCCGGATGTTCAGAAATCTGGACCTGACCGAACAGCAAAGGGCCGATATCAAGAAGATCATGGAAACCGAGCGTTCGATCATGCAGCCGGTCCATCAACAGCTTCGCGAGAACCGGGAAGCCCTGCAGGCGGCAACTAAGGACGGGCAGTTCAACGAAGGCGAGGTGTCGAAGTTAGCCGACAAACAGGGCGACCTGATGGCGCAGATGATCGTATCGCGCGAGCGCGTCCAGGCGCAGATCTGGCAGATCCTGACGCCCGAACAGCGGGAAAAGCTGGGTCAGTGGCGTGAAAAGGGCGCCGGAGCGTCGGTGCCGATGTTCCAGCGCGGCCGAAGGAACAGGTAGGTCCTATCCTCCTGATTTCCTGCCGATCAGTTGAAGGATGCTGTCGAAAATCTCCTTGAAGAATTCGACAGCCTCCGGATCGGCGCGTTGCATGCTCCAGAGGTGAGATGCCAGCCCAACTTGGGCCAGGCCCATGTAACCGACCACGATCTGCCCCACCGCAATGTAGCCAAGCGCAAGCTGACCGAGGGCGAGTGGGGCAATCATCATTTGTCCCAGTCCTCCCACCAGCCCGATTCCGAACTGAGCTATGGTCACTCCGCCCACCGCAAACTGACCTATGGCGATGATTCCCTTCGCCACTCTCAGTCGTCCGCCCGTGTCTCGTCCAAAAGCGATGTGCACCAGGGGAAAGCCGAAAATACGCGGGCCGAACTCCTTATCGACGCCCCATCCCTTCCAGACGAGCCGAGCCGGATACGGGGCTCCGCAATGAGGACAGCTGACTGCCTGGTCGCTGACCCGGCCTCCGCACTCCCGGCATTCATTTAGTGCCATCGGTCGCAGATGGTAACACGGGGGTGTGCTACGCGCTTGCGAGCGCAAAGCCTCTAGGTGCGTACCGAGCCGCGCACGCAGCGGAAGGCAAGCCACACGCTGCGAGAGTGTTGAAAATGTTCACCCGGTTGGAAATATAGGTCCATTTATTGCCTCCTTGACCAAGGCGCTCATCTTCCGAAAGCCGCTTTTCATTGTGGCCGGACTCTCCAGAGTCCGGTGCCGGGCTCGCCGAGAGCCCGGCCGCAAGTCAGAGCACCCAGCAACCATCGTGCTCCTGGCTAGAATTTGTAGTCCGCCTTCCACTTGAGATGGTGCTGTCCCGACAATAGTGTGGCCGGGCTCTCGGCGAGCCCGGCACCGGACTCTGGAGAGTCCGGCCACAATAGAAGGCGGCCCTCGGAGCATGAGCGGATCTTTTTCAACACCCTCGCTGCGCGCGCTCGGTACGCGCCTCGAGGCTTTGCGCTCCGTTCAACTCTGCGTCTAACAATACGAACGACTTAGGACCAGGCCGGAGATGGTCTATGATAAAGAAACGGCTATGACGACTGATCGCAAACCATACCAACGTATTATGCGTGTCTGCGAGGGATTGCCGGTGGATTCCACTCCTGTCTGGTTCATGCGCCAGGCGGGGAGATATATGGCAGAGTACCGGCAGTTGCGGGAGAGGTATTCTCTCCTTGAGTTGTGCCGGACGCCGGAACTGGCTGCCGAAGTTACGTTACAGCCGATCAAGCGGTTTGACTTGGATGCCGCCATCATCTTTGCCGATATCCTGTTGCCGCTCGAAGCTCTGGGCGTCCCTTTTCACTTCGCCAAGGGGGAAGGTCCCGTCCTTGAAAAGCCGATTCGGGAACCGGGGGACATCGACCGTCTTGAAGTGGCTGATGCCGAGGAGCGCCTTGACTTCGTTTACCAGGCCATCGAGTTGGTGCGGGGAAGACTGGAACTTGACGTCGCGTTGATAGGGTTTGCCGGGGCTCCCTTTACGGTCGCGAGCTATATGATCGAAGGCGGACATTCCCGCCATTTCGTAAAAACGAAACTGTTCATGTACGAGCAGCCGGAAGCCTGGGATTCTTTGATGACCAAGCTCTCGGATGTGACTCTTCGCTACCTGTTAAGGCAGGCAAAGGCCGGGGCTCAGCTGATCCAGCTCTTTGACAGCTGGGTCGGTATCCTCGGCCGGCACGACTATCTCCAGTATGTAATGCCCCATTCGGCGCGGATTCTCGAGGGCCTACGGCAGTCGGGCATTCCCACGGTGCATTTCGGAACGGGCACCGGGTCCATGCTGGACCTGATAAAACGGGCCGGTGGAACGGTGATAGGAGTCGACTGGAGAGTGGACCTGAGTGACGCCTGGGGCTTGCTTGGCGCAAAGACAGTGCTCCAGGGAAACCTGGACCCGGTGGTGCTACTCGGATCGGCCGACGGCGTCCGGCAGGCGGTTCTTCGTATTCTTGAGCAGACGAGGGACAGGGCGCACATCTTCAACCTGGGGCATGGCATCCTCCCCGAGACGCCAGTCGAGAATATCGACACCGCCATAGAACAGGTCCGAAGATGGGCGGATGGGAACAGGGGGAGGTGATCCGTGAGCGAAAACCAGGCGAAAGCGGGAAAGCGGGCCGTCCTGCTCATGGCCTACGGCGGCCCTACTTCCGTTGACGAGGTGGAGCCGTACGTGATGGACGTGCGGGGAGGCAGGCCCCTTGCCCCCGCGCTCCTCGAGGAGATCAAGGACAGATACCGTAAGATCGGCGGCCGATCGCCCCTTCTGGCCATTACCCAAAGACAGGCCATGGCGCTCGAAGACGAATTGGAGCGCAACGGCTTGCCCGCGCAGGTTTTTGTCGGCATGCGCCACTGGTTTCCGTATATCCGCGATGCAGTGCAAGCGATTGCCGCCAGCGGAATACGGGAGGTCACAGCAATTTGCATGACACCCCAGTACTCGAAGTTAAGCGTCGGCGCGTATTTTTCTCAATATCACGCGGCACTCACCGAGTTGGCGCTGAATTTAGAAACGAAATACGTCCGGGAATGGCACACGCGACCAGAGCTCGTGCGCGCATATGCGAGCAAGGTTTCGGAAGCGGCACGCCGGTTTTCCGAGGCCGAGCGCCGCGAGTTGGAAGTCCTCTTTACGGCTCATAGCCTGCCTGAAACCCGTTTGGGTCCTGATGACCCCTATGATGCGCACCAACGCGAGACAGCCGCTCGAGTCGCTGAAAAGGTGGGCAACCTGAAGTGGAGCTTTGCCTATCAGAGCCAGGGCTACAGCAACGACAGCTGGCTGGGACCGCGGGTTGAAGACAAGCTCCGGGAGTTTGCACAAGCCGGAGTTCGGAATGTCCTGATCGTCCCGACCGGCTTCGTCTGTGATCATGTGGAGATCCTGTTCGACGTCGACATTTCCTTTCGTGAACTGGCGAAAAGTCTGGGTATGCGCCTGGAACGATCGGCTTCACTCAACGACGATCCCCTCCTCATAAAAGCGCTGGCCAGTCTGGTGAGGGCGGCAGCCGGGAAGTAAACGGAGGTTGCGCCGCGCGCCGCCCTTATCGTGGATCGTGCGCGAAATTACTCAAGCGCATACTGACATCGATTATCATGAGTCGCGGCTTTCAGTACGAAGGCCGGGATGCGGGTGCGGGCCGGGTGACCGTCGCCTAAACCTTTTGCGTCCTTTCTCCATCTATAGAGGGAAGGCATTGTATGCGCATGATATCGTTCCTGGTTCTACTGTCTGTCTGGATGACTCCTTTCGACGCCGGTCAGCAAACGGCGACGCCGCCGGAGAAGGGATCGTGTGAGGAACTGACAGTGAAGTACAAGCTGCCCAAGGGGGTCGGCAAGCGAAACGGTCCCGACCGAGTAAAGTGGGAGGACGTGGACCGAATTCTGACCGACATGCGTGAAGGCCTGCAGGGTAGGGAATGTCAGTTCACGTTCGGTGCGCTCTTTAAAGTCAAAGCGAAGAAGGATCAGGTAGTCTACTTCCCGCTCACGAACAATGTCGTAAGAACGGTTCCTGAAGCTGCCCTGCAGGGGCTCCAGGTCTTCAACACCGAGGGGGAGCCGCTCGGTCAGTACGACAGTCGAGTTCCGCACGAGAAAAGTGGGGGCGGGTTGGCGAAGCAGAGGTACACTCTGTTTTCGTTCCAGTTTAAGAACCCAAGCGGCGAGTTTGAGTCGGTGGGCGGACGACTCCTCCTGGACGACTTTCTAGTCAAGTGGGACGACATCAAGGACAAGGTCGCCATTACGACGAAATAACGACGTGAATATTTTGTATTTCAGTAGAAAGACGACCGTCATCTCAGCAGCCAGAGCGCTGGTGGTATGCCTGGTCGTCTTTCTGCTTGTTTTTTCCGGGCATCTGGCCGTCTGGGCGGATGCCAATCAGGACGAGAAGCGAGTCGACGACAACGCTTCCGTCGCTATTCCGGCCGAAACCAAGGTCAAGATCAGGCTGGAAGAGAAACTGAGCACCCGACGCAACCGGAACGGGGATGTCTTCTACGCCGAGATCCTAGGTGATGTGCCTGTGGCCCACGGTTTGGCAATCCCCCAGGGAACTCAAGTGGTTGGCCGGGTCGCCCATTCCCGACGGGCCGGGCGAATCTCGGGCCGAGCGGAACTTAAGCTCGATTTTGAAGCGCTGCAGTTTCGGAATGGCATCAAAGTCCCGATGCAGGCGGTTCTGGTGTCCGTCGCTTCAAAACCGGCGAACGTTAAGAAGCCCGGGTCCATAGAAGCCGACGGCGGACGTGCCCGGGACATGAGTTCAGTCGGGGTTGTGACCGGCGTGGGGACTCTGATCGGAAGCATCAAGGGCGGCGCCAAGGGGGCGGTCATTGGTGCCGGCGCCGGTGCCGTTATCGGACTCGCGGGCATCCTCGCAGGCCGCGGCCGGGACTTGGACCTCGATGCTGAGACCGAAATCACCATCCGCCTGACCAGTGCTGCTGTCCTTCCCAGCCATGCGTTGAAAGTCGCGCATTAGATACTGGCTTGCCTCGGTAAAACTCACCTAATTAAAATCGGGTTCCTGCGCGTCTGATTCTCCCCTACAAACCTTGGAGAGCGGGCCAGTTAGGAATCGGGCGTCGAGGGCGCTACCCCTGCCTTAAAGATGTTTGTACGACTCGTAAGATTAGTATAAATTAATAGAAACTAACGCGGCGTTTGGCGGATTTCAGTCAGGAAGGAAGGTCGGTCATGGTGGTGAGAAGGCGGAAGAGGCGGAGTTCGCTGGAGGTTAAGAAACTCCAGGAGCACTTCTTGCAGGCAGTCCGGCAGGAAGGGAGAATTTCGCTGTCTGGAATTATCGAAAAACACGGGGCTGAGGTCGATGTGAAGAACACCCCGAGTGACAAAAATCTCGTGAAGCGCCAGATGGATCAACTGGCAGCCGAGGGAAGAATCGAGTTCCACCGGGCGGGAAGGGAACTTATCGCCCAGATGCCCGCCCAGGCGGCCAAGAGCGTGGACACGGACCAAGAGCCGCTGCCCGTCGCATCGACCGGTCCGTGGCAAGGCCCGGCTGACCTTAGTGTCATTAGGGCTTTCGCGGTGCAGCTCGAAGAGTTTTCGAAAACCCTTCAAGAGCAGATTGCCACGCTTGTCCGAATGGTGGAGAAGGCCTCGCGCTAGCCGCACCTCATGTCGAAGACGTGAGCCCGATACCCATCCAGAAGTACATGAAGACCGGGCGAGTGCATCTCGGTGCTCGAACGGCTGTGCCTGTCGCCGTTCAGCTCGTCGGTCAACTCGCACGTTTCACGCGCCGGATCCGCCTTCAATTGTATTCGCGCCTGGCTCCAGTTTGGGCTGAAGTTGACAATCACCACTTTAGCCCTTCCGTCCGCTTTCCACTGATAGGCGACAAGATTCGAGTAGGTGTCGTCGCCGTTGCTCCGAGGCTCCAAAAGCTCCCACAAGCCTTCAGAGAAAAGAGGCTGACGGGAGATCTTGAGGATCTTCTGGTAAAACCGCTCTAGATCCTCATCGGGGTCTTCCGGAGCTACCCGCGTTAATTGAACGGGGATTTTTCGACGGCGGCCCTCAATCTGTCCGTAGTGGTACATTTTCATCCCGGGCAGGGTCGCCATCACCACAATGGCGGCCTCCAACCGCCGGCGCTCGATAATATCAGCACTACGAGGTTCGTCATGATTTTCGAGGAAGCGCACAAGCTTCGACTGGAAACTGACATCTCCGAGAAGGTGGAGGGACAGTTCCCGGGCAGACGAGTTTCTCAGGCGATCGAACAGCCGCTTGTCGTACACAAAGTCGAAGCCAAGCTGTTGGAGCTTCCACTCTGTTTCCCAATAGGCCTCTGCTATCCACAATAGATTGCCGGTCCCCCCAATGAGGTCAGCCCAGAATTCGGTGACCGGTTCCGGGCACTTCAACGAGTCTCCCCAGGTTTTGGTGCAGATTTCATTGAGCACCAGCATTGCCATGTCGCAGCGCAGGCCGTGGCAGCGGGTCGACAGGTCGCGCACGATTCGTGTTAACGCCGCGCGCGTGCCGGCGTTAAAGAGGTTCAATTGCAGGGTGTCGTGCCACGGCGGGAAAAAAGGATCGCGGCCCTTGGCAATGTAAGTCGTTTTCCCGCGCGTTGTAACCGGGACATATAAAGAGGGATCTGACTGGTACTCCTCTTCAGTTCCCGTTACGTACCTTTCAGGGGATTTCTTGACCCAGGAAAAATCGATCCCCGTGTGGTTTGGAATGAAGTCAAGGATGAGTCCGAGGCCCCTTCGTTCCAGTTGACCACGGGCCTTGTCCAGGTCCTCCCAGTCGCCGATGAGATCATCCGGCTGGTAGGCCTCTACCGAGTAAGGAGAGCCGGCGACATCATCCGGCGTCCAGTTAGGAAGGGCAGCAGCATACCCTGGGTGAAGATTCTCAGCCTGTCGGGCGATAGTCCGGCCGATCTTGCTGCGTCGCCATATTCCCATCAGCCAGACGTAATCGAACCCAAGCTTCTTGAGCTTGTCCCATTCCCGGGTCGGAACGTTCCCCAGCTTTATTGGTTTCCCATACTTGGCGGACAATTCCCCAAGCCATATCAGAGTGTTGATTTCGTATAGGTTTGGCATAGGCGGTTGGTTTGAAAAGTCGATGATACCACCGGCCGAAAGTCGACTCCACCGGGAGCCGCATACGCAGCCCAAGTGGCGTTGCAGAGCGAGGGACAGAAGCGACAGAAGGGACACCAGGGACAGAAGGGACGTCATGTCCCTTGCGTCCCTGGTGTCCCTTCTGTCGCTTGTGTCCCTCGCTCTGCAACGCCACTCGGGCTTCTGCGTAACACCTTTAGTCTGCTAGAGTAAGAGGTAGCAGGAAGGAGCTTGACATGCTGAAACGAAGTGCAGTTGTGTGCCTGTCTATCTGGATGGTATGCCCGATCCTTGCGGGTCAAAATGCCGACAAGCTGAAAGATGAGCGCGAGCGAGCAGCGAATGCTGCCGAAGTCCTCAATGAGATCATGAAGACCCCCGACCAGTCCATTCCCCAAGAGCTGTTGTCCAGGTCCTACGGAATGGCCATCATCCCTCACGTGGTGAAAGGCGCTCTGGGAGTCGGCGGGCGTCACGGCAAAGGCCTGATCGCAACCCGCCGGGCTTCCGGGAAGTGGGGTACTCCGGCGTTCGTCGATCTGAGCGGCGGAAGTTTTGGTTTCCAGATCGGAGTGACTGCGACCGATCTGATCCTCGTTTTTACCGATCGTTCAGGTATCGACGGCCTGCTGTCCGGTAAACTGAAGTTCGGGGTTGACGCCGCTGCAGCGGCTGGTCCGGTCGGAAGGACCGCCGAGGCGTCCACGGATGTCAAACTGAAGTCGGCTATTTACTCATACTCGCGAAGCAAGGGCCTTTTCGCCGGCGTTGCGCTGGACGGCGCCGTGCTCAGCATCGACGACAGCGCCAATCACAAAGTCTATGGAATCGGTGTAAGCGGTACGAACATACTGGTCGATAATAAAGTGAATCCGAACCCTGTGGTGAATCCGTTTGTCACGGCGCTCACTAAGCACGCGGCCAAACGAACGAAGTAAGAATCGCGGGGGAAAGGTCGCAGGGCCTGTGCTTCTATTGGTTCTAACGACTTGTTCCCCGCTTCCCACCCTCTTCAATTCCGCATGGTAGAATGAGACTTAAGTGACTGACATCTCTTCCTACGCTCTCGCCATCATCGTGGCCGTTGGTGTCTTCGGAGGTCTGCTCGGCGTACTTCGGTACTTCCAGCTCCGGCGCGTCCGTCTGGCCGCCCGGGCCATCGATCGCCTCGAAGGCCGCACCATCCGGGACTACGGGAAGGCCGAGGGGAAGGATCTCGAGTCCGAGGACGAAGAAGTCTATAGGTCTCGGGCCCTTTACGGCATTCCCTATCTTGCCTGGATACTGACCTCCCTGGTCATCCCGGTGGTGTTCTGTCTCCTGTTCTTTGAGAATCTGGTCCCGCCTTTTGCGGTTCCGGAGGTCGGCCACCATACCTGGTTCGCCTACCGGGCGCCGACCAGTTTTGTCGCTGACGGCGTGGCCTTCCGCAGACACCAGGTTCTGATTGACAAGAACAAGGTGGTCGCGCCTGGAGAACCGGAGCTCATTCGTGAGGCGCTGAGTCAAAGGAGTCGGGTCGATCCGGCGGAAGCGGGCGGGACCATCCTGCTGCTCACGATTTTCTGCATTATCCTCCTGTACCACATCAACATCCTGTACCCGTCCAGCACTGAAAAGAATCGTAACCTGATACTCATCTATGTGGTCTGCCTCGTGGTTCTGGCCACCGCCAAACTCTCTCTTTATTACAGTCTGTTCTCCCCGTACCTGATACCCATCC
>Ga0209593_10001398_pt1 | contig 10377 bp, 10 predicted proteins | sample PPLLaktember2015_3_FD_187260 | JGI IMG/M metagenome (GOLD analysis project Ga0209593, IMG submission 187260) | Freshwater sediment microbial communities from Prairie Pothole Lake near Jamestown, North Dakota, USA - PPLs Lake P7 Core (6) Depth... | ecosystem: Environmental > Aquatic > Freshwater...
GCGGCTCCTTTATCAGCCGTGGCATCCATCTCACTCCCCTATACCGCAAACAGAAGTGGAGCTTTACCCCCGTTTTGAAAGAAGGGGATGCGGTCAGCAGCGGGGTCATCCTGGGCACCGTCCCGGAGACCGAAGCCCTGGAGCACCGCGTCATGACCCCCCCGGATGTCAAAGGCACGCTGACCTGGGTGGCCCCTGCCGGTGAATATACCATCGAAGAGATCATCGCCAGGGTCCAGACCGAGCAAGGCCAGCGCGAGCTGACGATGCTGCAGCGTTGGCCGGTGCGCCGTGCGCGGCCTTACCTCAGCCGTAAAGGGCATTCGGGCGGACCGCTGGTCACCGGGCAGCGCGTATTGGATACTTTCTTCCCCCTGGCAAAAGGTGGGGCGGCGGCGATCCCGGGCGGTTTTGGCGCCGGAAAAACAGTCACCCAGCAGAGTATTGCCAAGTGGTCTGACGCGCAGGTGGTGGTGTATATCGGCTGCGGAGAGCGCGGCAACGAGATGACCGAAGTGCTCCAGGAGTTCCCCGCGCTGGTCGATCCGCGCAGTGGGCGCCCCCTGATGGAGCGCACCGTCCTGATTGCCAACACCTCCAACATGCCGGTCGCGGCCCGCGAGGCCAGCATCTATACCGGGATTACCATCGCAGAGTACTACCGCGACATGGGCTATCACGTGGCCCTCATGGCTGACTCGACCTCCCGTTGGGCGGAAGCCCTCCGTGAAGTCTCCGGTCGCCTGGAAGAGATGCCCGCCGAGGAAGGCTACCCGGCCTACCTGGCGAACCGCCTGGCCGAGTTCTACGAACGGGCCGGTTTGGTGCAGACTTTCAACGGCAAGCAGGGCTCGGTCAGCATCATCGGCGCGGTCTCCCCGCCCGGCGGTGATTTCTCAGAGCCGGTCACCCAACATACCACCCGTTTTATCCGCTGTTTCTGGGCGCTGGATAAATCGCTGGCTTCTGCCCGCCACTTCCCCTCCATTAACTGGCTGGACAGCTACAGTGAATACCTGGAAGATGTCGCCGGTTGGTGGCGCGAACAGGTCGGCATGGACTGGTATGCTCTGCGCAACGAGGCCATGGGACTGCTGAGCGAAGAGAGCCGCCTGTCCCAAATCGTCAAGCTGGTCGGGCCGGATGCCCTGCCGGATGAGCAGCGCCTGATCCTGGAAACCGCCCGCCTGCTTCGCGAAGGATTCCTGCAGCAGAACGCGCTTGACGACGTGGATGCTTATTCCACGATCCAAAAGCAAATCAAGATGCTCAACCTGATCCTGCACTTCCACCATCGCGCCCACCGGATCATCAAGACCGGCGCTACCATTTCGGTGATCCACAAGCTGCCGGTAACCGATACGTTGATCCGCATGAAGGGCGAAATTAAAAATGACGAATTGGAAAAGCTGGACGAGATCCATAAAGTCATCGATCAGCAGATGGATCAATTAGAGACGGAGTATAAATGAGCGATTTAACCGTTGGCGGCCAGGTTGTGGTTGGTGTAGACAAGATCGAAGGCCCGATCCTGGTGATCGAAAACGCCGGCTCGATTGGCTACGATGAAGTGGTCGAGGTGATCGACTCGCAAGGTCAGATACGCCTGGGCCGCATTCTGGAAGTGGGCGAGGGGATGGCGGTGGTGCAGGTCTTTGCCGGGACCACCGGGCTTTCCATCGATGGCACCAATATCCGCTTTTTGGGGGGACCCTTGCATCTCCCCGTTGCGGAGGAAATGTTGGGGCGCGTCTTCGATGGATTGGGAAGACCCCTGGACGGCGGCCCTCAGCCGCTGACCGACCGGTATGCCGATATTAACGGCAGCCCGATCAACCCAACCGCCCGCGTATACCCACGCGACTTTATCCAGACGGGTATATCCGCGATCGATGGCATGAATACCCTGGTGATGGGACAAAAGCTGCCGCTGTTCTCTGGCGCAGGCATCCCGCACGACCAGTTAGCCACGCAGATCGTGCGCCAGGCGACGCTCGGCTCTCCGGTAGGCGAGCAGCGCTCGGAAATCGAGCCTTTCGCTATCGTCTTTGCGGCCATGGGTGTCAAACACGATGTGGCTGATTTCTTCCGCAACTCCTTTGCCGAAAGCGGCGCGCTCACCCGGGTGGCCATGTTCCTCAACCTGGCGGATGACCCGCCTGTGGAACGCCTGGTCACACCCCGCGCCGCTCTAACCCTGGCGGAATACCTGGCCTTCGAGCGCGAGATGCACGTGCTGGTCGTCCTCACCGACATGACCAACTACTGCGAAGCGCTGCGCCAGATTTCCAATATTCGCGGTGAAGTCCCCAGCCGCAAGGGGTACCCCGGTTACCTGTACAGCGACCTGGCTTCGATGTACGAGCGCACCGGGCGCATCAAGACCAGCAAGGGATCGATCACCCAGATCCCGATCCTTTCGATGCCCAACGATGATATCACCCACCCGGTGCCCGACCTGACCGGCTATATCACCGAAGGCCAGATTGTGCTTGGGCGCGGCCTCTACCAGTCGGGTATCTACCCGCCCATTTCTGTGCTGCCCAGTCTTTCCAGGTTGATGAAAGACGGCATCGGCAAAGGCCGCACTCGCGCTGACCATTCGCGCGTGGCCGCGCAGTTGTACGCTTCCTATGCGCACGTGCAGGATGTGCGCGCGCTGGCCTCGGTGATCGGTGAGGAGGAGCTGAGCGAGATCGATCAAAGGTACCTGACCTTTGGGAAATCCTTTGAACGGGAGTTTATCAACCAGGCGTCGACCGAAAATCGCACCATCGAACAGACTCTCAACATTGGGTGGCGCCTGCTCTCGATGCTCCCCAAAGAGGAGCTCACTCGCGTCAGCCTCGACGATATCAAGCTGTACTACGAGGAAGGTCATGCCAAGAATTAGCATCCCCCCGACTCGCAGCAACTTGATCCGCATCAAGCAGGAGCTCGAGTTTGCTCGCGAGGGGTATGAAATTCTGGACCGCAAGCGCGAGGTGCTGACCACGGAGCTGATGCAGGTGGCCCACGATGCTACCCAACTTCAGGAAAAAATGTGGAAACTGCAGGCCGATGCGTACCGCGCCCTGGAAAGAGCGCAGCTGGCCATGGGCCGCGAGCATGTCGAATGGGCCGCCCTGGCAGTCAACAAGAGCGTGGATGTCCGGCTGCGCTACCACGGCATCATGGGGGTTCCCGTGCCCATGGTGGAAGCCACCGGCGAGCCTCCCGAGATGCCATACAGCCTGGGAGATACATCGGTTACCCTGGATGAGGCCAGCGCAGCTTTCCGCGAGGTGCTGGGCTACATCCCCGAGCTGTCCAGGTTGGTGACCACCGTTTTTCGGCTGGCAAACGAACTGCGTAAGACCCAGCGGCGCGTCAATGCTCTGCAGCATATCTTTATCCCGGAATACGAAAATACCGTGGCCTTTATCATCAGCACACTCGAAGAGCGTGACCGGGAAGACACCTTCCGCCTGAAGCTGCTAAAGGTCAGGTCTGAACAAGCCAAGGAAGAAGCGGCCTGAAGTAATGGATTACCCAGGCTGAGAATTTATTATCAATCCGAAAATTATTGTTGGGGTGCTTTGCACCCGCACAAACACCCCAGAAAAAATATTTTTCGGATAGGTTCCAAAACAAAACACCCGGGGCCGCATATTGAGCCCGGGTGTTTTTCTTTTTAATTCTTGATCCGTGTCACTCCGTGAAATCCGTGTCCAACTATTCCAGATTACGGAATCCAATTGGAGAGGATCTTGACCTCCTGGACCGGCTCCTGCCGGTCATTGGTCAGCAGTTTGAGGCGGAAATCGTGATACCCGCCCATATCGCCGTGCATCATAAACTCCATCACGATCTGGGTGCTTTCACCGGGTTTGAGCGCCATCGAACCGACGGCGGGAGTAGGCGGTCAACACCCCTCCACGACTTCGATATACGGGTCCTCTGTAAAGCGCAGGGTCTGGTCGCCCACGTTGGTGATCTTGACTTCCGCGCGGACGGTATTTCCCAGGCGCTGGTCGCCGTAATCGAGCAAATTCTGGTCCACTTTCAAGCGGGCAGAACCGCTGACTTCGACAGCCTGGTTAGTTCGGTTGCCGCCGCTCAAGATCGCCCAAACGGCGATCAACAGCAGGCCAACCCCGGACAGCGCCAGCCAGAGCGGCGTCAAATTCTTTTTCTTGGGTGTAGGGTTGTACTTGGTCTTATATCGAGGCATAATTTGGTTCCTGACGATGTGTGCAGCGGGTAAAAGAGGTGCTGTACTCAGTGTATCTGTGACCGTGGGCAGGGGATAGGGTTAGATGGCTGGTTTCCGCTTAGTTGATTCGGCCTATACACTCACGCTTACATCCTACAAATCTTCTCCGGCAGCCTGCGTTTGATTACATCCGCATGGCCATTGGCAGGACGAACAGCCAGATATTGATGGCTCCCAGGATAAGGAGCAGTACTGCATACGGTACGAAGGAGACCCAGGTCTTCCCAGGGAAGTTGCGCCGGGCAATCCAATAGGCAGTGATGATCGAGCCAAGCACACCCAGCGCGATCAGGGCGAACTGCAGTATCTGGATCACATCGGTGCTGACCAGGGCCGGCGAAGCGCCGTGGACCTCCTGGCCAAACAAGGCCATCGCGGTGTAAAACACCGATTTGCCTTCTGCAAGCAGGTGGAACAGGTTATGCCCGATATGACCTGCCATATCCAGCGGAATGATGGCGTAGCCAAAGATGGTAAAGTTGCGTACCAGCGAATCGCGGTTGAAGATACGCGCTCCCAGAGACGTCAGCGCCAGCAGAGTCACCGGGATGAGGATGGCGATCAGAAAGGTGATGGTGAAGTTGACAGAGTAGCTTGTCGTGCCGGTGACGCCTTCGAGCCAGCGCAGCATGGAATTCCACACTTCCAGCATGGTCACATTTTGCACGAACACAATCCCCATAATGACCACTGACAGAAAGGCTTCTTCCAGTCTGGGTTTGCGGATAAACCATAATTCCTTGGTCGGGGGTCGCAAGGTCAGGCGGATCGAGTCGTTGGGGCAGTTTTTTGCGCAGTTGGCGCATACATTACAGTTGGCATTTGCTTCCATCGTTTTCGGGAACTCGAACAACGGGCAGCCCGGCGCTTTATCCGTGCCTTTGAAACAACTGGCCTGAGTACATTTCGCGCAAATTTCGGGTGTTCCGCGCAAAGCCAGGATACCCGCGCGAGCATAATTACCGGAAAGCCCTCCTAAAAAGCACAGGTAACGGCAGAAGGTGCGCCGCTCCCAGAATGCGCCAGACACGACCACCCCGGTCGTCAGGCCAAGCAGCAGTACGCCGGACCCCCAGGGCGATTCCACCACGCCCCACACATGGTCTGACCAGGTAATCATAATGAACATAGCATCGATAATCCAAATGCCGTATTTTTTGAGGAATTTGGGTACCCCGCGGTAGTTGCCGACCAGTTTCTGCACCAGGTCACTAACGGTCGCAAACGGGCAAATGGCGCACCAGAACCTTCCCAGGAACAGGAACATAATCGGGATGAGCGGCCACCACAAAACCCAGGTCATGGCAGTCCCGAAGTTATCGTGAGCCGCGTCTGGACCTGCCAGAAGTTGGAACACAATAAAGGAAAAGACGGCCAGCGTGATCCACTGGAAAATGCCCGGATACCAACGGCTGCGCAGAAAGCCCCCAACCAGGGGAATTTTCATTAAATCCACCGCCATCGAAGAACGATTCCCCCGGTCTCTTGTTTTTTGACTACTCATGGTTAACGGTCCCCTTCGATCGGGCTGGAGGTTGATTTACGCTTCAAGATGGCAGCTGTGACGATGGCAGCAATATTGACGCTTATAAATCCAACCAGGATGCCTGCCTTCGAAAAGCCAGAAGAGATTTCTAAGGGGAAAATCACCATGTTTGCGGCATCTTCCACCTGAAAATGGACGCTTAACTTTGAATCACCCGTTTTGGGGAGCTCAATGACACCATGATATTCACCCGGCTCATGCCCGGCCTCCAACACGATCTTCTGCGCTCTGTCGGGCTCATGCAGGTCGCTTTCATGACCCATGCTTTCCATCGTGTCCGTACCAGTCTCTCCAGCACCTTCATCGTGATGCATTTCAGTGGAATCACCCGCGTGGGCCAGTTCTTCCTCCGCATGAGATTCGGCTTGCTCGACCGCGACCTCAACCGTCGCGCCGGCAATTGGTTTGTCGTGTTCTGTGCGAAGTTTGACCACGATTTCATTACTGCCAGCCTTTACAGGTTCATCGAAAACCAGGTTGATGTGGTATCCCCCCGCTTCCTGCTCAAATGGATTATCGCCCCCGTCTGCCGAGACGGTCCCGGGCCCGGCAAACAGCAACACGAGTATCGCCAGGAAAGTTGAGATCGTCTTTATCGTTGGTAATAGTCTCATTGATCGATATCCTTTTATCCTTATAGATGTCGTTGAATTTTGGGGAATAGTAATAAGATAATCGAATACCATGCCTGGTATTAAGGGCAATTTCGCCTATCCTTACCTTGCATTTCTGTCAGGGTTCCAGAGATCCAGGATCGGGCTGTCGGTATCCGGGCGTTGTTTCAGCCCGGCGAATCCCCCATTGACCCGGACGGCAGGTTCTCCCTTTGGGAAATTAAACCTGGGGAGCCCGAACGTCAGCGCCGGGCTCCCCAGGATAAAATGGGACGAGCGTAGAAACTCTCTCCGGAAAATTTTACCCTTTTGGAACAATTCCTTTCGACTCTCCGAGAGACTCGGAATGGTGGGCTTGAGCAAGTTGGCCGGGATGGTTTTGATGGCCCCCATGCCCCATAAACTTCATCATCAAGAGATGGGACAGCGGACACAATAGAACGATGAAGCCGGTCAGCAACTTATTGGCCGGAACGCCAAACAGAAAGATCGCCGCCGCCCCACCCATACCGATCACGCAGCAGGCTGCCATCAGAAGAACGTGCTTTTTCGACACAGGTACCTCCACCCAAATGTGCTCTCACGGCCCGCCGTGAGGTCATGAATATCATACGGCCACCAGGTCGCTTTTCCTATCCGCATTATTGCGTAAGCATTTTTGCCTATGCCCGGCAAGCCAATGTACTCTTGGGTACAGGTGGGGTAATCTGTATATTGATATCTGTGAAACATTTATTTGAACCGAGTTTAATCGCAGTGCCCGGTCAGACACGGGGCATGATTCCCAAACGAAGATATTCCATGGCTATTGCTCTAAACCGGGCGGCGTATGCCATCAGCCGGCACTGGATGGCAGGCTTCAGCCTGGCATTTGGCATCTTTGTAGGCCTGCCCTTCCTGGCCCCAGTATTCATGGAGATCGGTTGGGAGCTCCCCGCGAAGGCAATCTATGCCGTTTACTCGTTCCTGTGCCACCAACTGCCGCAACGCTCTTATTTCCTGTTTGGTGAAAGTTTCACCTATCCACTGAGCGCTTTCCAGGCGCTCGGGTTGGACGCATCCAATTTTCTGACCCTGCGCCAGTTTGTGGGCAACGCCGAAATGGGCTGGAAAGTGGCCTGGTCTGACCGTATGGCTTCGATGTACGGTGGGATTCTATTGTTTGCCTGGATCTGGTATCTGCTCCGCCGGCGAATAAGGCCACTCTCCCTCAAAGGGATGCTCGTCCTGGCTGTACCCATGGCTATCGACGGGTTTAGCCACATGATCAGCGATTTTGCCGGCCTGGGCCAGGGGTTCCGCGACGGCAACGTCTGGCTGGCCATCCTCACCAATGCTGCTTTCCCCGCCTCTTTCTATCTGGGCGATGGCTGGGGCTCATTCAATTCGATCATGCGCCTGATCACCGGTTTGCTGCTAGGAATGGGGGTCGTCTGGTTCGGCTTCCCCTATCTGGAGGAATACTTTTCCAACCTGGCAGAGACCATCCGGTCCAAATTCGACCGCGCAGGATTAATGCTATAAGATTTAAAAGTGGGCGGTGGGTAGTGGACAGCAAGGGTTGTACTGTCCACTACCCACCGCCCACTACCCACTCATTCGGCCTGGGCAATATCAGGGGGGATCAGCCCGAGGGACACGGCGCGCATGACCGCTTCTGTGCGGCTGGAGGCCTGCATTTTCTCGAAGATGCGCGCAAAATGTCCCTGGACGGTGCGGTCGCTAATCGAGAGCTGCACCGCGATGGCCTTGTTGGTGTAGCCTTTGGCTGCCAGGGTCAAGACTTCCATCTCGCGATCGGTCAGCGCGGAGATGCTGACTGCTCTGGCGGGAGAGGATAAATGCGCCATGACCTTGGAAATGATCGCGGGGTCGAGGACGGATTTTCCCTGGTGGACATCCCGGACGGCCTGGACGATCTCCTCAGGATCTGCCGTTTTTAAAACGTATCCATTGGCTCCTGCTCTCAGCACCGCGGAGACGTACGGATCCTCTTCGTAAGCTGTCAATACGAGGATGCCCACCGGCCAGCGCCTGGCGCGCACGTGGCGGGTCACTTCGATCCCGGTCGCTTTGGGCATTTGAATGTCCAGGACGGCTACGTCCGGCATATGCTGTTCGACGATGGCCTTTGCCTGTTCGCCATCATCCGCTTCGGCCACGACATGGATATCTCCATCCATCTCCAGGAACTGGCGGATGCCGGCGCGCACGACCGCGTGATCGTCCGCCAGGATGATGCGGATTCGTTCTTCGCCTGACTGTTTTGACATCCCAATCTTCCTACCTCTATGATAATGGTTTTACTGCCCGGTAGAAGGAAAGCGTGCCAAACAGGGTCGAGAGGGCCGCTTCTTCGCGTACCTGCTCGAACCCGGCCTCCTCCAGGATGGAAGGGATCCGGCCGGCGATGTTATCCGCGGCTTCCTCCAGGTGGTAAGTCACACGCGAGATCAGTTTCATGAGCCGGTTATGCGGGCGGCCAAAATCCGCGATGTGAAACTCGCGGCCGGGCTTCAACACTCGCATAACCTCCCGAAAGGCACGCAGTTTGTTGGCTGTGTTCAAATGATGGATGACCAGGCTGCTGATTACCGTGTCGAAAGTCTCGTCCGGATAGGATAATGCAAAGGCCATGCCCTGGTCCCAACCGATCTCCACCCCAACCTGGAGAGCCTTTTGCGTGGCAAGCGCCAATACCTGCGGGTCGCCATCCAACCCGGTCACCTGGAGATGCGGGTGGTCTAGCTTGAGCATAATGCTCAACGTGCCCGTTCCAGTTCCCAGATCCAGAATACGTTCGTTTGGTTTAAATACGATCCGGTCGATAAACCGGCGTTTGAACAGCTCCTCCCGCATCCCATATTTCAAAAGCGGGTCGTATAGAGGCGTCAGCCAGCGCTGGTTCAGGGCCGGAATATATCGTTCTTTTGTGGAAGACATTCGGTTGACCTCCTGCATCGAGTTTACCCAGCCCGGCACAAACGGATAAGCGCTATCTTACGGATCTTTATACAGGCATATTTGCCTGTATAAAGATCCGTAAGGGGGTGAACTTGCCAGGGTTACCTATCCTGGAGGTGGGTGGTGATAGTGGTGCCTTCTCCCGGATTTGAGCTGATTGAAATCTGCGCGCCGATCAGCTCGGCTCGCTCGTAAAGACCCAGCAGCCCGTAGTGACCCTGACGCGCAAAATTGGCCGAATCGGTTGGGACGTGGAAGCCTTTCCCGTCATCCCGGATCACCAGCGTGACGTGGTCCGGGTGAAAGGTGAGTTCGATCCAGGCATTGGCAGCGCCTGCGTGGCGAGCAACGTTGCTGACGGCTTCCTGGCTGATGCGGTAGAGCGCCATCTCGACATCTGGTTTGAGCCGCCGCTCTAAACCGTTCAGCTTGAAATGGACATCCAGATTGGATGGTCGCTCGGCTTCGGTAGCAAGCATTTCGATTGCGGTCACCAGGCCCAGGTCTTCCAGGTAAATAGGGCGCAGACCGCGCACCATTCGCCGCAAGTTGACGATTGTCTGGCGCCCGAGCTTGATCATTTGATCGAGCGTCTTTTCGACTTCGGGGTTTTGATTGCGCATGCGCGCGATTTGGGACTGCTGGTTGAGACCGATGATCGCCTGGAGGGTGTCGTCGTGCAGCTCGCGCGCCAGATTACGCCGCTCATTTTCAACCCCGGCCGTGAGCGCGCCGATATAGGTGTGCAAACTCTCCTGCGCGGCCTTGAGTTCTTTGGCCATATGCTCCAGGGCCGATTGCAGGAGGCGGATCTCGGGTACCCCGCCAACCGGTTGGCGGATGGAATTAAAATTGCCTTGCGCCAGGTCTTCGGTTTTGGCCTGTAAAGCCTGGAGAGGCTGCACGATCTGCCGCAGCGCGAACCACAGCGCCACCAGGCTCAGAACCAGGGTTGGGATGAGCACCAGGGGGGCAAACTGGGTAAGCCGCAGGAGCGG
>Ga0209593_10001400_pt1 | contig 10371 bp, 9 predicted proteins | sample PPLLaktember2015_3_FD_187260 | JGI IMG/M metagenome (GOLD analysis project Ga0209593, IMG submission 187260) | Freshwater sediment microbial communities from Prairie Pothole Lake near Jamestown, North Dakota, USA - PPLs Lake P7 Core (6) Depth... | ecosystem: Environmental > Aquatic > Freshwater...
CCTGATCGATCGCCGGCCGCGCCTTTTGCACGTCGTTGGGGCTCAGCTCGGCATTCGCGCCCGGTGCGACGGAGATCAGGTTCTCGCCTCGCTCATCGACGAGAATGAGTGCGACTCCCGAAGGCTCTCGAGAATCCCTCGTCACATAGTCCACACAGATTCCTTCCTGTCGGAAATTCTCGATGGCCGTCCGCCCGAAGAGGTCGTCTCCCACTCGGGCGACGAAACAGACGTCGGCGCCAAGACGAGCGGCCGCCACCGCCTGGTTTGCGCCCTTCCCGCCTGCCGCCATCACAAACTCGCCTCCGAGGACGGTTTCCCCCGGAGCCGGGATTCGGGCGGATTTGACGACCATGTCTGTATTGGAGCTGCCGATGACGACAATCCGTGGTTTCTTCATCATAACGATGTGTCACTGAAAGCGGGCCGCGATAATCAAGGCGAGCCCGGCGAGGTAACCGAGGAACATGAGAGTGAGGAGTAACCCGGTCGATCCGGGTGCTTCTTTGAACTCTTTCCAAATAAAAACGCCCCAGAGCGCTGCGACCATCGTGGCTCCCTGGCCCAGACCGTAAGAGATCGCAAACCCGGCCTGACCGGATGCAATGATGCTGAACGTCATCCCGACACCCCAAATGAGTCCGCCAAGAACGCCGATCGAGTGTAGACCCAATCCGCCCTTGAAGTAGTCGGACATCGGCACCGGGTCGCCCACAAACGGCTTTTTCATGATTATGGGGTTAAGCACGAAATTGCTGACGAGAAGCCCCACAGAAAAGAAGAAGACAGCCGAATAAGGCCCGAGCTTACCGGGCTCCAGGTTTTGAAAGTCGGTCGACATCGAGTCGGCTACGAAACGATAGAAAAACCCCATCAGAATCCCGCAGAGGACCGATAGAACTAGCCCTTTCGTCGTCACTCCCCGGCCCTGACTCGGCAGTTTTCGATAGGCGGCCGCATCCAACACTATGGCAATCGCCACGAGTCCAACGCCGATGAACAGGACAAGCGCGTTTCCGACCGGGGAAGCCAGGTAATTCACGACGACGCCGAGCACAAGCGCCAGGCCGATTCCGACGGGGAATGCCACCGACATTCCGGCAATTGCGATCGCGGCGACCAGGAGGATGTTTGCGATATTGAAGACGACGCCGCCGATGAACGCCGACACCAGGTTTCCGAAATCAGCCTGGGAGACATCCTCAAGGAAACTGCGTCCCGACTCCCCTACGCTTCCCAGCGTGAACGCCATGATCACCGAGAGGAGAAAAACGCCGAGTACGTAATCCCAGTAGAACAGCTCAAAGCGCCAGGCCCTACCCGCCAGCTTCTGGGTGTTCGCCCAGGAGCCCCAGCAGAGCATCGTGATCACACAAAAGACGACCGCCCAGGCATAGCTATCGAGAACGAACATGTTTTCCCCTCCCCCTGGTGTATGCTCATTGTGCGACCTGTTGAAAGGCCGACAACTCAGAATGTCGAATATCGAATATCGAATGTCGAATGTCGAATGTCGAAGGAAGGAAGACACGCTAGACTCACCGAATGTCGCAAGATAGACGTTTGACCTTCAGTTCTTCCTTACTTCGACATTCGATATTCAATATTCGATATTCGACATTCTGTTTTCTCCCGCAGTGTTACGCCCCTTCAGGGCTGATAGTTCCCATCCTTCTCCGACCCAGGCCTACGCAAAAAACGCTTCGGCCTGGGCTATTATGTTGTCGGCCTTTCAGGCCTTCGACTCTTCAACACCCCTCACTCACTCACCTGAACACAATCAGGCTTTCTACGGCCACCTTGGTCCCTGACGACTCCCCGTATGGCTCACCGAGGACTTTCAGCAGGACTGTGTGCTTTCCCGGTTTCAGGCCGAAGCCGTGCCAGACCGACTCCCCTCCTCGGTTTGCCTTCTCATCGTCGGAGTAAACATCAAGCACCCGATCCAGCTTCCCGTCGACATAGGCCTCGAGTTTGCCTCCATCGGGTAAGTAAGGCCCGACGACTATGGCTCCTGTTCCTTCGAAGCTGATCTCTGCTTGTGCGTCGTATTCGGTAGCGGTCCTGGTCTTCGATCGCTCGGAATCAGCCGGCGCCTTCCAATTGCCTTTCCAAGTCCAACGCGAGTCGTTGATGTCCACAAGCTCGGCCGGTGATCCGTAGTCGTCCCACAGTTCCAGTTTCGGAGCCTTGGGCGTTTGCGTCTTGATGATCACCCGGTCGCCCTCGACCCGACCTCCGTTACGCTGGACGAGTTCGATTGCCCGCTTCTCGGTGCTCTTCACGATGTCCGAAAAGGTGTAGTCGGTGAAGTCGAATTTTTTGTCGGCGATCGCGTTGAGGCCCTGCTTCCAGTTGTCTGGGATAGCTTTGTAGCCGAGCATGACCCCGAGCACTCCCGCGGCGCTCGACGGGTTGCAGTCGGAATCCTGCCCGGCCCGCGTGGAGATCTCGATGGTCTTGCCGAAGTCTCGATTGCCGTAGAGCAGGCCGAGTGCAATGTAGGCACCGTTGAGCTTGGCGTCGATATTAAAAGGCGAGAAGGCGCCCGCGGGGCAAGGATCCCGTTTGTCCCACTTGTCTTGGATGAGCTGCCAGGCCCGCTTCCAGTCGTCCGGATTCTCCTCGTGCCATGTGAGGAGGTCGGAGATCAGCTGTCCGTACGGGCTTTTCGCTGGGATGCACGCCAATCCCGCCTCCACGACTTTGCGAATATCGTTCTCAAAGAACGCCGCGCTGTACATGCCGGAAACGAACATGCCGCCGTACAGCCCGTCCCCGTAGTTCATGACGCGGCCGGCGCGGTCGGCGATCGCCACCGCGGACTGTGGAAGCCCGGGCGCCATGAGGCCGATGAAATCCGCCTCGATCTGGAAGTCGATATCGTTCGCATGGACGTTATATCGGGGAGTACCCGAATCGCCGGCGGCGATCCCTCTTTTCAGAGCGCGCCGCGCAGCCAGGTTGGCGTGCCAGAGGTTATATTTGGAGTCTCGAAACATGGCCCCGAAATCCGCGACGGTTGCGTCGAGGCCCTTGTCGTCAAGTACCTTGGCGAACGTCATGTCGACGTACAGGTCATCCTGGTGGATAGCGTTGAAGAGCCGGTCGGCCGTCCAGGGGGGCAATTCGGCCTCGTTTATCTTCCCGTTTGAACGGAACTCCGTGGGTGCTCCAAAACTGACGCCGATGATCTGTCCGGCCCATCCTCCCTCGATTTTGTCCCGCAGGCTCTCGAGCGATATCTGCTGCTCATCGGTGGCCACGAGTCCGAGAGTGAAAGCCGTTAAAACCAGGATTGAAAAAATAAGCGCGAGACGACGCACGTCTGTCTCCTTTCTCCCTTAGCCGAGTTATCGACTGCTAACATCAAGTCCCAATCGTCAATCGTCAATCGTCAATCGTCAATACTTTATTCGATCGGGGTTCGCGACTGCGGAACACCCCCACCGCTATCGTAAGTACGGTCAGGGGGATGACGAAAATCCACAAGGCTGTCTCGAAGATCATAATGCCGTGATGTCGGGTTGCCGTCATCACCAGGTAGGAGGCATAAAGAATGTAGTAACCGACGAAGAGCCCGCCCTCCCAGCTGGCCAATCTGTGGCCCCAAAAGAAGATCGGCAGGCAGGCGACGGCGCTGGCGATCATCACCGGCATATCGAAGCTGAATGCGGCGGGCGCGACCGGTATTCCCACGCGTGAGATCAGTGATGCGGCGCCCAGAATGGCCAGCAGGTTAAAGATGTTGCTGCCGATGACGTTGCCGATCGCAATGTCCCGCTCTCCCCGCAGTATCGCCACAATTGAGGCGACGAGCTCCGGAATTGAGGTGCCGGCCGCAACGACGGTCAGGCCGATGACCAGTTCGCTCACTCCGATCACGCGAGCCGCTTCGGTGGCGCTCCAAACCAGCCACCGGGCGCCGAGAATCAGCATGACCAGGCCGACTGCGATTTTGAACAGCTGGAGCCCAAGAGTCTTGTTGGTATAGCGTCCTGCGCGCGGGTATTCCGATTCATAAACTGCCCGAACCTCGCTGGTTTCCCGGCGGCTATGCCTGACCGTGAAGACGAGGTACACCATCATCAGGGCGAGCAGCAGCAGGCCGTCCCAGCGGTCGATCCCGCCGTCAAAGGCCAATCCGAAAACCAGCAGGCTGGCCCCTATCATGATAGGAACATCGTGGAAAAGAAGCCTCTGGGCTATGACCAGCGGAATCAGCAGTGCGCACAAGCCCAGAATAAAAAAGATGTTCAGGATATTGCTGCCGATCACATTTCCGAGGGCGATATCGGGCTCTCCGGCGAAACTTGCCTGCAGGCTAACGGCCGTCTCCGGCCCGCTGGTGGCGAGCGCCACAACCGTAACGCCAATGACCAGCGGTGAGACACCCAAAATGGCCGCAAGTCGGGAGGCGCCTCGCACCAGGGCGTCCCCTCCAAAGGCGAGTAGAGTGAGTCCGAGAGCCAACCAGATGAGAATGGTCATATCAGCTCCTCCTTGCCTACGGGTCAATGCTGGTCGCCGTCGGGCTGCTGCTGTTCCCTTGGATATTCTGCAATGCTAGAGTGATATAAAACACCAAGAAAAGCACGCCCCCTGACGAAGTGCACCCAGGAGGCTACGTGACTAGACGTCTTTTCATTCTAGCCTGTCTTCTCTCTGCCTATTCTGGCCGATTTTCAGACCACGAGACAGTTCCCCTTGACGAGGAGAAGTTCTTGGTAGGAGCAGCCCTCGGGGCGTTGACGGAAGTCAGATTAGGTGAATTGGCCATTCAGCGGACTGGGAACCAGATGATTCGTGATTTTGCACGGAGGATGGTTGTTGCTTATTCGCAAGGTGTAAAGGAAGTGAAGGAACTTGCCGACCAGAAAGGAATCGCCTGCCCGACGGAGCTGGACGAGAAACACCAGAAGACCGTTGAACGCCTGGGAGAGCTCGACGGCCCCGATTTCGACAGGGCGTACATGATCGAAATGGTCGAGGCGCACGAGAGGGATATCAAGGTTTTTGAGGACCAAGGTGCGACCGGCCGAGATCGGGATATCAGGAAATGGGTCGCCCGCATGCTCCCTAAGCTCAGAGAACACTTGGAAGTGGCTCGGGAAACACGCCGGCAGACCGACATGGTTGCGGAGTAACAGACTATGCCCACACGAACACACAAGAAAACCACTAAGAGCGGAAAAGTAGCAACGGCTGAATTGCCGGGCACGCTGAGGAAGTCTGACAAGCACGCGCAGGAAATCTGGGCAAAGGCTCACGACAGCGCCGTCGACACGTATGGCGAAGGAGGCCGGGCGCACCGGGTCGCCTTCGCTGCCCTTAAGCACGTATATGAGAAGAAGGGCGATCGCTGGGTCCGGAAGTCCGAAAAAGGGCCTTCCGATCCGCAAGCGGCTCGCGGGCCAACCACCGAGCCCCGCTCGACAGATGAACCGAAGGCGCCTACCGCCGGCGGCAAGGTTGCACGGAACAGAAAAGAGGCTGTGAAGAAAGCGAAAGAAGCCAAGCAGGAGTACCAGAAAAGTCGGCGCGCCCGCAAATCTTGAAACGAATATCCCATGGGAGATAGGAAGAACTATGCCCGAAGTCGGGGAACAGGCTGTCATAAAGGCGATCAACCGCTCGGCCTTGCGGCTCACGAACCAGGCTGAGGAATACAATGCGCTGGTCGACCGGATGGCCGAGGCCTGCTTTGTCCTTATCGGGGAAGCGAGCCACGGGACTCACGAGTTCTACCAAGAGCGCGCGGAAATCACCAAGCGCTTGATCCGGGAGAAGGGCTTTCGAGGGGTCGCCATCCAAGCCGATTGGCCGGACACGTATCGAGTTCATCGCTATGTAACGAAGAGAGGCGCCATCAAGGACAGCACTGATTCCCTGAGCGGCTTTCGACACTTTCCGACCTGGATGTGGCGCAATCGAGTCGTACGGGACTTCATCGAATGGCTGCGCGCTCACAACGATTCACTGCCGCCCGATCAACCTAAAGTCGGATTCTTCGGGCTGGATCTCTATAGTCTTTACTCGTCTATTAAGGGCGTTCTCGACTATCTCCACAAAGTGGATCCACCCGCTGCTGAGAGGGCTCGTTTTCGCTACTCCTGTTTCGACCATTTCGGTGAAAACACCGAAGCATACGGGTATGCGGCGGGGTTTGAACTGGACGAGTCGTGTGAGAAAGCAGTGATCGAGCAACTGATCGATTTGCAGAAGAGCGCGCTGGACTATCTGCAACGGGATGGCCGGGTGGCCGAGGAAGAGTATTTCCATGTCCTGCAGAACGCACGTCTCGTCAGGAACGCCGAGAAGTACTATCGGGAGATGTTCAGAGGAAAGGCGTCGTCCTGGAACATACGTGACACGCACATGGCCGAGACGTTGGAAGCGCTTGCAGAGGAGTTCAAACGACGCGGGGAGACGCCAAAACTGGTTGTCTGGGGCCACAACTCGCATATCGGTGATGCCAGCGCAACCGAGTTCGGGCAACAGGGAGAGGTCAATCTGGGCCAGCTAATCAGAGAGAAGCACCCTAACGATTGCTTCCTGCTCGGGTTCACCACCTGCGAGGGATCTGTAACCGCGGCCTCCGATTGGGGGGCGCCGGCGCAAGCCAAAAGCATCCGACCCGCCATGGGAGGCAGCTACGAGGAGCTATTCCACCGCACCGGAATTCCCCGCTTCCTGATCACCCTCTGGGACTACGAAGCGGCCATTGGTGAGCTTAAGGTGGCTCGCCTGGAGCGAGCAATCGGGGTGATCTACCGCCCGGAGAGCGAGAGAGTCAGCCATTACTTTTATGCCCGGCTCTCCGACCAGTTCGACGCAGTCATCCATCTCGACCGCACCCGCGCTGTCGAGGCTCTGGAGACAGCTCCGCAGCCGCTCGAGGCCGAAGCGGCCGAAACGTTCCCGAGCGGGGTGTAAGACACTTAGGGAGTCTCAAAGAGACGCACCTAACGATCTCGCCGCCGGGCTTTCCAGAGTCGGCCGCGATGAACCGTTGCGCCTTTTCCGCCCGGGGACACTGTCTATCTGACTTTTGCTTTCAGTACGTTAATTTCCTCTACCAGGGCTTGGTCTTGGCTACACGCTGGACAATCCGCTGGCGTCGCTCCTGCGACTTCGGAGTTCGGATTCCCGCCTGCGGTGGGAAACTGGGTCGAAGGTTTGCTCAGGTGTCGAAGACCGACCAGCGGGTAACATTTGGACAGTGTTCCATCGCTGAACTGCGTGCGGTAACAGCCTGTCACCGTCTCTTGGTCCAGGAAAGCGAAGTCATAGACGTGGCTGACGGTCGTCCCTTGACAGACTAGAACGAGTTTCTTTAAGGTCGGGGAGTAGGTGGCAAGTGCCGGCTGCCCGTGCTTGTTCATGCCCCCCGCAAAGAACTTACCTGGCTCAACCGAGTCCTCGTACGCGGAACAAATCGCGAACTGATCAACAATACTAGAGTCAATCTCATAGCTTATATACCACATGCCCAGAAACTTCTCCGCGATCAGCTGTCCGATTGTTTTGTTCTGTTCAACCGCGACAGTAGACAACCGCCCGTCTCCAGAGCGAAGCCCTACCACAGTAATAGGCTGGCGGCTCTCCAAAACGAGAAAGCCAGTGAAATTGTCGGACAATCCCGAAAAAAGCTCGCCCAGGAAGTTCGCTTGCTGGTAGCCCTCCAAGATCATAGTAATACGTTTGAATTCGGCTCCAAGACTGGTGTAGAGGGTAAGGTCGACCGGGTCCAGTGTGGTTCGCTGAACGGCAATTCCGGTGTCGATTGACGACGTCCGTTCGACGAACAGACCAAACCGCTTTGCAGGTGCAACGGGCAAGATTCCTGCTTCCGTTCCGTTGGCGAAACGAAAAAGGGCTGTAGCGGTCAAAGTCTCCGTGTTGCTTGTTATTTCGATGTAACCGCTCTTGACGGGTGAGGAGGTGCCAGCTGATGTGAAACTCCTTGAGGAGCGGCTTCGGAGGATGAAGGTCGTCTCGTCGATTGATCCAGTCGTGAAGGCAACGGTTTGCAGGCCGCCCGAGCGGCTGTAGACCGAGAGGGTGACAAGGGCATCTTGGTCGCCTGTGTTGGTCACAACGACGACCGTGCACACTCCTCCTCCATCGCCGAAGTGAGGGAAATAGAAAGATTTGTCGCCTAGACACGGGACGACGGCAATCCAGAGCGCCGGCATTAGAAACAGCAGTCTGCGCATAGGCCCCCTTTTTCCCGAAGGCGGATCGGGATCCTGTTCATGTCCGGTTTTTGACGCTGAAGTTGCTTCGAGTGTTAAAACAGAACTTATCTTCTATTGTAACGCCGTCAGGATATAAGGGTGCACTAGCGGTCGAAGCGGATGTGACGTATTAAGGGAGTTAAATGGTGGGCCTAAGTGGAGTTGAACCACTGACCTCACGCTTATCAGGCGTGCGCTCTAACCAACTGAGCTATAGGCCCGACCGGGGAATCATCAGTATAGCCAAGTGCCCCTCCCCAATACAAGAATTTCCGAGATCCAAGGTGCCCGGGCTCCGGCCCGACTTGCTCCGGACGCTGCGACTTCGCTATTCTGGTCAAAACTCGCGTGAGAACCTCTGTAACCAGGAGAAAACCTATGAAACAGCTAGTTTGCGCTCTGGGAGTGGTCTTGCTGTTCGTGCCCGTCGTTGCTCTCGCCCAGGCTGATCAGGAGATGCAGGCCTGGATCGAGGCGAGCAAGCCCGGACAGGAGCACCAGTATATTGCCCAGTTCTCCGGCAACTGGGATGTGACAGCCACTTTCTGGCCGGCGCCCGGCGCCCCGCCCCAGACTTCCAAAGGTACGTCCGAGCACAAAATGATCATGGGAGGCCGCTACCTGCACCAGCTTTTCAAGGGAGACATGATGGGCCAGCCCTTCGAAGGCATCGGAATGTGGGGCTACGACAATATCAAGAAGGAGTACGTTTCCACCTGGCTGGACAGCATGAGCACCGGGATCATGATGAGTACGGGCAAAGGCGAGACGGGCGGCAAGTCGTTCACGTTTTCCGGCGAATACAAGGACCCCAAGGGACAGACCCGCAAGAACAGGGAAGTCCTTCGTTTTCAGGACCCCAACAAGGTCGTAGCCGAAATGTATGAAATCGGCCCGGACGGTAAGGAATTCAAGAACATGGAGCTGACCTACACACGTAAGTAAGCGCCCTGCTTCTGCCGAATGCGGTGCCCTGGGAGCGCAGGCGAGTCGCCAGGCGAGACGCTTGCGCTCCCGGGAAGCTGCGCTCGGGGCTACCCCCACCGAATTTGCTTTTACCCGCCTGCTTCGGCTACGATGTGCCCGCGTTCGAGGAGGGTATTCGTATGCCGCGAGTCGTTATTCTGACGCTTGGCCTGATGCTATTTGTCCCGCTGATAGCGCAAGACGAAGAGGTCGACACCGAGGGGTCAAAGGACCATCCGATGCTCTCCCGCATGCCTGGCTATTACATCAGCTCCTATACCGAGCAGGAATTCGGGACGCACGATTTCTTTAAGGACGCCGCGTTGGACCAGACGCAGGCGGTCGAAGGTCATTACTGGCATATCGAGTACAGCAAGAAAGAGAATGCCAAGAGAATCGGGCCTCTGCAGATTATCCGCAATTATGTCAATGCGTTAACCAAGCAAGGGGCCGTCAAGCTCTACGAAACCGGGGATTCCGAAGGTGGCAACACCACTTTACGGTTGCCCACCGGTGGGAAGAACATCTGGGTTAATGTCTACACCCAGGGTGACGGTTATGTCCTGACCGTCGTCGAAGAAGCGGGCATGAAGCAGGACGTTGAGTTTACGGCGGCGGAGCTTTCCAAACAGCTCAACGAAAAGGGTTCGGTTGCGATCCGCGGTATCCTTTTTGACACCGGCAAGGCGACCATCAAGCCCGAATCAGAAGGAGTCCTGGCGCAGATCATCGAACTGTTGAAGAACGATACGGCACTGAAGCTCGAGATCCAGGGCCACACCGACAATGTGGGAGCTCAGGCGGCCAACCTGAAGCTCAGCCAAGACCGTGGCGCAGCTGTGAAGACGTACCTTGTCAGTAAAGGCGGAATTGATGCGACTCGCCTCGCGACACAAGGTCTCGGCGACTCCAAGCCGGTGGCGGACAACACGACCGAAGAAGGCCGTGCGCAAAACCGCCGCGTCGAGCTGGTAAAGCGCTGAAAAAACACTGATAGACTGACAAACTGACAGACTGACAGCTAACTGCTGACGGCTGACGCTGGCGACAGGACCGGCAGACACGGGTCCTCGGCCTGAAGGGCCGACACATAACCCGAGGGCGGAGCGTTTTTTGCGCCGCCCTGCGTAAACCTAAACCGGGACAGGGAAGCCCTCCCAAGGAA
>Ga0209593_10001403_pt1 | contig 10365 bp, 7 predicted proteins | sample PPLLaktember2015_3_FD_187260 | JGI IMG/M metagenome (GOLD analysis project Ga0209593, IMG submission 187260) | Freshwater sediment microbial communities from Prairie Pothole Lake near Jamestown, North Dakota, USA - PPLs Lake P7 Core (6) Depth... | ecosystem: Environmental > Aquatic > Freshwater...
GCTAATCGCTTCAACCTCGATTCTTTTTGCTCGGATTTTTGAAAAAACTTATAAAACGATGACGCTCTGCACTCAAATGACAGAGCTCCGAGCTTGGAAGTCGGCGTTTTTTGGCATGATTCTTGCTATAAATACGCCTGGATTGATTTTTAATTAATTTTGATTTGATTTTTCTTAAGAAGCCTCTCCGAGAAATTCTCTGCGCTCATTCTTAGGAACGATGAATTTTGAAACCGGGAAGCTGCAGCATGAGCGCTTAAATTACAACCGCCAGGTAAATATTTCCATCATCGATGCCCCGACATCCATCGCCGCTGCTCTGAAATACAAAAACGATGTAAATTTTGCCATCGTCGCGGGCACGGCTCCTTAAACGATCCCTTCCATCCTTAATAACCTCCGACCGGTCCTTTTCAGCCACCTGGCGACCTCCCCCACCTTCCCTTTTTCCAAATAACCCGCCGGATGGCACTATGTGCCATAATAAAACCCCACGTAGTGGGGAAAAAAGGGGACAGGAGAATGCTGCTAAGTTAAGACTAATATTAGTTTTAAATTAAATCATAGGGCCGTTTTTGTTTTGGTCAGATCGGTTTATTTCAAATACCGGCTGAAATCGTAATGCTTTACGACGCCGATTAAACGGCTGCCGTTCCAGAAAAGAAGATTCCCAAAACATTTACCTGCCGGTCTCTTAAATAATCGGATGAGCTCGCCTTTGGCAGATACCAGTACACCGCTGAAAATCCCGCTGGCAAAAATTCGATTATCTTCCAATATCGCCAAACCGATAAAGTTGACGGTTCCTTTAATACCTTCTTTAGACCTTTTAAAGTCTTCTTCATTACGCTCTTTTTTGGGTAATGCAGTCAATATTTCCCGGGCCCACAGGAGCTTTCCTTGCTTATCGTATTTTTTTAATTTCCCTGTTTTTATAAACAATACGATAACATTACCATCATGATCAAAGGCAAAATTAAGTTGATTCTTAGCACTGTTCGATAACGAATTCACTTCCAGGTCACCTTCCATAGGGATCAAGCTTCTCACTAGCTTCCCGTTCATATCGTAAACAGAAACCAGCGTACCGTTTTCCCGGTCATCCCGGCGGACATATATTTCTTCATCATCGCTTACATTTATGACGTATCGGCATATCACTCCCATTCCCAGAGATGCCCCTGGTACTCTAAATTGCTTCAAACCTTTTCCTTCGGTATCGAATACTTTAACACCTCCGAAACCCACATCCAGGACATATAGCTTATCTTTTTTATAACAAAGTCCTACGGGAATTGCTAGCTCATCGGGCGATTGACCCCTGGAACACAGCATTTTAACCAATTGGAAGTTATCCAATTTGGCTTTGTATATAGAACAAATCTGATTATCCATAATATAGATATAAGTTCCGTCGAAAGCCAAACCGAATACACTTTTTAAAAATATTTCGTTTTGATCCAACTTCTCTTCGACATCTATAACCTCTTTTTCCTGGAGAGTCACCGCCGGTAAATTCTTTCCAAAAGCGTTACTCACATTTCCCAATAAAAAGTATACCAATAAGATCGCTGCCGATAATTTAACTCCACACCGTGTTGTCTTCATTTTAAGTCACCTTATCTTCGTTTAGTAGGGAAGTTCATCCCAATTCAATACTTGTAAAACCCTCACCTGCGACGGTTTATCTTTTGAGGATACGCTGTAAAATATCCTTCCCTTGTCGATAAGCAAAGGTAAACAGGGTATCCGGCACCGAAACAAGAATTTCCCGCTGTTGTCGAATACATCCAAGGTTCGGCTCTTTTTATCCGGGTCCGTAATATCCTTAGTTTGTACTGCAAAAATGCGTCCTTTTTCATCGCTCAACAAGCCTTGGAAAAACGGCCGGTGCGGGGGGAAAAACAATTCCGAATAGCTCTCTTTGAAGATGTTCTTAAATGCATCCAATTCAGCATCGGTTATTTTTACAGGTTGCTCAGCAACTGGAACCGATCGAATTTTCCTGCTCTCCAGGTTATAAAAGTAAAGCCGGTACTCCAGGTTTGAAGCGAAGCATATTTCTTTGTTTTGCACAGGCACCATGTAGTAGCCTTCCATGTACTCATGGAAACGAACGGAGAATCCTCTTTCTTCGATTTTTGCACCTTTGTAATCGAAAGAATAAATATCCGCAATCTTTTTTCCATCATTGTTCAATTGCTCCAGGACATATTTTACAGTATTTTTCTGCTCATAAGAAAAAAAGGAGAATAGGTCGCCGGAAGGCGAAACATAGAGGCACGGTAAAATGTGAGATATAACGGGAAGAATGGGGATAATTTTTTTAAATTTCCCGGTCTTATCAAAAACAAAAGCACTATAAGCATCATTCACATAGATATTATCCTGGGAATCGATGGAGAAAAACCGCACCCCGTCATAATAATCTTTACCGGGCCTGGTTTGGCCAACCCGGATGGCTTCTGTGTTGTTTTTAATTATGAATAGGTCTTTCCAGGTCGCAACAACGAGATGGTTATCCGACATGAAAAATATTTGTTTGAAAGCAGCAGTGGAGTCGATCCCAGGAATGCTTCCTGCTTCAAGTAGAAGTTCGTCTTTGAACTCCAATCTTATCGAATTTAGTTGGGGATTTTGACCGGTTGCCGCCGACATGTGCATCAAAGCACAGCACAATATGGTTATTAGTATTAGATATATTTTCATGGTTTTATTGTAGATCAAGTGGGGCTGCATTGCAACCCCACTTGTCGTAAATTTCGTTATACTTAATCAAGAAAACAATGGTCACCATATATTCTTGAGCCACAAAGGCACCAGTGTGAATCAGTGCCGCTAACACAACCTCCACCTATTTCGTCATCGCAATTAATAACTCTACAGAATCCGCAAGACGAATTTGCTTCACAGGAAAATGCATTCAACTGTTTTGAGATGAATAGAGTCAACACACTCACACCAAAGATAGCCGCAGCCACCCAAATTCTTTTTTTTGTCAACATATTTGACCTCCATTATTTAAATTTGAATAAATATACCTGTTGATCCACTGTAGCGATACAGTATTTATTGTTACTTTTAAATTTGATATCGTTGATTCTGAGAGGCTTACCCTTAAAATAAAAAATCACCTTCCTCCTGCATTTCCCGAGTTCATCTATAATATACATAATACTTTTGGTATACCTGTCATAAGTAGTTACATAATAGAATTCCCCCGATGAATAAGGGGAAAAACCGGAACAATAAATAATAGAACTAACTCCACTATCGCTTGATAAAGATTGAGGGGTATCGACTCCTTGTTTTTTACCAAGCATAGCGATTTCCTCGATCTCATCCAGGTTTTGTTCAAGTAGGTTGATTCTCTTGATTTCCTTTTCCTTCTCAAAGATACGTATGATCGGCCAAAAATTATATGGGGTGAAAATTCTATCCCCATGCTTAAAAAGTCGAACCCGGTTGAACATCACATGTCCATTATAATTCATGCTGGAAACCGTCTCGCCAAAATCACGCAGTTTTTTACCTGATAGTGAAAACACCGATATCAACTTGTTTTTATTGTATTCTTCCCTTGAGCGGTATTTTACACTGAGAAAAATCTCGTCATTGTCTATTAAAATCGATTCGGTCGAATAGGCATCCCTTATTTCAAATGAAGACAAGAGCGAACCATCGAGAGAGAATGATTTCACTTTTTTCCCTTCTTGGTCCATGACAAAAAGGTTTCCATTATAAACGGCTATCCCGTTTGGATAATACAAGGAATCCTCTTCCTGCCCAATGCCGCCAAATTGGTTTAGAAACCTCAGGTCTCTTCCATACTTCATTACCCTGTGATTATGGATATCGAGTAAGTAATAATTTCCATCTTCATCGACATCCCAGAAATTAGTAGCGAATGCTATAGATAAGAAAGTTTTTTCCAGGTTGATCGATGGCTTAAGGTCTGAAATATTCAGCGCTTCACGGATTGAAATAGTTTCAACTTTTGGAGCCTCGTTGTTACTGCAATATCCCAATAATGCGGCAGCACAAAGCAGTAGAACAAGTTTTGTCAGAAATATCGAAATCACGCATTGATATTTAACATTTTGTAGGTTCAACTTACTGTAAATTCTTCGCTTCATTTGGAAGCCACCTTCAATCCTTTTAAATTTTCAATAAGGCTATCCTCACCCATTCCAAATCGTTCGATAAAAATAACTTCCATATTAGGTTCTACAACTAAGGTTACAGGATTTAGGCGAAAGGAGCTATCGGAGATATATTTTTCTTCTTCAGTGAAGATTTCATCATAACAGATTATTTTATCGAAGGGAAATTTAATATCCTGCTGCCAGTAAATTAAGTCGTTTTCATCCATGGGGTGAAAAAAAACAAGATAGAAATTCGATTCGCTTTTTTGTGATTCAAAAATTTTTTTAATCTTCTTCAGCGTTTCAATTCGTTTCCCTGTGGTGCACGAACTGCACATCGATGTAAAAAAAGTTAAAATCGTACGTTTGTCCATCAACTCCTTGGCAGCAATTTTGTCATGCGCCCATTCTTTCCTGAATTTCAACGGTGGAAGTATTGAATTTGTTTTAAAAAGAATCCGTTCCTTCGGGGTACTGAAGGTATAATTGATTTTTCCTGGAAGATATTTCTCTGTGATCTGGCGTAGAATGTCGTCACTGGGAAGTATTTTTTCAAAAAATACGGTTCTTCTTTCTTTATTAAAAAAAACAGCCCCTCCACAGCACTCTTTCAGGTCGAACTGAGAGTGAATTTTTTTTCCATAATCGGAAATTATTGACAGGCTATAATTCCCATGTTTTGTCAATTTTTCCGTCGATTTCTCGTCTCTAACAGAAATACCGATTATTTGAAGATGATTAGATTGATATTTTCGCTGGAGCACATCGGCATAGTTCAATATCACTTTGTGGGGCGTTTTTAAAGGGTCAAAGAACAGCAATAAAATATATTCACTCATTATAACTTTTTTATTGATACCTTTTTCAATGAGTTTTTTAAACAAGAGGAATTTTGAGGGGTCACCGTTTTTTTCTAACCGGTTGTTTGGAGTGGAGGAGAAACTACTGATGAAAAAGCACAATAATCAAAAGCTTTAGGAAGTCCAGAAACCTTTTCTCGAAAAGGTTTTTGGTAGTCGAAGACAAATCCGGTGGTGGATTTTGGTGTTTAACCGAAAATTTTGCAATTCACAATTTGGAAGTGATTTTCTATTCGCATGCCCTTTGCCAATAGTCCGGAATAGGCATGAATCCGGACAGTATGGACAATATGGAGAGAATACGAATTTGTAGAAGTGGGGCTAAACCGGAGCATTTTTCGCTTACCACCTTTTTCCCAATAACCAAGGAGTCAGGCCATACCACGAGTATCTCACGATATTCCGGCGCTGCAAACGAAACCACACGAAGTGTGGCCAACTACAGCCCCCTGGATTTGAATTTAACTCGAATATTAGTCTTAACTTAGTGGCATTCGGGACAGGCAAGAATGTCACTAAGTTAAGGCTATTTTTGTGGGAAAGGGGCGTACCGGCATTCGTGCTTATCCGTTTTTAGCTCCGATTTAGTTCTAACACCACGAACTCGATCTCTGTCCATAATGTCCATATTGTCCATAATGTCCATACTCTTGCCTATCCTGCCCATGCTTGCCTATGCTAGCCAATGGCCATTATGCAAATTAATATTGACTGTATGGACTTGATGGACTTTATGGACAAAATATTCGCCCGGGAAATTGGAAGTGAAACGGGACTCTTGAAAAGAATTTTGGCTGAAAAGACCAAACCCAAACCGATTTACAACTTTACTTCCGCTAATTATTCGGAGCTAGGGCCTAAGTCGCTTGAATCTTTTTGGCACGACTCCTTAAACGATCCCTTCCATCCTTAATAACCTCCGACCGGTCCTTTTCAGCCACCTGCCGAACTCCCTCACCCTTCCCTTTTTCCAAATAACCCGCCAATAACCGCACCGTAGGATAAACAAACATAGAAACAATTTGAAAATCCGCACTCATCTCCCCCAAAGCTTCCCTTAAACGGCGTTTCACCTGGATTATTCCCAAAGAAGTTCCACCGAGATCAAAGAAATTATCATCGATCCCCACATGGTCCACCTGGAGCACTTCTTTCCAGGTATCGCAAATGGTCTGCTGCATACCCGTTTCCGGCGGTACATACTGCGTTTCCACCGCACGAGCTATTTCCCCGGGAAGAGGAAGCTTTTTTAAATCGACTTTGCCATTGGGATTCAACGGGAAACTCTCCATTTGTATCATATGCTGCGGAACCATATAACCAGGCAAATGCAATCCAAGGAACCGCTTTAAATCCGAAATCTCCAAATCCCCAATAAAATACGCACATAGAACCGATTCCCCCTTTTGATCCTTTCGCGCCATAACCAACGCACCCCTAACCTGCGAATGCGCCAACAGCACATGCTCGATTTCACCGGTCTCAACCCGATAACCCCGGATTTTTACCTGGTGATCGAAACGACCCTGGAACTCGATAGACCCATCCGGCAACCACCGCACTAAATCACCGGTACGGTAGAGAGAGCCTCCGGCGGCCCACCTTTTTGTAAAAAGGTGGGGCCAAAAACTTTTGTTAGGGGGTATTTTTTCTTTAGAATAATTAAACAAACGTTTTGCGGGGTCCAGGGGCGGTTTTACAAAAGAGCCCCTGGTTAATTCAGGGTTATTTAAGTACCCTTCGGCAACACCTTCGCCACCGATAATAAGCTCGCCGCTAACTCCTATGGGGCAAAGATTCAGGCTCCGGTCCACTACCGACAGCCGGGTATTTCCCAACGGGTATCCAATGGGAATCGACGATGAAGCGGAATATTTCTCAGCATCCTGGCGGGGAATCTCCAAAACCGCGGCCATAATCGTGGCCTCTGTGGGGCCATACATGTTGAAAACGCGGCACCGATCCGTTACACGCTCAAAACTCCTCCGAACCAATTCATAAGTCAATTTCTCCGCACCGATACTCAAGTATTTCAAAGTTTCAAACAACCCGTTACCTTGCAGGTTATCCAGGAGCGAATGCCATTGACTGGGTGTAATATGAAGCGCAGTGACACGTTTTTCTTCGAGATATTGAAACATGGCATCGGAGTCCAATAAAATGTTTTCATCGGGTACACACAATGCGGCACCGGTAGTCAAGGCAATAAAAATTTCCCACACGGACCAATCGAAAAAGTAAGATAAATTATGAATAACACGGTCTTCATCACTTAAACCCATATACTCGCGGCCCCAATGAAGGAGCGGCGATAAATTGGCATGAGTAATGGGCACACCTTTGGGATTTCCTGTAGAACCGGACGTGTAAACAATATAAGCAAAATCACCGGGCTGGGGACTCTCCGAAGGAAAATCATTTTTATTGAAAGGCTGGGTTAAATCCAACAACAGGACTTCAACCCCTAAACGGCCGGGATCGACGGTGGTTATACCTTTTGTTATTACCACCAGTGAAACGCTGCTGTCTTTAAGCATGAAACGTGTTCTTTCCGGCGGGTTTTGTGGATTCAACGGCAAGTAAGCGGCCCCGGCTTTTAAAATACCCATAATTGCAACTATCCGCTCAATACTACGCTCTGCCATAAGCCCTACAACGGATCCGCGTTGAATGCCCTTTTGTTTCAACAATCCCGCCAACCTACCGGAGTAAACTTCGAATTCGCTGAAGGTCATGGTTCCGGAGGGAGAAAGTTCTTCGCCGGTTTTTGGAACCGTTCCGATCAACGCAGGGCTTCCGGGTGTTTTAACTACTTGCCTTCGCACCATATCCACGAGGTTATCTCCTGTGGGATATTCCCGGTCCGAACGGCTGAACTTTTCGAGGATTTGTTTTCTTTCTTCGATAGATAATATATCGATGTCGCCTATCAGTATCCTGGGTTGAGTGCCTACAGTCTCGGCAATGCGATTGAAATACGAGGCAAACCTTTCGATGGTTTGGGATTTAAATAGTTTGGTGCAGTATTCGACGGTTACGGTGACGTTGTCCTTTATTTCCCTACAAATAAAGGTCATATCGAATTTGGAGACGCCTACTTCGATAGAAAGAGGCTCCATCGTAAGACCGGGAACGGAGAGGTCGGAAACAGCGAAGTTTTGCAGCACCAGCATGACATCGAACAAGGGGTTTCTGCCGGCATCACGGGCAATGGAAAGTTTCTCCACCATATCTTCGAAGGGATAATCTTGATTTTCGAAAGCCTCTAACGTGGAATTTTTAACATTCGAGAGGAAAGTTTCAAAGGTGTTTCGGTCTTGGGGGTGATTTTTTAAAGGGAGAGTATTGACAAACATGCCGATAATATCCTGGAGGTCGGAATGGCGGCGTCCAGCAGCGGGAGTCCCGACCACGATGGTTTCGCTGCCGCTCAATCGCTGGAGTAAGATGTTGAAAACGGCAAGCAGGACCATATACAGGGTGGCATTTTGAGTTGAAGCCATGGATTTGAGCTTTGAAAGGGTTTCTCCTGGGATCGTAAAATCCGGTGAAGCGCCTTCAAATGCCTGTACGGGCGGCCGGGGGTAATCTAAAGGCAGTGACAAAACGGGGATTTCACCGGGAAAAGTATCGATCCAGTAGTGCTCCTGGTTTCGAATGGCTGTGGCCTGGGCGGGTTCTGCCTGCCACTGGGCGAAATCGATATATTGCAAACGGAGAGGGGAAAGAGGTTTGCCGGTATACAGGGCGGCAAAGTCCCGGATCAATATGCCCTGGGAAATACCGTCGGAAATAATATGATGCATGTCCACCATCAACACAAAACTGTCATCGAAAACGCCGGGAGGAATACAGCCGGCTCGGATCAACGGGGGCTGCGCCAAATCGAATGCACGGACAAAACTTTCCATGATGGACTTTTGGCCGGCCTGGGCGCCTGTGGGGGTGTAGTATCGGATTTCAAACGGGATACTGCCGGTTTCATGGACTTGCTGGACGGGAATATCTTCTACCATCCGGAAGGATGTGCGTAAACTGCCGTGCCGGTGGATTAATAACCGGAATACCTCTTCCATTTTGGGAAGATCCACCCGGCCTTTCAATGAAACAAAAAACGGGAGATTATAACGGATATCTGCGGGTGTCAACTGCTGCAATATAAATAACCGTTTCTGCGTGGATGATACAGGGTAATATTGTTTTAAAGGGGCTTTGTCGATAACGGAGAACCGAATACCGGCGGAGCCCTTTACCTGGATACAGCCGGCCAAACCGCGAATCGTAGGGGTTCTAAAAATCTCTGCCAGGGGTATTTTGAGATGGAACGCTTTATGAATGGCTGAAGCCAGGATACTGGCTTTCAAAGAATGCCCGCCCCGGAGGAAGAAATTGGAATCGATACCGGGAATTTGATCTAAATCCAGCACCTCCATCCATAAACGGGCTAAAGTCATTTCTATTTCATTTCGAGGGGCTTCATCCTTCGACTGGGCACTGATCCCCGGTCCAGGCAGCGCCCTGCGGTCTACTTTTCCATTGGGAGATAAAGGAATTCGATCAAGCTTAATATAATAAGAAGGAACCATATATTCGGGTAATTGAACAGATAATTGCTTTTGCATTTCGGAAATACCGGGCAAAGACGGTTCGCTTTCTCCGCTGACATAATACGCACACAAGTACTGCCGACCACTGTCATCCTGCTTTGCCATAACCGTCACATCTTTGATCCCGGGGAATGCGGCGATCCGGCTCTCGATCTCACCCAATTCCACCCGGTACCCACGGATTTTCACCTGGAAATCCATTCGACCCAAAAACCGGATACTCCCATCCGGCAACCAATACCCCAAATCACCGGTGCGGTAGAGAGAGCCTCCGGCGGCCCACCTTTTTGTAAAAAGGTGGGGCCAAAAACTTTTGTTAAGGTGTGTATTATTTGTGGAAGAATTGTCCATAACATCAGAGTCAACGAATGGATCGGATTTTTCTTGACTGTCCCCTTTTTCTTCCAAAAGGTGGGGCCAAAAACTTTTGTTAAGGTGTGTATTATTTGTGGAAGAATTGTCCATAACATCGGAGTCAACGAATGGATCGGATTTTTCTTGACTGTCCCCTTTTTCTTCCAAAAGGTGGGGCCAAAAACTTTTGTTAGGGTGTGTATTATTTGTGGAAGAATTGTCCATAACATCGGAGTCAATGAATGAATCGGATTTTTCTTGACTGTCCCCTTTTTCTTCCAAAAGGTGGGGCCAAAAACTTTTGTTAGGGGGTATTTTTTCTTTAGAATAATTAAACAAACGTTTTGCGGGGTCCAGGGGCGGTTTTACAAAAGAGCCCCTGGTTAATTCGGGGTTGTT
>Ga0209593_10001404_pt1 | contig 10359 bp, 8 predicted proteins | sample PPLLaktember2015_3_FD_187260 | JGI IMG/M metagenome (GOLD analysis project Ga0209593, IMG submission 187260) | Freshwater sediment microbial communities from Prairie Pothole Lake near Jamestown, North Dakota, USA - PPLs Lake P7 Core (6) Depth... | ecosystem: Environmental > Aquatic > Freshwater...
CTCGCCTGCACTGGGGCCGCAGGCGAGACGCCTGCGCGCTCCCAGCGGCCGTCCCCTTCGGCTGCCACTTCCTTGGTCCGACTCGCGGAGTCGCACGAGCGCCGTTTCCTCGCTAATTCCGTCAAGACGGAAGTCAGGTGTGAGCCGGTCGACCGCTGAGAAGCGCTGGCATCAGCTTCAAGAGGCTGCTATTGTTACGCCGGAGACTTTGAACCATGAGAAGTCAGCTTCTGGACGCCTGCTTGATCCTGTTTCTGATAACGACAGTTCTTTTTTGTAACTTAACCGCCGCTCCGGCCTCCCCGCGCGAGCGCCTTTCGTTCAATTCCGACTGGCGGTTCATAAAGGGGGACCCGCCGGGCACGGGCGACACACTCAAGTATGAAAACATCAAGCCCTGGGTGAATGCGACGGGGCCGGAATTTGCCCCTGGCATACCTCCCCTGAAACGCCCGGAGGGAACCCTCGGCGAGGACGTCGCCTACACCCAGCCGAATTTCGACGACAGCGGGTGGCGCAAGCTAAGTGTCCCGCACGATTGGGGGATCGAGGGGCCGTTCAAACAAGAGTATCCGGGTTCGACCGGCAAGCTGCCGTGGTGGGGCGTCGCGTGGTACCGCAAGCATTTCCAGATCCCCACGTCCGACCAGGGCCGGCGCGTCTTCCTCGATGTCGATGGCGCCATGTCGTACGCAAACGTCTGGGTGAATGGCCAGTACGTGGGCGGCTGGCCTTTCGGCTACGCCTCGTGGAGCCTGGATCTAACCCCCCATCTGAAATACGGCGCAGAAAACGTCCTCGCCATCCGGCTGGACAATCCCGAGCAGTCGTCGCGCTGGTATCCGGGAGGCGGGATCTACCGAAACGTCTGGCTCGTGAAGACCTCGCCGGTTCACGTCGGGCAGTGGGGGACTTACGTGACCACCCCCGAAGTAACTCCCCCCGCCGCCACGGTCAAAATCCAGGTCAAAGTGGCCAATGAGGCGGCTACCGGCGCAGTTGTGTCGGTCAAGAATGAGATTTACGAGCTGGATGCGAATGGCCGCAGGGGCAGGCAGGTGGCCTCGTCATCCACCGACGCCGTCTCCATCGCAGGTCCTGCAACCGGAAACGCCGAAGCGACGCTCGCTGTTAAGAATCCACGGCTTTGGAGTGTCGAGAAGCCGCAGCGCTACCTCGCCGTCACGTCGATTTCCGAAAAGGGCAAGCTCCTGGACGTTTACGAGACCCCTTTCGGCATCCGGAAAATACGGTTTAACCCCGACAAGGGTTTTTTCCTGAACGACCAGCCAGTCGAGCTCTACGGCTTCTGTAACCATCACGACCTCGGCGCGCTCGGCGCTGCAATTAACACGCGGGCGCTTGAACGCCAGATCGAAATCCTGAAGGAGATGGGTGGCAACGCCATCCGCACCAGCCATAACCCGCCCGCCCCGGAGCTGCTCGACCTGGCCGACCGGATGGGTATTCTTATCATGGATGAGGCGTTCGACGCCTGGGCGGCGAGCAAGCAACGCCGCAGCCAGGCCGACTATGCGCGGATCTTTCCGGATTGGCACGAGAAAGACTGGCGCGCGCAAGTGCGTCGAGATCGGAACCACCCGTCCGTGATCCTCTGGAGCTCGGGCAACGAGGTGCGCGAACAAGGCTCTCCGGAAGGACACAAAATCTCGGCGCGGCTGACTGCCATTGCACATGAGGAGGACCCGACCCGTCCGGTGACAGTGGGCTGCAACAATGTTCAGGCAGCCTTTAACGGGTTTCAAAAGACACTCGGTGTCTTCGGTTACAACTACAAGCCGAAGGAATACGGTCGCGCGCACGACGCCAATCCCGGGCTGCCGATCTACGGCAGCGAAACCGCCTCTTGCATCAGCTCACGCGGCGAATACTTCTTCCCGGTGACCGACGACAAGGCGGGCGGGCTCGCGGACTTCCAGATGAGCTCCTACGACCTCTACGCTCCGCCGTGGGCAACGCCGCCGGACTGGGAATTCAAGGGGCAGGACGAGTTTCCGTTTGTCGCCGGAGAATTTGTCTGGACCGGTTTCGACTATTTGGGCGAACCGACTCCATACAACGCCGATCGGACCAACCTGCTCAATTTCACGGATCCCGCCGAAAGGGCCCGCGCGGAAAAGCAGTTGCAGGAAGTCGGTCGCATTCCCACGCCCTCGCGCAGCTCGTACTTCGGCATAGTCGATCTGGCCGGTTTTCCGAAGGACCGCTTTTACTTGTACCAGTCGCGGTGGCGTCCGGATCTACCGATGGCGCATATCCTGCCGCACTGGAACTGGCCCGATCGTGTGGGTCAGGTCACGCCGGTGCACGTCTATACATCGGGCGACGAGGCCGAGTTGTTCCTGAACGGTCAGTCGCTTGGCCGCAAAAAAAAGGGACAGTACGAGTACCGGCTCCGGTGGGACGAGGTGGTGTACCAACCGGGTGAGCTGAAAGTCGCAGCATACAAAAACGGCAAGCCCTGGGCCGAAGACGCGATGAAAACCACGGGTCCGGCTGCCGCGCTTACGATGAAACCCGACCGAGACCGCATTCAGGCAGACGGCAAAGACCTGTCGTTCGTCAAGGTGACGGTGACTGACCGGGCGGGGTTGCTCGTGCCTCGTTCGAAGAACGCGATCCGCTTCGAGATCGAGGGCCCGGGCGAGATCGTGGCGACAGACAATGGCGACGCGACTAGTTTCGAATCGTTCCAGGCGCCCGAGCGGAAAGCGTTCAACGGCCTTGCGCTCGTGATTGTGCGGGCGCAACCCGGACGGGCAGGGACGATCAAAGTGACCGCGAAGTCCGACGGTCTGACCGCCGCAAGTACAACCATAAAGGCAGGGAAGTAAGCGGCTCGAACTGACGGCTGCAAAGCCGGGGAACGGACCTGGAGACGCGTTGCAGAGCCGCGCACGAAGTGGAGGGCTGCGGAGCGTTTTCCTGCGGAGCAGCCTGGAGCGAAGTAAGCGGAACCACCCTTCGCGCCTTTGAAGTTCGTTGGGTGGTCCCGCTTACTTCACTCGAGGCCGCTCCGCAGGAAAACGCTCCGCAGCCGTCCACTCCGTGCGCGGCTCTGTAACGCGTCTCCAGCTCCATTGTGCGGCCGTGCGGCAAGCGACAGCCGGTCACGATATTTCCAGCTCGGCGAACAGCGTGGTAAAGCTCACAGCGTCGAGCGTCAGTTCGGCCTTTCCGTTAATCACCTCTACTCGGGCTTTCTCCTCCATGCCACGCTTGTCGTCGGTCACGTAGACTTTCAGGCTTTTAACCAGGCTTGGAAGTCCTTCCAAAGTTGCCGGACGACTGGCCCCGTTATTGACGATGTGAATTGCGTAAACACCATCGGCGATATTCCCGAAGGCTGTGCAGGTAATGCTCGGTTGCTGACATGTCATCGGCAAAGCAAACGCGCCCTCCGGAGTAGATGCCAACTGCTTCAGGTTCCAGAAACGGCGGGTCGGCCGCAGGGGGCCTTCCTCTCCGAAGACTCCGCCCCCAGTCAGGATGGAATAATCGGCCGTGAGCTGCCACTGGAGAATCGCGAGCGGCTGCGAGATGGCGCAAATACGGGTGTAGAGCATGATCTCCTGCATCGCGAACCACGGTTCCTTGAAAATGTGTGGATAGAGCCAGGCGGCCGCATCCGTACTGCCCTCTCCGACTAACAGCGGGACGTTGAGCTGGCGGGCGGCCTTGCCCCAGAAAGTGAGTAACTCGTCGCTCCAACCTCGCCAGGAGTGAAACGAGACGGCTCCGATATACGGCCGGGCCGCCAGATCGTTCAGCGCCGGCAGGATGAAGTCCGTCGTGGTCGCATCCGAATTGTCCCCCAAAAGCATCTTGGTGGCGAGTCCCTGACTGGCGAAATGCGCTCCCAGTCCTTTAATGAGCGCCGCATGCTCGTCGCCGGTCTGGCGGACATTGATGCCCAGATCCGATTCATTGAACGAGAACATCGAGGCTTCGACGCCGTACACTCTCTTCAGGTAGGTCATATAGGCGCCGATGGACTCGTATATTTTCTGCATCTTCTCGGGTTTGAGCGGATTCCCGCGCGGCTCGCCCGGTTTCGGCCGGAAATTGGGCGTACCTTCGATCGCCCAGGCCGGGGCGGACCAGGCACTGACGATAACGGGCATCTTCCTCCGTGCTAGAGTCCGCGCCATTTCCATAGCGGCCTGGACCCTCCGGTCGAGCCCGCTTGTTTCGGCACTCTTGATCGGGTCGACATCCTCGTTTGGATGCCAGAAGCGCCACGGCATCTCGACGCGCGCCCAGGCGACCCGCATGTTCTCGAGGTTGTATTGAATGACAGGGGGATCGACCCTCGGGTCCTGGATTCGGAAGTTGCCTCCCAGCCCCTGAAAAGCCGCGCCGGGCCGGGTGGCATCGAGCACGAGCTGAACGGGGCTCCTGTCGATTTCGCCGCTGGTTGTTACGGAGAAAGTCCTTTCGATTGTCTGGCCCGTCGTGGCGTTCCCCTCCAAGAGGGTGACGTAAAGCCGAGGAGCGTCATGCACGGTCGGTACGGTTCGAATCGTGATCGCAGCCGGCCCGCCGAACTTGATCTCCCATCGACGAGCCGGAGAAACAAAGCGCACTCCGCTCGCAGAGACTTGAATGGGCTGGGTTTGCACGCGGGAACTGAGCGTGGCCAGAGCCAGCCCCGCATCCGCTGGCGCCGCCGGCTCGATCAGCTGCATCGTGCCGTTCGAGATCAGGCTTTCCGGGATCGCGATACAAAAGTACGCGCCCGCCATCAGGGTGTCTGCGTCTGCCTTTAACTGCAGGGCAATGGTTGCGGCGCCGGGACCTGCGTCCTCAACGGTTTCGTTCAGGGACAGCGTGTCGAGTTTCGAGGTGATCTTATGCCGGGCGCCCTCCCGCAAGTAACGGGGTTGCTGGATCTCTTTGGCCGTCTCCATGACCTCAATCCAATCCGGTTTGGCGACGAGAATACTTGTCTGGAGATCGGCGAGGTGGCCCTCCAACCGGATTCCGGTAAGGTTGCCCCACGGCATGACCTCGACCTGGCCGAGAGCACTTCCGCACAGAATAGCAGTCAGACAGAGAGTGAAAACCGCTCGACGATAACAGCCCGTAATCCGCATTCGGGCACTATACCGTTCTCAGAGCCGGAGTCAACCCCGAAGGCCTCTGACCCACCGCGAGCCCGTGCTGCGGCAGTCAGGATACCTCCTGTTTCTTCTTCGCTCTGGCCTCTGCTCTTCTCAGGTTTTCCTTCACCCAGAATTTGACGATCTTGCGGATCAAACCAAACGGAATCGGCTTGTCTATCGGGAATTTCACAGTGCCCTTGCCGGACCTATACGGCGCCATTTCCTCTTGCAGTTCGTCATCCCCGCCTGGCGCAGGATAGACCGACACATGATTCTTGAAACCGGCGAAGTAGACCAAATATCGACCGTTCAGCTTGAAGGTCGGTATTTGGTAACTGATTGTCTCTACTGCGTCCGGCACCGTCTTTCTGATCGTCGACCTTATCTTTTCCAGAATCTCTTGGACTTCCGGAGGGAAGCCGGCGATGTAGTCATCGATGTCCGACGGTGCAGCTTGTTTGGTTCTCATGTTATTCCCCCGATCCGGCGCCTACCTGATGGAAATGACTGATGGTCGGGCGCGACGCTGCAGTGAAGTTCAGTCACCTAACAGCATAACTGAAGTGTTTTGGGAGACAAAGTTTGGTGAGGTATTTGGTGACACGCTCGTAATGCGGCTGCAACCCATTGAAAAAAATGGGTCGGGACTTAAGTCTGGCACCAATTATCAGGGCCTTTTGCCCTCTGTCCAATCAGGGGCCTCGACGACGCGCAGGGGCCTCAACGACTCGCCGGATTCACTGGGCCGACCGCTTCCTGCAAAATGGTGCCAGACCTGCAGTAAAAGATAATGCTCATGAGGATTTGCGAGCGAATTAGGAGCGTGTCACGGAATTCTGAGCGAGCTACCTTAATCCCACAGCTTTGAAGAAGGTGTAACAGAATGTGCCGTCTTTTTCAGCCGTTCGGTACAGGTCGCGGATGCCGCATTCCCAGCGCGCGGCGGTCATCATGCCGGCATCGATCGCCTGTTTGCCGACGGCCTCCACCATGGCTGTGAAGGTCTTCCTGGTAAAGCCTTCAACCAGCTGTGGCCGGTTCGCTTCAGCGTAAACCATTCGGGGTGACACCGTCACCTCTCGAAACCCATTCTCAGTCAGCAGCGGATAGAGACGCCGGCCGATCAGGCTATCGCCGCCGGCCCTTCGCTGCAGCTCAACCAGGCATGCGATCGCCTTGCGTGCATGCTCGCTATCGGGATGGAAGTAAGCCGAGCCGTGATCACCCTCTATGACTGTGAGCGACCCGTCAGGCTTCAAGACTCTGCGAAGCTCGGCTAGCGCGCGTTCAGGAGAGGAGACGTGTTCCAGCACGAAGCAGAGAAACACGTGGTCGAAGCATTCGTTCTCGAACGAAAGTCGAAAAATGTCCTCTCGTTGGAAACGCACATTGCGAAGCCCGGCATCGCTGACGCGACGTTGGGCTGCAACGAGCGAATCCTCCGAAAGGTCGACCGATACGAAACAGGCCTCGGGACTGTTTGCCGCCAGGGTAACTGTCTGGGCCCCGACGCCGCAGCCAGCCTCCAGAATCACGGAGCCGGGAGGATACCGGGTATCTGAATGCAGTAATGACGTGAGGGTCATTGCCTGGTCGACCAGGCGGTCCTGTTCTCTGGCTGAATAGCCGTGTACGTAATCCGACATCATCGAGATCCTCCGGTCCCGGCTGACAGTCTACCATCGCGAACCGCAAGTCAGTCCAAGGCCCTCCTCAGGCCGCAGATGTCCGGGCTTGTTCCGGAATCAGAGTAGCGCCGCCTGTTTTTCGCTAAAATTTCACCATGGCAGTCAAGACACATGGACTTACGCATCTGGCTCTGGCGGTTCGAGACCCACACCGGTCTGCTCGAGTCTGAGGGGTCGATGTCTGGTCATCGATCCGGCATTGCGTCGGCGATCAGCGCTCCGGCTATACTGGATCTACTATGATCGCGGGAGTTCTCGGACTTCTCTTTGGCCTGGCTGCGGTTCTTGCCCTGGTCGTGAGCCTTATTCCCTTCCTGGGCTGGCTGAACTGGATCACGTCGCTCCCCCTCGCATTCGTGGGACTGATTCTGAGCCGGTTCAGTCGGGGCGGCTGGAAGACACTGGGCACCCTGATTAATGTAGCAGTGATCATCGTCGCTCTGCTGCGGCTTCTGCTCGGTGGAGGTGTGATTTAGCAGGCCTCCTCGTGCATGCGTCGTTCTCAGCCGGCTGCCTAAGCGGGTTTGACCAGGAGTGCTGTCACGTTGGAGCCAATTTTCGGATGGTCCTCCACTGCGAAGCCGACCTCGCGTGCCGCCCGCAACGAGTCCTCGAAGTCCCGTTCTGAAACGTGATGTTTCGGTTCCGCGACCAGCAATCGTGACCCGGACTTCAATGCCTTAAACAGCTCAAGAAACAATCTCTTCGCATCCGGCACTTCATGGACCACGTGGAAGGCTACCGCCAGATCCACTTTCTCTTTGAGGTCATCAATACCGAGTGAATCCGGTCGTCCGAGGCGCAATTCGACCCTTCCCAAGAGGCCCGCTCGTTTCAGTCGGCGTCTGAGACCGGCGAGCATCCTCGGTTGGATGTCCAAGGCTATCACTCGTCCAGCAGGACCGACCAGGCGGGCCATGTCTCTAGTGAAGTAACCCATGCCACTGCCCGGTTCAAGAACAGTCATACCGTCCCTGATATACGGCTTCAGGATACGGGTAGGGTTCTCGCGAATCCGGCGCAGAGGGAACAACAGGAAATAGCCGAGCCACCAGGGACAGATTCGATGTTGCTTTTTACTCATATCCTGCCCGCTGCAGTGCCTTCTACGCGATGACTGCGATTTGGTACCGCTCGGTCAGAACCCGCGCGTGGTGACAGAGGTGACCGGCCATGATAAAGGCGAGCGCTCTCGTCGAGGTCGGGTGATCTCCCACCGATCCGATCCTGTCCCACGCTGTCTCATCGAAGTGTCGCAACATCCATACGTGGCTCGAGCGCAGATGGCAGAACTCCTCGACCAGCTCTGCGAGTTGACAATTCTCGTGTCCCGCGGCCCCGGCATAACTGTTCTCATCAAAAAGCGGAAGGGGCCGCGTCTCTCCCCTGGCGATGGAAAGAGCGCGATAGCCGAAGACTCGTTCAGCGTCGATGATATGACCGAGGACCTGACGGACGTTCCACTTGTCTTCGGCATAACGAAAAGCCGCCCGCTCTGCGGGTATGGCGCCCAGGGACTGGCGAAGCGCGTCCTTCTGGCTTTCCAGGCGGGGCAGGACATCATCCTCCGGGACCAGCGAAATGTAGCGCTCGAAATAGGAAAAGTATTCAGACGGTCGTGGTCGCATGAGGTCATTCTACCGCGCTGTGGCGGTATAGGGCCCGACCGGGCGCCGAAAATTCAGTCCGATGTGATTGTCCTGCGATTCTCGCGATGAGCAACGATACACGGCGTGGGTTTTTTCTTGCTCAAGCGTCAATATAGTGAGAACAGGCAAAGAGGAGGGCGCCAGTGGTCTCGCAGGACGAGCTCCTAACCATCTACCGAGATACCGTCGCCGGGCCTTATGGGCTGGTTGCCGCCCGCACCGGGGGAGACCGGGGGCCTTGACGCCGCTTTGTGTTGGCCGGCCTTGCCGGCGGCCTCTTCCAGAGGCTCCTCTGCCTCCTCTGCCGCCGCACTTCACATTGGCTCTGCCGCAGCGCCCGATTGCGCAACACGCCCTCGAGGTCTGGGACATTTTTTCGGACGGCTCGGCTTACTAAACGCCGGCTTGCTTGGCCTGGATACTCGGGAAATAGAGCCAGAGGTGGCCGCCGTTGTCATTTTCACCGAAGATAATCTCGCCGTCTCGGCCGGTGACGGCATCGCCAAACACGTACCCGTAACGCCGGCGTTCGATCACCGAGGCAGCGCCGCCGAGCGGCGTGACCTTCTTCCGTTCCGGTTCCAGACAGAACAACCGCGCCATCTCTTCTCCGCAGAAGCCAAATACCCGTCCATCCAGGGTCACGGCCATGGGACCGACCGGGGCGACCGGAACCTGGCCGAGCGGCCGGCTGAAGCCCGTTCTCTCGTCGAAGGAGTAGAGCTGGCCGGCGCCGTCCGCGGTGTACAGCACTCCGCTCTGTGTGTCCCTGGCCCAGCTCAGGGGCTGCTTCCACTCACCCTCGGGTAACTGAAGGGCGCCGCGCCTGAAGGTTGACGTGCGAACATCGAAATGCCAGAGGGTTCGCTCGCTGTCACGGCCGACGATGCCGCGGGCGGAAGCGCGTGCGAGCTTCCCGCCCGCCGGCGCCTCACCCACGATTTGGATTCTGCCGGTTGTCAAAGACAGTCTGAACACGTGCTTTGTGGTCGTCCCGACGATCAGATTCGATTGTGGGTCGGCGACGGCGTGTACGACCGGTTCGCCGGCCGCGCACTGTCCCAGATCTTTTAATGTGGGGCGTTGGAAGCCCCACTCCTGGATCAGGTCCGAGTCCATCCGAACGAGCGGGCCCTGAATGGCGCGGCCGCCCCCTGGTCCGTTCACGAAGGCGGCGAAATGGGTCTTTCCGCAACATACGGCGACGCACTCGGTGGCATCTTCGACGATACCGAGGTCGAAGACGATCCCCATGATGCCGTGAAACCCGGCTGCAAACAGGTGCGCCCGGTAGCCGCTCGTCCCGCCGAAGACGACCCCGGCGGGAGTCACATCCAGAGACGTAATGCGGCTCTCATCCGGCACGATGGCTGTCGTCATTCCAGGGAAACAGGTGGGAAAGGCCACCATCATCCCTTCTTTCGTGAACGTCGCTTCCCGGACCTCTCGCCGGTACGCCTGCATCTCCGGAGTGTTCCAACGGTCTGTTCTCGGCTGATCGGTTTGCTGCGCCATGATTCACCTCGGGTGCCCCTTTGCCCCTTTACCCCTCTGCCCCTCTGCTATCCCCACACCCGGATTGGCAGGTGTGCGTTTTCCTTTTTCCGGTCGGCCGGCATCGTCACTTTGAAGATCCCGGCGGGCTTCCCCCGGTGGTTGATATAGCCGAAGAAAAGATCGCCGTGGTGGTCGACAGCGCCCCTCGACACGTACTGCGCAGTCCCAACGGGATGCTTGAGCAACGTCACTTCCTCACGCTTGAGTGTTCCTGGATCGAGTCGGCACACCATCCCTTCGCGCTCCTCGTGGTCCGGAGGTAAAGGGTTGTACCGGGCATCGCGCCAGCGCGAAGCGACATAGTACAGCTTGCCATCGGCGGCAAACGTCAGGCCGCCG
>Ga0209593_10001409_pt1 | contig 10352 bp, 9 predicted proteins | sample PPLLaktember2015_3_FD_187260 | JGI IMG/M metagenome (GOLD analysis project Ga0209593, IMG submission 187260) | Freshwater sediment microbial communities from Prairie Pothole Lake near Jamestown, North Dakota, USA - PPLs Lake P7 Core (6) Depth... | ecosystem: Environmental > Aquatic > Freshwater...
TGGCGAATGAACCGGCAGGGTAAAGGCTCATGAAAAAAAAGAAAAGAAGCAGGAGCACCAGGATTAGTTTGATTGCCTGGTTGTTCCCTGCTTTAATCATTTATTCCCCCTGCATTCGACGCAATGATCAAAAAAATATAACCCTGAAAAAAGAAAAGCAGCGGCGGCCCAATCGCGGGGGCAGAAATTGAGCCGCCTGGTGCTTTCGAATTTTTTTGGGGATTTTGGAGAAAAAAATATTTGAAAATCACTTGAGCTGCCTAAAGGTTTACCAGCGCGAGTCTGTTTGTAGAAAATCAAATTCACTGTTTTGAGATAATCTTCATATACTAAAGCGAAGATAGGCTTAAAATGAAGATACACGGGAATTAATTCCCACGAATTTTTACCGGTTGACTTTTGAGAATATCTTCTATATAATGAACTACCTGGGATAATATGAGATTTAGAGCATATGATATTTTTAGTACTAGTAATTGCGGCCATGCTTTTTACCTATTCGTTCAAACATTTTTTTTAATCCACTGTAATCTATCATGTAAAAATTTTACTTTTATCTGCGCGAATTGTCAAGGGAAAAATTCAAAAAAAATAAATTTTTTCGCTGGAGCGAATTTCAATGAACAATGAAATGACTGATTTAAAAGCAATCGGCAAGCGAATAAAGTTGATCCGAGAAAAGTTAGGATTAAAACAAAAGAAATTGGCCTACGAAACTGATGTTGCACCTGCTACCCTTTGCGAAGTAGAATCCGGTAACACCAAGCCCAATTTCGACCTCCTTTTCAACTTGTCGAACAAATTCAACGTTAATATCGAGTTTGTCCTGAATGAGAGAGGGAGTATGTTTCATACCGATCATGCAGATATTCTTTCTTCGGAAGGCTTTATCCTGAAGGTCGAAAATACTCCATTGATGGAAAAATTCGTCCGGTATTTTAATTCTTCTGAATTGGTCAGGCTTTACATGCTGGCTTCTTTTAAGGAAATCATGATTAAAAACAAGAAGCTGATCGAAGCCGAAACCAATGAAGGAAATATCAAAAAAAGTAAAAATAGAGATAATAATGAAAAATAAAACATGTCGAGTCGTTATTGAGAGGAGGATAAAATGACTTTCTGCGATTTTATTGAAATGGAAAAGAAACAATATTTTTCAAAGAGGAATCTTTTGCTTTTGGTGTCCGTTCTTTTGCTTTCCTTCTATTTTGTTTTCAATGGAATCAAGGACTACAATCAAACATTGAAAAACAGCAGGGAGTTCCAAAAGTGCGAAGCGATATCCGCCACAAAGATTAGGAATTATGAACAATTCAGCATTCAAGGTGTAAAATTTATGTTTGTCCCATCTGCCTTAGGGGCTCTGTGCTCTCACCCCGCTGTTCTATCGGATATTAACGCCAGGATCAATTCAGTAGTCACCCTGGATATTAATAATAACTTAAAGGGCAAATCTGTTTTATCAATCTATCTTATCAATCACTTGAGATTTCCCGAGATCATCTTGCTGGCGGGAAGCCTTCTCGCCCTCTACCTGGGGTACGGGACACTGCGTAACCAGGATTACATGAGATTCCTATCCAGTTGTTTAAAAAAAGGAACTGTTTTTTGGATGCTCACTATGACCCGGTTTATCCTGTTATTCTTGACCTTCCTCGCTATATTCGGGCTCATGATCGCTTTTGTCTTGCTTGCTGGAGTTCATTTAACCGGGACCGATTGGAAGGGGATCGGTATTTTCGGTCTCTCCGCTACGGTCATGCTCCTGTTTTTCTTCCTGGCCGGTGTGTTTATCGGGTGCCCCCACCCGGGCAGCAAAGGAAAATCCACACTCCAGGTGACCTGGTTTTTATTCATCTTTATCATTCCCTTGTTTTTTTATTCAATACTGGATTCCAATATCAATGATCTTACGCCCTCTTTTAAACTGGACACAGATAAGTTAAAAATCGTTGGCGAATTTGAAGAGAGGAGTTTAAAGGAAAAGGGAAATTTCGATAGAAACAAAATAAAAACTGCCAGAGAAATAATTGAGAGTTATTGGAATAATGATTACCAAAATGTAGTTTCTCTTGAAATCAAATTAAAAAATGAGATCAAGAACAATTATTATCGTGTCAACTTTGCATCTATGATTACCCCTTCATCATTTTTTTATCTCACTTCCATCGAAGCCGGGAGCCGCGGGCCAAAAAATTTTATGGCCTATTATAACCATTTGATCGAGATGCACAAGAAAGTTGTCCGGTTCTATATCGATCAATGCTTTATCTCTACAGCTCCGCCCCAAATGGTTCCTTTTATCAATGGCAATGAAAATCTTTTTAAGGTAGAAAGCCGGGTCCCCGCTTTCTTTTTGCTTGGGTTAATCATTAACCTGGGTTATTGTTTCATCGTGGGTATGGCTTCTTTTTATCGATTTAAAAAGATGTTGAAGGGGGAAATGGCCAACACTACAAAATTATCGATAAATGAGAAAGACTTGACCTGTATCGATGGCGTAAAGGTGTTATACATTCAGAATCAAGATGTGCCATTTCTCTTTTATAACCATTACCGGAAAGAAGACGGTTTCTTTTATATCTGTCATCCCAATCACATCCCCGGCGATATCGAGGCAAAGGATTTTGCCCGTTTCGTTTCCCGCATCGTAGGTTTATCCCTGGAAGAGCAGGAAGAAATTTTAAATTCGGCAGATTTCGTCGCTATCAAAGGCAAAAATTTAAAAAGGATGAATGCAATGGAAAAAGGAGACCTTCTTCTTTCGATTATCTGCCGGGTAAAACGCCGCTGTTACCTGTTCGATAACATTGCTCTCGGCATGCCCATCGAATTTACCAAGAAATTAAAAGACTGGATGGTATCGACTGCAGGATCCGGGGCGCAGGTCATCTATCTCACCTCTGAATCCTGGCCTTCCGATAATCGATATAATTCAAGCGTCGGATACGAAATACTTGAGACATGGTTGACCCATGTAGACAGGATAAGTGAAGCCAACGAGAAGCGATTAAATTCGATGGATTTATAGATTATCGGTATCAAAGCTAATTGACCGACTTTTTTCATGGCTATTGACTAATATAGGGGATCATACTATAATTAAAATATGAGTAGAAAATTAAGAAAAATCTTTTGTCAGGGCATAAAGGAGGTAATTGTGAAACGTAAGAAATTTATCATTTTCCAAACTTTGATAGGATTAATAGTGTTTATGATTACCGCAGTCGTTGCTTTTCCATATATTTTTGGGAATGGATCAGGTACTGGTTATTGTGAGGGGTGCAAAGAGAGTACGGCGGTAACAGGAGCTTCGACAACGATCGAAAGTTATGTGGTTACCGGGGCAACCTACTTTTTGAATTATAACAAGGATATGATGGCTTATTCAAGCATGGTTGAGCAGTCCGATGCAGCGGGGTTGGATTATTACGAATGCGTGCAAACCTTAAACAGTGCGATAACCAATATTCAAGGCACCATCTCAACCTACGAAGCGTTAATCAAACAAGCGGAGAACACACCATATAATAATAGTGTCATTTCAAAGCTAGCTGCTTTCGATTATGCCGGGTATTTGAAAGCCAACGGCTTGAACAGTGTCATCTTTTCAAAAGTGGAAGGCTATTTGAAACGGGGCGACATTACCGGGGTATTCAAATACAACCTGGTTCAGTTCAAGGCTATCCGGGATTTGTTGAATAAATTGAAATATTCCAATGATACCAGCACGATACCGGACATTCCAAACATCTGGAAGGTTAATGAATCGACATCCGAAACCCTGGTGTTCGGGCAATACGTCGCCCGCATCTTCAGCGCCATTAAATAGAAATTTTTTTTAAAAGGATAAAATGACGGGAACGCTTGAAAGAAACGATTATATCGAAGAAAGTAAGCTTTTTTTTAAACGAATTTGGCAAGGGAAAAAACCCATCGTCAAATTGTATAAAACACAATCGGCTGATTACCTTTACGATACAGGAACCAATAAGGTTTTGAAATGCAAACCGAATGTCTTTTTTCTTCTAGAATGTTTGTTCTCAACGGAAATGGACAAAGCCATTGCCATTTTTCTTTCAAGATTTCAAGAAGGGGAGTTTATCGATGCAGTTGAAAAAATTAAAGTCGCAGTTGAAAAGGAAGGCGTTCTTTTATCTTTCGGCGCAAATCAATTCGGATTAAGCTCCCATTATGGGAATTTAAAAGATTTGTTAGATTCGAAGTTATCCCAATTAACATTAGAAGTAACAGAGCGTTGCCCCATGCGTTGCCTTTATTGCCCTTATAATTATTCTTTCGAGTACTCTAGAAATCACGGTGAACGTGATATGAGTTTGGAGGTGGCCTTTAAAGCCATAGACTATTTGAAAACCCACTCTTATAAATCGGATAGAAGAGCAGTTACTTTCTATGGAGGTGAGCCATTGCTCAGGTTCGATTTTATCCAGTCATGCGTTGAATATACTAAATCAGTTTTTTCTAAAACCTCTGTGGATTTTAATATAACTACCAACGGCATATTAATTACACAAGAAATTGCCAACTATTTTTTTAAAAACAACTTTCCAGTAGTAATCAGCATAGACGGCCCGAAGGATATTCATGACAGTTATCGAAAAGACACTCATGGAAATGGCACTTTCAATAGAGTGGTAAATGGATTAAAGACACTGGTCGATACTTATGGGGATGAAGCCGCGAATAAAATCATTTTAAGCATGGTTTACACGCCCCCTTATTCAGGGGAAAGAATTGATCGTATCGCTGCCCTATGGGATGAATTACCCTGGCTACCTAAAAATCTTAATGTAAATATTACCTATCCATCCGAAGGAACAATGCCTGCCGGGATATTGTCAACTGAGAATGTGAAAGAAGAGAAAGATTTGGAGCGATGGGGGATTGAGACATTCGAAAAAAAATATAGCGGTACTGGAGAGGGGCACCCGATTTCTGACAGCATGGAAGAAAAGAAGTTGGCTATGTTTATGCAAAGAACTATATTCCACGAACCCTTCGATAAATATTATCTCAATGGGTGTTGTGTCCCTGGATTAAGAAAAATTTTTGTTACTGTTGATGGAGCATTTCGAATATGTGAAAAGATTTCGTCTAAAGCACCATTAATAGGAAATGTTTTTGAAGGATTTACCCTTGAAACAATCCAAAAAGCCTACATCGATGAGTATGAACAAATGAGCTTGCCTTTGTGTTCTAAATGTTGGGCAATTCGATTGTGTAATATTTGCTATGTTCAAACATTTAGAACGGGTAAATTTGATATAGATTCTAAGTGTAGGTCTTGCCGCGGTGAACTTCATTCCAAAAGTAGATTATTAAAACTTTTCAGTATTTTAATGGAAAAAAATCCGGATGGTCTAAATTTTCTATATGATGTCAAACTGGAATAGATAGTATTAATGAGTCAGAAAAATTAACTATTCAACATAGGAGGTTAAAATGGATGTTATTAAAAGTGGCCTTGAGGCCATTCGCGGTGGTGTTGACTGTCCATGTATTTGTTCTAGAGGAGCTGGATGGTCAGGGAATGATACGGTTGCTCTGAATGGCGGAGGTTGTGCTTGCGGCTGCGCATGTCGGAATATCGACACGTATGCAAATAATGTCGCAAATCAAACTGCTGCCTGGGATATGCTGTATTAATAGAAGCGATGGGGGGCTGGTTCCCCCCTATCCCTTATTTTTGCATGCTTATAAATAATGAAATACAGTGAAGTTAAAGATGAATAGACAGACGATTTTAATTATACTTAGCGTTTTGGTAAGTTTTATTTTGAATTCCACAGTTAATGTTTTGGAAGTTCATAATACCAGACAAGAGATCGAAGCATGCCTGGGAAAAATAAAACTTACCCTTATAAGAACATGGGGTGGAGATGAAATAGATGATATAAACCAGTTTTTCAAATATCCCATGGATATTTTAGTAGGAAAAGATGGATTAATCTATATCTGTGATAGTAGTAATAATCGTATCCAGGTTTTCGATGAAGCAGGGCATTTTAGGCGAACCCTGGGTAGAGGGGGCAACGGACCGACAGACTTTTTAAGTCCAAATGCGATTTCACAGGATATCCAAGGAAATATTATCGTCTCTGATAGATTGAACTATCGCATCCAGGTATTAACACCAGATGGCAAATACATTTCCGGCTTTAAATACCTGGATGGATGGATTTCGGGCGTTCAAGCCGCACACAAGAGAGATGAAATCGTTATCAATTGTTACAAAAAAGCTTTTTTTTCTAAAAAGCTCCTTTTTATTCATGATAAAAAAGGTAAACTTGTGCGAGAAATAGGTCAGTATGTAAGTGAAGAAAAAAAACTATTAGAGTCTGAGAGCGTTTTTTTTACTATAGATGAAAGCGATAATATTTACACAGCGTTTAGCGCGACCCCATATTTACAAAAATTTTCTTTTTTCGGTGATCTATCGATGTTCATTTCCTATGAATTGCCTTATAAAGCCCCTGTAGCTATTTTTGACAAAATTAAAAAAAATGTCGAGATTAGAGGTAAATCAATAGAGCGTGCGGCATATGCTTTATCTGTAGATCAAAAGATGCGAGTATACCTGGTTATGCAAAAAAGACTAAAAACAAAAGAAGAGTTAAATGGATTAGGGCTTTCTAGCGTAATGACACGAGAAGGTCGAGAAGAGAGATTAAAACGCCCTCCGGTTGAATCCGAAAACACAGATTTATACCGGCTTTTGGTTTTCAGCCCTACTGGAAAAGTCATTGCCACAGCGCAATTAAATGTTTTTTGCACTAATATCTATACCCATAACGGCCATTTGTTTGTAATAGACAGTCTAAAAGCGATGAAAATTTACGAATATAAAATATCTTTTCGGTAGGGTCAACGCGGTCAAGTCTTGGATTGCAACATTTCGTTTGAGATTTTTTGTCTTGAAAGATACCACCTTAATGCCGGACATGTTGGACAGGCCATCTGCTATTTTCGGTTACTCCTTATTTACACCAAACCGGTTCGAATAAAAAACGGTTTGACCGTCACACCGGTAACGGGTTCCGTAAAAGGTTTCTCAAAGATTCCCCGTGTTTCTTCATCGATAATTTCGATAAAACTGACGAGGTATATTTCGGTTAAACCGAGCTGCTTGCCATAATGAGCGGCTTTTTCCAGGGCTTTTTGAAACAAAGCTTCATCCCGGAAACTCTTCAACTCGATGCCGTATCTTCGATCTTTATAATAGAGAAGTAAATCGATTTTCCCGTTCCCTGTGGGGAATTCAGGCAAGACTTCGACCTGGTTACCCCGGAAAAATTCATCGAGATAGGAATATAAGTTAAAATGAAATACGGCTTCGAATAAACGGTGATCGCTGCGGCGGGGAGCGCGTTTAAACAACCAGTTCTTGTTTTTATCCAGGTATTGTTGATAAATTTTTAATATCTCTATAATATCCAGGGACTCCGGTGTAATAATATGACCGAGTTTTATTAAGGGATCGGTTAGCATCCCCAGATCGTTGAAATATTCATTGGAAAAATAATTAAACAACCTCTTCTGGACAAAAGGGGATGAAAATTTGAGATAATAATCCACCTGGTTTTCAACTTCAAAATCTACTAAGCCATTCATGTACAACGCATTGGCGATTTTATCATCGAATTTGAATTTGAGTTTTTTATCGGTTTGAAACATTTTCAGGAGAAGTGTTTTATTGTCTTCTTCTTTTGCTTTGCTGATAAGATTCAAAATATTATTATTGGGTAACGCGTAGGATGCAGCAGCATACACCTGTCGAAATTCTTTCATGGTAATGGGTTTAGTCAAATCGTTGGTATAGCGGTCGAAACCTTCGGCAAGCAATTCGCCGAACCAGGAGTTTAAACCCGGTTGACCGTTGGTTTCGTAATAGAGTCTTTCGACCACTTCCGGGTAGACCTGCTGTCTACTTTCTTTTTCATACCATTGAAACATTCCGCGGACTTCCTCGAACGTGAGGTTGGGAATATGCAGGCTTCGCTGGACATTAAACGGCGAGCCTTTTTGATTTTCGATTCCCAGGACGCTTCGTACCCCGATCAACGCCACACCGTGAAGAAGGTAGGTTTTTTGATCCGTTGTTTTATCCGCTTCATCTATCCTGGTGTTATATATATTCCTGAAAGCACTCACAATAACATTAATGCCTTCTTCCAATAAAGCGTCGAATTCATCGAGGATTAAAATGAGGGGTTTATCTAAAATTCCTTTTTTAAATATACCCATGAATTTTTCCTGGTCGTTGACGCTGGGGAATGATTTATCCAGGCCATCCGCTATTTTCGCGGCCAGGCTTTGTATAATTCTCGACGCTTCGGTTTTATCTTTCAAATCTTCCAGGTTGATTTTCAGTACATGGAAGCGTTCATCTTTTTTCAATCGATGCAGAACTTGCTGCATTATCCAGGTTTTCCCGCACTGCCTGGGGGCCCAAACGGTGAAGTAATGACCGCCTTCGGGGGGAACCTCCCCCACCAATTGGGTATAACCCTTTTCGATAAGCTCTTTCCGTGGTGCGTAATATTCTAAACTTATATTAATAGGTCCATATGATGAAAAACGTCTCATAGTCATGGTTACTCCTTATTTACACCAAACCGGTTCGAATAAAAAACGGTTTGACGGTCACACCGGTAACGGGTTCCGTAAAAGGTTTCTCAAAGATTCCCCGTGTTTCTTCATCGATAGTTTCGATAAAACTGACGAGGTATATTTGGGTTAAACCGAGCTGCTTGCCATAATGAGCGGCTTTTTCCAGGGCAATCTTATGAGCGGGCTTATCCCGGAAACTCTTCAACTCGATTCCGTATCGATTATTTCCATAGTGAAGGAGAATATCGATTTTTCCATTCCCTGTGGGAAACTCGGGGATAACGTTTACATTTTTCCCACGTAAAAATTCATGGAAATACGAATAAAAATTAAAATGAAATACGGCTTCCATGATTCGTTGATCGCTGCGCCGGGGAACATTCATAAATAACCAACTCTTGTTTTTATCGAGGTAGAGTTGATAGAGTTTTAATAATTGAAGAATATCCAGGTCTGTAGGAGTAATAATATCATCCAGGTCCGTAAAGGGGTCGATCAGGCGGCCCATGTAATTGAAATATTCATTGGAAAAATAATTAAACAACCTCTTCTGGACAAAAGGACAGGCAAACTTAATATAATATTTGCCTTCCGTATCGATTTCATAATCGGCCAGACCATTCATATATAATCCATTTATAATTTTATCATCGAATTTGAATTCCAGTTTTTCCCCGGGTTGGAACATATCAATGACCAATTTTTTATTTTCTTCTATTTTTGCTTTACTGATGAGGTTCAGGATATTATTATTGGGCAAAACGTAGGTAGCGGCACCATACACCCTTTGAAATTCATTCATGGTAATGGGTTTAGTCAAATCGTTGGTATAGCGGTCGAAACCTTCGGTGAGCAATTCGCCGAACCAGGAAGTTAAACCGGGTTGGCCGTTGGTTTCGTAATAAAGCTTTTCGACGACTTCGGGATAGACTTGCTGTCCGCTTTCTTTTTCATACCATTGGAACATGCTTTTGACTTCGTCGAACGTGAGGTTGGGAATATGAAGGCTTTGCTGGACATTGAAAGGGGAACCTTTTTGATTTTCGATTCCCAGGGCACTTCGTACCCCGATTAACGCCACACCGTGAAGAAGGTATGTTTTTTGTTCCGTGGGTTTATCCCCTTCATATTGTCTATTATTATAAATACTTCTGAAGGAGGACACAATGGTGTTTATGGCATTTTCCGAGATTGCATCGAATTCATCGAGAATAAGAATGATGGGTTTATCCATCCCGTCTTTTTTAAAAATTTCCTGGAATTTATCCTGGTTATCGATTCCTTGAAAATTTTTACCCAGCCCCTCTCCTATTTTCCGGGCGATTACGTTGATGATAGTGCCTGTATTTTCTTCATCTTTAAGGATTTCCAGGTTAATGACCAGTGTATTGAAGCGGGGATCATTTTTCAATTGAAAAAGAATTTGCTTCATGGTCCAGGTTTTGCCTGTTTGCCTGGGAGCCCAAACGGTGAAGTAATGACCGCCTTTTGAGGGGTTTTCACCTACCAATTGGGTATATCCCCTGGAAATCAATTCTGCCCTGGGCACATAGAAATGCACATCCCTATCCACCGGCCCGTATGAACTAAATCGTCTGATTGTCATGGTTACTCCTTATTTACACCAAACCGGTTCGAATAAAAAACGGTTTGACGGTCACACCGGTAACGGGTTCCGTAAAAGGTTTCTCAAAGATTCCCCGTGTTTCTTCATCGATAGT